>TARA_R110002167_G_scaffold1767_1_pt1 | contig 86835 bp, 78 predicted proteins | sample TARA_R110002167 | Tara Oceans TARA_R110002167 (sample SAMEA4398238) | marine metagenome | biome: Polar Biome; feature: [MES] marine water layer (ENVO:01000295) within the mesopelagic zone...; material: water (ENVO:00002006), including particulate matter (ENVO:01000060) such as......
TCACTTTGTCTTTAAGATAACATACTGAAATAAAAGGATCTTATCTCGTTTTTCGTCGTTACAAAGGATCTACACCCAAAAGAAATAGAAAAGTGAATGGTTAATTTCGAGAAGCAAACGTTAACTTTAATAGCTGGGCTAAATCAATATATTTTGGTTTTGAAACGGTTAAATCGGTTAGTTTATTTACACTACCCTGCTCTTTCGCTTTTTCTAAACCCGTGCGATACCATGAGGCTAATGACGGCGGTAAGAACTTATCAGCTTTAACGCCTAAAATTACCAAAGCCTGCACGGGAATAGATAATAAAAACAAGCCATATACCAAGGCTTGTGGTAAAGCATTTATCGCATTATTTATGCCGCCTGACCCAGTAAAGAAACCAGAAGCAAAATAGAGCTGCATAATAACAGTGAATAATGCTAAAGCAGGAAAATAACGACACACAAAACGAGCGCTTTGCACAGCACGATAATCAGCAAAGTATTTTGCTAATTCAGCTTTTTCTGGCCAAAGTTTAATATATCGTTGACCCAGCTTAATGAGTTGTACTACTGATAAGTTCATAAATTAACTATAGCATTAAAGCATCACATGGAAAAGTTAGCTATTCATTTATTAACTTTTTTGCCTTGCATCAACTTTTTTTGTTCACTAACCGCTATAATAGCGGCACATTTACTATTTTTAGTTAACTATTTTAAGGCATTATTTAAAAGAATTATGAATTCCCCTAAGTCATCTCAAACACTAACAAGTACATCCGCTATTTTAGTCATTAACTGTGGTAGCTCTTCAGTAAAATTTTCTCTAATAGAACCCGAATCAGGTATCAATTTACTATCCGGATTAGCTGAATGTTTAACAACGCCACAAGCCAGCATTAAAATTAAACATAGCCTTAATGCTAATAAAATAGTTCAAAGTGAAACGAGTGCTTTATCAACACCTTTTGATCACCAACAAGCCCTTAATACCTTAGTTAATAAACTCAAATCATTAAACTTGGTTGAAAGTATTAGTGCAGTTGGTCATCGCGTCGTTCATGGGGGTGAGCACTATTCACAACCCACCTTAATTAATGACGATGTTAAGAACACTATTGAAAATCTTGCCAAGCTTGCGCCTTTACATAACCCTGCCAATTTAATTGGTATCAATGCTTGCCAGAAAGCTTTTCCACATTTGCCACAAATAGCGGTATTTGATACCGCTTTTCATCAAAGCATGCCAGAAAAAGCTTACCTATATGGCATACCACTTGATCTCTATAGCAAACATGGCATTAGACGTTATGGCTTTCATGGTACGAGTCATTATTTTGTTGCTAATCAAGCCGCTAAAATAATGAATAAACCATTAGCGCAGTGCAACTTGATCAGCGCCCATCTAGGCAATGGCTGTAGCGTTACTGCCATCAAAAACGGCGAAAGTGTTGATACTAGCCTTGGCATGACACCACTAGAAGGGGTAATGATGGGTACGCGCAGCGGAGATATTGATGCGGGCATTGTGTTTTATTTAGTTGAAAAACTCGGCTATAGCATTGAACAAGTTGATATTTTATTGAATAAAAAAAGTGGTTTACTCGGTGTATCCCAGTTAAGTAATGATTGCCGAACGTTAGAAACAGCAATGTTAGATGAAAACCATACTCAATCAGCACAAGCTAAATTAGCATTAACCGTATTTTGTTATCGAATAGCGAAAAGCATTGCTTCATACAGTGCAAGCTTAACAACATTAGACAGCTTAATTTTTACTGGCGGCATCGGTGAAAACTCATCATGGGTAAGACAACAAATACTCAAACAACTTAGTTTATTAAATTTTCAGGTATGCGAAGAAGCAAACCAAGCCACCCGCTTTGGCGCAAGTGGTAACATTGCGACTAACTCATCAAGACCTTGCTGGGTTATTGCAACGAATGAAGAATTGGTTATTGCCCAACAGTCAGCACAATTACTACGCTAACCGTTAAATAAAGTTAGCGTAACTATAACAAAAACATAACGAAAACATAACGAATTCAAGAGAAATAACCATGCAAAAAAATGCTCAGCCTGCAAAAAATCAAGCTAACAGTATCAAAACAAGTAATAGTCAACCAAGTACCAAGCAATCAAGTACCAAGCAATCAAGTAATAATTCTACCCAAAATCAATCTCATAGAATCATGTTAATCCCTGTTGGGTTCGGTGTTGGTTTAACCAGTGTTGCGCTTGGTTTATTGCACTCCTGTGAACAAAAAGGAATTAAAGTAGGTCACTTTAAACCCATTAGCCAACCTTCACGAAACTCATTAGCAAAAAAAAATAAAACCATAGACGCTATTCGCCTTTCACAAAATAGTCGTTGTATTTCATTAACTTATTTTGAAGAAAAAATGGCTAAAGGCGAACATGATGTTGTTTTAGAAGAAATTGTCGCCAATTTTGATGATTTCAATAAAGACCAAGAAGTAGTTATTATCGAAGGACTTATTCCAACAACCAGACAGCCTTATGCTGGTCGTATTAATAGGGATGTTGCACAAGCTTTATGTGCTGACATTGTTCTGGTTGCAGCACCAGGCAATGATTCAGCAAAAGAATTTGAAGAGAGGCTTGAGGTCAGTGCAGAAACTTATGGTGGCACTAAAAACAAGCATTTATTAGGCTGTATTATTAATAAATTGAACGCGCCAGACCAAGATGAATTTGGTTTACTGCCACGTGAAGAAGAAATCAATACTAATTTTGATATTACGCCATGGCAAAACCTAGGTATTTTCAAAAACAATCATTTTGACTTGCTCGGCTCGATCACTTGGGAAATGGATCTTGTTGCCCCTCGCATTATGGATATTAGTAACTATCTTGAGGCAAAAGTAATTAATGAAGGTGAAATGGAACACAGACGTTTTCGCAGTGTTGCTTTTTGTGCTCGCAGTGTCAGCAACTTAGTGAGCTATTTAGTACCTGGGCGTTTAATTGTTACCCCAGGTGATCGCACTGATATTATTATAGCCACTTGTCTATCAGCATTAAACGGTACTAAATTAGGCGCCTTAGTATTAACGAATGGTTATGAACCATCAAAGGAAGTTTGGGAGTTATGCCAACAAGCGCTTGACTCTGGTTTACCCGTATTATCAGTACCTTGGGATACATGGCAAACCTCTCGGCATATTATGAATTTTAATCCAGAAATCCCACAAGATGATATTCAACGCCATGAAAAGGTTAAGCAGCATGTCGCTGATAATTTATCAGAGGATTGGATCTCTCACCTTTCAGCTAAAGTTGAATCAAACTACTTGTTATCACCACCAGCCTTTAGACATAAATTAACTGAACTTGCCAAACAAGCAAATAAGCTTATTATCTTACCCGAAGGTACTGATATTCGTACCATCAAAGCAGCTGCTATTTGTTGTGAACGTAATATTGCTCGTTGTCAGCTAATTGGCAATAAAGAAGAAATCCTTCGCATTGCCGAACACCAGGGTATTCACTTACCTGACAGTTTATTGATAACAGATCCCGATAATATTCGTGAGAATTATATCAACCCATTAGTAGAATTACGCAAGGGTAAAGGTTTAACAGCAGTAGTCGCTAAAGAAATGTTACAAGACAACGTAATGCTAGCAACTATGATGCTACAACTAGGACAAGTTGACGGTTTAGTGTCTGGCGCTGTCAACACAACAGCCAATACGATAAGACCTGCATTGCAACTTATAAGAACAGCGCCGGGTAGTTCGCTAGTTTCTTCCATCTTCTTTATGCTATTACCTGAACAAGTACTTGTGTATGGTGATTGTGCTATTAACCCAGATCCAAATGCAGAGCAACTTGCCGATATTGCCATTCAATCTGCTGACTCTGCAGCAGCCTTTGGTATACCTCCACGGGTTGCTATGATCAGCTACAGTACAGGAAGTTCTGGCCATGGTGCAGACGTTGAAAAGGTAACCAAAGCAACCCAGATAGCGCAAGCAAAAAGACCTGATTTAATTATTGATGGGCCATTACAGTACGATGCAGCTATTATGGAGAATGTCGCTCTGAAAAAAGCCCCTAATAGCCCTGTTGCAGGAAAAGCGACCGTATTTATTTTCCCTGATCTTAATACCGGAAATACCACCTACAAAGCGGTACAACGTTCTGCTGATTTAGTGAGTATTGGTCCCATGTTACAAGGTATGAATAAACCCGTAAATGATTTGTCGCGTGGCGCTTTAGTTGATGACATTGTTTATACAATTGCGTTAACCGCTATTCAAGCAATGCAGCAAAATTAAGACCTAAACATAAAAAGGGTGATTTTCACACTAACAACTAAAACAAATAAAATCAACACCTTAAAACTTAATCACCTGATTGCACACAATGATATCCACAGCAATTGTGGATATCATTTTTCATTCACTGTTTTACACCTTCGCTAGAGTTAATAGCAAAAAATAGTTATAGTGGTGTTCTTATTTAGCTCGGTATATACCAAACGAATTAATTTATTGGTATTACCGCTTTCATAAAGAAGGACATGATGAAATTAACCTTAAAACTCTTGAAAGGGTATTTTACTATTCATAGTTTGCCTGAGCACAGTGACATTCCACCTCAAGTTTTTTTAGCACCGATATACTTTATTGCCAAAACCTTTGATGAAGTTTCCATTGTTTTACCCGAAAACATCACAATAGAAAGTGATGAATCAGAGCCCAACTGGCAAGCCTTAGAAGTTGTAGGGCCACTCGATTTTTCTTTGACTGGTATTTTATCCAGTATTTCAACGGTACTCGCTAATGAAAATATCAGCATATTTGCTATTTCTACTTTTGATACTGACTATGTTTTAGTAAAAAAAGACACTTTATCCGCTGCAATCACAGCACTTAAAGCTAATAATTACGACATAGTTACAAGGTAATTAGAAAATAGTTACAAAATAACTTAATCTGAAATTAGGATAAACAACAAGTAATCAACATGACTAAAGAAATCACACTTTACGGAATCAACAACTGCGACACCGTTAAAAAATCATTAAAATGGCTTATTGCTAATCATATTGATCATAACTTTTACGATTTTAAAAAACAGCCCTTAACAAAAGCGCTATTAACACGCTTTGTGCTGTTAAACGATTGGAGCACACTACTCAATAAACGCAGCACGACTTACCGAAATTTAAGTGATGAGATTAAAAGCAATCTAACTGATGAAGTTGCTTTTGAACAAGTACTTGCACAACCAACCTTGTTGAAACGTCCTTTATTATTAGTACAATCAACAGAGCAGTCAAAAGAACAGGTAAATTCAACTGAACCAAACCAGCAACTATACATCGGGTTTAAAGCGGATATTTACCAAAGTATTTTTCAATAACGTTTTAATTAGAATTTTTTACATCTACATTTAGAGGGTAAATATGTCAGACCACACTAGTGACGTTATAAAACTAGCAATAGATTTAATTTCTCGCCCATCTGTAACGCCTGAAGATGCAGGTTGTCAGCAATTAATGAAAGAACGCCTTGGAAAACTTGGCTTTATCAATGAAACCATGGTGTTTGAAGATACCACTAATTTATGGTCACGACGTGATGGAAACAGCCCAAACACAAGAAATAATCCAGGTAAAAGCAATAACTTAGATAAAAGTGCGCCAGTTTTTTGTTTTGCTGGTCATACGGACGTTGTACCTGCAGGAAACCTAACGCTTTGGCATACACCACCTTTTGAGCCAACGATAATAGATGGTGTTCTTTATGGACGTGGCGCCGCTGATATGAAAGGTAGCCTTGCTGCGATGATTGTAGCAACCGAACGTTTTGTAACTGATTACCCAAACTATCATGGGGCTATTACTTATTTAATCACGAGCGATGAAGAAGGACCTTTTATTAATGGCACAACACGTGTTATTGACACGTTAGAGGCCCGTAATGAAAAGATCACCTACTGCATCGTTGGAGAGCCTTCAAGTACAAGCACGGTTGGCGATATCATAAAAAATGGTCGTCGTGGCTCTATTTCAGCGGATGTTGATATCAAAGGTAAACAAGGTCATGTTGCCTACCCTGAACATGTCATTAATCCTATTCATATAGCAATGCCAGCCTTAACAGAGCTAAGCCAATATCATTGGGATAATGGCAATGATTACTTTCCTGCTACGAGTTTTCAACTTTCAAATGTTAATTCTGGTACAGGCGCCACTAACGTTGTACCAGGGCACTTAACCGCATTATTTAACTTGCGCTATAGCACTGAATTAACCGATCAAATTATTGTTGAGCAAGTTGAATCTATCTTAAACAAACATCAATTAGACTATGACATTAAATGGACTTTCAACGGAAAACCTTTTATCACCGAACTAGGGAATGATGAAGGTGACTTTTTAACATCCATAACGCAAGCCGTTAGCTCAGTGATGGGGTCAGAGCCACTGCTTTCAACATCAGGTGGCACTTCAGATGGACGATTTATTGCACCAACAGGCGCAAAAGTCATTGAATTAGGGCCTTGCAACGCCACAATTCATCAAGTGAATGAATCGGTAGTTTGTGACGATTTAGATAAGCTTTGTGATATTTACTATGCTTGTTTACAACAGGTATTAATAAAAGATGAAGTCTAATGGTATCAACTAAGCTAACATCCAGTATCTTTACATCAAGCAGTGATATTTCAGCACAAGTGCTTGGCTTAACTGACAAGCATATTCATTTTTTTGAGCAAGCTTCAACACAAGATACTAAGCAACCAGCTAATTCAAAAAAATTAGGTATACATCAACTCATGCTTAGTGATTTTCAAGCATTAGTGGGCAGTGCCGCAGAAGCTGATATAGCGATAAAAATTGCCAGTGGCTTTCGCTCATTCGAACGACAATTGCTAATTTGGAATAACAAATTTACGGGTAAAACATCAATTAAAAATATAGATGGAGAATCTATCAATATTAGTAACCTTTGTGATGTTGAAATTATTGAAGCTATTTTGCTTTTCACTGCCCTTCCCGGTGCAAGTCGACACCATTGGGGTTGTGATATTGATGTATATGCCCCAAATTTATTAGAGGGGCAATCATTACAATTAGAGCCATGGGAATATGCCCCCTCAGGACCAATGACAAAACTATCAGCTTGGTTGGTAGATAACGCGGGGAAATATGGTTTTTACTTCCCTTATGATAGCTTTCGTGGCGGCGTTGCAGCAGAGCCTTGGCACTTATCTTATGCTGTGCTTGCTAAACAATATCAATCATCATTGAGTATAGATTTACTACATGCGTTATTATTACAAACAGATATTGCTGGCAAAGAGATTATCATTGAAAATTTACCCAAAATTTTTAAACGCTACATCAACAACGTTAATACGACTTATTAGCTCATTGATTTAACAAACTGCAATGCAACTAGGACAAAACATGGATAATTGGATAGCTTATTTAATAATAGGAATAGCCGTTGTCATTATTATTGGTAATTTCAGTACTTTTCAAAAAAGTACTCATCATAAAATGCGTAAGAAAAATTTAAATGATTTAGAGGAAACCTTACCACGATCTCAGCAAACTGAACATAAAATGCCAACGATTGAAAAAAACAGACTTAAAAAATAAATTTTCAATTAAAAAAAACGCTGAAATTTCAGCGTTTTTTTTAATTTTAACGTTTTATTCTTTTATTAATAGAAATTTTTAAAAGACAAACCCGCTTCCATTACGGGGAAAATTCGCTTTAATACTTCTAATGATAAAGGCTCACCATCGGTATTATAAATAGTAACTGACGTTTTTTGATTCTTATCATCTAGTGCTGTAAGAACAAATTGATATTTAGCATCACTTATATCAATAACTGGTCGTTCATCTCCCCAAATACTTTCCCACATACTTATATTATGTTTAGTAAAATCAACATAGTATATTTTATTGCTTTCGTCTAAATCAATAATAGTACAGCCATGTTTTTCGAAGAAAATAGGCATATTATCCCAAAGGTTATCTAAAGACATTTCAACAACATAGGCTGCTTCAGACACTTTGTTTTGACCAATACTGACAAGTTTTTGATCAGCGCGCATCAAACGATTTTCTCTCTGCTCTAATCGATAATTATAATCAACTTGGGCAATTATTTCATTCAGCATGGCCATTTCAGCGCGCTGTTGATCAATGGGATCTATCGTTTTGGTGCCGCCATCATGGTCAGTTTTCATATAATCTATTAAGGAAACTTTCAATGAAACACTACGACCATGTGGCTTAATATAAAACTCATAGCGAAAACGCATACTTGTAGAAAGCTCAACATCCGTAAATAACCAACCTGTTTCTACTTCATTATGATACCAGTGAGATTCGTAAACCTCTGTTTTACCTTTCAAATTATCATCACTAGGCGTAGATAAATTAACGGTGTCGTAACTCACATCATCTGATATTAATTGGCTAATAAGAGAATCTTTGATAAAAATGAGTAAATCTTTATCTTCAAGTACCTTATCAAACCAAATAATCGCTTCATTCGAGTCAGCAACAACACGAGAAGAAGCAGCAATAGGTAATACCAAAGACGGTGCTCTGATATCCATATTTTTACCCACAGGCCCTTGATGATTAATTTTATTAGAAATTAGAAATTCTTGCTGTGCCGCTGGTTTATCCAAATTTTCAGGAACTACAAATTCTGTAGGTTCTTGTTTTTTTGCATAATCAAAATCTCCCTGTGCACGTTTATTATCAACATTACTACATGCTGACAATGTAAAACTAAGCACAGAAAAATAAAACAATTGACGATTCATTAAAACTCCTGAGAAAACCCATATGGGTCTATAAAATAGTATTCATTTGATGGTTTAAACCCTATTTGGTTCAATTGGGTTATTAAAAATAATAACCTTAAAACAGCATCAATTAATTAGCGCTCCATGGTACTTGCCTGTTTTTGCAAACACAAGCGCATTATTCTAATTTGGTGAGGTTATTTTTGTCTATAGATCAGTTATAATCTCTTTTTTCATCAACTAGGCAAATAAATGTCACAATATTTAGTGCTAACCGCTATGGGCTCTGATAGAACAGGCTGTGTTAGTGAACTCACTAAATTAGCAAGTGAGTGTGGTTGTAATATCTTAGATAGCAGAATGGCTATTTTTGGACTAGAGTTCACCTTTATTATGCTTTTAAATGGCGATAATCGTGCTATTAACAAGATTGAAGTACGACTTCCTATGGTAGCCCACAGTCTTGATTTGATCACTATGATGAAGCGTACTTCTGGTCATAAGTCTTATGATCTTGTTGAGCACTATCAAGCCGACTACACTGGTACTGATCAACCTGGCATGCTAAAAGCAATGACTGCTTTTTTTGCTACGCGTAAAATTGATATTTCATCATTAAGATCAGAAATAAACCCTCAAACTCAAAACATGAGTGCCAGTATTTCCATTGCTGTAACACAAAAAATTAGTATTAACGATATTGAAAATGATTTTCTACAGCTTTGTGAACAATTTGGTGTACAGGGCTGCATTAAAGAAGCACCCCATAACTTTATATAAAAAATTTAGTACAAAAAATAAGAAAAGGTTCCTATGAATACGCTAACAATTGGCGATAATGCGCCACTATTTATTTTAAAAGATGAAAACGAAACAGCCATATCTTTAGCTGACTATATTGGTAAGAAACAAGTATTGGTTTATTTTTATCCAAAAGCGATGACCCCCGGCTGTACTGTTCAAGCGCAAGGTCTTCGTGATAGCCAAAGTCAATTAAATGATTTAAATACTGTTGTATTGGGTATTTCACCAGATGAACCAAAACGTTTAGCAAAATTTTGCCAACGTGATGAGCTAAACTTTACCCTGCTTTCAGATGTAGATCACAAAGTAGCTGATGATTTTGGCGTTTGGGGACTAAAGAAATTTATGGGTAAAGAATATGATGGTATTCACCGGTTAAGTTTTTTAATCGGCCTAGATGGAAAAATTTCTCATGTGTTTAACAAGTTTAAAACAAAAGATCACCACCAAGTGGTACTAGATATCCTAAATGACTTATCACAGTAATTTAATAGCTAAAACCAAAATGGCAAGCGGTTACACTTGCCATTTTGGGTAATCTTTTTATAGATAATTTCTTAAGCTACAGGCTCAAAATCTTCCTGTGTTGAAGACCAAGCATTAATTACGGCTTTCACTAGTGTTGCCAACGGTATAGCAAAAAATACGCCCCAAAAACCCCATAAACCACCAAATAATATCACAGCAATAATAATAGTCACTGGGTGTAAATTTACCGCTTCTGAAAATAATAATGGCACAATAATATTACCGTCTATTGCTTGAATTATGCCATAAGCTAACATCACATAACCTAGTTCATTACTATAGCCCCATTGAAATAATGCCACTAAAAACACAGGGATAGTGACCACTGTTGCGCCAACATAAGGTACTAATACTGATAGACCAACCAGTACCCCTAATAAAACAGAATAACGTAAATCAAGGAAAATAAAGGCGATGGTTGTTGAAATACCTACAATTAAAATTTCAATTACCTTGCCGCGAATATAATTCAATATTTGTTGATTCATCTCTTTACCTACTTGAATAGCCATACGGCGCTCTTTAGGCAAAAACCGACTAAAACCTGAAAATAAATCATGTTTATCTTTAAGAAAAAAGAACACCATTAGAGGAACTAAAATAAGGTAAACCATTAAAGCGACAAGATCAGAAATTGAATTAAGTGACGCCTTCAAAGCAACTTGCCCCCACTCAAGTAGCTTTTCTTTTATAGTAGAAATAAAGGTTTCTATTTGTGAGGCCTGAAAAATATCAGGATATTTCTCAGGTAAGGTTAATAAATAATTTTGCCCCTCAGAAATCATATGTGGAACTTCTTGCAGTAAATTACTACTTTGTTTCCAAATAATTGGCATCAAACCAAGCATAGCAATTAGGGTGATACCAACAAAAGCGCCAACAACGATTATGGTAGCTCCTGTTCTTGATAGCTTTAAACTAGCCATTTTATTTACAGGTAGATCTAATAAAAAAGCAATACATAAGGCAACCAATACAGGCATCAATAACTGGCTAAACAAAGCTATAAATAAAAATGAACAGACTAAAATTACCGCAAGCGTTACCGCATGAGGGTCTGAAAACTTACGTGTATACCAGTCGTTGAACAACTTAAACATATATTTCCTTTTTTTTACTTCAATTAGATTTAATCATCTTTAGAGATAGGGTAATTTCTACAACATTATTGTCAATAGGACTTTGGTTATAGCAATAGCCTAATTTAGTTAATAATTTAGGAATATTTTTTTTTGATCCCAAGTCAGCTATCTTTAACACACAAATATCTTCTTTTTTCATTTTTTTCAAAATCAAGCGTAAATTTACCAATGGAAGAGGACACTTTTCTTGACTAGCATCATAGTGAAAGATCATTATTTATTTCTTTTAACAAGGTAATCTGAGACAATCGTCTGGATATCTTATATTAACTTTTCTTATATAAATAGCTAAATGAACAGCTTACTAAAGTCGATCATTTATAAAATTAATTTTTTACCGAATCTTTTTGCATAGTTGAGGTCAAAGTTGAGGTCAAAGCATATAAGATTACCAAGTTTGATCAGAGCCTTATGCCAACACAGCATAAGTATTCAATGATTTACCATGGATATTTAACACCAAACTACTCAAAATTTGCCATATCATTTTTATTATACAAATAACAGGATCACATATTGTTTAACAAAAAACCGCTATTGATAAGCATTGCACTCACAATAATAATAGCCAACATTTTCACTTTTGATGTAAAGGCCAGTGAACAAAATAATAGAAACAAACTACCTGAGATAGGTATTTCAGGCTTTAGTGTACTCTCTTTAGATAAAGAGCGACAAATTGGCGATGCCATGATGCGCCAACTTCGTGCTAGCCAACCTGTTATCCAAGATCCTGTTTTAATAGAATACATAAATCATTTAGGTAATCAATTAGTTAAAAATGCTCAAGATGTCAACTATGCCTTTGAATTTTTCTTAATAAACAATAATGAACTAAATGCATTTGCTTTTTTTGGTGGCCATGTTGGCATTCACAGTGGTTTATTAACCACCGCAGATAATGAAAGTGAACTTGCCTCAGTAATTGCCCATGAAATATCCCATGTTACTCAACGCCACTTAGCGCGTCGTTTAGAGTCACAAAGCAATACACAAACGTTAAGCATGGCTGGAATGGTTTCTGGTATATTGCTTGCTTTGGTCAATCCTTCTGTAGGTATGGCAGCATTAAGTGCTTCTATGGCAGCTTCACAACAAGCAAGCCTCAATTATACTCGTGGCAACGAAAAAGAAGCCGATAGAGTCGGCATTGCTTTATTAGCAAACAGTAACTTTGATCCGCAAGGTGCTCCAAGTTTTTTCGGTAAAATGTCAGAAAAATATCGCTACGCAAGTAAGCCACCTGCAATGCTATTAACTCACCCCTTACCTGAATCTCGAGTAGCTGAGGCCAGACAAAGAGCACATAATTACCCAATAAGACAGCTAGCGCCAAGTCTCAACTTTGAATTAGCTAAGTCAAGAATTCAAGCGCGATATCAAGGCAATGCCCAAGATAATATTGCTTATTTTAAACAACAATTACGAAAACAAAATTATAGTTTACAAGCCGGTGCAAATTATGGATTAGCATTATCATATTTTAAAAATAATGACTATCAACAAGCAAAAGAAATTTTAGAGTCCTTAAAAAAAGAGGACAAAAACAACTTGTTTTATATTGATGCATTAACCGACGTATACATATCTTTGAAGGAGTATGATCAAGCGCTAGCTATGTTGGATGATTTAAGTTTGTTGATGCCAAATAATCAAGTTGTCAGCTTGAATTATGGTAATGTGTTGCTTGAATCAGGTAACTATGAGCAAGCAGAAAGGGTTATACAAGACTTTTTACTGGTAAACCCTAGAAACTTTATTGCTTATGATATTTTAACTACTGTTTATAGAAAACAAGAAAAACAAGGATTAATGCATATAACAAAAGCTGAAGTATTAGCGTTATTAGGTGCATACAACAAAGCGGTAGATGAGTTACAAACTAGTTATGATTTCGTTGAGGATCAACCGCTTTTACAAAAGCGAATCAAAGCCAGAATATTGCAATTTCAAGAACAAGAAAATAAACTCAAACGTTTATAATTAAGAAGCTAATTAAGAGATCAACTATGTTAACAATTTATCACAACCCTAGATGTTCAAAAAGCAGAGAAACACTTGAGCTAATCAAAGAGAATTCAAGTAAAGAGATCAAAGTAATTGAGTACCTTAAAGAGCCTATGACCCAAGAAGAGATTGAAAAATTATTAATACTACTGTCATGCTCACCAATTGAAATAATGCGCGTAAAAGAAGCTGAATTTAAAGAGCAAAACCTTAAAGATGCTGATAACAAAACATTAATTGCTGCGATGGTAACAACACCAAAACTTATCGAACGTCCTATTGTGAGTGATGGTAACAAAGCCGTTATCGGTAGACCCCCAAAAAATGCTTTAGCTTTATGTTAAGTTAATATTGATTTGGTATTCGTTTAATAGATTATAGGTAACAGATGAAAACTCAAAAAATCTCCACTACTAATTTAAGAAAAATAGCTTTATTTGGTTATTTTTCTTTACTTTTTTTTATGCCATTATGGTTGTTAGTACTCTCACCTAGTGAGAGTTTAAGTACATCAACAACGCTGATACTCTTTACTTTACCGCTACTTTTCCCTCTAAAAGGGCTTCTACAAGGCAACCCGTATACTTATGCTTGGTCTAATTTTATTGTATTGATTTATTTTTTACATTCAATAACAACCTTATGGGTATTACCAAGCGATCGGCTCTGGGCTGTTCTAGAGCTTATTTTCGCTTCAATCATGTTTTTAGGTTGTAGTTATTACGCGAAATACCGGGGGCAAGAGCTCGGTCTTAGTATTCGTAAACCAAAGCAAGATAGTACAAACTAATTTTATTAATGAATTAAGGGCTAATTTATTCCCCCTTTTTTCGGACTACGCTACAGGGATGGTGTTATTAGACAATGCAAGCGTCACACGGATGTGACTGATCAGAGAATGCAGGAGGCATATTCTCCTGACACATATTGTTCTAAAGTCCAACTTACATAAGATATTTCAAATTTAATAGTGGCTCTTGATCTGCCTACAAAGCCATCTATTATAAAGCTTCGCTACTCGTCACTTTTCTCACTACCTTTCGTGCTTGCTTATCCTAATTCGCTAGCCAAGTAGCTGAAACAAATATTTTATCGTGGTTAATCACTTTACCCACAAATTCACTGCCTGCAACTATTTGTCCAACCCCTTTTGGAGTACCTGTCATTACAATATCGCCATCTTCAAGATTCATAAAGCTTTGTAGCTGTTCTAAAATAACATCAGGTTTAACCATCATTAACTCAACACCACCAGCCTGTATTACCTTGCCATCTATTGTCAGCTCTAAACGCAAGTTATCATCTATGCTTTCAATACGAATAAAATCACTAAATACGGCTGCGCCATTAAATCCTTTCGCGCGTTCCCAGGGTAGCCCTTTTGTTTTTAATGTTGACTGCAAAGTGCGTTTGGTTAGATCTAAGCCAATGGCAACAGCGGTAAACCTTCCTTGTTGATTAAGCTTTTGTTCGTACATAAAACATAACTCAGCCTCATAGTGCAAAGGCTCTTGATGAAAAGACTGTAATTGAGTAGAGATTGCAGAATTAGGCTTTAAAAACACCACCATTTCATCAGGTACTTCATTACCTAACTCGGCAATATGATCAACATAATTACGACCAATACAAATAATTTTAGAAGGTGTTACTTTTTTTCCATCAAAATTTACTGTTTTCATCATACGCTCTTTTTTTTTAATTAATGAAACGAATATATCATCACTCGAAACAAAGATATCATCACTAGAAACGAGTAAAATTTTCACTAAATGAGATTTAAGAAATATTTAACACATCTTTAATAAAAGGAATGGTAATTTTTCGCTGCTCTCGTATGGACGCTTTATCGAGGATATCAAGGGAAGCAATAAGATTTCCCATCTCCCTAGACAATCTATTCAATAAAAAATTTGCCGCTTCACCACTGAGCATCAAACCGCGTTTTAAAGCCCTAAACTGTAGTGCTGTGATTTTTTCACTATCACTCAACGGTTTAAGTTGCTCGGTTAAGCCCCAACTTAGACGGGAGAGTAGATCAGGCAAGGTTAAGCCTAATTGAGCTACACTTTGATCACCACTAATTAATAAGCTATTGTTTTGCTCTAATACCCTGTTATATAGATCAAAAATAGCCTGTTGCCATAACTGATTACCCGCAACAAGTTGAATGTCATCTAAACAGATAAAATCAATTTGTTCTAAACCATCTAATACTTCTACTGATAATTGTAATAACTCAGCGCAAGATAAACACACAGAGGTTTTACCTAACTGCGAAGCATAAGCGCTACAAGCATGTAACAGATGTGATTTCCCAACACCTGTTAAGCCGAACAAATAAAAACAGTTAGGCTGATTTGAATGACTGCGCGTATTGTTTTCAACAAAAAGTGCTAATTGACTTACCACTGAGCTATTTGATTCGCTAAGATAACTATCAAAAACTTCATCGTCTGGAAGTTGTACAGATAAAGCAAGCTGCGCAGTATTTTTCATTACTTGCCCCAGTAAAAAGTTGGAACCAACGGTTCACTATCTTCTTTAGGGGTAGGCTCGTTGAATTGTGCTAAAGGATCTATAGTTTGTGTCAACTTGTTATTAAGCTTTAGCGAAGCAAGTAAAGCCTCTTTAGAGCCAAGTAATTGTAAGTTAAAACGCCTTGCACTACCTTTTGCACTCTGTAGTGTTACTGACTTTACTGATGATAAATCATTTAAAAAATCAAACACCTCAACATAAGTTACTAAAGAGTCTACATTCGTTACTTCAATCACAAAGTCATTTTGACTTGTTGTTGATAAAGCATAATATTGGTAAATCAATTCGGTTATATCAGCCAAGCCCTGCTGTAATAACACTTGTGGATCTACACCTTGATATTGTTGACTAAACTTTTGTTGTCCTTTGACTAAACTCCAGTCTAATAGGCTCCAATCTAGCACATAGTTTTGTTCTTTTGGTTGAGATTGTGCGCACAGTAAACCACAATTACTAGGTTTACTACCGTCTTTGTTGAGATAATCAACTGCCACCAAACTTGAATTTGAAATTCTCATCACGGCAATTGCCTCAGCAAGGTATCGATTAGAAGCCTCTTTTATCGGCTGCTGAAAACGTCCCCAGACATCACTCAGTTTTATTTGATTCGCATCGGTTAAATCCATTAACGGCATCATAATAGGTAAACCACGCTGGGCTGAAAACTCATTAACCATGAAGGGTAAATTAGAGGCTGATGAGTTTGATATAATACTACGGGTTAAACCTTGTTCATCAATAAGCCAAAGTAAAACTTGTGGTCGTAAACTCCCCCACAAAGACAGATTGGCTTCTTGAAATAGTTGATTAATTTTTTCTGCATTAAAACTAGCAAATAAGAAGAGTTGTTTTTTATTTCCCTGCTCATCTGCTACCTGAAGTGATTTTTGCTGGTATCGATATTGACTTAAATAGGAACGATAGTTACCTAGGGCATTTTGAATAATGTCATTTTCTAAAACGCTTTTTTCACCACCCACTTTGATCATCACTGCCGCTAGCGCTTTTTTTAAAGCATCCGCTCTATCACGACTATTCTGGGAGTCAATAGCAACACTGGCTTGGTATAAATCTTTCACTTCAACCGCTTCAAGCGTTAAAGAAGATAAAAAGGCAATAATAACAAACAGTAAAAAAATATTTTTTTTAAACATAGTCAAGTATTAAGAATAAAATATGCCACGAATATTATCACATTCAAACCGCATTTTATCGCCAAATAAAAATATTTATTAATTTGGGATAAAGATTTTGAGTATGTGCCCTTGCACTGGTAGAATACGCATCTTTTTAAACCTTAGTAAGCTTAAAATTTATGCTTATTTAGGTATTATTTTATCAGTGATTTTTTGAGGTTTCCCGTGAGCGAACAAAAACAGTCTTTAAGCTATAAAGATGCTGGTGTTGATATTGATGCTGGTAATGCCCTTGTTGAAAATATTAAAGGTGCAGTAAAGCGCACTACCCGTCCAGAAGTTATGGGCGGACTAGGTGGTTTTGGTAGTGTTTGTCAATTACCAACGGGCTACAAAGAGCCAGTTCTAGTTGCCGGCACAGATGGCGTGGGAACCAAATTACGTTTGGCGATTGATTTAGCAAAACATGACACCGTTGGTATCGATTTAGTTGCTATGTGTGTAAATGACTTAATCGTGCAAGGTGCAGAGCCATTATTCTTCCTTGATTACTATGCCACAGCTAAACTTGATGTTGCTGTTGCTTCATCAGTGGTTGAAGGTATCGCGGAAGGTTGTATTCAAGCTGGTTGTGCCCTTGTTGGTGGTGAAACAGCTGAAATGCCAGGCATGTATCATCAAGGTGATTACGACATTGCTGGTTTTTGTGTTGGTGTTGCAGAAAAATCACGATTACTTGACGGCACTAAAGTCGCGGCTGGCGATCAATTAATTGCTTTGGGCGCTTCAGGCCCTCACTCAAATGGTTTCTCGTTAATTCGTAAAGTATTGGAAGTAAACAATACCGATACTAGTGAATTACTTAACGGCAAAGCGATTAGCGAACATTTACTTGAACCAACAAAAATTTATGTTAAATCTGTATTAGCATTGCTTAAAGTTGTTGACGTTCACGCGTTATCACACATCACTGGTGGCGGTTTCTGGGAAAATATTCCACGTGTTTTACCACAAACAGCACAAGCAGTAATTAATGGTAAAAGCTGGCAATGGCCTGAAATTTTCAATTGGATAAAAGAAAATGGCAATATCACTGAGCACGAAATGTACCGCACATTTAACTGTGGTGTTGGTATGATCATTGTTGTTCCTCAAGATAAAGTTCAGCAAAGCATTGATGTATTAACCGCTCATGGTGAAAATGCTTGGCACATTGGCGCAATTGCCGATAAAGCTGATGGCCAAGAACAGGTTGTTTTCTCTTAAGTCGGTTTGTAAACCGGCTGTTACTTATAAAAAGGAAAACCAATGTCTAGCCGAATAGTGGTATTAATTTCAGGCAGTGGCACTAATTTACAGGCAATTATCGATGCCTGTGCATTAGCTGATTACCCTGGCTGTGTTGTTGGCGTAGTGTCAAATATAATTGATGCTTACGGGTTAAGTCGCGCCAAAGATGCCGATATTGAAACTGTTGCGCTTTCACATAAAAATTTTGAAAGTCGTGAAAGTTATGACCAAGCACTAATTTCTAAAATTGATCAGTTTACCCCTGATGTTATTGTTCTTGCGGGTTTTATGCGTATATTAACGCCTGCTTTCGTACAACATTATCAAGGAAAACTGTTAAACATCCACCCATCTTTGCTACCTAAATACCAAGGTCTTAATACGCATCAGCGCGCTATTGATGCGGGCGATACCGATCATGGTGTTAGTGTGCATTTTGTTACTGAAGAGCTAGACGGCGGCCCTGTTATATTGCAAGCAAAAGTGCCTATATTTGACGGTGATACCAGTGACGATTTAGCAGCGCGTGTACATGAGCAGGAACATCGGATTTATCCTTTAGTGATAAAATGGTTATGCCAAAAGCGCCTTAGCATGAAAACAAAAGATCAAAATGAATACGCAATTTTAGACGGTTGTACCTTGCCAATTTCTGGTTATGCGAACGACTAATTAACTGTTAGTATAAAGGTAATTAGTCTGCTATTGCTTTTATACTTTTTATAGGATTATTTGTGTCAATTAAATCACCCTTATTTTTCTTACTTGCCTGTTTATCATTCACTGGTTTTGCCAATTCTACTTTAGAAATAAAACAACCAAACAAACCTCATACACAACCACTCCCTGCTTTTACTGCAAAATACACCGTACTGCATAAATCTGAGCCTGTAGGTACTGCGGTGAGGCAATTAAGTTATCAGGCAGATGGTAGTATCAATTATCACTACCAAACTAAAGTTAAATGGCTCATTTTTTCTCAAACTCGCAGTGAAACATCGATTCTAACGATAAATAATAATCAAGTGACACCGCAACATTATACAAACACCCGAGAAGGCACAGGAAAAGACAAACGTTATGAGTGGGTATATAATGCAGCTGAAAGTCAAGCAAATGATATTGAACGAAAAAGAGAGCACACTGTAGATTTTTCTAATAATTTACAAGATAAACTTAGCTATCACTTGCAACATCGATTAAACCTAATAGCTGATGCTACACATAAAAACTATGTGTATTCTGTTATCAATACTACTGGCTCAATTAGTGATTATGACTATCAATACGATGGTGAAGAAGAGTTAATTCTACCTTATGGCTTAGTTAAAACTATTCGTTTTAAACGTGAAGTAAAAGAAAAAGAGCGAACTACTTATGCTTGGTTTGCGCCTGAGCTTAATTATTTATTAGTAAAGCTTTACCAAATAAAAGCAGGTAACGAACAATTTGAAGCCCAATTATCAAGCTTAGCTATAGAAGAGAATGCTACTATTCAGCACCACAACAAATAGACTCTCCCAAACGAAACAAATGCCAATGCCCGGCACTCATCTTGTGCCATGTTTCATCATCGGTAAGTGGTTGGGTAGCAATAACCGTAACAATATCTTTATCGGTTGTTTCCTTGTGAAAATCAACCGCCATTTCAGCATCAATTAAATTGGCTTTACCAAATGGCGCACAACGCGTTATCCAATGTAAATTATTAGAGCAATAGGCAAACAAACACTCTCCATCACTAATAATAATATTGGCAACGCCAAGCGCGTCAATTTTACTTGTTAACGTGGCTATAAATTTAAACAACTCTTCTGATGAGGGTTCTTGCGCACCAAATTCATAATGGAGTTGATCTAAAATCCAACAAAAAGCATGTTCGCTATCGGTAGTACCAATCGGTAAATGGAACTTAATTGGTAATATTTTTTCAAAGTCTTTTAGTTGACCATTATGAGCATACGTCCAGTTTTTACCCCACATTTGTCGAATAAACGGATGGGTATTTTCTAAACAAACACCCCCTGAGTTTGCTTGGCGAATATGGCAAACCACAGATTCACTTTTTATCGGATATTTTGTAACTAAATCAGCAATAGGTGAATGCGCACTCGGTTTTGGATCTTTAAAACTACGACAGCCTTTCCCCTCATAAAAAGTAATACCCCAACCATCTTTGTGAGGGCCAGTATTACCACCACGCTGCATTAAACCACTAAAACTAAAACAAATATCGGTTGGTACATTAGCTGACATTGCCAAAAGCTCACACATAACTTAACCTTACACTAAATCTAAAAAAAACCAGAACAAATGCTTGGTTATCTTACTAATTTGCTCTATAAATAGAGTATACCATTTAAAGGTACTTTTTAAATTCTATTACTAAGTTTCAATTACCTTATTTCAATTTAGCAACAAGGATATTTTGTGGATATTTTTCTCTGGTTAATTGCAGTACTTTCACTTATTTGGTTTATGAGTTACTCAAGAGCTTCGTTATCAGCTTTTACTTTTGCCTTTATGGCATTAATGGCTGTCGGCACTTATTTAAATATTATAGGCTTTGTGTCTTGGTTACTCTTTGGGGTTATCGCTCTACCGCTTAACCTTGATAATATTCGTCTGCAATTTATCAGTATGCCGTTATTAACGTTATTCAAAAAAATAATGCCACAAATGTCTGAAACTGAGCAACAAGCAATAGATGCTGGCACTATTTGGTTTGAAGCAGAACTTTTTCGAGGAAACCCTAATTGGTCAAGACTGCATAATTATCCTCAACCTCGTCTTAGTGCCCAAGAAAAAACTTTTTTAGAAGGTCCTGTAGAAGTGGTTTGTGCCATGGTTGATGATTGGCAAACCACACATGAATTAGCCGATTTATCACCCGAGGTTTGGCAGTTTTTAAAAGATAATAAATTTTTTGCCATGATCATTAAAAAGCAATATGGCGGTTTAGAGTTTTCAGCTTTCGCACAATCAAGAGTGTTACAAAAATTAACAGGGGTAAGCTCTGTGCTTGCCAGTACAGTAGGTGTACCAAATTCTCTTGGTCCTGGGGAGTTATTACAAGAATATGGTACCAAAGCCCAACAAGATTATTACTTACCGCGCCTAGCTATGGGCGAAGAAATCCCTTGCTTTGCATTGACTAGCCCAGAAGCGGGTTCTGATGCTGGTGCAATTCCTGACACTGGTGTTGTTTGCCGCCAAATTTTTGAAAATGAAGAAATATTAGGCATCAAACTTAATTGGGATAAACGCTACATCACCCTTGCGCCTGTTGCTACTGTATTAGGATTAGCTTTTAAACTTGAAGACCCTGATGGCTTGCTTGGAAATATCAAAGAACTAGGCATCACTTGTGCGTTAATTCCTACTGATATTGAAGGGATAACAATAGGCCGTAGACACTTTCCATTAAATATCCCCTTTCAAAATGGCCCTACACAGGGTAAAGATGTTTTTGTACCGCTTGATTACATTATTGGCGGTAAAGAAATGGCAGGCCAAGGCTGGCGAATGCTAGTTGAATGCTTATCTGTAGGTAGAGCGATAACCTTGCCATCAAACAGTACTGGCGGTATAAAAACGGCGGCATTAGCAACAGGGGCTTATAGTAGAATTCGCCGACAATTTAAATTACCCATAGGTAAAATGGAAGGCATTGAAGAAGCGTTAGCTCGTATTGGCGGTAATGCCTATTTAATGGATGCGGTAACGACTATGTCAACAGGAGCAATTGACCTTGGCGAAAAACCATCAGTAGTTTCTGCCATTGTTAAGTATCATTTAACAGAAAAAATGCGTTCATCTATTATTGATGCGATGGACATTCATGGTGGTAAAGGCATTTGTATGGGACCGAGTAACTACCTTGCAAGAGGTTACCAGGGTGCCCCAATAGCCATTACTGTTGAAGGGGCAAATATTCTTACGCGTAGTTTAATTATATATGGCCAAGGCGCAATTCGTTGCCACCCTTATGTATTAGCTGAGCTACAAGCAGCAAATGAAGATAACACAGAGCAAGCATTAAATGACTTTGATCATGCTTTATTTGGACATATTGGCTTTAGTATTAGCAATATTAGTCGTAGCCTATGGTGCTCGTTTACTGGTGCTCGTTTTTTATCCGCGCCTTTTAACGATCAAACCAAACATTATTACCAGTTACTCACCCGCTTTAGTTCAAATTTAGCGATGCTTAGCGATATTGCTATGATTGTACTTGGCGCAGATTTAAAACGTAGAGAACGCATATCAGCTCGCTTAGGTGATGTGCTAAGTCACTTATATCTAGCAAGTGCCTGCCTTAAACGTTTTAATGATGAAGGCCGACAAACAGATGATTTACCCTTATTACAATGGGCAGTGGAAGATTCCTTATATAAAATTCAGGAAGCTATTGATGCTTTGTTAAGTAATTTCCCTAACCGATGGCTTGCATATATTTTAAGAGGGGTTATCTTTCCTTTTGGCACTTGGCTAACAAAACCGTCAGATAATCTCGATCATCAAGTGGCAACACTATTACAAACACCGGGTGATGCAAGAAACCGGCTTGGAAAATGGCAATATTTAACAAGAGATGGTAAAAATGTTTTTGGCCTATTAGAACAAACCTTAGAAGATATTATTGCTTGTGAACCTATTTTTGCCAAAGTATGTATAGCTATTGATAAACAGTTACCTTTTTATCAATTAGATAATGCAGCTAAGCTTGGTTTAGCTGCCAATGCAATTACCGAAAAAGAAGCACAATTACTGATAAAAGCAGAGCAAGGAAGGAAAGCCATTATTAGCGTTGATGACTTTGATAGTAGTGAATTAACTGCGTCTGCTTAGACTCACTTAGACGGTAATAAATAAACTAGCTCAGTTTCAGTTTCAGTTTCAGTTTCAGTTTCAGTTTCAGCACAAGTTAAACGTAAAAAACGCACAAGTATTAGCTTGTGCGTTTTTTAATAAGTCATTTTTATTCTATTTTATAAAAATGATAACAACTCTTGATCAAGTTGCATCAAGGTTTTAGGGTCTGCCATCATCATTTTCCCTAAAGACTTAGTTCTTGGCAGCATACGTTCAAAATAGAATTCTGCTGTTTTAATTTTTGCGCGATAAAAATCACGATTTTCCACATCTGTTGCTAGTTTTTCATAGGCTGATTGAGCCATTTTCGCCCAAAAATACGCCATTACGATATAACCAGAATACATTAAATAATCCACTGAAGCAGAGCCAACAATATCTCTATCTTTTTTAGCTTTAAGCGCTAATCTAAGAGAATACTGTTGCCAACTTGCTACCGATTTACTTAATGGCCATATAAACTTATTCATTTGACGTTTATGTGGGTTGCTTGAAATCATGCTTTTATCTTTACAGAACATCAAAACTTCTTTAGCAAATGCTTTTAATGATTTACCACGAGAAAGCAAAATTTTACGGCCGAGTAGATCTAACGCTTGTATCCCTGTTGTTCCTTCATAAAGCGTAGCGATTCGAGCATCACGAACAATTTGTTCCATGCCCCACTCTTTGATAAAGCCATGACCACCAAAAATTTGTAAACCATGATTCGCACTTTCCGAGCCAAGCTCTGTTAAAAAAGCTTTAAGAATTGGCGTGATAAAGCCTAAACGCTCATCTGCTGCTTCTTTCTCAGCATCTGTTTTTGCCATTTCAATATCATCAACAATTTTCGCAGTATAGTAAATCATGGCACGACCACCTTCTGAAATGGCTTTTTGTGTCATAAGCATTTTACGAACATCAGGATGAACAATGATAGGGTCTGCAACTTGATCAGGGAATTTTTTACCTGTAAGTGAACGCATAGACAAACGCTCTTTCGCGTAAATCAAAGAATTTTGATAAGCTAATTCTGCGCTGCAAACACCTTGTAAAGCGGTTCCTACACGCGCAGTATTCATAAAGGTGAACATACATTCTAAGCCTTTATTTTCTGGGCCAATTAACTCACCAACTGCATTGTCAAAATTTAACACCGCCGTCGATGAAGCCTTAATACCCATTTTATCTTCAATTGAACCACAGGTAACATGATTAGCTTCACCTAAATTTCCTTGGGCATCAGCTTTAATTTTAGGCACAATAAATAGTGATATTCCACGAGTACCTGCTGGTGCATTAGGAAGTCTAGCAAGCACAATGTGTATTATGTTATCGGTTAAATCATGCTCGCCTGCTGAAATAAATATCTTAGTGCCGGTAATGTTATAGGTACCATCTTCATTAGGCTCAGCTTTCGTTTTAACTTGTCCTAAATCGGTACCACATTGTGGCTCAGTTAAACACATAGTGCCTGTCCAAGTACCTTCAGTTAAACGCGTTAAATACAATTCTTTTTGTGCTTTGCTGCCATGTGTTTGCACTGTATTCATAGCACCATGACTTAAACCTGGATACATAGACCAAGACCAGTTAGCAGTCCCCATCATTTCTGATTTAGCCATACCCAATGACGGTGGTAAGCCTTGCCCACCATGCTCAACAGGATGAGACAAACTTTGCCAACCACCTGCAACATATTTGTTATAGGCTTCTTTAAAACCTTTTGGCGTGGTTACCGTACCCTTATCAAAGGTGCAACCTTCTTTGTCACCACTTTGATATAGAGGCAATAGCTCATTTTCACAAAACTTTGCACACTCTTGGAGAATAGCATCAGTTAAATCGGGTGTTGCCTCTTCAAATTCAGGATATTTTTTATAATGTCCGTAATAATCAAAGACATCTTCAATTAAAAACTTAATGTCTGCTATGGGCGCTTTGTAACTAAGCATATTTTTCTCCTACCATTGTAGTAATTTATGGTGCTGTGATTATATTCAATAAATCCCCACTAAACCCTGTATTTTTGAGTTTACCTGAGTAATTGACTATAAATAATAACTCTGATTAAAACACTGGTCGTACCACCTGCACAAGCTATTTTTGATGTTTTTTTAATTTCATCTTTAAAGAAATAATTAACTAACTGTTTATAAGAAAGAAAATATTAAAAGTAAATTTTAAAAATAATGATAAAATAACAAACAGAAGACAATTTATTTTCAAAATTAGAGAGCAACATGTCAGAAAATTATTTAGAAATACAACTTGATCAACAACCAATAGAGTTATGCAAATTACTTAAAATTGCTGATTTAGTTACCGGTGGCGGAGAAGCAAAAATTGTTATTAGTGAAGGTTATGTATTGCTCAATGGTGAAGTAGAATATCAAAAGCGTAAAAAGATTTATCACAATGATATTGTTGAATTTAATGGTGAGGTTATACAAGTTATTATTAATGAAAACTTAAATGAGGAAGACCATTTTAAAACTGCTTTTAATGATGCTATACAGTCACCTGAACATACTGCTTCAAATCAACACAAAAATAAAAGCACAAAAAAAGCAGTACCAACAATTGAAGATACTGCTAAACAGAGTAAAAGAAAGCCGATTTCTTTTTAAGTGACTACAGAAAAAAATTACTTTACGAAAGCCAGCGCTTCATTAGATAACTTAGTAATTTCAGACCAATTTTTACTGTCAACAACATGCTTAGGTACTAACCATGAGCCACCACAACAAAGCACATTAGGTAAAGCTAAATAGTCACGAACATTGTTTAGGTTAATTCCACCGGTTGGGCAAAACTTAATATCAGGAAATGGGCCACCAATTGATTTAATCGCATTAACACCACCTGAGGCTTCAGCAGGGAAAAATTTCAAGTGATCGTAGCCAAAATCTGCTGCATCCATCAACTCTGAAATTGACGAAATACCAGGAATTAATGCTATGTTACTTTCATTACCCGCTTGTAATAAATCTTGGGTTAAACCAGGGCTAATAGCAAATTTAGCGCCTGCGTCAACAGATTGCTGTAACTGTTGACGATTAGTAACAGTGCCAGAGCCAACAATAGCTTCTGGTAACTCTTTAGCAATAGCACTGATCACATCAAGTGCTGCCGAGGTACGTAAAGTAACTTCTAACACTCTAATACCTGCCGCTAAAAGCGCTTCGGCAATTGGCAAAGCATCCTCTACTTTATTAATCACTAATACAGGAACGATTGGTCCCATAGCGAAAAGTTCCTTGGGCATAATTTGCCAATTTTTTAATGCTGTCATAAATCCTCTATTCTCTTTTTGCATCTATTATTGTCTGATGCGTAAATATTCACTACGTTAGTTTTTGATGATTTTTTAAGATCAAATTATTTGCTCATCAAAGCTTTCATTGATCAAACCATTCATTCATCAAATAAGGAACACGCACCTGTTTCTGCTGAACTTAAGTTACGGCGCATGAAACCAAAAAGTTCACGTCCCATACCTTGATGATGACCATTAACTTGGAACTGCGCATTATCACGCGCTGCTAATTCTTGCTCATCAACCAATAAGGTTAACTCACCTGATTCACCGTCAAGGTTAATCATATCGCCAGTTTTAACTTTGGCGATTAAGCCACCATCCAAGGCCTCTGGGCATAAGTGAATAGCGGCAGGAACTTTACCTGATGCGCCAGACATACGACCGTCTGTAACCAAAGCAACTTTAAAACCTTTGTCTTGCAACACCCCCAGTGGCGGTGTTAATTTGTGTAATTCAGGCATACCTCGAGCTTTAGGTCCTTGAAAACGAACAACAGCAACAAAATCTTTTTCTAACTCACCATTATCAAACGCAGTTTGTAATTCATGCTGATCTTCAAAAACGATGGCTGGCGCTTTGATAACATAGCTCCCCTCACGTAACGAAGAAGTTTTCAATACCGATATACCTAAATTACCTTTTAATGTTTTTAAGCCGCCATCGTGTTTAAAAGGCTTAGCAACAGTGGCGATAACTTGTTCATCAAGTGATTTTTCAACACAATCAACCCACTCAAGCTGTCCATTATCTAATATTGGTTTTTTGGTATAACGTGTTAATCCACGACCACAAATAGTTTCAACATCTTCGTGTAATAAACCAGCATTAATTAATTCTTTAAACAATAAGGCCATGCCGCCCGCTTCTTGGAAGTGGTTAATATCAGCATGTCCATTAGGGTAAATTTTAGTAATTAACGGCACGGCATGTGATAAATCATTAAAATCTTGAAAGTTAATGATAATACCTGCCGCTTTTGCAAAAGCGATGATATGCATAGTCAGATTGGTTGAGCCACCTGTTGCCAATAATGCAACAATGGCATTAACAACAGAGCGCTCATCAATCATTTCACCCACTGGCATATAATTACCAGATTGCTGCGTTATACGCGTTACTTGACGCGCAGCCGCTTTGGTTAACTCTAAACGTAATGGCGTGTTAGGCGCTATAAATGAAGCACCTGGTAAATGTAAGCCCATTATTTCAACTACTAGTTGGTTAGAATTAGCGGTACCAAAGAAAGTACAAGTACCAGCAGCATGATAAGAGGCAGATTCAGCTTCTAATAAGGCTGCTTCATCAACTTCACCTTGCGCATATTGCTGACGTACACGCGCTTTTTCTTTATTTGGAATGCCTGATGGCATAGGTCCTGCTGGTACAAACACGGTAGGTAAATGCCCAAAAGTCATGCTGGCAATAAGTAAACCAGGGACTATTTTATCGCAAATCCCCAGCATTAATGCGCCATCAAACATGTTATGAGATAAACCAACAGCCGTTGCCATTGCAATAACATCACGGCTCATTAGGCTTAAATCCATACCCGGCTGACCTTGCGTTACGCCGTCACACATAGCGGGAACACCACCAGCAAATTGAGCGATACCGCCTGTTGATTTAATTGCTTCTTTGATTATTTGTGGGTAGGTTTCATACGGTTGATGCGCACTTAGCATGTCGTTATAGGCAGAAACAATAGCGATGTCAGAGTGATTCAAACCCTTTATTGTTTGCTTGTCATCTTTGCCACAAGCAGCAAACCCATGAGCTAAATTACCACAGGATAAACTTGCACGATGAACCGTATTTGATTTTGCTGCCGCTATTTTAGCTAAATACTCTTTTCGCGTTACAGCACTTCGAACGATAATACGCTCAGTAATGTCTACTATTTCTTGTTTCATTGTTACTTTCATAGGCCTACTTCTTGATGTTTATCTGTTAGTTATTTATTTAACTTGCTCTTTAAGATATTTTTTGATCTACTTAGCCCAATAGACTTGCGTGTCTATACCATCACCTTGCAAGAAAGCGCGAATAGGCATTTCAAAAATATCACTAGTGCTAAGTGCTTTATCTAACACTTGCTTTTTATTTTCACCACAAAGATGTAAAAAAACATTTTTACTTTGCTTTAATGCTGCAAAACTAAAGGTAATACGTTGATGTGGTGCAGTTTTTGGTTCAACTTTCATCAATGAGTTTTCATTAGTTAGCGCTAAACCTTGTACTATTTGATCACTACAAGGAAATAGTGATGCCGTATGCCCGTCTTCACCCATACCCAAAATCACAACATCTAACGGCAACAATGCGCTATTAGCAGCAAGGTTAAGATCGGCTAAGGTTTCTTCGCATAATTTTTCACCTTGTTTTAAATGAAAAAACTTTGCACCTGTTGCCTTATTTTGTAATAAATTTTCATGTACTAAACGGGTGTTACTGGCAATCGAATTAAGTTCAACCCAACGTTCATCCGCTAAAGTGATTGTCACGTTCTTCCACTCAATATCTTTTTTAGATAATACGTTAAAGAAACCTTTAGGGGTTGAACCACCTGAAACAGCAATACTTGCCTTACCTTTTAACGCGATAGCCGATTGTAATAGTTGACTGACATTTTCTGCTAATGCTTCGTCTAATTGCGCTTTGCTATCAAAATTATTTAGTTGATACATGATTATTCCACCCACTGGCGATCATCACGCGCAATCAGAGAAATAGAGGAAACAGGTCCCCAAGAGCCAGCAGCATATGGTTTTGGCTTTTCATTAGTCGCTTGCCATGCATCAATAATACTGTCAGCCCATGTCCAAGCAGCTTCTACTTCATCACGGCTAACAAATAAAGATTGGTTGCCATTCAACACTTCAAGCATTAATCGCTCATAAGCATCAATAACACGTTGATCTTGGTAGGTATCATTGAAACTCAAATCAAGTTTATTTTCTTGAATATTCATTTGCGTAGCGATACCTGGAATTTTATTCATCATTTGTAATTCAACGCCTTCATCAGGCTGCAAACGGATAGTTAGTTTATTAGCTGGCAAATCACTATAGCTGTCTTTAAAAATATTATGCGGTTGTGCTTTAAAGTGTACAACAATTTCACTGTGTTTCACCGGCATACGTTTACCTGTTCTTAAGTAGAACGGTACACCTGACCAACGCCAGTTATCAATCTCAGCTTTGATAGCAACAAAAGTTTCCGTTTTACTAACGGTATTTGCGCCTTCTTCATTCAAATATCCTGGCACAGCAACACCATTTAAAAAACCATCTGCGTATTGGCCACGAACCGTTTTTTCTTTAACATTATTACGATCAATTGGACAAAGTGCTTTCACTGCTTTTAGTTTTTCAGCGCGAATACTCTCTGCGCTTAAATCAGCCGGAGGTTCCATTGCTAAAAGAGATAAAATTTGTAATAAATGGTTTTGAATCATATCGCGCATCTGGCCAGCTTTATCATAAAAGCCCCAGCGCCCTTCTATACCTACACTCTCAGCAACAGTAATTTGCACATGATCAATGCTATTTCTGTCCCAGTTGGTCGTAAACAACGAGTTAGCAAAACGCAAAACTAATAAATTTAAAACAGTTTCTTTACCTAAATAGTGATCGATACGGTAAATTTGATTTTCGTTAAAAAAGCGAGATACTTGATTATTGATCACTTTTGATGATTCTAAACAGTGACCAATAGGCTTTTCCATCACAACGCGATCATTATCAGTAATAATATTGGCATGATTTAAACCATCACAAATATCGCCATAAATTGCAGGCGGTGTTGAGAAATAATAAACACGCGTTTCATTACCGTTTGATAATGTGTCAGCTAAATTTTTATAGGCACTTGCTTCTTTCATATCTAGAGACTGATAGACAAAACGAGCCATAAAGCGGGCTAAAACGTCTTCATCAAGCGACTCTTTTACAAAAGTATTTATATTCTCTAATACGACAGTTTTAAATTCTTCTAAACTGTGAGTTTGACGAGCAACGCCAACAATGCGACTTTTCTCATTAATTAAGCCACACACTTCTAGTTGATATAAAGCAGGCAATAATTTACGGCGCGATAAATCACCTAAAGCACCAAAAATAACGATTTCACTGGCAGATTGACAATCTAATTTATTCATAAAAACTTTCTGACCTCGTATCTGAGTATAATAACAGTGTTAATAATAATAACATCTTCCTTAATGAGAGCCCTGAGTAATAAAACTCAACAAACTACTCAACTAACTATATTAACAACGGCTCACTCACAATAAAAATAAAACAGTAGTAATGTAACTTAACTACATATACACCTAATTTAGCGCTTGAATGTTAATCAGTAAAGAACTTTCTGTAATTTTATTACATTTTATTACTAAAAGGCCTAAAAACACCAACATTCTAAATAAAATAAATGATTCCTTGAATTTCATCCCCTAAATTAACAAAAACAGCTAATTATATCGTTGTTTATTTAGTAAATATTTGCAAATTTACTACGTTCTGCATTATATTATGGTTGATTATGAAATAAAATTTCATTTTTTCTGTTACTTAAGCAGAAAATAAATTACAGTAGGTACATGCAGCAATATTGCAGTAGCGACTATTAGCTATTAAAATTCAATATTATTACGTCAAAAAGCACGCTAAAAATTACGCCAAAAATCTTGGCCATAATGAGTAGATCTAGGATCACAAAATAATGAATATATTAGAAAAGATCACTAACGAGCTAGACACCCTAAGTAAATCTGAGCGCAAAGTAGCTGAAGTGATACTCTCTTCACCAAACACGGTTATTCACTCAAGTATAGCGGCGCTAGCCAAACAAGCTAACATAAGTGAACCTACCGTAAATAGATTTTGTCGCCGTTTAGATACTAAAGGCTATCCTGATTTTAAATTACATTTAGCACAAAGTTTAGCTAACGGTACACCTTATGTTAATCGTCATGTTGACGAGAATGATAGCGCTGAAGAATACACAGCCAAAATTTTTGAATCGACCATGGCAAATCTTGAATTAGCACGTAAAAGTTTAGATCCATCTTTGATCAACCGCTCAGTAGATGTACTTACCCAAGCGAATAAAATTTCCTTTTTTGGTTTAGGTGCTTCCGCTATTGTTGCCCATGATGCACAAAATAAATTCTTCCGTTTCAATGTTCCTGTTGTTTATTTTGATGACATATTAATGCAACGTATGAGTGCTATAAATAGTCGTCAAGGAGATGTGGTTATTGTTATATCTCATACAGGAAGAACAAAATCATTAGTAGAAGTGGCGAGTTTAGCTAAAGAAAATGATGCTACCGTTATTGGTATCACAACAAATGATACGCCACTAGCTAAAGAATGCAGCATTGTTTTATCTGTTGATGTTGCAGAAGATACTGACCTTTACATGCCTATGTCGTCAAGGATAGCGCAATTAGCCTTAATAGATGTACTCGCAACAGGGTTCACTTTAAGGCGTGGTAGTAAATTTAGAGATAATTTAAAGAAAGTAAAAGACAGTTTAAGAAGTTCACGCTTTGACCGTAAAGATTAATTTCATAGGTCTGCTTGAGTAAAAATCAGATGATATTTATAAGAACCCTTTAAAAAACATAAGGATTAAAATGCCTAGAAGAACGAAGATTGTTGCTACCCTTGGTCCAGCAACTGATGATAAAGCAATACTTAGAGCCGTGCTAGCTGCTGGCGTAAACGTGGTAAGACTTAACTTTTCTCACGGTATACCTCAAGATCACATTGACAGAGCGAATAATGTCCGTGAAGCTGCAAAAGAATTAGGTATTTACGTTGGTATTTTAGGTGATTTACAAGGACCTAAAATTCGCATATCTACTTTTAAAGATGGTCCTATTAGACTTGCTATTGGTGATAAGTTTGAACTTGATGCTACGTTAGAAAAAGGCCTAGGTTGCCAAGAAAAAGTAGGGATTGATTATAAAAAGTTAGTTCAAGATGTGAATGACGGTGATATTTTATTACTTGATGATGGTCGTGTTCAGCTTAAAGTTTTATCAACCTCAGACAACTCAGTATTCACGATAGTGACTGTTGGTGGCCCATTATCAAATAACAAAGGTATTAATCGCCAAGGTGGTGGTTTAACCGCACCCGCGCTAACGGCTAAAGATAAAGAAGACATTAAACTAGCCGCAAAAATCAAAGTTGATTTTCTAGCTGTTTCATTTCCTCGTGATGCAGCAGACATGCGTGAAGCACGTTTGCTCGCGCAAGAAGCTGGCTGTGATGCTCGTTTAGTATCAAAAATTGAACGCGCAGAAGCCGTGAATGATGATGCCGTACTCGATGGTATTATCTTAGCCTCTGATGTTGTAATGGTTGCCCGTGGTGATTTAGGCGTTGAAATTGGTGATGCTGAGCTTGTTGGTAAACAAAAGCATATTATTACCCGTTCACGTCAATTAAATCGTGTTGTTATCACGGCAACACAGATGATGGAAACCATGATTGAACAACCTATGCCAACTCGTGCTGAAGTTATGGATGTAGCAAACGCAGTATTAGATGGCACTGATGCAGTAATGCTTAGCGCAGAAACCGCTGCCGGTAAATATCCAGTAGAAACAGTTTTAGCAATGGCTAATGTTTGTGTGGGGGCAGAAAAACATCGCTCAGTAAATATTTCCAACCATAGAATGGATATAACTTTTACCGAAATATCTGAAACGATTGCTTTATCAGCAATGTATGCAGCAAATCACTTAGAGGGTGTTAAAGCGATTATTTCTTTAACAGAGTCAGGACAAACCAGTAAGTTAATGTCACGTATTACCTCTGGTTTACCTATTTTCTCTCTTTCTCGTCATGAAAAAACATTAAACAAAACGGCAATTTATCGTGGTGTTTACCCTGTTGCCTTTGATTCAAAAAATAGTACTGTTGAAAGCCTAAGTGATGATATTTTAAAAGCTGTGTGTAAAAAATCAGACTTAGTGGTTGGTGATAAAGTCATCTTTACTCATGGTGATTTAATGGAAACTGTTGGCGCTTCAAATACTTTAAAAGCATTAACTGTTGCTAAAAAACATTTAAGCAAATAGCCAAAAAAAACATATAAAAAAAGCCGTTAGTATTTTTATACTAGCGGCTTTTTTATATGGCAGAATATAAGCTAATAGCACAAATATTTGCTCAAACTTGTACTTCACTTGGTATTATTTATTAACTAGGCTTTATAAACCCACGCTAAAAAACATTTTGAATCGTTTACATTAGTAAACTTGATTAATTTAGAACCATTTTGATCAGTAACAACAACATTGTGTTTGTTAACCGAAATGGATGTTACTGGTGATTTAATTGAATAAATCATACCTTTATAGGTATAAGACATAATAAAACTCTTTTAATTTGCGTTAAAACGCATGAATAATAAAAGCTATATTATTGTGTGAAAACTTTTAGATATTTATAATACCAATTCAATACGAGAATATATTTCGATAACTCAGACAATAATTTAAGCTTGATAATTTGAGTGTTGGCTAACTGTGAAAGGGAAAGACAAAACATGGATTACCGTAGAAGGTAACCTGTTAAATAAACGAGAGGAGAGTAAATAACGGCGCAATCATATAGGTTAAAAACTAATAAGTAAACAATTAATTGCAAAATGCGCTTATGTATTTCAATCAGAAAAAACTAGTTTTGTAAGTTTAACCTCCAAAGTGCTGTTCGGTTAAACTTACACCTGCTTCATTAATTATGTGATCTACTTTTTATGTTTCGATAGCTTCATGTGCTGCTTTACATGCTACTTCTGAACTGTTCTTTTAGTTAATGACTTAAAAGTAAGCTCAATAAATACTAACAGAGCGCCTAAGATAAAGCCGACAATAAGATCGATAGAGAGAGGAGTAATAGCAGCAAGAATGTCACCAATAAGTGGTGTTTTTGCCATAAATTCAGACACTGCAATAATAAATGCGTGCATAATATGTACACCATGGGTGATTAATGAACCGCCGACTAACCACATGGCTATTGTGCCCGCAACGGCAAGAAATTTCATTAATTTTGGTGCAAAACCAATCATAAACCGACCTAAGCCACGTTTGAACTCTCCCCATAACGACGTTGACTTGCCCTTGATAAGCGCTAAACCACCATCATCAATTTTTACTATTCCTGCAACTAAACCATACACACCAACAGTCATTAAAATAGCAACAAAAATGAGTACTGATATTTGTGTGGTTATGTCTTTGTCAGCAATTGTCCCTAAGGCAATTATGATAATTTCGGCTGATAAAATAAAGTCGGTACGAATTGCCCCTTTTATTTTATCTTTCTCAAAATTTTTCAAATCAATATTTGAGTCTTGTAATACTGCTATTAGCTGAGCTTTATGCTGTTCAACAGCACTTTTATCGGTAAAATTATGCCAAACTTTTTCAAAGCCCTCATAACATAAATAGGCTCCACCTAGCATAAGTAAAGGCATTATTAAAATAGGTAAAAAATAGCTGAGTAATAAAGCAATAGGGACGAGTATCGCTTTATTTAGCATAGAGCCTTTAAATACCGCCCATACTACGGGTAACTCTCTATCAGCCCTTATTCCTCCAGAGAGTTGCTCTGCATTTACGGCAAGATCATCACCGAGTACTCCAGCTGTCTTTTTAGCCGCTACTTTAGATAATACAGCAATATCATCGAGTAGCATGGCAATATCATCAAGTAAGGTAAGTAAACTAGCGCCAGCCATAGTGAGCCCAATCAAAAAGGTAAATACCAGCTATCATTATATTTTTTCCTATATTATTCAATAGTCTTGAAGTGTTTTTATGCTATCTATTTTTCATACTAAATAACCACCGCTTTTAGACAGTGGCTGTTTAGTATGTGATCTACTTTATACGAAGGAAAACTTGAGTAAAGAGACAATATTTTGTAAGTTATACCTACGCTAAGCAGTTACAAATTCATATAATTATTATATATTTTCTGAAATTCTCCGCTTTCTTTTAATTTCTTTAACCCTAAATTAAAATCGTCTCGTATTTTTTTGTCTCTAAATACTGGACGATAATCATTTGGATCCACACTAATAAATGGATGTTCATCCACTTCTAAATCATTCATTAGTCTCAATTTATTCACAAAGTACTTAAAAATATACCGATCACATAGCACTACATCATATCGTCCTAAATAGAGTAACTTCACTTGTGTCAACTGATTGCTGACACCAAAAAATCTGTTTTCTTCAACAATTTTTTTCAACCACTTAGAATATCTTAATTCAGCGCCTTGAAACGAAACCACTAAGAGTGAGTCCAAATCACTAGGTTTTTTAATAACAATATTTCTACTTTTTAGGGTAATAAAAACGTTATCATAAATAACAGCAGGGTTTGCATAGAAACCGCCCTTTAATTTTAGATTAACACCTATATCACCCATCGCCGCATCGACTATATTTTGACTAAAAGCGATAGGAATTCGTCCTAAGGGAAAATACAAAGGCTTAAGTGTATGCCCCTGATATGCCAAGGCAGCAGAAATAATATCAATTTCAATCCCTTTATTACTCTTCTCAAAAATATAGGGTGGGATTTCTTGACTAAATGCCATTTGAACATCTTTGCCACTAGCTAGGCAGGATAATAATGCACTGAAAAAAAATAAATGATATTTGAACAATTCAATTCTCATTTGCAAATTTAAATATATTTTTAAAAGCGCTCTAACCTATATAAAGCACACATTACCTAACTTTATCATTTTAGCGTCTGCTTGACTCATTTATTAACTATTTACTCAAAAAACACTTACCATATCAATATACTTTTCATTATAATTCTTTCATTAGCAAAAGTATCAGGGCAAGATCATGAGATTTATTTTAGCAGCAAAATGTGATCAAATAGTAGAAACAAACAATTTAAGTTTCCTATGCTATCAACAATTGAAGAACACTTTGCCGCAGTTACCGATGAACGCCAACAATATAAGGTCAAATACCCACTGCTAGATATATTACTGATCACACTTGTAGGTGTTATATGTGGTGCGGATGGCTGGGAAGCCATTGAAGAAGTGGGCAAAAACAAATTAAAACTGTTAAAAAAATATGGTTACTTTCACTACGGTATTCCTGTTCATGACACGATAGCGCGTATCATTTCAGCGATAGAGCCAAGTCAATTTCAAGACTGCTTTATCAATTGGATGAAGGAGGCAGAAATAAGCACACAGGGTGAGATAATTGCCGTTGATGGTAAAACCGTCAGGCGTAGTTATGATAAGAAAAGTAAGCAAGGCGCTATTCATATGGTAAGCGCTTTTGCCGCAGAAAATGGTGTTGTACTTGGCCAAGTTAAAACGTATGAAAAGTCGAATGAAATTACCGCCATACCCGATTTATTGTCCAAGTTAGATATTAAAGGAGCGGTGGTCACTATCGATGCAATGGGATGTCAGAAAGCGATAGCGAAAAAAATCATTCAAAAAGAAGCTGACTATGTTTTAGCCGTCAAAGGCAATCAAGGTCATCTATCAAGTGCAATTAGAGATTTTTTCAACATAGCGCATGAAGAAAACGTTAAGCAACTAAGTTACCAATTTAACGAAGAAATAGATAAAGCGCATGGTCGAGTAGAGCGCCGTCGTTATTGGCTTACAGAAGACTTGAGCAGCATTAACGACTTAACTTCTCAATGGGCTGGGCTAAAAAGTGTCGGGATGGTTGAGTCAGAGCGACACATAGGAAATAAGGTCACGGTTGATAGACGTTATTTTATCTGCTCCTTAACAGAAACGGATGAATTATTTGCTAAAGCAGTACGTCGTCATTGGAGTGTTGAGAATGAACTTCACTGGGTTCTTGATGTGAGTTTCAGGGAAGATGATAGTCGTATTCGCAGGGAAAATGGAGCAGAAAATATGGCTACAGCACGACACATAACGTTGAATATGTTGAGACAAGAAAAAACATGCAAAAAAGGGATCAAAGCTAAACGGTTTAAAGCTGCGCTAGATAGCGATTATGCAGAAAAAGTCATATCGACTGTTTTTTAACCGCTTATGTTCTTACCCTGGCAAAAGTATTGAGTCACTAATATTGGAACAAGAATATAGTTTAATATCAATAGAAAACACAGTGTTTCATAATTGCACTGTAAGAAGGATTTCGGTATGCTGCCCATCATTCAATTTAACGTAAATAAGTATGAATACAAGAATTTATCTTGCTCGCCACGGAGAAACGCTGTGGAATAAAACTCAGCGCCTACAAGGACAACTCGACAGTGAGTTAACACCGCTGGGTAAAACGCAATCTTTAGAAATTGCAACTAAGTTAGCGACTAAAAATATCAACCTTATTATTTCTTCCACGCTTGGCCGTGCACTGCAAAGCGCTTTTATTTGTCAACAAAAGCTTAAGATTGAACATCAAATATCAGCAGGCTTAATGGAGAGGAATTTAGGAAATTGGCAGGGAGAAGAAGTAAAACAACTTCAAGTATTACCAGAATATGGTGAAATACTAAATCAAGTCACCTCGCTTCAAATTAAAAACTCAGAATCAGCTTTAGCCTGTGGACAGCGAATTTTAAATACCCTGAAGCAACTTGCCAATGAACACCTTGGACAAAACCTATTAATAATATTTCATGGTGAAGCACTGCGTTGTTTACTATTTTTACTTGGAAAAAAGGGGACGAATAACGCCTTTAATTTATATAAAAATGGCTGTGTCGTTACCATAGAGTTTCAACCAAAAGAGCCCTACTTCACAATTACAGCGGAATAAGCTTCAAGATGACCGACAGTAGCTTTTTAACAAATGTGTTGTTGTTTGTTACGCCATTTAAACTCACGTTTACCTTAGTGTTCGCGCTACTGTTTGATCATATCTTAGGAGAGCCTAAAAAGTATCATCAGCTTGTAGGTTTTGGCCATTTAGCAAATAAAATTGAAAAGAGGTTAAATATACCCGTTAACCAAAACATCCCTTTCTCAAAAACAAATGCCCTACTTGGCACAATCGCTTGGTGTTTACTCGTGCTGCCCTTTTGTTATTTGTTTTATGTGTTACTCGCTATGTTGCCTACGAGCATACAACTTATTGTAGAAACGATACTTTTGTATTTAGCGCTTGGGCTTAATAGTTTGAATGTGCATGCAATGCAAGTTTTCAAACCGTTAATAGAAGGTGATTTAGCTACAGCGCGCCGCTACACAGGTTACCTTGTTAGTCGTGAGACTAGTGATTTAACCGCTAATAACATGTCACGCGCGACAGTTGAATCTATGCTAGAAAATGGGCATGATGCCGTTATCGCCTCTCTGGTTTATTACCTTATCGGTGGTATACCGTTGGTGATATTACACCGCTTGGCCAATACACTTGATGCTATGTGGGGTTATAAAAATACTCGTTTTAATTCATTTGGCTTTTTTGCTGCGCGAGCCGATGATCTTTTAGGTTTTATCAGCGGTAAAATTTGCACCTTACTTTATGCCCTACAACAGCCGTTTTTACAGGCGTTAAAAAATGCTTATCGACAAGGTAACCAATATAAAAGCCATAATGGTGGTTGGGTTATGGCTGCGGGCGCTACCGTGATGAAAATAACTTTAGGTGGCAATGCTTCTTATCACGGTACAATAGTAACCTCACCAACATTAGGTGTAGAGTTAAGTGAAAACTCAAGTACAAATAGCGCAGTAACGACTGATGATATTCCTCGCAGTATAGTTCTCGTTAGACGAGCGGCTAAGTTGTTAGTTTTATTCATATTTATCTATCAACTAACCCACTATATTCTTGTATAATAGTAAAGTTTTTAAAATTTACTATTAGGCGAACCAATTTTGGCTCTTATCCATGGTGGACAACTACAGCATGTAGCTAAACAATATAATATTACTCCCGAAAACTGGTTAGATTTATCTACCGGCATAGCGCCATTTAGCTACCCTATTCCAGAAATTCCTGAGAAATCATACCAAGCATTACCGCAATCATGTAATGATTTAGAAGCAGCGGCAAAGCACTATTATGGCGCTAATAGCCTGTTAGTAACTAACGGTAGCCAAGCAATAATAAAGCTATTACCCGCACTCTGGCGCGAACAAAATCAGCATTCAACTACCGTTTATTTGCCTGAACAAGGTTATAAAGAACATGCATTAGCATGGCAAACAGCAGGTTTTACCCTCTGCTGGTATCAAGATGAATTGCCCTTACTTACAATAATTGAAGACAACTCCGTGTTGGTAGTCATTAATCCTAATAATCCAACTGGGCAGTTATACCATCAATCTGCACTTATGATCTATCAAGAAAGGTTAGCAAAGTGTGGTGGTTTATTAGTGATTGATGAAGCCTTTATCGATGTAATAAAGCCTTCTCAATCCATGACAAATACCATCAATAATTATAAAAACACCTTGTTATTACGCTCATTTGGCAAGTTTTTTGGTTTAGCTGGTATTCGTATTGGCTTTTTAATTGGTGAACAAACTTGGTTGGAAAAATTTAGTGAACACCTTGGCCCCTGGCAAGTAAATGGCCCCGCACAGTTTATTGCACAAAAAGCATTGGCAGATAAGCATTGGCATGAACAGCAGCAACAAAAGCTAAAGGCATTAAGTGCAAGCTTGCAGGTAATGCTCGCTGAAAACTTACCTGTTGAATACATTGCTAAAATAACAGGGACTGATTTATTTCAAACCGTTTATTTCAAAGAAGACTTTGATGGTGAGAACAATGCAGAACATTACTATGTTGCGCTGTGCCAACAAGGTATTTATGTGCGTCTAACCGATGACAAGCATGCGTTAAGGTTTGGCTTAGCAAAGGAAGAACAACTTGAACGGTTGGCAAATGCTTTAGCTTTTATTCAATTTACCGAGAAAACTCAGTGATTACATACAGTTTAGGCTACTTCCGTATTTTAGCCATAAATGAAGATAAATTTATTTTTTCAATAATACTCTTTAGAAAAAAACTATAAGTCCTTGATATTTTATGCTTATAAGGTTATTTAGCTTGATATAAGGCTATTAATTCTTGCTGAATGATTTTAATACCTGCGGTTATTTTTTCAGGGCTTTGAGCGTAAGATATTCTTATGCATTCCTTTTTGTGTTGCCAGTCATCTAAACCTATAAAAAATTCTTCACCGGGTATCACTAAAACGCCTTTAGATTTTAATTGTTGGTACAGTTCGTTAGAGGTAATAGGTAGGTCTTGCAGCCATAACCAGATAAAAATAGCTCCCTCAGGAACATGAATTCTAAAGGGTACTCCTGCTAATGCATTTTTAAGTTCTTGGACAACTGATTCAACTTTTGTACGATAATAATTACGCACTGTTTCAGTTAACGCTGTTATTTCATTGTTATTGAAAATACCAGCTATTAAGGTGGGTCCGGTACTGCTGGGCGCTAAATTGCAGATAGTATTAACCCTTGTAAATTGCTCAATGAAATCTTCATTCGCGATGACAATGCCTGTTCGAACGGCAGGTAGCCCAAGTTTAGAAAGGCTCAGTACTAAAATAGTATTCTCGTTCCAGTGTGGTGTTGCATTAACAAAAGTAATATTAGGAAAAGGTAAACCATAGGCGCCATCAATAATTAAGGGTATATTTTTTTGTTTTGCCAATGCGTCGAGCTGTTTAATTTCATCATCAGTTAGGACATTGCCCGTTGGGTTTGTCGGCCTTGACACTGATAAAGCCGCAATATTATCGTTAACTTTTAATTGGTCAAAATTGACGTGATACTTAAACATATCTTCGCCAATAAGTTCAATGTCAGGCTTTGTTGATGAAAAGAACGTTTCGCTTAATCCGGCATTGGCATAGCCAACATATTCTGGAGCCAGTGGAAAATGTATTTTCTTCTTTTCTCCATTGGGCATTTCACCTGCCAATAAGTTGTAAATAGTAAAAAAGGCTGATTGACTGCCGTTTGCAAAAGCAATGTTTTTTTCAGTTACCTGCCACTGAAAACGACGACTAAGATAGTTTGCTATTTCTTTGCGTAATTGTAATTCTCCTTGGGGGGATTGATAAACGCTTAATAGATTAAATCTATCATTTTCACTTTCTGTAACTTGTTTGAGTCTTTGGTGAAAATAATCTTCTATTTTAGGGATACGCGCAGGGTTTCCTCCGCCCATAAAAATCAACTCAGGGTTTTCATTGAGTGCCGTACCCAAATCATTCATTAAACTAACAATACCTGATTCTTTTGAAAATTTTTCTCCAAATTTAGAAAGTTTGAACATAGTTGATTCCTGTTTTTTCCTAGCAAGTATACGGTTTCGATATTGGTATTGGTATTGGTAAATGTACTACAATTAAATTATCAAAAAACACCATAATCAAAATAAGCATTTCAATTATGGTGCGTTTTTACTATCTATCTAACATTATTATCACTATTAGGTAAACAGTTTACTCAACCGAGCTAGTAATTAAACTAAAAAGTATAGGTCGCTGCTAGCTGATAATTAATACCATCCGTTAGATAATGTTCTGCAACAACATAGTCTTCGTCAAAAAGGTTATTCACCTTACCTGTAACAGAAAATTCACCTGTTAACTGATAACTTAACGAAATATTAGTTAACAACACTGAATCTAACGTTGTCGGGCTATATTTGTTATCTGTGCTGTCACCGCGGTAATCTAAAACAAGGTTCGCTGTTAAGGCATCTACTTGATAACCTAACGTATACGTTGCGGTTACTTTCGGGCGACGTAGCAATTGTTCCCCTGTTGATTTATCTTCTGTCTCAACATAACCAGCGGCAACTAAATGAGAGAAATCCCCTGTTTGTAATGAAACAGTTAAATCAATCCCTTCTGCTGTTGCACTGTCTATATTAGCAGGTGACCAATTACCTTCAGCATCTGGTGCCCAATCAATTAAATTTTCAATTTCAGAATCATAAACACTGATTTCAACACTGCCATTGTCAAATTGATTGCGTACCAGTATTTCCGTGCTGTCTACTTTTTCAGGCTTTAACGCTGCATTGCCAGAGCCTGGCCAGTATAAGTCGTTAAACGTTGGCGCTTTAAACCCAGTACCTTGGCTTAAACTCAATAGCCAGTCGTCGTTTAACTGATAACCGGCAGAAAGGTTATAGGTCACTTCTTTGTTTAACCCTTGAATGTCATCTTGGCGCACAGCGCCTTCAAACAAAAATGAATTCATTTGGTGACGAGATTGGATGAAAACAGCACTGGCTTTGCGCTTATCTTTTACGTACGCTGAACCCGTATTTGCAACACGCTCTTCGTACCAATCGAAACCACCAACAAAGCTAGTATTTTCATTTAACTCATACTGAGCTAATAAACCAAATTGATCACGTTTAGTGGTAATTTCATTGACAATTTTCGGATCAGCGTTCCCAGCAAAAGTGCCGCCTTGGTCTTGTGATTTAGCCAAAAAAGTCTCAACTAAAATATTTGCTGAATTATAGGCGCCGCCTACTTTTACCGAATAGTTTTTATGCTCTTCTTCATCAGCGCCCCCCCATTGACTATCGTACTGTGAACCACCTTTTTCATAGCGAGAGACTAGATTAAGTGAATATTTATCCGTTAACTGGCTTTGGCCATTAATACTAAAAGATTGGCGGTCATAACCATCGTTATCTGCTTGACCCGCATAATCAGTTGCGTTGAAGCCATCACTTTCTTCTAAAGCGCCAGCAATGGTCAACGAATTTTTATCATTACCTAGACCTATAGCAGCTTCTGTTTTCCAATAGCCATAACTACCCATACCGGCAGTAACATGACCTTCACCTGATTGAAGTTTTTTAGTAAAAATTTGAATCACACCACCAATAGCATCAGATCCCCAAAGCGCACCACGCGGGCCTTTTACCACTTCAATGCGGTCAATTAAACCAACCGACATTGAAGAGAAGCTGGTTGTGCCTAATGTTGCCGAGCCAACACGTACACCATCAACCAATACCAGCGTATGATTACTGTTAGTACCACGCATATATACAGAAGCAGCTTGACCTGCACCGCCTAAATTAGCAACTGTTAGGCCTGCAACCGTATTAAGTAATTCGGTAATATTCTGTGGTTGAATCGCCTCAATTTCAGCTTGACCAATAACTTGTGTCGCTGAAAGCGATAAAAATTGTGCTTGCTGAGAGCGGTTCGCTGTTACAACAATTTGTTCCAAGCTAGCATCTTCTGCACCTTCATTTTCATTAGCTGCTGCAATTGATACAGAAGACATGAATGTTGAAGAAAGTAATGCTGAAGATACAGCAAGTTGAATTAATGTTTTATTAAATAGTTTAGTTTTCATGTTACCTCGCTCTATGATGCCCTCCGCATCATGTTGATCACTTGGCTGTTTGTATTAAGCCAGATGATAATTAGATAAGTACAAGGTGTCGGACTCAAACGTGTAAAACATTTACAAGCTATTACCGTTGCGGGGGCAGTACCTAATTCTCATAGGTTTCCCTCGTTGCCTACCATAGTAAAGTGGAAGGTTTTCCACTCGTTAGTTTATTTGATGCGCTTAACTAAAATTTAGCGAAACGCATCAATTTTCTCACACATATCTTCAATACCATCTAACATGCGAGTACTGAATCTATGCATTAAATCTGCATTAACGCGAACAAAGCGATTGTGCTTTACCGCGGGTATTTCCGGCCATTTGCGCCAGTCAATGATCGGTTGTTCTATAGTTGACTTTTCATCCGGATAAATAATAATTTCAGGTTGCGCAACAATGACATTCTCAATACCAATTTGTGGGTAAGGCGTCGGGTTATCGGCAAAAACATTCTGCCCCTGACAGACTTCAATCATCTGATTAATTAAAGTCTCTTTATTTATGGTGCGCATAGGCTCAGGCCAAAGCTGATAAAAAACTTTCATTGGCTTTATCTTAGCTTGGTGTTGACTGGCATAGCGTTGACGTAATTTTTCAAGCCTTTGCACGTAACGGTTAGCAACCATTTCGGCTTGCACTTCATGTCCCGTTAATTGTCCTAATGTTCGTAGTTCACTGGCAACGTCTTCAATTGCATGAGGCTGACTGTAGGCGATTTTTAGCCCCATTTTTTCCATTTGTTCAATATCTGACACTTTATTACCTGATTGCCAAACAATCACTAAATCAGGCTTTAGCGCGAGTACCTTTTCAATTTGAATACCGTGATACCCACCAATACGCGGAATTTTCAACGCGGCCTCTGGATAATCGGCATATTCCACCGTACCGACGATTTGATCGCCTACACCAATATCAAATAGCATCTCAACAATATGTGGCGCAAGTGCCACGATTCGTTGTGGTGCCGCTGATCCTGAAAAAGAAGCCATTAGTAAACTGACCAGTAAAAAAGCCTGAGTGACAAGAACCTTCATGCGTTCACCTCTTGAGTGCCAGTGCTAGCACCCGCTTGTAAAATTTGTTCAATATCATCCATATGCAAATATTGCTCACAAATCTCAGCCAAACGATTTAGTTGAACTTCTCTATGTTCATTAATGTCAATCACCGACTGAACACCATGATCTTTTTTAACCCACTGCAATACAGCACTTGTTACCGCGCCGTGATCAAATAAACCATGTAAGTAGGTTGCCACAATTTGATTGTCTGCTGAGATAAACCCATCAATATCCGTGGCTCCAGTCGATAATTCACTTATTAAGGGATTATTGAGTGCAGCACCGTGTGAATGACCACAGTGGATCTCATAACCAAAAACCTCACACTGCTGGCCCGCTAAGGTCAATTTTCCAGAAACCTGTGTAAGGGTTTTTTCGGTGGTTAATGTCGTGGTAAAATCAGCCAAAGCCAAGCCAGTAATAGCCCTCTTTTCATTCTTTTCATTTTTTTCAAAAAACGACTCAATGCCATGGGGATCAAATATTTTATGACCTAACATTTGTAAACCACCACAAATACCCAGTACCTTACCGCCATATCTCAAATGACGGTTAATATCATCTTGCCAACCTTGTGCTTTTAAAAACGCTAGATCTGAAATCACATTTTTACTGCCCGGGAGAATAACTAAATCGCAATGTTCAATACGTTCGCCCATTTTTACGTAACGTAAATCTATCTCGGAGTTAAGCCTTAATGGGTCAAAATCGGTATGGTTACTCATATGAGGTAACAAAGGCACAGCGATTGAAATTTTACTAGAACTGACTTTGTTATCCATAGCAATGGCATCTTCAGCATCGAGTGCTAAATCATGCAGATAAGGTAAAACGCCTAGAACAGGTTTACCGGTACGCTCTTCAAGCCACCTTAATCCTGACTCTAATAATTTAATATCACCGCGAAAGCGATTGATAATAAAGCCTTTTACGCGGGCTTGTTCAGACTCAGACAATAAGGCAAGCGTGCCCACTAAATGAGCAAATACGCCACCACGATCGATATCAGCAACCAAAATCACCGGGCAGTCCACTTTTTCGGCATAACCCATATTGGCAATATCATGTGCACGTAAGTTAATTTCGGCTGGGCTGCCAGCGCCTTCAACCATCAGCACATCAAACGCTTTCGCTAGCCGATAATGAGAGTCAAGCACCGCGTTCATCGCCACTTTTTTATAATCGTGATAACTGCTCGCTTCCATAGTAGAAAGCGCCTTACCGTGTACAATAACTTGTGCACCCGTATCACTATTAGGTTTTAGTAAAATAGGATTAAAATCAACACGCGGCGCTACATTGGCGGCAATGGCTTGTAATGCCTGCGCTCGACCAATTTCACCACCGTCTTCTGTCACTGCACTATTTAATGCCATATTCTGCGGTTTAAACGGGGCGACTTTAAAGCCCCTATTCACAAAAACACGACAAAGCCCAGCAACCACGGTACTTTTACCTGCGTCAGAAGTGGTGCCCTGTATCATTAAGGTTTTCATTGTTGTTCCTTTGACTTAAGCGACTTTGACTCAAGTGACTTTGACTTAAGCGGCTTTGACTTAAGTGACTTTGATTTAAGCGACAATGCAATGCCAGCCATAATAAAATCGACATCCGCTGCTATCTCGGTAATCTCTTGGTGTAACCAGCCTGCTTGATCAACAAAGTTTCGTGATAATTCGCCCAGTGGCACAATGCCATGGCCAACCTCGTTGCTCACTAGCAGCAAAGTTACTTCACTTGTGTGTGCATAATTAAAAAGTACATTGAGTAAAGCCAGTTTTTCTTGTTGCCAGCACTTTTTTTCAGACGAACATAAACAATTACTTAGCCATAACGTAAGACAGTCAACTAAAACAGTGATGGGTGTTTTATGCGTGCTTTGGTGCTTTAACACCACTTGTTTAATGGCCTTCGCTAAATCAATTGGCGATTCAATTAGTTCCCAATGATCAGGTCTTTGCAGTTGATGACGCTTAATACGCGCTGACATTTCTTCATCTAGCGATTGTGCTGTTGCTAAATAATAAACCTGTGAATGCGTATTTTTTTCATGGTACTTTGCTTGTTTTTCAGCAAATGAACTTTTACCCGAGCGCGCACCGCCTAAGATCAAATGAATAGACATTAGTTCAATACGCCTATGCTCGCATTTAGCACGGTTTCACCATAACCAAAAATTAATAAACTTAAATAAATAACAATTTCACTACTTTGTTGTGCCGCGCCTAAACAATCGCCGGTATAACCACCCAACTGACGAGTAAACCAAAAAGCCAACAGTGCTCTAAAAACAAATAAAATGACAAACAGTAAAATACAGTCACCTATAGATAAAAACCATAAGCTCACTAACAGCCCTGTCACCAGTAAAATAATTAAGCTCTTGGTCGATAAATGTTGAGCAAGCGGTTTAACTTTCGAGGTCGCATCAAGTGCAACATAGGGCATATCATAAATTAGGCTAGTAGCAACCACGCGGCTTAATGTATTTGCTAAAATGAGCGCAACAACGGGTGAGGCAAGTGCCAATAAACTTTGAAATTTAAGCAATAAAATAATAAACAAAGCCGCGGCACCATAGGTACCTAAACGGCTGTCTTTCATAATAGCTAGTTTTTTCTCTATGCTCCAACCGCCACCAAAGCCATCCCAAACATCTGCCCAACCATCTTCATGAAAGGCTCCTGTGACCAATAGGCTTGCTGCCATTGCCATTAAAACAGCAATGGTTTTAGGCAAATATTCAACCGATACCATATAAACTAATGAACAAATAAACCCGACAAAAAAGCCAACCACGGCAAAGTATCGACTGGCTTTGCTTAATTGCGCTGGCGTAATTTCTGCTGGTAATCGCACAGGTATGCGAGTAAAAAAACTAATGGCCAACAACAGCAGTGTTTTTTCCGCTTGTAGACTTTCTTTTTGGCTCAAATTCATCGTCATTTATTTTTATCGTGGCTATCATGGTAAAATTGGCAATCGTGGTAAAAGTGGCAATACTAGCTACACAACTTTCGTTACTTCCGCTTGTTCAAAACTCGCCATATCGTTATAAAAAGCAGCGGCCGCTTGAATCAGTGGTAAAGCTAATGCCGCGCCCGTTCCTTCGCCTAAACGTAAGCCAAGGTTTAATAACGGCTCAATGCTAAGCCATTGCAGCATTTTTATATGCCCTTGTTCACCCGAACAATGGGCAAAAACCATATAGTCTTTTACTGCCGGGTTGATCTGTATAGCGACCATTGCTGCGGCAGTACAAATAAAACCGTCCACCACAATATGCAGTTTTTCTTCTGCCGCAGCTAACATCGCGCCAGTGATCTGCACAATTTCAAAGCCGCCCAAACAAGCTAATATTTGCATAGGATCAGTTAATTTATCACGATGAAGTTCAAGTGCTTGGGCAACCACTTGTTGCTTTTTAAGCATAACCTCATCAGACACACCGGTACCTTTCCCCACCGTTTCTGCTGCTGAAAGTTGCATAATAGCCGCCATAATTGCCGATGCTGACGTGGTATTGCCAATACCCATTTCACCAAAAGCGATCAAATTGCTGCCCTTTTCTTTGGTTTTAATAATCAACTGCTTAGCCATAGCAAAGCCTTTTTCAACGGTTGCTAATACCATTGCGGGTGCTTGATGTAGTGGCTGTGTAATACTTCCTAACCTTTGATTAATAACATTTAGTTGTGTCGCTGGCTCTTGTAAAATACCCGCATCAACAACGCTTAGTTGCCAGCCTAGTTGACGACAAAAAACATTAATTGCGGCGCCGCCCATGGCAAAGTTCACCACCATTTGCCCAGTAACTTCACTTGGCGCAATTGAAACACCTTCTGCCGCAACTCCATGGTCGCCAGCGAAAATAATAAGACTTGGGTGATTGATAACTAAAGAATCAACTTGATTTGTGACCATGGCTTGCACACGTGCCAGACTTTTAGCCGTAGTTTCTAACTGCCCTAGCGCACCTAATGGCTTAGTTTTACCGTCAATCTTAGCTTGAATTTGCTCATCAAATTGCGCACTAACGGGTTGAATTGTAAAAATCATATTTCTCTCAATAGTTATTTCAATTAATTATTATCGATAACATAGCTAACTCGGTCGATTCTTTCGAAAATAAAGCAAGGTAAGGAAAAATAAGCTGCCGATTGCTGCAGTAATAACGCCCACAGGTAACTCTTGATTGACCAAAATAGTACGCGATAATATATCGACCCAGATCATAAATATGCCGCCAACGAGTGCCGTTAGCAAAATACCAAAAACAGTACCTTGGGAGATAAAAAATCGCACAATATGCGGGATCATCAAGCCAACAAAACCAATACCACCACACATAGAAACAAGCGTAGCGGTAATTAACGAACTCAGTAGCAACATAATAAGGCGAAAACGATTCACTTTAATGCCCAATGTCGTTGCACTTTCGTCCCCTAATAACATTGCATTTAATTGGCGTCTATAAGCCAACATAAAAGTGATACAGGCCGTGATAACAACGGTTGGAAATAACAGGTTTTCCCACTGCGCGCGTGAAAAGCTTCCCATGGTCCAAAATAGCACCGCGGTAACCGCTTGTGGGTCAGTATGATAGAGTAACAAGCTCGTAAAGGAGCTAAACAAAAAGGATAAGGCAACACCCGCCAACAACATAGATTCAACCTGCTGGCTTTGTCTGCGTCCGGCAATTAACATTAACATCAACATAGCAACCAAGCTGCCAGCAAAAGCCGCAATAGGTGTCATAACAGTAAAGATGCCGCCAGTAAAAGCGATAAGAATAACAACACCCAACGAAGCGCCTGATGAAATACCAAACAAGTAAGGGTCTGCTAATGGATTACGTGTAACGGTTTGTAGAATGAGTCCTGAAATAGCCAAGCCACTGCCAGCAAGTAACGCTAATATAGCTCTAGGCATACGTAATTCCCAGATAATGCGTTGAATAAAGCCAGCATCATTACCTGCTTCATTTGGCCACACACTGTGCCACACATCGGCAAAAGAAATATCTGCCGCACCAAAAGATAACGCACAAAAAAGACTAAAAATACCAACAAGTACAACAAGTACTGTAACCGCAGGCTGACTAATGTGTTTTTTATCTAACCATGCACCATTCTTTTTTTGAACAAAGGTGTTGTTAGTAGCAGTTGCTGGCGGCTTATTTGCTTGAGTCTTATTTGCTTGAGACTTGCTTGCCAAAGCATAGCTGGCATTACTATTATTTTTCACGGTATCGGCTTTAAACATGCTGTTCTCCATGTTCACGCTCACTTGAATATAACCATAGTAGTACGAAATGTGGGGAACTTTGTGCTGATGATGTTCGCTAATATGCGCACAAACGCCAAAAACATCCGATAACATTTCTCTAGTAAGCACTTCTTTAGGCGTTCCTTGGCACACTAACTTACCTTGGTTTAACACCAATATATTGTCACACATAGCACTGGCAAGGTTTAGGTCATGAAAAGAGGCGATAACCGTTATGCCGAGCGATTTTGCTAGCTCCATTATTTGAATTTGATAACGCACATCCAAATGACTAGTGGGTTCATCCATGATCAAAAGGCTTGGCGATTGCACAATGGCACGAGCAATCACCGCTCGTTGTTTTTCGCCACCAGATAGATGCTCAAAGTTTTGCTGTACTTTATGCGCCAACCCAACTTGTTCAATAGCTTGTGCGATTTTTTCGTCATCAGCTTTATTTGCACGTGCAAATATCCCTTTATGGGGAATTAATCCTAAGGCGACCACATCGTGTACAGTTAAATTAAAATGAGAGGGAGTTTCTTGTAGGACAACAGCAACGTTTTTGGCGTAATCATTGGCATTTAACTGCCAAATATCATGGTGATCAAAAGTCACAATACCTTGTTCAGGTTTAACAAAGCGATATAAACAGCGTAGCAAACTTGATTTTCCAGCACCATTTGGCCCTAAAATACCAGTAAAGCTGCCTTGTTCAACGGCAAAACTAATATCGTCAAGGATCAGGTTACCATCAGTACTCCAACTAAGGTGTTCTGCGGTTAATAGCACTGATTTAGCTACTTTCAGACCTTGGCTCACTGTTTACTCGCTTATTTTTGAAGCGGTCAAACAACGCACAATCGATTCTTTGTTGTAACGTAAGTATGCAACAAGCGAATGAATATACAATGCTCGAGTAACCCGCTCGAATTGATATAGTTGATAAATTTTAATGGGTATCCTGACTTGTCAGTGCCAATAAACAGCTTAAATTAAGCGAGAATTAGCGAGAATCAAACACTGACTTACAGTTGCGGGTACAGTTGTGGTTTTTCACCACATTCCCAAATATTGCACTTTATATTAGTATCTTTATACTGATATATTTATATTGGTATTAGTGCAATAACATTAAAATTTAACGAATTTATTTACAGCACAAGATTATCAACGGCTGAGCGGAAATAGCAAGCGTTATTTATCTTTTTAGCGGCAAAATCAGTAACAAAAAAATATGATTTATAACACAAGCTTTGACCAAACTTTTCCGTTTTCATCTCTGTATAACGATATTTTTATCAAACTCGCATAAGGCACATCAATCGAGGCCATATGTACAGTGCCGGGAATAGGTAAATTTAGCACTCTGGCAAGCACATGTTTGATCACACCTGCATGAGTGACCACCAGCGTATTTTGCAATGATTTCTCTTCGCAAATGCATTGCCACCAGTGATCAACACGGCTAACAAAACTCTCCATAGTTTCGCCACTTGGCGGTTGATGCTGCCAAGGATTTTGCCAAAAATCGCCTATTGAGTTTGTAGCTGGCTGCTCAGCCATACTCCACAATGCCTGATAGCTTTTACCATCCCAGTCGCCAAAATCCATCTCTTGTAATTTGCTGTCAACTGCTAGTTGTAAATTTTGTTGCTGACAATACTGACTTGCCCATTCATGACACCGAATTAAAGGCGAACTAATACAGCGACTAATTTTCATTAGCGAATCAGTGGCTTGTGATAATTGCCTACGTCCAAACTCAGACAGCGCAATATCAGTTTTCCCCGCTAAAATACCGGGTGTGGCTATTTCACCGTGGCGCAATAAATAAAGTGTGCATTCACCCGCCAGTAATAGCTTTTGTTGCTTGTTTTTCATTGTTCGATCTCAATCACCTTTAATTTACTCTGCCTGATAACTTATAAAGTTCATCTTAACGCTTAGTTACCGCTCTATTGATTAAAGGTTTGATTAATTTTGTCATTTTTGGAGTACCGCAAATTCATCTGCTTGTCTTGTACTTTAAAATTAATCCTAAAAACATCAGATGTCACGGTATCCTATAAGATAGCTTCGGACATAAAAAAACCGAAAAACCTTGTTAATATAGGTTATTTCGGTCTTTATCGGTATTCTTAGTTAAAATTTAAATGGTGCGGACAGGGGGACTTGAACCCCCACGACCTAAGTCATTAGCCCCTCAAGCTAACGCGTCTACCAATTCCGCCACGTCCGCATTTTAAATTTTAACTATCTTTTTTTATAACTTATCTGGCTATTATTGAGGATAATTAGCTAAGTTACTTTTGATGCTATTTTGGTATGTCGCTATTATCTTTATTGATAACTGGTTTGTCAGCAGCAGGAACATCTGAGTTTTCACTCACTTTTGGCTCTGCACTTTCATTAATTGTATCATTAGGGATAGCATCTGTAGCAATAGTTTGTTCACTTACAGGCGCGCTTAAATTATTCCATTCTTCAACTGATTTAGTGCGAGTAGCTGTTAAATTACCTAATACTAAACTGATAACAAAAAAGCCTATTGCTAGCCATGTGGTCGCTTTAGTTAAAAAATTACCTGAGCCACCTGAGCCAAATACGGTTGCTGATGAACCAGCGCCAAAAGATGCGCCCATATCGGCACCCTTACCTTGTTGAATTAACACTAAACCAATTAAGGTTAGGGCAATAAGTACATAGGCTATTATTAAAACTTGATACAACATTTTTACTTTCCTTTAGCTGCTGAGCAAATAACTTTAAATTGCTCAACTTGTAAACTAGCACCACCAATAAGACCACCGTCTATATCAGGTTGTGCGAATAATTCTTCACAGTTTGACGCATTCACGCTACCACCGTATAACAAAGGCACTTTATCTGCCACATTTTCATTAGCTTGTGCTAGAAATTGGCGAATAAATTGATGTGTTTTTTGTGCCATCTCACTTGATGCTGTTTTTCCTGTACCTATAGCCCAAACGGGTTCATAAGCAATAACAATATCAATAAATTTTTCTATACCTATTTCATCAATAACAGGTTGCAATTGTGAAGCAAGTACTGTTTCTGTTTGCTCTGTTGCTCGCTCAGCTTCACTTTCACCAATACATAAAATGGGTGTTAAACCAGCTTTTAGTACGGCGTTAACCTTATGAGCAACTTGAGTAGAAGTTTCTTGATAATAACTTCTACGTTCAGAGTGACCTATGATAGCAAATTCTACCGACAATTCCTGCAACATTTGTGTAGAAATTTCACCGGTAAATGCACCACTGTCATGTTCACTTACATTCTGAGCGCCAACGTGAATAGCGTCACTTAAATTGTTTGTTTTGGCTTTAACTACCAACGCAGATAAATAAGGTGAACTTGGACAAATTACCACGTTTACATTATCTTGTAATTCAACGTTGGTTAAGCCAGAAACCATAGTGTCAACTAAAGTCAAATCACCATTCATTTTCCAGTTAGCTGCAACGATTGCACGTCTAGCCATAAATTATCCCTTATCCACTTTTATATGCTTTGTAAAATTAAGCCGCGAGATATTAACTAACCTGAGATTAACTTACAAGTGATAAGTTAAAATCAATCAATTATCACGTAAAAATTTCGTGCAATTGATGTTTTTTCAAACATATACCTTGCTAGCGTGCTAATTTAACTGATTTTGCAATTTCATTTGCCAACGCGGTAACTTCTTCTAATTCAGAACCTTCAACCATTACTCTAATTAAAGGCTCTGTGCCTGATTTACGTAACAATACTCGTCCGCGACCGGCTAACTGAGTATTCACTTTATCAACTGATGCTTTTACGCTTGGTGAATTAATAGGATCACTATCACCTGAAAAACGTACGTTAACCAAAATTTGCGGCAGCATGGTCATTCCTTGGCGTAATTCAAATAATGACTTACCCTGTTGACTAACCGCTGTTAAAACATTTAAAGCAGCAATAATGCCATCGCCTGTAGAGGTGTGATTTAAATTAATTATATGGCCTGAGTTTTCAGCGCCTAATTGCCAGCCTTTATCCTTTAGTAACTCCATTACATACCTGTCACCAACGTTACTACGAGCGAAAGGGATATCTAATTTTTCTAAAGCGAGTTCAAGACCCATATTACTCATTAGCGTGCCTACTACCCCGCCTTGCAAGTTACCAGACTTCAAGTCGTTATAAGCAATAATATAGACAACTTCATCACCATCAATTACATAGCCAGTATGATCTACCATCATTAAACGATCGCCGTCACCGTCAAGCGCGATACCTAAATCAGCTTTGTGCTCAACCACCGCTTCACTTATCTTTTTCATTGATGTGGCGCCGCAACCATCATTAATGTTTGTACCATTAGGTGATGTACCTACTTCAATCACTGTTGCGCCTAATTCACGAAAAACATTAGGGGCAATATGATAGGTTGCGCCATGGGCACAATCGACAACAATGGTTAAATCTTTCAATGACATTTGGCTTGGAAAATTACTTTTACAAAATTCTATATAACGACCAGCAGCATCTTCAATGCGATTTGCCTTACCTAGGTGAGCTGATTCTACACAGCCCATTGGCTTATCTAGCTCGGCTTCAATCGCTAATTCAACAGCATCAGGTAATTTTTGGCCATCTTGTGAGAAGAATTTGATGCCATTGTCATAATAAGGATTATGAGAGGCACTAATAACGATACCGGCTTCGGCACGAAAGGTTTTGGTTAAGTAAGCAATCCCCGGCGTTGGCATTGGCCCTAATAAGCCAATATCAACACCTGCAGCAGAAAATCCAGCTTCTAATGCGGATTCAAGCATATATCCAGAAATACGGGTATCTTTACCAATTAAGACTTTTTTAGTGCCTTGCGCTGCTAATACTTTACCTGCAGCGTAGCCTAACTTCATAACAAATTCAGGGGTAATTGGATACTGACCAACTAAACCACGTATACCATCAGTGCCAAAATATTTACGACTAGACATTATTTTCCCTTCAACTTTCATTTTTAATTTATTTATTTATTAGTTTTATTAGTTTTATTAGTTTTATTAGTTTTATTTTCAAACTAAACGCTCAACTATTTCGACTTCTGCTTTATACTTGGCTACTTCTGTTAAAATTTTTATTGCATCTACCGTCTCTGCAACATCATGTACACGTATTATACTTGCTCCTTGCTGTACGGCAACAATGGCAGTCGTTAAACTACCCGCTAAACGTTGACTGACATCACGATTTAATAATTGACCGAGCATAGATTTACGTGAAGTTCCGACAAGTAATGGTAAGTTAAGTTTTTTAAACAAAGAAAGTTGTGCAAGCATTTGATAGTTATGCTCAAGTGTTTTACCAAAACCGAAACCTGGATCTAAAATTAAACGCTCTTTTTTAATACCTTTTTGCTCGCAATTTCTAATACGTTGTTCAAAAAAAATCAGTATATCATTAATGATGTTTTTATAATGTGGGTTTTCTTGCATAGTTCTTGGCATGCCTTGCATGTGCATTAAGCATACTGAAACATTACTTTGCGCTATAACGTCAAGACAGTCTTCATTCTGCAGTGCTCTAACATCATTAATCATGTCTGCGCCATAAGTGATTGCCTCACTCATAACTGCCGCCTTACTGGTGTCGATAGAAACGCAGGTATCAAAACGAGATTTAATCGCTTTAAGCAAAGGGATAACCCGTGCTATTTCATCTTTTTCGCTAACATCAATAGCGCCCGGACGAGTTGACTCACCACCAATATCTATAATATCGACACCATTGTCTATCATTGACTCAACTTGCCTGAATGCCCTATCAAAGTGAGAAAATTTACCGCCATCAGAAAAAGAGTCTGGGGTAACATTTAAAATCCCCATCACTTGTACATTATTTAAATGCGTCAAGGTTACTTGATTTGCTTGATTTGGTTGTATTTTTAGTGAACTTTCAGACATAACTTTACGATTACTATTTATAAAAACTATTTAAAAAAAAAAGCCCCAATGCTTACTTTAACTAAGTGAACATCGAGGCTTATCGTTTGAACTCTGTAACTAATTATTTAACAGGTGTATCGCTACTTGGCTTAGATAGATCGGGTGTTATGCTAGCATCAGGTTTTTCTGACTTTTTAGCTGAATCACCATCACTTGAGTCTGAGTTAGAGTTAGAGCTAGAATTTGAATCTGAGCTAGAATCGCTATCATCCCAATCAGCCGGTTGTCTAACTTCCACTCTAGCCATCAAATCATCAATTTGCAAAGCATCAATAGTTTCATATTTCATGAGCGCATCTTTCATCGCATGTAAAATATCTAGATTATCTTTTATTAATGTTTCTGCACGACTGTAATTACGAGCAACTACCGATTTAATTTCTTCATCAATTAATTTAGCTGTTTCGTCTGACATATGTAGCGACTTAGACGAGGTACGGCCTAAGAATACTTCACCTTCTTCTTCAGCAAAAAGCATAGGACCTAATTTTTCAGAAAGCCCCCATTGAGTAACCATTTTACGCGCAATGTTTGTGGCGCGTTCAATATCATTAGAAGCACCTGTTGATACTTTATCACTACCGTAAATCAAAACTTCTGCAACACGACCACCATATAAAGACGAAATATTACTTTCTAAATGTTGCTTAGAATGGCTGAATCTGTCTTGTTCTGGTAAATACATAGTGACACCCAACGCGCGACCACGTGGAATAATACTTACTTTATATACCGGGTCATGATCTGGCACTAAGCGACCAATAAGTGCATGGCCAGCTTCATGATATGCAGTCATCTCTTTTTCAGACTCACTCATTACCATAGACTTACGTTCTGAGCCCATCATAATTTTATCTTTCGCTTTATCAAACTCATGCATAGATACAACACGGCGTGAAGTACGAGCAGCCCATAAAGCAGCTTCATTCACTAAGTTAGCGAGATCTGCACCAGAGAAACCCGGAGTACCACGAGCAATAACCGCTGCTTTAACATCATCTCCTAAAGGTACTTTACGCATATGTACTTTCAATATTTGCTCACGACCACGAATATCAGGTAAACCTACCGTTACTTGACGATCAAATCGACCAGGACGTAATAAAGCTGGGTCTAATACATCAGGACGGTTAGTCGCAGCAATAACAATAACGCCTTCATTGCCTTCAAAACCATCCATTTCTACTAGCATTTGGTTCAAGGTTTGCTCACGTTCATCGTGACCACCACCCATGCCCGCGCCACGTTGGCGACCTACCGCATCGATTTCATCAATGAAAATAATACAAGGTGCTGATTTTTTAGCTTGTTCGAACATATCACGTACGCGTGAGGCACCAACACCAACAAACATTTCAACAAAATCTGAACCTGAAATGGTAAAGAAAGGTACTTTTGCTTCGCCTGCGATAGCTTTTGCTAGTAACGTTTTACCTGTACCCGGTTGACCAACAAGTAAAATTCCTGATGGAATTCGACCACCTAATTTTTGAAACTTAGTTGGCTCTCTTAAGTAATCAACTAACTCAGCAACATCTTCTTTGGCTTCATCACAACCGGCAACGTCAGCGAAAGTAGTTTTAATTTGATCTTCACCTAATTGACGTGCTTTGGATTTACCAAAAGACATAGCGCCTTTACCGCCACCACCTTGCATTTGGCGCATAAAGAAAATCCAGACACCAATTAATAAGATCATTGGGAACCAAGAAACAAATATAGTCGTTAAAAAGCTTGTTTCTTCTGGTAATTTACCTTGAGCACGAACCCCCTGTTTAACTAGGTCATTGATTAAATCACGGTCATAACCACCTGGAATAGTGGTAGTGTATGCTTCGCCGCTACGTTTTTCACCCGTGATAACACCGTTTCGGTCTACATTTGCATCACGAATTTGTCCTTGACGAACATCAGTGATAAAACGTGTGTAGTCCATTTGTGCTTCTTTAACTGTATTAGGAGAAAAACTCTGAAAAACAGACATTAGAATAACGGCTATTACTAACCATAAAATAAGATTTTTTGCCATATCACTCAACTTAATGACCTCATTGGGATTGAAAAATTTAATATATTTTGGTCGGAGTGATTTCCAACCCTAAATAACATGTTGTGCCTAATTTACTACAATTCAAGCTTTGTCGCTAATTTACTTTAGTCGGTATTTACAACTAGTAACAACTTAACTTACGTAAAGTAAGTTAAGTGTAAATGAACTTGCCTCTATAGTTACCCTTTACAGTTAACCGTTAAAGCCTGTTGCAACGAGGTAAACTTCTCGTGAACGCGCGCGTGAAGATTCAGGTTTACGCGTTTTTACTGTTTTAAATATAACACGAACAGCTTTCATGAAGTCTTCAAAACCAGCACCTTGGAATACTTTTACCACAAAAGCGCCATTAGGTTTTAATACTTGATCACACATATCTAAAGCCAATTCAACCAAATACATACTACGGGCTGAATCAGCACTTTCATTACCTGTCATGTTTGCTGCCATATCTGACATAACAACATCTATCGCCTTACCGTTAATTCTTGTTAATAGAGCATTTAGCACTGCTTCCTCTCGAAAGTCACCTTGTAGGAAATCAACCCCTGCAATAGCATCCATTGATAGAATATCACAAGCAATGACTTGCCCACTATCACCTACCGCTTTAACTGCATATTCAGACCAACCACCGGGAGCTGCACCTAAATCGACCACTTTCATGCCTTGTTTGATCAATTTGTCTTTATTATTTATTTCTTCAATTTTAAAAACAGCACGCGATCGTAACCCTAATTTTTTAGCTTTCTTTACGTATTCATCTTCAAAATGTTCATCAAGCCAACGCTGAGAACTATTAGTATGCTTTTTCTTTGCTGGATTCTTTGGAGCGTTCTTTGCCATATTTTTTACCATATTCGTACCCTGTTAAGAGTTTTTTCGACTATTAATGGATATTAAGTGTTAGATAAGGGTAAAATAGCGTTAATTCAAGTTAACAACTATCGAAATTTTTTTAATGACTATAAATAAAAAGCAAATTCAATATTTAAAAGGTGTTGCTCACCCACTCAAACCAGTAGTTTTACTTGGTAATAATGGCTTAACCGAAGCGGTTGTTGCTGAAATTGATTATGCACTTAATCACCATGAATTGATTAAAGTAAAAATTCCTACTGATGATAAAGAGACCAAAGGTTTAATCGTTGAAGCAATTTGTCGTGAAACTAAGTCAATTAAGATACAAGTAATTGGGAAAACACTCATTATTTATCGTCAAAGTGAAGAAAAGAAAATCCGTATTCCTAAGCTTTAAGTGTCAAATATTGTTGGTAAATAGCCAATAATTTCACACATAAAATTTATTAAAACGGCAGATAATATTTTATCTGCCGTTTTATTTAAACTAAGTATATCTTTAGTTACTGAGCTGTTTTTGCCCAAGTATCACGTAAGCCTACCGTACGGTTAAACACTAGCTCACCCGCATTTGCAATATCATTATCTAGACAAAAGTACCCTTGACGTTCAAACTGAAAAGCTTGCTCTGGTTTAGCTGCTATTAATGATGGCTCTACTTTGGCTTTCTCTATTATCACTAGTGACTCTGGGTTCATCACTTTATGAAAGTCATCTTGTGAAGCAGGGTTTGGTACAGTAAATAAACGCTCATACAAACGCACTGTCGCATCAAGAGATTTATCCGCATCAACCCAATGAATGACACCTTTTGGCTTAGTACCGTCGGTTGGATTTTTACCTAACGTATCGTCAAGATAATGACAATAAACTGTTGTTACATTACCTTGCTCATCTTTATCACAACGCGTAGCAGTAACAATATAAGCGCCACGTAAGCGCACCGCTTTATCAAGCACTAAACGTTTGTATTTTTTATTCGCTTCTTCTCTAAAGTCTTCCGCTTCAATAAAAAGTTCACCACTAAATGGCACAACACGCGTGCCTTGGCTATCATCACTTGGATGATTTTTAACGATCAAGTCTTCTGTTTGATTTTCAGGGTAATTTTCTATCACCAATTTAATCGGGTCAAGAACCGCCATAGCTCGTGGTGCATTGTCATTTAAATCTTCACGAATACACGCTTCTAATACGCTCATTTCAACCGTGTTTTCCATCTTGGTAACACCAATACGTTTGGCAAACTCCCTCAATGAAGCGGGTGTATAACCTCGACGTCTAAAAGCAGCAATAGTTGGCATACGAGGATCGTCCCATCCATCAACTAATTTTTCTTCCACTAAGGTATTTAGCTTTCGCTTACTCATTAGCGTGTATTCAAGGTTTAAACGTGAGAATTCATACTGGTGTGGTTTAACCGGCACAGAAACATTATCAATAACCCAGTCATACAAACGGCGATTATCTTGAAACTCTAAGGTACATAAAGAATGAGTAATACCTTCAATAGCATCAGATAAACAGTGAGTAAAATCATACATTGGATAAATGCACCACTTATCACCTGTTTGATGATGATGAGCAAAACGTACCCGATAAATAATAGGGTCGCGCATACACATAAAACTAGAAGTCATATCTATTTTAGCGCGTAGCGAACATTCACCTTCTTTGAATTCACCATTACGCATTTTTGCAAATAAAGCTAAATTTTCTTCAACGCAAGTATCACGGTAAGGACTATTTTTACCTGGCTTGTTTAATGTGCCGCGGTATTCACGCATTTCATCGCCATTTAAAAAACAAACAAATGCTAAGCCTTTTTGAATAAGCTCTACAGCAAAATCATGCAGTTGTTCAAAATAATCAGAAGAAAAATGTATATCCCCTGCCCATTCAAATCCTAACCATTGCACATCTTTTTGAATAGCGTGTACGTAATCAATATCTTCTTTTTCAGGATTAGTATCGTCAAAGCGTAAGTTGCATAAACCGTTATAATCTTGAGCAATACCAAAGCTTAAGCAAATTGCTTTAGCATGACCGATATGCAAAAAACCGTTAGGCTCTGGCGGGAAACGTGTTTGTACTGAGTTATGTTTGCCACTGGCAAGATCAGCATCGATAATTTGACGAATAAAATTTGTTGGGCGGTTTTCAACTTCCGACATCCACAGAGCCTCTAAAAAAAATTGGTTTAATTAGCGCTATTATATCAACAAAAAAGGCTCTAACGAGCCTTTTTTTAATAAATAATTAACAAGAATTTATGCTTATTTATTGAGTATACCATCAATGGTACCTTGTGCTAAACCATGATAACCAGGGCGAGCTTGTTGGTAAACGTTAAGTGCCCATGCTTTACCTTGCTGTGTTTGAGCCAACTCTTTGTATAAAGGCACTATCAACTTACGACGCCCTATCGCAATTAAATACTCAGACATTGCAGGATAAACAACGTTATAGCCTGCTCGCACTGATAATAAATACCATGCATGAGCAATTTCAGCATTATGGCTATGGGTTAAATCAAATGTTTTATCAAGCACTGACATACGCTCAGTTTTAATATCTGTTGGTAAGTTATTAATAAAGTGCAGCCACTCATGTAATGTCCAACTCGCGGTCGGCAATTGAGCTAACGTTATACTATTCGATAACCATTTTGAGATTTGCTGATCAATAGTACTAAAAGCGCTAGAAGTAGGCTTTGGTACAAAAGCGGGTAAACCTTGCTCATAAATCCACTCATTAACTTCTTCATCGCTAACAACATTTGGATATTTATGGGTAAGATTAGCTTTAAGATATTTAACAAAATTGGCGGTACCTAAGCTTTGAAAAGCGTGACTGTCAAAGTATTCCAACACAAATGTATCAAAACGATCGCGACCAAATTTTTGCTCTAAATAAATTAAAAACAATTGTCCTTTAGTGTACGGTACACCCGAAAAGGCATCATCTGGATCACGGCCTTTCAAATCAATATAAAGCTGCGTATCACCGGGAGCTAACTCTGCAATTTCATAGTTTAAGCCTTGTGCAGCAAGTGCTTGCTCCATTATTGCTCTATTTTCACCAAAAACGGCTTCCATAATGCGGTTTTCAACATAGCTGGTGAAACCTTCGTTTAACCACAGATCACGCCAACTTTCATTGGTTACTAAATTACCAGACCATGAGTGCGCTAATTCATGGGCGATTAAGTTAACTAAACTTTTATCGCCCGCAATAACCGTGGGTGTGATAAATGATAAACGAGGGTTTTCCATACCGCCAAAAGGAAAGCTTGGCGGCAATATCAATAAATCATAGCGGCCCCAACGATATTTACCATACATATCCTCAGCTTTATCAATCATTGCTTGAGTATCATCAAACTCAGCGACTGCCGCATCTAAAATGTTAGTTTCTGCATAAATACCGGTTTGGTGGCTCATGGCTTTAAAGTGTAAATCACCTACACCTATAGCAATTAAATACGCAGGAATAGCTTGCGGCATTGAAAAGAAGTAATCACCATCTCGTATCGTGTCAGGTTCATTATTAGCACTCATTACGGCCAACAAGTCTTTATCTGTCGTAATTCTCGCGTTATAAGTTACACGAACACTGGGTGTATCTTGAATAGGGATCCATGAACGAGCATGTATAGCTTGGTTTTGACTAAACAAAAATGGTTTCTTTTTACCCGCAGTTTGCTCGGCTGATAACCACTGTAATCCCGAGGCTTTTTCTGTTGAGTTATAATAAACACGCAGTTTTTTCGCTTTAAACTTTGGTTTTATTGTGAGTTTAGCGCCTAAAACAGGATCTCGTTTAGCAAGGTTAAAACTTACTTTTTGCCATTGTCCTTGATTATTTTGCGCAAGTACTTGATGAACAATTAAATCACGAGTATCTAAAATGATGTTAAGTGATGCATCACTAAGCCATTTTAATGACAACTCAGCAAAGCCAGATAACGTTTTTTGTTCAAAGTCGACAGCTAAATCTAAATAAAGGTGTGTGGTGATTACTTGATCATAATTTGCATAGGTGTATGCATCATTTAATACAGGCTTGTTTGTTGGTATTGCCGCAGAGACTAACTGCGAGATAGTTAATGTGACTAACAATATATACCGCTTAAAAATTTTCATTTAGATAATCCTAAAAAAATTCAAAAAAATAGGCCTGTAGATTACTTCGAATCGACAGACCTATTCAACAAAATACCCACTTAGCTTAAATTATTTTTCTTAACTAAAAACAACGTTAGTGTAATGCTTAAGCTACAACGTCTGCATTTGAATTACTACTCGACGGTTTTTACCACGGCCAAGGGTTGTCTCATTTGAAGCAATATGACGTTTTTCACCGTACCCTGTCGCTTCTATACGACTAGCATCAATACCGTTTTTCACAAAATAATCACGTATTTTTAATGCACGCTGTTCTGATAACTTAAAGTTCGACCAACGGCCACCATAACTATCAGAATAAGCGTCAACCAGTACTAATTCAAGATCAGGATCTAAACTCAAATATTCTCTGATCATATCAACACGTCGTTGCGATGCTTTGGTAAATTTATCACTATTGGATTGATAATTTAATATGGTGTAAGCAATATCATCAAAACTATAGTTTAATAAATTCCCTACACAGGCAACAAAATTTCGATAAGCACCTTTAAAACGCACTGTTGATAAGCCAACAGAAATTTCGTCTTGCTCAGTATACCAATCATTATAATAAAAAGTTGGGCTCATACCCTGTTCTAATTCGCTTAACATAGTCCAAGCAACTTTTTTAGGTAAACTAGGGTTGAATTGCTTATATAGTTTCATGTCAGCTAAAACTCTACCGCCATAACCAGGTCGCCAGTTAGGTGATTCACTTCGAACCTGAGCAAGTGAATAACTATCAGGCAAAAGCATCATATCAAGTTCAAATTCCATATTGAGCTTACGACTCGCCTTAGCTGAAAACCGCGCCTGCCCATAATGAGGGATTTGATGTGCTAATGTACATTGTAGGCGAGAATCATTGGCGAGCTGCCATTTGGAACTATTAAGGTCTGCGCTATATTGGCGAATACCCGCTTGTGCTTGCGCAGTAACAAGCGTGAAAAATAGTGCAAGAGAAACTGTCACGAAAAATGACGAAGTAAATAACAATTTATATGCATTGGGAGAATATATTTTCATAGTATTTGTAACATAATTAATTAGTGACATTACTTGTATCGTCTCAAACTGATATAACTTTAGCACTTTGTTGCCTTTTTTGCGCTAGTTTATACTAATTCCACTACCTTCCTGCCCTTTTGTACTACTTAAAATACTCCAAGGCTGAGTTGACCTGATTTACTTTTATTATGCGCAATGTGCACAACAAGTTATCAAGCCTAATGAAACAGGTATTACTATCGTGTTTACGGTGATTTTCTGAGATAATTAAATTTCAAGGTTTTCTCTCTCAAGTTCAAGTAATAATATGCCAGATATTGTAGAAATAAAAGAAGATAAAGAAAAAAACAAACCACTTTTAGCACAACGGTTTCGTGGTTACTTCCCTGTTGTTATCGATGTAGAAACCGGAGGTTTTAACGCACAAACTGATGCCTTATTAGAAATTGCGGCTTCCGTTTTAACACTTGATGAAAGCTCAGAAAAACTATCCATCGATGAAACAATACAATTTAATGTGCACCCTTTTGAAGGGGCAAACTTAGAACCAAAAGCACTGGAATTTACCGGGATTGACCCAACACATCCATTGCGCGGCGCTGTTGACGAAGAAGTGGCATTAAAAACATTGTTCAAATTAGTGAGAAAAAAAATGAAACTTGCCGGTTGTCAGCGCGCTATTATTGTTGCACATAATGCAGCTTTTGATTTGGGTTTTTTAAATGCGGCAACCACTCGCTGTAAAATAAAGCGTAGCCCTTTTCATGCCTTTGTTAGTTTTGATACCACAACTCTGGCAGGTCTTGCCTTAGGGCAAACTGTACTAGCTAAAGCCTGTATAGCTGCAGAAATTGATTTTAATAATAGTGAAGCCCATTCCGCGCTTTATGATACCGAAAAAACCGCAGAGCTATTTTGTCATATTGTTAATAAATGGCATGATTTAGGTGGTTGGCCACTAGCTACACCAGCAACCAATTCTCAATAAGCAAAACAGCTAACGTTACGCACAAAAAAACCGCTCTCGCGGTTTTTTATTTTGCAGTCTTCAATTTTAAAACAATAAAATATAATTGTTTTATGATAATTGTTTTAAAATTATTCTTTTATATTAAAGCTTATCTGCATTATCGGTAAGATATGCTGCAACGCCATCAGGAGATGCGGTCATACCTTTATCACCTTTGTTCCAACCTGCAGGACAAACTTCACCATGTTCTTGATGGAATTGTAGTGCATCAACCATACGTAACATTTCATCAACATTACGGCCTAATGGTAAATCATTCACTACTTGGTGACGAACATTACCTTCTTCATCAATTAAGAATGAACCACGAAATGCAACACCCGCATCTGGATGTTCAACATCGTAAGCTTTGCAAATTTCATGCTTAACATCAGCAACTAAAGTATATTGAACGGGGCCAATACCTCCATCGTTTACTGGTGTGTTACGCCATGCGTTATGCGAAAATTGTGAATCGATAGAAACACCAATCACTTCAACACCACGACTTTTGAATTCTTCCATACGGTGATCAAAAGCTAAAAGCTCAGACGGACATACAAAAGTAAAATCTAATGGGTAGAAAAACACTACCGCTTTTTTGCCTTTAATCGTTTCACTTAACGTAAAACCATCAACAATTTCACCACTACCTAAAACTGCTGCTGCAGTAAAATCTGGTGCTGGACGACCAACTAATACACTCATTTTATGCTCCTTTTTCTGTTATTAACGATTAAGAATTGTTATTGAAAATAATGAATAACCACAATTAATTATTGTATCTAGTTGAAAAATTTCAATGCTCAATTTGTTTTTCTGATAAAAATTATTCTGCACTTGTCTCTTTAGAAGCGTTTTTAGCAGTAGCTTCTTTTATCAACGTTTGTAATTCACCTTGTTGAAACATTTCTAAAATAATATCACAACCACCAACTAACTCACCGTCAACCCAAAGTTGTGGAAATGTTGGCCAGTCTGCATATTTTGGTAGTTCCGCTCTGATATCAGGGTTTTGTAAAATATCAACATAGGCAAATTGCTCATCACATGAGATCAACGCTTGAGATGCTTGAGAAGAGAAACCACAACTTGGTAATTTCGGCGAGCCTTTCATATATAGTAAAACAGTATTTTCACTAATTTGTTCTTTAATACGTTCGATAGTTTCCATAATAACCTCTAAAATTAATACTCATTATGTTGAGTTGAATTCTTGTTAATACTTACATTAGGAATATAATGGAGCCAAAAATTAATTTTTCAATTCAATATAATAAATACTTAAAAAAGCTTTACATGTGTGTAAAATAGTTAAATATATTCTATACCGTAAGTATTCAATATAGTATAAACTTAATACTTGAGTATTTTACTCAAGTTTTATTGGAAAATATACTCTTTATCGCAAAAAAACTGTAACTTTTAATAAAAGATCAAGAAATTGGAGATCACAATGGCTATTGAATTACCTGCATTACCTTATGAACAAAATGCCCTAGAACCGCATATTTCTGCTGAAACATTATCATTTCATTACGGAAAGCATCACAATACTTATGTTGTAAAATTAAATGGATTAATTGAAGGCACTGAGTTAGCTGACAAATCTTTAGAAGAAATCGTTAAAACCTCTTCAGCGGGTATTTTTAATAATGCAGCACAAATATGGAATCATACTTTCTACTGGAATAGCCTAAGCCCAAATGGCGGTGGTGAACCAACCGGTGCTTTAGCTGATGCTATTATTGCTAGCTTTGGCTCTTTTGCTGATTTTCAAGCAAAATTTAACGACAGTGCCATTAATAACTTTGGCTCAAGTTGGACATGGTTAGTAAAAAATGCAGATGGCAGCTTAGCTATTGTCAATACATCTAATGCTGCAACCCCATTAACAGATAGCAAGGTAACGCCACTTATTACTGTCGATTTATGGGAACATGCTTACTATATTGATTACCGTAATTTACGGCCTAAATACATGGAAGCATTTTGGGCATTAGCCAACTGGAACTTTGCAAGCGCTAATTTCGCTGCATAATTTAACCCGTGTGTCAGAAAATCATCGAAAAATCAACTTGGTTATAAGCAAGTTATAAGAACCAAACTAAAAACGAGCTAAATTAGCTCGTTTTTTTTATTAGCAAAATCAGCCAAAGCAACTAACCTTAGAGTAGGACTTAAAAAATTTACTTCTGGTAAGTTTTAAACCTAAGCTTATGGAGATGATTATGACTATTTTTCAACATTATCAAGCACGCTATGAACAAGCTCAACAAGAAGAATTTGGCTTGCAGGAGTTTTTAAGCCTTTGTAAAGAAAATAAGCTTGCCTATGCTAGTGCCTCAGAAAGGTTGCTAAGCGCCATCGGCTCACCCGAAGTAGTTGATACAGCAACAGACCCCAAATTAAGTCGAATATTTTCCAATAGAGTCATTAACAGATACCCTGCTTTTAAAGATTTTTATGGTATGGAAGAAGCGATAGAACAAATTGTTGCCTACCTTAAACATTCATCTCAAGGATTAGAAGAACAAAAACAAATCCTCTATTTACTTGGTCCTGTAGGCGGTGGTAAGTCATCTATCGCAGAAAAACTAAAAGCATTAATGCAGCAAGAGCCTATTTATATATTATCTGCAAACGGTGTACGAAGCCCTGTAAACGACCATCCATTTTGCCTATTTGACGTACATTCAGACGGAAAAATATTAAAAGACGAGTTCAATATCCCTGCACGCTATTTAAACAGCATAATTTCTCCTTGGGCTGCTAAGCGACTACATGAATTTAAAGGTGACATCGCCAAGTTTAAAGTGGTGAAAGTTTATCCTTCCATTCTTGATCAAATTGCCATTGCCAAAACTGAACCAGGAGATGATAACAATCAAGATATTTCAGCCTTAGTAGGAAAAGTTGATATTAGACAACTTGAGCATTTCGCTCAAAATGATGCAGACGCCTATAGTTACTCTGGAGCACTGTGTAGAGCAAACCAGGGATTAATGGAGTTTGTAGAAATGTTTAAAGCACCAATAAAAGTGCTTCATCCTTTACTCACAGCTACCCAAGAAGGCAACTACAACCCAACGGAAGGATTGTCTGCCCTGCCTTTTAATGGCATTTTACTTGCGCATTCCAATGAATCCGAGTGGACGACCTTTAGAAACAACAAAAATAACGAGGCATTTTTAGATAGAGTTTATATCGTAAAAGTACCTTATTGCATGCGCGTTTCTGAAGAGGTAAATATTTATAAAAAACTACTTGAACACAGTGAATTAAAAACAGCGCAATGTGCACCAGACACCTTAGAAATATTAGCGCAATTTTCAGTACTATCTCGCTTAACAGATCCTGACAACTCTAGCATCTACTCAAAAATGCGCGTTTATGATGGTGAAACGTTAAAAGATACTGATCCCAAAGCAAAATCTTACCAAGAATATAAAGATTATGCTGGCATTGATGAAGGGATGTCAGGTTTATCAACACGTTTTGCTTTTAAAATATTATCGCGGGTTTTTAATTTCGATACTATTGAAGTTGCGGCAAATCCCGTGCATTTATTCTATGTGCTAGAGCAGCAAGTTGAACGCGAACAACTACCTAAAGAAACCTCAGAACGCTATATGGAGTTTATTAAAGGATACTTAACACCTCAATATGTTGAGTTTATAGGTAAAGAAATTCAAACAGCTTATTTAGAGTCATATTCTGAGTATGGGCAAAACATTTTCGATCGCTACGTTACCTATGCAGATTTTTGGATTCAAGACCAAGAATATCGTGATGCAGAAACTGGGCAGTTATTTGATAGACAAGCGCTTAATGACGAACTAGAGAAAATAGAAAAGCCTGCGGGTATAAGTAACCCTAAGGATTTTCGTAATGAAATAGTCAATTTTGTGTTGAGGGCAAAAGCCAATAATAACGGTAAAAATCCATTATGGACCAGTTATGAAAAACTACGTACCGTCATTGAGAAAAAAATGTTTTCAAATACAGAAGACTTATTACCCGTTATTTCTTTTAACTCTAAAACATCAAAAGATGATCAGCAAAAACATGATGACTTTGTTGAACGCATGATGAGTAAAGGATATACACAAAAACAAGTTAGATTGTTATCTGAGTGGTATTTACGTGTAAGAAAGTCTTCTTAAGTAATGTCTCTTTAGCAAAAGTTATTGCTTATCTTTAAAACAAATAGATGAAGCACTTTAGTTAAGAGGTAAGGAGTAATCATGGCTAACTTTATTGATAGACGACTTAACAGTAAAAATAAAAGTACTGTTAATCGTCAGCGTTTTTTAAGGCGTTATAAAAACCAGATTAAAAAATCTGTCTCTGACGCGATTAATCAACGTGGTGTCACTGATATTAATTCAGGTCAAAATATTGTCATTCCAAAAAAAGATTTATCTGAACCCATCTTTCATCAAGGTAGTGGCGGTATTCGTGACAAAGTGCATCCGGGTAATGATCAATTTGTTAGTGGTGATCGCATTAATAAACCACCTAAACAACAGGGTCAAGGTACTGGCCAAGGAGAGGCAAGTGACAGTGGTGAAGGTGATGATGACTTTACATTTTATATCTCAAAAGAAGAATATTTAAACCTACTTTTCGAAGATTTGGAATTACCCAATCTCGAAAAAAATCAGCTCGACAAATTAATTGAATATAAAACGGTACGTTCAGGTTTTTGTGCGGAAGGTATACCTTCCAATATTGATATCGTTAAATCATTACAAGGCTCTATTGCTAGACGCATAGCAATGACAGCATCAAAAAGAAGAAAGCTAAAGGAGTATAAAGAAACATTAGCAGCACTTAGTCAAGACAAGCATGATCATGACTCTATTCAAAGTAAAGAAGAGCGAGATCTTAAAAAACAAATAACCGATTTAGAAAACAAGATCGCCAAGGTACCCTTTATTGATACTTTCGATTTACATTTTCGAAATTATACAAAAAAAGCAGTACCCACATCAAAAGCGGTCATGTTTTGTTTAATGGATGTATCAGGGTCAATGGATCAGCCAACCAAAGAAATGGCAAAACGTTTTTATATTTTGCTTTATCTATTTTTAAGTCGAACCTATAAAAATATCGATGTTGTTTACATTCGCCACCACACGCAAGCAAAAGAAGTTGATGAGCATGAGTTTTTCTACTCACAAGAAACAGGCGGAACAATTGCCTCAAGTGCATTAGAGCTGATGAATAATATAATCAATGAGCGCTACAATGATAACCAATGGAACATTTATGGTGCCCAAGCATCAGATGGTGATAACTGGGCCGACGATTCACCCCATTGCCAATCATTGCTTGCCAAGCAAATTCTGCCTAAAACGCGTTACTTTAGTTATATAGAAATAACCCAACGAGCACATCAAACATTATGGCAACAATATCAAAAACTAAAGGATTCACACTCAAACTTTGCCACTGCACACATAAAAGAAGTCTCAGATATATACCCAATATTTAGAGAGCTATTTAAAAAGAACACCAAGAGTGCAGCATAACTTTAATTGACAAGAGTACTAGCGCAAAAGGAATAGGTGAATCATGGTAACAACAAGCAAAAATAAAGCTAATAACGTAAAAGCTAGCAAAGTGACCCCTTTAGATGACTGCCCTGATTGGACATTTGAATTGTTAGCACAATACCAAACCGAAATAGCGCGTGTTGCTGAGTCTTATCGACTAGATACTTACATTAATCAAATAGAAGTAATCACCGCAGAGCAAATGATGGATGCTTATGCTGGTGTTGGAATGCCCATAGGTTATAACCATTGGACTTTTGGCAAAAAATTTATTCAAACTGAACAAACCTATAAACGCGGACAAATGGGCTTAGCCTATGAAATAGTAATTAACTCTAACCCATGTATTTCTTATTTAATGGAAGAAAACACCATGCCTATGCAAGCCTTAGTCATGGCACATGCCTGTTATGGGCATAATTCTTTTTTCAAAGGAAATTATTTATTTAAATCATGGACTGATGCTAGTTCTATTATAGATTATCTACTTTTTGCTAAAAACTATATTGCAAAATGCGAACGCCGATATGGCATAGATGACGTAGAAGCAACACTAGATGCTTGCCATGCTTTAATGAACCACGGGGTTGATCGATACAAAAGACCACAAAAAATTTCGCTTGATGAAGAGCTAAAACGTCAAACTAAGCGAGCAAAATATCTACAGTCTCAAGTAAATACCTTATGGCGAACCGTACCTGACACCAATAAAAGTAAGCATAAAAAGAAATATAAACTCCCGTCTGAGCCGCAAGAAAACATTCTTTATTTTATTGAAAAGAATGCGCCGCTATTGAAACCTTGGCAACGTGAAATTGTTAGAATTGTGAGAAAAATATCTCAATACTTTTACCCTCAAAAGCAAACTCAAGTGATGAATGAAGGTTGGGCTTGCTTTTGGCATTATACTATTTTAAACCACCTTTATGATGAAGGCTTAGTCACTGATAAATTCATGTTGGAATTTTTACATAACCATACCAATGTTGTTGCACAACAAGAATATAACAGTAAATATTATTCTGGCATTAACCCATACGCGTTAGGCTTTAATATGTTTATCGATATAAGACGAATTTGTGAAAATCCAACCGAAGAAGATAAGGAATATTTTCCAGAAATTGCCGGTAGTAATTGGCTAGACACCTTACATTTTGCTATGGAGAATTTTAAAGATGAAAGTTTTATTAGCCAGTATTTATCGCCAAAACTGATCCGTGATTTTAAACTATTTCATATTCATGATGACGAACAAAATAATTATGTTGAAATAGGTGCCATACATAATGAACAAGGTTATAAACAAATAAGACAAAAACTTGCAGAGCAATATAACCTAAGTAACTTAGAAGTAAATATACAAATAATTGATGCAAATATTGAAGGAGATCGTTCCTTAACTTTACGTTACACACCACACAATAATATTGAATTAGGAGACTCTAAAACAGAAGTACTTAAACATTTACATTATTTGTGGCAATTTGATGTAAAAATTGTTCAAGAAACAGAAGAAGGTAAAAATGAAGTTATTGCCCAATGCTCAGATAAAGACACTGACACTGACACTGACACTGACACTGACACTGACACTGACACGTAAGATTTTTATAGGTAAAAACAAAAAGGCGATCTGATGTCAAGGCGTTCAGCTAATTTGTGGAATGCCTAAATTTAAAAAGGGAAAAACTTGTGTTTTCCCTTTTTACTTAATTTTAAGTTAATTAATTTTTATATAAATATTTTTATTTTTCTTTCAGAGTAAAATGAAGGTCATAAATTAAATTCAAACAGGTTCAGTTAACTCCCGGATTCTGTCATCTATAGCTTCAAATGATCTTCCAATATCAATATTAACGGGGATTACAACCTCGCAGTCCACGGTATGTCCATTGGGAAAATTTAATTCTATTAACCCATTACCAATCACAGCTTTTTGATAATTTAGAAATGCAATTTCATTGGCAGGATGGTAAGACGAAGTATTATCAAAACCACTGCTGTCTAATTGCGTGTGAGCTTTACCATTTATAAAATCGAAGGCAAAAGTTAGAGCTAACCCACTTGAATTAAAAGCAGCCAAACTTACTATTCCATTATGCGCAGAATTAACAGAAAGAGATAAATTTTCTAAGCCTTCGAAAATAGGCATTGGCCATTGATTGACAGATATTTGTAAGCCATTCAGCCCTAATCTTTTACGTAGGACGGATCCTCTATCCTTGAGTGTAATCAAGTGCTCTGAATCGATAAAATCATTTAATGGCTCTAGTGAGTTTCTGTCATTGAAAATGTCCATACGATCAGGAACGCCTAGGTTTTCTTGGATAAATTTTTTCGCTAATCCTTTAATTATATCCAAATCTTTAGAAATTTGTTCTTTGTCCTCAGGTATATCAGGATCAATTATTTCCCCGCCAACAGATGCATGCGCCACAGCACACCTACCACTTGCAAAAACATGTTTGCTAACATCTATGCCATCATTTTGTAATTCTTCAACTCTAGTTTTTGCTCTTTCAGTTAAGGTTGGTATCGCCTGTGTAATCCAATCAGCTTTAGCTTTACCTTTTGAAAATTGCGATTCTATCACTTTATAAAAGCTTAAGAATGAATAGCCCTTGTGAATCTCCTCAAGCTTCAGGCCTTCGCGCCAAAACGCTAATGCTTTCCTTGTTGGTTCATCATTGATAATTGGCATATAGTTGCAGCTAAAGCCATATTTCCCTGATTGCATAGTAGGTGCAAATACACGACCTCCAGCATCATATAAAATGGGGTGTGAACCTGACATATATCCAGAAATATCAACATAACCTCTATTGAACCAACCTAGAATAGACGTAAATTTATAAACTTTCTTCAACGTGTCAAATTTATCTTCACCATCAAGCAATCGCACAGAAATACATGGAACACTCTGGTCTTCATGTTGCTTTAAACCTCTGAGAAAAAACTGAGTGCCATCATAAGTAACCGCAACATCTTTTTCAGGCCAGGCGATAGAGAAGTGCACTGAACAGGTCAGCCAATTACGATGCTGCCTATATAGAGGTTGAACATCTTCATCAAAGATGTGTTCAATATAAGGTCCTGGATTAATCATGGTATCTCCTTGTATTTCAATACTGATCAAAATAAATAATTTTTTCATATGAAACCGGCCCTTTAGCTAGCCCCAATCGCATAGCCGGTGTTTTTCCATCCCTTTCACCAACATGGATGTAATTGTAAAATAGCCGAAAAAGTTCAGCCATTTTGATGTAGTTCTCTGGATTATAAGGGCTGTAGCCATACCATGTACGATTAGCGTTGGAACCACTACTAAAGGGCCGCTCAAATATGTACATTCTTCTCCTTGCTTGCATAAAGAAACGGTCTATACCGTGCAGTGAGGCATTTTTATATAACCTAGCCTGGTGAATTTCTGATAGTCCACTAATATCGGTTATAGCAGCAACAAGCTTCTCTGGCTCAGGCTTTTTAGCAAAGGGGTAACGTAACCATCTTTCAGGATTTTTAGGGAAGCGGACTAAATTGTCCATCTCTTCCACGATTAGCCTTAATACAGCTTGTTCCTTTGCCTGAGCAGACATTTGCCTATAACTTGTGCCAGTCATTGCACGAATTCTTAAATGGCTTTGGTGTATCAAGGCTTCTTTTTGATTAACCGTTAAGTCTTTGCTAGCACGTACATAAAAAGCATCAGCAGTATTGTCTACGACACGTTCACCAAATGAACTCATGAAAGCATTCTTGATCCCAGCTTCCTGATCAAGATAGAAACGGACTTTACCTACGTTAGAAAGCATATCTTTAAGCAAATGAAAGTGCCCTGACATAGTATATTCACTATGAACTAGCATGCTGTCATTTGGGGTTTTTACGGTATTATCTACTGTTTCAGCTGCTTCAGGATTAAATCGCCCTTGCTCGACACTATATTTCGCAGCAACATCACCAATGAGGCTTCCTTGAGATTGAGCTTTGTTATTTAAGCTTGTTTGCTGCGCTTTCTCAAAATCGCGCTCAAGCCATAATCTAGCGTGTTTACGTTGAGGGACTTTTTTATCGTAGTCATTAAGTAACAATGTCTCCTGCTCAACTACCGTAGGATTCATTGATGGGTCATAATTAAAATGCCAACCGAATACATAGCCTGATCGGTTATCGGCAGTCCCAATTGCCAATAGCTCTGTATTACGTTTGTCATCTCTACTGAGCCAGTTGCTGTTGTGTACTTGTCGGTCAGTGCTTAAATACAATCGGTCAGTTTCAAAATTTTGAAGAAGCTTAAGTTCACGATTTTGCACAAACCCCTGGGCCTGTTCATAAAGCCAGTCAACTTTGTCATAATAAGTTTGTGGTCGTATACCTAACATTTCGCAACACCTATTCACAGGTGCTTTATTAACGAGATTGATATATAGCTGCTTGTTGATTTCCGGCCTTAACTGCTTTCGTCTCTTATTACCTGTAGAAAATGTCTTCTTACACAGCTTGCACTGATACCGTTGATTATTGTTAGTGGTACCAGCTCGATAGTAAGCTGTGGGTAACTTACTTACTGAGATATGGTGATTATCACAATCAATATTGGGGCACGTAAGATCTTTGTCAGTTAAATAAGCACCTAGACGAGATTTTTCTTCAAAAATTCCCTGGTTACTCTTGATTGGAGTGAACTCATTACAAGCTCTGCATTTTATTACTGGTAACTGCTTGCCGTAGGCTCCTATGGTGTAATTGGGATCTTGTGTTACTTTAGATTGACCATTACTGTCATTTTTATTATTGTATTTGTATAAAAGTGGTTCGACATTAAAGTTCGCGCACAGCGGATTTTTGCAGCTATTTACCTGAATTCCCTCTACGCTTTCGGGCACTCTTGGTTCGTTTTCTTGGAAAGATTTTTTACTCAAAAAAAGACGCCCTATAACAACATATCTCTATGTATTATAGGACGTATTTTATTAAACCCAATACTTTTTCAACAAATTAGCTGAACGCCTTGATCTGATATCGCCTTTTTAAGAATTTAAATATAAAGAAAATATATAAAGAAAAATGGTTAATCTTCAGTGAGTTCTTTCAATACATCTTCTTTTAATTCAGCCCAAAGCTTTCCTGATTCAATACCATATTTACGCACTGCAAAAATTGACTCATCGAAACGATTTTCTTTTGCTAAATCAATAAGCTTTTGATAGTAGGTTCTAGATATTTCACGTCCCATTGGGTGCGCAAAATATAAACTACCAATGCGCGAATACAACCCTCTAAAACCATTTAAAATAAGTAAATAAATAGAATTCTCTGAAGCAACCACTAATTCTTTATTTAATTTATAATCAAATTCCGCAAATGCTTCGCCACTATCTTCAACATCAGTATAAGCACTTAACAATTCGATTGCTTTTTCTGGGTTGTTTTTGATTGCACCACGCACATAAATTGCACTAATGTTGGTGCGAGCAGATAACAAGTTATCAACTAAGTCAGGAACACCTTCTTGGTCAAGATGAGCTAATGTTTCTAAAATATTTAAGCCTGAGGTCTCCCAAAAATTATTTACTTTAGTTGGCTTACCATGTTTTATGGTTAACCAACCGTCACGTGCCAAACGTTGAAGTACTTCTCTAAGGGTTGTTCTAGTTACACCAATTAGCTCTGATAATTCACGCTCTGCTGGTAAAATTGAGCCTGGTGGAAAGCCACCATTCCAAATTGATTCCACAATATATTGCTCGGCAAATCCGGCAGGGCTGTGAGCTTTGATAACCATATTAGTTTAACTACCTAAAAAAAATTAATAAAACTGATTGTACCAGAACATTTTTTTGGTACAAGCGTAATAGAAGCCGATGACTTTACTAAGCCAATTAAGGTTCTAACAAATAACAAATAACAAATAACAAATAACAAAAGGAATAATAATGACTACTTTCTGTAATAAACCATCAAGGCGCCAGAAACTTTGCCTACGGTAAGATCTTTAACAAACTTATAATCTGAATCTTCAAAAAAAGCTCTAAATTTTCCTGACGTTGCATAGACAGCAACACCTTCACTATCGCCATGTTCTTCAAGAACGGTATTAACAGCGGCCATTAAATATTGACCAAAACCGTGGTGTTGGTGTAGTGGATGAATAGCAATAAAAGACAACATATGGAATTTTTCTAGGGGTATTGCCGCGATGACTTTTTGTTCTTTTTCAATCATTTTCTTGGTACTAAAATAGCCGGCACTCAGTAACATCTTAAGACGCCAATGCCAAAACCTTTCAATACCAACACTATCATCAGGACTATTCAAACAAGCAACACCAACCATAGAGTCACCAAGGTACAAACCAACCATTGGCTGTTTTGCTTGCCAAAAAGCACTTAATTCTTCCCTTATTGATGCTCTTAACCTTTGCTCATAACCTTCTTTATTGCTATTGAATATATCTAAAAAAACAGGATCATCATGATAGGCTTGAAAAAGCAACGAAGCAGCTAATTTTAACTCATCTGCACTAAGATAAGTTGCTCTTATAGCAAGATCATTATCTACTGATACAGCCTCAGACATACAAACTCCTCAATTCAATAGTAATTTTTATTTTAATCGAACATTTACCTTAACAGCTTTTTCAAAAAATGGTAAATAGAATTGATTCTTAATATTATTAAGAATCAATTGAGAAGAGAGTTGGGAATAAATTTTATCAACTTGGTATTAGTTTGTAGAAACTCTTTTATACTCCCCACCGTTACCTGTTTGGGTTAACTCGCCATTAATAAACTCTAAGTAAGTACATTCATCTTTAGTTGTTAAACCATCTTTGTGCATACGTTGGCTTCTATAGTATAAAACACGAATAGTTCGTTCGTTATGCGTGTATGTTTCTGAAAAATCTGCAACGCCTAATTTTTCTTGTATATCAACAAAACTTGAACCTAGTTGAACTTGCGCTATTTTTTTACGATTTTCATAACTTCTATCTCCACTATCACCCATAAACGAATGGTCAACTTCACCATCATTTACTGAAATTACACAGCCCGTTAACGTTGAAGCTAAAGGTAATGCTACCAGTAGTACTAATAATGCTTTTTTCATGTTTTACTCCAAATAAGTTATAATCTAAAATGTTTTTCTTTAATGTTAAAAGCAAAAAGTAAACCAATTAAATTATTTTTTAAATCATTGATTATATTATATAAAATAAAATAAAATAAAAAACCAACTGACAGATGTAGTATCATTGGCTAAAATATAGTTAATACCACGAAGTGATTAATCAAAATGACAATAAATGATGAGATTTTAATCTTAGCGAACCAAATTGCAAATAAAGGGTGTAAGCCTACTGTAGCTTTGATTAAAAGCAAGCTAAAAAAAAGGGTACCTTTACCTATAATTATATCAATATTGAAAACTTGGCAGCACGAGCCAAGCTTTATTGTTTTACCAGAAGAAAAAGAAATTATCGTTGATAAAGAAACGGCCAATTCATCAATTAAAGCAAGCGCTTTTGAGCATATTCTGCATAACGAATTGGCTAGTATGAAAAAAGAAATACTTGAACTAAAAAAACTGGTTAAAGATTTAATAAATCAGCAGAAAAAGTAAACTAGTTCACCCTGGGAACTAGTTTACTTATAAATTGAGTTAATGATTCTGCTAATTTTTTGTGAGGCTCACAGCCAACACCTTCAACCCACACAGAGCCAGTATTATTATCAATTGAAATAATCATATCTTCTTCATCGGTAACAGCAAAAAATATAGTTTCTTCTTGTTTTAACCTTTGTTTCATCAAAATATGTCCAATTAAATTCTCTTGTAAACGTTGAAAATCATCTTTGTTCCAAGCAAATAATAAAGATAAGTTTCCTTCTTCACAGGTAGCATCAAGGTTTTCACTGTATAAAGTAGTAAAGTATGTTTTGATATCTGGATGCAAACTCAGCTCTAAGGCAGATTCAACATTATCAAAAGTTAACGCTTGTTCTTTTTCTATATTAATCGGTTGCCAAAACACCTCTCCTGTCGATAAAGTTGTGTTTTCAGTTACCCCATTCTCACCAGAAATTTCACATAAAGAAGGCCATTCTTTATCTTGTTCAATTTTAGGTAAATGCGAGTGCACCTCCTGATATTTATTTACATACTGCTTGGAAAATTGTTGCAAAATTTCCACTAAATTTGTCTTAGTTTGATTTGATGATGTCATCTACTTCAGAGATCCTTTAAAATAGCCTATGAAAGTTTCACATAGTATAAGAAAAATTATGGCAATCTACCAAAACTCAAAAGAACTTAGCGCACTAACGCTTGGTAAAACTACCGAATATTGTAGTGAATATAACCCAAATTTATTACAAGCGGTACCGAGAAGCTTAAATAGAAATGATTTATCACTCACTGAAAATACATTACCTTTTATTGGTGAAGATGTTTGGTATGGCTATGAATTATCTTGGTTAAACAGCAAAGGTAAACCCGTTGTTGCCGTGGCAGAGTTTCGTTTTGCTTGTACTAGCACCAATTTAGTTGAATCAAAATCATTTAAGCTGTATTTAAATAGCTTTAATCAAAGTAAATTCTCAAATATTCATGATGTTGAAAAAATATTATGCAAAGATTTATCTGCCACAGCGGGCGCTCAAGCACAAGTAAAGCTGTTTACTGTTGAACAATGTCCTGCTCTAGCAATTAAATTAACTAACCAAGAGGTGATTTGCATTGATGAAGAAGATATAACGGTTGATAACTACCACTATCAAGCAAAGCTGCTTGAACAAGCACACGTAAATTCATCTTCAAAAGTAATAACTGAAAACCTGGTGAGTCATTTATTAAAATCTAATTGCTTGATCACCAATCAACCTGATTGGGCGAGTGTTTACATTAGCTATCAAGGAAAAGCGATAGATCACAGTGTTTTATTAAAGTATTTAATTTCATTTCGTCAACACAATGAGTTTCATGAACAGTGTGTTGAGAGAATATTTTGTGATCTTCAACAATATTGCCAATTAGAAAAATTAACCGTATTTGCTCGTTATACTCGCCGTGGAGGCTTAGATATAAACCCATTTAGGAGCACACACATAAGTTGTGCTCCACAAGCGAGAACGTTAAGGCAATAGCGTTAGTTTCGAGTTTCGAGTTTCGAGTTTCGAGTTTCGAGTTTCGAGTTTCGAGCATCAAGATACAATTTTGCGGCTATACTATTAGTCTTTTTTGTTAGGCTTTCTTATTAATCTTTTTTATTAGATTTTCTTATTAGGGAACGCTATCCCGGTCCAGTATTTGAAGAATGCTTTTTGTTCATCACTAACGACTTTTAATGGTACAACTTGTAATTTACCTTTGGGTATTTCACCTAAAATCACCATACGTGTTACGAGTTCGTCCCGACGGAAAAAAGTAACACTCATTCTATCTTTTGGCTTAAAGTTTTTTAGCCTTGTCGTTAACTCTTTATCTGCCATACGCAAATCATTGATAGCAACAATAATATCACCTAATGTTAACCCTGTTTGCCACGCCGGACTATTTTTTTCAACATGCGTTATTTCCAAACCATTGGCAACTTGTTTTGTTTTAATTCCTGTCCAAGCTATTGGTGTTGACTTATCCTTTTCACCATAAGACATCGTTAAGCCTGCTTTAGCTAACAAGGCATTAAAGTCTACTTTAGCATAACCATGAACATTTTCTTGCCACCAAAGTTGGTAATCATCATGAGTTAACTCTTTTAAAATAGTTAACAGATCTTTTTCATCAAACCCTTTAGGGATTTTATAATCTTGATAAAGTGTATTATGAACATCTCGGTAGCTTTTCTCTAACGCTGTTTTTTCCATAATTGAAAAATCTAACAACCAAGAAACTAAAAAACCTTCTGAATAAATATTAACACTGTGGTTATTATCATAATCGCCGCCCTCTTCTAGCCACTTATTAAAGCTTGCTTGTGCAACTGTTTGGCTTTGTCTACCTGGCTTATGAATATAACCCGTAATACGTTTCGCTAGGCTTTCTAGAAATTCTTTGCTAGTCATTAACTCACCACGAAGTAATAACTGATTTTGCAAATAACTCGTTGAACCTTCACTTAACCACAGTAAAGTTGAATAATTTTCTTGTTGATAATCATATGGAACTAAGCCCTTAGGACGATATTGCTTAACATTCCATGTATGTACAAATTCATGAGCCGCTGTTGAAATAAACCGTAAATAGTCTTTTCTTTCTGAAAATTTAAAACGAGACGTTTGTATTATAGTTGAATTTAAATGTTCTGTTGCACCACGCGCACCACTGGTAGCATGTACCATAAAAACATAGCGTTTAAAGGGGTATCCATGCCAAATATGCTTACTTTGTTGTACTAATACTTTTAAATCAGCAACCATTTTAGCGCTATCATAATTACCCTTGCCCCAAATAACCAACTCATAATCACGGTCTTCAATAACAAATTGATGATGTTCATTTACGCCTGTTTCAATAGGAGAATCAACTAATACATCATAGCTTTGAGCAATAAACTGGTGGACGTTGTTTTTTGATGTTTTTGATTTTTTTCCGCTTTCAAGCCCTGAAACACTTCGCCAAGTAGCAGGAACGTGCAAATCGACAACATATTTATCATCGCGAAAAACATCGTTATACATCACAACAGTTGAAGCATCTATAAAAGCATGACTATCATCAATATGTCGTGTTCTTTGCCCTAATTGATTGGCATATACTTGGTAGCTTATCTGAATTTTTTTATTCAAAGTACCTTGCACTTGCCAAGTGTCTTTATCTAGCTTTTGCCATTCAAGCTTATTGCCTTGGCTATCAAAGGCGGTAAACTCACGAATACCATTAGCAATATTGATAATTTCATATCTCCCCGTTCGCCATGCTGGTAAGTGAAAGCTGGCTTTTTCAGTACTAAACTTGTCAAAGTCAATATTGATTTGAGCGTAATGATGCTGAGGACTTTCAATAGCTATATCCACTAAAACATTAGCCTGTATACAGGCAACATACAAAGTAATAACAAGCGTTAAAAAGGTTCGAAATAAAAGCGATATTTTAGTCATATTCAACTAAACTTCCTTTAGAGTAATAAATGAGAGATGGTTATAGTTTAGCGAGTTAAGCACCTTTAGGTAAGAAAAAAGCTCGACTAAGGCAAGTTATTCACCTATTTACGCATAAATCATAACAATACTATTGATTATAATGCTGATATTACTGTAAATTATTACTTTAAATCATTAGCAGCTAGCGTAACCATTAGCGTAAAACAGTATTGTTTAATGTGGATAAATTAAAGTATAAGGATTACCCTGAAACATGAGTACTAAAACTGTTGCTGATAACCAGTCACAAGCATTACAAAGTAAGCTTAATGCAGCAATAGCATCTAGAGCCTCCCTTGAAGAAGATTTTAAAGCTCAATCGGGTATGTTAATAGAGTTTATAAATAAATTATCTCAAGTATCAAAAGGCATGGATATAAAGTTAGATAACCGTCTTGCTCAACTTCGCAGTCTATTAACAAAATCAGCACCTATATCAGATATTGAATTTAAAATTAACGAAATATCAAAATTATTGCAAAAACACACAGTGACAAATGCGCAAAATATAGCTCAATTACATCAACAGTTTAATGACTCAGGTCATGATTTACAGAAAAAAAATGGCTTACCTGATGATTTACGTAGAAAATTACGCAGATTATTAGCACAAACTCAATCAACAAAAGAGAGCTTAACTCAATATACTCCTCTACTAAGCCAGCTGCTAGAACTTTACAATATCGTGTTACACTCAAAAGTTGATATTTTAAACAGTACTCCAAGCGGCACTCTAAATAGCATCCCAAACGATAGTTCATCAACAGTAACTCAACAAGCTATCCAACAACCAACGCAAAGCAACTTAGCATTGAATGATAAATCATCAGCTGTAAATAGTGTTCTTATTGAGCAAATATCAACATGTTTGGGTAAATTGCATCTGTCGACTCAACATACCCAAGAATTACTAGCAATAAATAAAAGACTGCTAAAAGACACTACAAATGATGATGTTTTACAACGTTTCATTGAAATATTTGATGTGATAGTTGCCGACTTGCAAAATGAACGAGATAGCGCTAAAAGTTTTTTAAATACGTTAAGTGAAACCCTAACGACAGTACAAAACGCCGTTAAAAAAACATTATCAACGTGTAAAAAAGCACAACACACTAACGATGAAATTAATGAAAAACTACAACAGCAGTTGCTAGATATAACTGGCACTGTAAAAAAAGCACTTTCATTAGATCAAGTAAAAGTTGATATAAATGGTAAATTAAGCAGCATAGCGCTAACACTAGAAAAGAAAACAAAATTTGAGCAACAAAATCAACAAGCATTGTCTAATCAATTAAATGAAATGGCTAAAAAAGTTGAAAAACTTGAAGAGCAAAGTCAAAAATTTGAAGAAAAACTCGCTGAACAACAACGTAAAAGTATGCACGATGCGTTAACCAAGTTAAGTAATCGCGCAGCCTTTGATGAATATTTCACCCAATCTATGGTTCGCTTTCACCACAAGCCTTTTGATTTAGCACTAGCGGTTATTGATATAGATGACTTTAAAAGGATCAATGATACTTATGGTCACACAGCTGGTGATAAAACATTGCAAGTTATAGCCAACACAATACAAAAGAAAGTAAGTAATGACGCTTTTGTTGCTAGATATGGCGGCGAAGAGTTTGTAGTGATCTACACAAGACAAAAAGAAACTGCATTACTAAAAGAGCTCAACTTAATAAATCAATGCATCGCTCGTTTACCTTTTAAATTCAAAAACAACAAGGTAAGTATTACCTTATCTATAGGCGCTACATATATTACCAAGGAAGACAATATTCATACCGCTTTTGAACGTGCTGATGAAGCGATGTATAAAGCTAAAGCACAAGGAAAAAACCAAATTATTTACTTTTAATTATTGATAAAAAAGCATTTACTATAAAAAATCAACTAAAAAAGTTCACTAACCACTTGGTAAAATCATCATTAAGCAACATATAAAGGAGTTCCATATGCATACTCAGCTTAATCCTGTCGGAAATATGAATATTCTGTCACAGGCAGAAGTAGATCAACTGCAACAATCATCCACGAGTGATCTTTACAACCTTTATCGAAATTGTTCTCTTGCTGTGCTCAATGCCGGTAGTCATACTGATGATGCTGAGGTTATATACCAACAGCATAAAGAATTTACTATTGAAGTACTTAGACGTGAACGTGGTGTCAAAATTGATCTTAAGAACGCGCCTGAACACGCTTTTGTTGATGGCAAGATCATTCGAGGCATTCGCGAACATTTATCCGCTGTTTTGCGTGACATTTTATTTATTAATAATAGTGATAAAAACAGACTCTGCGCTCCAGATTCATTAACCGATGCTACTTTTGGCATATTGAGAAATGCCAATGCTATTTTACCTGAAACTGAGCCACGCTTAGTTACCTGTTGGGGCGGGCACTCTATTAAAGAAAATGAATATAAGTACACTAAAGCGGTTGGTTATCAGTTGGGGCTACGCAGTTTTAACATTTGCACAGGTTGTGGTCCAGGCGCAATGAAAGGCCCAATGAAAGGCGCCACAATTGGCCATGCTAAACAACGAAATAAAGAAGGTAGATACCTTGGTTTGACTGAGCCAAGCATTATTGCGGCTGAGCCACCTAATGCAATAGTCAATGAGCTGATCATCATGCCCGATATTGAAAAACGTTTAGAAGCGTTTGTTAGAATGTCACACGGCATCATTATTTTTCCCGGCGGCGCGGGTACCGCAGAAGAGCTACTTTACATCTTAGGTATTCTGCTGAACAAAGAAAACAAAAACCAAATATTACCTATTATTTTAACAGGGCCAAATAGTGCGAGTGAGTACTTTTGTGAAATAGATGCTTTCATTGGTGCGACTTTAGGTAAAAAAGCACAAAGCCTTTATAAAATAATTATTGATGATGCTGAACAAGTCGCTCAAGTAATGTCAAAAGCATTAGAAAACGTGCTTGGCTACCGTAAAGAAACGGGTGATGCTTTTCATTTCAACTGGTCTTTAGTTATCGAAAGTGATTTTCAACAACCCTTTGAACCAAACCATAAAAACATGTCTGCATTGAACATTAGCCATGAGCTTTCAACAGCTGAGCTAGCAGCAAATTTACGCCGAGTATTTTCTGGTATTGTTGCAGGTAATGTAAAATCTGGCGGTATTAAAGCCATTAGAGAACATGGTCCTTTTCAAATATCAGGAGAGAAGAAAATGATGGCCTTGATGGATAAATTACTCGCATCATTTGTTAGTCAACAACGAATGAAATTACCTGGAAGTAAATATATACCTTGCTATCAAGTGGTAGAGAAATAAAGGTGTCCGCTCATTTAGTATTGATTGATGCCTTAAATTTGATACGGCGCATTTATGCTGTACAAGAACGTCCCTTTGTTCAAAGTAAGGATCAACTTAACGGTGAATTAGCAGAAAAAACTCAACAACAAGTTTTATTTAATACACAACAAGCTTGTACTAAGGCATTAGAAAATATATTAAAGCACCTGCAAGCTAGTCATGCACTTGCGGTATTTGATAGTCAAAACCCTTGCTGGCGTTATAAGCTTTTTGCTGACTACAAAAAAGGCCGCAAAAAGATGTCTGTGCACTTGGCTAATGAATTGCCCAATATTCAAGATGCTTTTCTCCAGCTTGGTGTTGATTCATTACTCTCTGAAGAAGATGAGGCTGACGATCTTATTGCCACATTAGCAACCAAAATGGCACTGCATGGGCAAAATGTCACTATTGTGTCTACTGACAAAGGCTTCTTATCTTTATTAAGCCCAAACATTCATATATATGACTACTTCAATCGTCGTTATTTAGACGAAAGCTACGTCAAAAATAAGTTTGATATAAAGCCAGCGCAATTAATCGACCTATGGACATTAACAGGCGATAGCACCAATAAAATTCCTGGTGTTTCAGGTATAGGGCAAATCACCGCTGCAAATTTACTGAATGAACACGGTTCGCTTAGCGCTATTTTAAAAAGCGACGATATTAAACCGTCTATTCAAGAAAAATTAAATGCGAGTGATGAACAAATAGCATTAAGTAGGGAGCTGCTCACGTTGAAGCAAAATATTCCGCTTGGTTTTAATCTTAAAGATATCAGGTTAGAACACACATTAACTCAGTAAAACAATACTAAAATCAGCCAAATTAGCCAAATCAGCCAAATCAGCCAATAAACACTTTAAAACGAATCAACAACTGGTTATCCTTTCATTAACAACTTATGCAAGCAAAGTATAAAAGCTAAACATATAAAAATATAAATACCCGAGAGAAATAATGAATAAAAAGGTTATCACTCGCATTTTTCTTGCGCTAGCAGTATACGGAATTTTCGTTTTACTCGTCATTTCATTTTATGATGACAGCCCAGATAAAATGCAATGGGAAGACAGAGAAGCTTATAACAGGCAGTTTATCGCAAAGCTGCAACTTGAACAGTTCACTTTTGAGCAAGCTATTAGTGAACTTGGCAGCCCAGACATTACCGAAGCACGAAAAATAGCTAATGATAAATTTCAAGTAATGTTTTACCGCACACAACACGTTAAATCTGATGGCATCACCACTCAAGACGAATGTACCTTTTTGTTGTTTATAAATGGAGTGCTTATGGAAATAGGTTTAGGGGACAATTACCCTAAAAACTGGGGTATTATTGAAAATCATTAATGACTTTTACTGTCAATCCTCTAAATAGCTTACCAAGAAGCGTTCAACACCCTATAAGCACACATTTTAAAGAGACTTGCTATAGACTAAAGTAACCTTGATACAGACTATGTAACCATCTAAAATCGCTTATTACGTGGCCTATACCCAAACCACTTCAAGATGCGAGTTTCAGGACGCCTGAGCGAA
>TARA_R110002167_G_scaffold35249_2_pt1 | contig 86621 bp, 74 predicted proteins | sample TARA_R110002167 | Tara Oceans TARA_R110002167 (sample SAMEA4398238) | marine metagenome | biome: Polar Biome; feature: [MES] marine water layer (ENVO:01000295) within the mesopelagic zone...; material: water (ENVO:00002006), including particulate matter (ENVO:01000060) such as......
CCAAACCACCTCAAAATACCCAAACCACATAAAAAAAGGCACGTTCTTTTTAAAATAAGTTCAAAACAAGTTAAAAAGATAAGTGCCTAGTTTGTATAACAAGCTAAAAATTATTTAGCACTTTCGTCAGTGCTTATACCAAAGCCATTAAGCAAAGTGTTTAGCTAAGTCATCCGCTCCGCCAATATGTTTGCCGTCAATAAACACTTGCGGCACAGTATCAGCATTGGTAATAGCGCGCATAGCTGAAATGCTAATTTCATCACCTAATGTTAACTCTTCAAATGCTAACCCTTGCTGAGTTAGTAATGCTTTTGCTCTAGCACAATGTGGGCAACCTGGCTTGGTAAATATACTAACTTGCGTTGTTTGAATCGCTTCTGGGTTAATATAAGCTAGCATGGTATCGGCATCAGATACTTCAAACGGGTCACCTGGTAAATCAGGTTCTATAAACATTTTTTCAATAACACCATCTTTAACTAGCATTGAATAGCGCCAGCTACGTTTGCCAAAACCAATCTCATTTTTAGCAACCAGCAAGCCCATTCCTTCGGTGAAATCACCATTACCATCAGGAATAAAGCTCACATTTTCAGCCCCTTGAGCTGCCGCCCAAGCGTTCATAACAAAGGTATCGTTAACTGAAACACAGACAATTTCATCAACCCCATTTTCAGAAAACTTACTTGCTAATTCATTATAGCGAGGTAAATGACTTGACGAACAAGTAGGCGTAAACGCACCCGGTAAAGAAAAAACAACAACCGTTTTTCCTGCAAAAATTTCTTGAGTATCGCGTTTGCTCCACTCATTATTAACGCGCATTGGGAATGTTACTGAAGGAACTTTTTGACCTTCTTTATTATCGAATTTAGAGTCGAAATTTGTATTTTGAGTAGACATTTTATTTCCTTAATTGATCTGAGTTTATTAAGTTTAGGTTAGGTTTAAGTAGGTGTCCAAATTAATGAAGCTATTATCAAGCAAAGACAGCAACAATTAAAATGATTTAAATAGATACTCTTAATCTAAAAAACAAATTAATAATGGCGGCATATTTACATTTCTGAAATTATTTATACTTCTCTGGTCTTTTCCTGAGTATATTTTATTGAGTGAAATAACTAAATAGCCAAAATAGTTGCTTATCACCAGTTCAACATGGTAAGTTAACATTGACTTGTATATACAACCACTGTGTTCGTACAAGTTCAATAAGCCGTATGTTGTTAAACGATACCTTGTTAAACAATACGTTATTAATTAGTATTAACCCAAAAGAGCTAGTAATGAATTCTACTTATTCCTTATCATCGGGCAATGTAGGCATGCTGATTAGCATGCCTCATAATGGTCAACAGATACCCAAAAACATTGCTAGCACCATGACAACTAACAGTCAAAACGTTGCCGATACTGATTGGTATATAGACAAGTTATATGACTTTGCCACAACCATGGGGATTTATACGCTCAGTCCAAAGTACAGCCGTTATGTTATTGACTTAAACAGGAATCCAAGCGGAGAAGCCTTGTATGTTGGCGCAGACAATACTGAGTTATGTCCAACAACTGCTTTTGATTTATCACCGCTTTACCTTGAAAATCAAACACCAACACCACAAGAAATAGCGAATAGAATTGAACACTATTGGCAACCCTATCATCATGCGTTGACGAAGACATTGCTACAATTAAAACAACAATATAAGAAAGTGGTTTTACTTGATGCTCATTCAATTTTGTCGCAAGTACCTCGTTTTTTTGAAGGTAAATTACCCGACTTTAATTTTGGCAGTGCCGATGGTGCAAGCTGCGATAAATTGCTGTTAGAAAACGTTCAAAAACTTGATTTCTCTCCTTATACCAGTGCTTACAATGGTCGCTTCAAAGGCGGTTATATTACCCGCGCTTATGGCGATCCAAAAAACAACATTCATGCTATTCAACTTGAACTATCACAAAACACCTATATGGATGAGCCAAGTAACAACTATAATGAACAAAAAGCTGAACAAGTAAAAGAACAGTTAAAAAAGTTTGTCGAATGCTTGGTTAACTTTAGTAAAGAATAAATGAGAGCTGAAATGAAAAAATACTATGCTGAAAATATTTTATTAAGCGATGGTTGGGCAACAGATAAAACTATAACCATTGAAAACGGTATTATTATCGCAATCACTTCAGGCAAAGAAAATGGTGCCAATGCATTCCTAGGCGCAGTCATTCCAGGCATGATAAATTGCCACTCTCATGCCTTTCAACGGGCATTTGCAGGCTTTAGTGAGCAAGGTAGCGAAGGGAAAGACAGCTTTTGGACTTGGCGCAAAACAATGTATAAGTTTCTTGCTCAACTCAGCCCTGACGATGTACAAGTCATTGCTCAGCAACTTTATATTGAAATGCTAAAAATGGGCTATACGCGCGTTGCTGAATTTCACTATCTTCACCACGATATTAATGGCAAGTCATATTCACAAAGTCATGATGAAAACGACATTAAAAACGACACCAAACACAAGGCTGAAAGCAAATTAGCAACAATGGCACTGGCTATTTTCAATGCGGCACAAAGCTCAGGAATAGGCTTAACCCTATTGCCCGTTTTGTATCAATATGCAGGCTTTGGTCAACAAACACCAGGCAAAGGCCAAAAACGTTTTATCAATTCTACCGTTCAATTTAACCAATTGGTCAGCGATTGCTTTGACTTAACCAAAAAGTACCCAAATACTAACATTGGCATTGCGCCACATTCATTGCGCGCAGTTGATAAAGAATCGATTACCCAAGCTGTTGGACATGTTCGGTCACTAGACAACAAAGCGCCTATTCATATTCATATAGCCGAGCAACAACAAGAAGTTATTGATTGCCTACAACATTATTCAAAACGTCCTGTGCAATGGTTATTAGATAATATCGAATTAGATGAGCATTGGTGTTTAATTCATGCCACTCATATAAATGAACAAGAGCAACAAGGCATAGTGGCTAGTAAAGCTATCGCAGGAATTTGCCCAACAACAGAAGCGAATTTAGGCGATGGTATTTTTCCAACCACCGAATTTTTAGCCTTAAATGGCACCTTTTCTATTGGCTCTGATAGCCATATTTCTGTCAATCCAATTGAAGAATTACGTTGGTTGGAATATGCACAACGCTTAACTAAACAACAAAGAGCGATACTTGCCTCTCCTGAAACAGCATCTGTTGGTCAAAACTTATGGCACAAAGCCGCAACGGGTGGTGCACAAAGCACCAATTCAAACACTGGCGCTTTATCCGTAGGAAAACAAGCTGATTTACTTGTACTTGACGAAAAACAAACTGCTCTTTTCGCCAATAAAAATAATCATTTACTTGATAGTGTTATTTTTGCTAGCCAAAAAAATACGGTTAAAGATGTTATGGTTAATGGTCATTGGGTAGTTCAAAGTGGCGAACATGTACAAGAGCAAAGCAGTGCCGATAACTTTGCAAAGTTGTTGAGCAAGTTATCAGCTTAAAGGATGAACCCATAAACCTTAAAGCATGCTTTCATATTTGCTTATAGTTTTGCATATTTTAGATTGATTGGTAGGATGAAAAGTAGCACTGCGTTTTTTGTGCTTACAATAGTCTTGAAAAAAGGCGTTTACATTACTTCTAGACGAGGTGATTTCTTTCAACGAATCAAGCTCTTTTGCAGAAAAACTTTTTAATTCTGGTTTTAAATCTATCAATATTTTATCTGCTTTTAAACGCACATTAGTATCACTAAATTCTGCAAAACTGTGCAATAATGACGCTTTAGTTTCAGTGTAGAATTTAGTTACCTCAGGTTGAGGATAAAAGTGTAAAAAAACTGCCGCGGCAACGATTAAAATCAATATGTTTTTCATAAAATTCCGTATATTAGTACGCTCTAATTTATGTTATTCTCAGAGGCGACAATAACATAATACTTATTTTTAGACTAATTATACCAAAATTGTTCAATTGGTATTAGCATCATCCCTCTTCTAAGGATTTATCGTGAGCACTGACGAAAGACCATTATCACCACGTTTCGCTAAAATTCCCGTAAAAAATGTAGAAATTCATCCGGCTAAAAACAGTAAAGAACGCTATAAACCCGGCGATCAAATTTACGTTCGCAAAAACTCTGGTTTTTTTCAAAAGCTAAGACAACGGATGAACTTAGTCTACTTTGCTTTTTTCGCACTACTACCTTGGCTACAATATAACGGTCATCAAGCAATTTTGTTTGATATTAGCGAACAACGTTTTACTTTGTGGGGGCTCACGCTATGGCCGCAAGATTTAACCTTATTGGCTTGGTTTTTTATTTTTGGTGCCTTTTTACTTTTTTTTGTGACAACCTTTTTGGGGCGAGTTTGGTGTGGCTATATGTGCCCACAAACAGTATGGACTTTCATTTTTATTTGGTTTGAAGAAAAAACAGAAGGCACCGCAAATCAACGTAGAAAGTTAAACCAACAGAAAATGAATGGAAGAAAACTATCGAAAAAAATACTTAAACACAGCAGTTGGCTTTTGTTTTCATTATTTACTGCAATGACTTTTGCTGGTTATTTCTCACCAATGAATGACTTGTTTATTAATATAATCACCTTAAACACCACCGCTACCATGGCAGTAATTCTAGCCTTTTTCACTTTCGCCACTTATGGCAATGCAGGTTGGATGCGTGAAACGGTATGCTTACATATGTGTCCTTACGCACGTTTTCAATCAGCGATGTTCGACAAAGATACCTTAACGGTCGCCTATGATAATAACAGAGGTGAAAATCGCGGTGCTAGGGCTAGAAAAAAAGATCCTAAAGAATTAGGGCTAGGTGACTGCATTGACTGTAATTTATGTGTAGAAGTATGCCCAACAGGCATCGACATTCGTAACGGTTTGCAATATGAGTGCATTAACTGTGGTTCATGCGTTGATGCTTGCGCAAGTGTTATGACTAAGATGAATTACGATCAAGGTTTAATTCGTTATACTACAGAGCATGAACTTGAAGGGAAGAAAGTGCATTTTGTTCGCTCAAAATTAATCGGTTACGCCGTGGTATTAATCATTATGAGCACTCTATTAGTATTAGAGGTCACTAACCGAGTACCCTTATCACTCGACATTATTCGAGATAGAACCGAGCTCGCGAAAGAAAATTTCAAAGGCGAAATAGAGAACGTATTTACCTTAAAAATTCTTAATATGTCACAAACCGACAATACCTATAAACTGAGCGTTAAAGGCATTGAAAATACGCAATGGCATGGTAAACAAGAAATATTTGTTAAAGCAGCAAAGGTATATACTTTGCCTATTAGCATTTCTGTTGATCCATATGAATTGAAAAACTATATGAGTGATATAATGTTTACTGTTGAGCAAGTTTCACCACAAGGTGATGTGAGTATCGAGCATGAAAGTCACTTTTTTAATAAACGATAAATGAGCACTAATGGCACAATTTGATTTTAAATCGCTTTCTCCCGACACCATCATTGATGGTTTAGAAAGTGCAGGCTTTAGCGTAGATAGTGGCTTATTAGCACTAAACAGTTATGAAAATCGTGTCTATCAATTTCACGATGAAAATTTAACAAAATATGTCACAAAGTTTTATCGCCCTCAGCGTTGGCAATTAGCTCAAATACAAGAAGAGCATGATTTCTCTTTTGAGCTTGATGAACATGAATTACCCATAGTGGCGCCATTAAAAATAAACGGAACAAGTTTATTTGAACATCAAGGCTACCATTTTGCCGTATTCCCCTGTCGTGGTGGCCGAATATTTGAAGTAGATAATTTAGATCAACTTGAATGGATGGGTCGTTTTGTTGGTCGTATTCATGCCGTTTCCGCGCAAAAACCTTTTGACCATAGACCAAGTTTTACTATTGATGAAATGCTTTATCAAGCAAGTGACATTATTGAACAAAGCAATTTTGTGCCAAAAGCTTTACTTAAACCTTTTTTTACTATTTTAGCGCAAGTCATTGAGGTTGCGGCTAAGCAATACCAAGTAAAACAGCAAATACGCTTACATGGCGATTGTCATGCTGGTAATATTTTATGGCGTGATGAAGGTCCACATTTTGTAGATTTAGACGATTGCCGCACTGGACCTGCCATTCAAGACTTGTGGATGATGCTTTCAGGTGACAGGCAACAACAATTGTTACAAATTGACACCTTGTTAATGGGCTATGAAGAGTTCTTTTCATTTGAATCTTCACAACTTATTTTGATAGAATCATTAAGAACTATGCGCGTAGTTAATTATATGGCATGGTTGTGTAAACGTTGGCAAGATCCTGCTTTTCCTCGAAACTTTCCTTGGTTTAATACGGAAAAATATTGGGAACAGCAAATACTGATCCTTAAAGAGCAAATGTTCGCGCTACAGCAACCGCCCTTAAGCTTATTACCCGTTTAAAACTTTGTCGGAATAGATTCCAACCTCCAGATGTTTCTCAGTAAGTGAGGCATTGAAATAAAATAAATTAGGAAAACAATAATGAAAAAAATACAGCAATTACTTATGGTGTTATTAATGCCACTTTTAGCCTTCTCAATCTCTGCTTACGCTGAAAAATATACTGAAGGTAAACAATACACTAAAGTAAATGAAACGCTTTCGAGTAAAACCGAAGTACGTGAATACTTTTCTTTTTATTGTCCTCACTGTTTTAACTCTGAACCTTTAATGGGCGCTTTAAAAAAGAGCTTGCCAAGTAATGTGAAATTTGAACGAAACCATGTTGATTTTCTTCGTGCCGCCTCACCAAAAATTCAAGCGATGTTAAGTAAAGCCACGGTGGTTGCAGAGCAATTAGGCGCGGAAGAGAAATTAATTGCTGCATTATTTAACTATATTCATGTACAACGTGCTGTTATTACCTCCGAAAAAGATATCCGTAATATCTTTGTTCTAAACGGCGCTGACGGTGATAAATTTGATAAGTTAATGAAAAGTTTTAGCGTTAATGCCCAGGCTAAATCAATGAAAAAGCACCAAGACACCCTATCTAAAAGTGGCGCTTTAAAAGGCGTACCTACTATTGTTGTCAATGGAAAATACCGTGTAAATAATAAAGAGTTAGACAAAAATAATCCAGAAGAAGACTATAAAAGCCTAGTTAAGTATTTACTAACGTTAAAGTAACACTAAAGTAACGTTAGTATCTCTATCAACTAAGCTGCTAAGCTGCAATCATTATTCCACTGTTGCAGCTTAGTGATTTTCGCTTAATTTCTTGGTTTTCATTATTTATCAAATAAACTGCGTAATAAATTTTCTTTTGCTTTAGTAAACTCTTCCTGAGTTAAAAAACCTTGTTGTTTTAAATCAACCAATTTTTCTAATGCATTGACTAATTCAGTATCTATTGTGCTTTTTTGGCTAAGCGGCTCAACAGTTGCTTTACTTTCATTAGCTTCATTAGCCTCCCTAGTTACTCGCTCTTGTTGAGCTAATTCTTCCTCAGCACTGTGCTGGGCTTTCAAAGCCTCATGAGCAGCTGAGCGATTTATTGCAGCTTGGCTATGTGAGCTATGCACAAAACTATTCGATGGATTCTGTAATGAGTTGTTATTGTGTTTTTGCTCCGCAGAATCAATTATCGGCTCTGAGGATATTGCTGGTTTTTTCTTTCTCTTTTTCGTTTCATCTGGATTAATTTTTGTAGCAATTAACCAACACCAATCAATCAAATCATTAATAACAACTGAATAACTTTTTTTCGTAACACGGTCACTGCCTTTGCGCATATATAAACAAATTATATAATTTTTATTCTGAATATCAGTAAAAGACAAACTAATCTGCCGAACCTTGCCAACCACCATTTTATCTACTTGTTCTTTAGCAAAGATAGCTCGTAAATCTTGTTCTTTACCGTGATCGAAGCCATGCCCCCCTTTTTGATTAATAACACTAACAAGCGTGTCATTTAGCTTCACTTCACACAAAACGATATCAGCTATATTAATTATAGTATCAGGGGTGTTTTTATGACGATGATACAAACCTATTTGCTGTTGCGATTCGCTTAATTCTAACTGCGCAAATTGTTTTCGAACAATAGCCTTTGCCGAAAGCTTATTACGTTTGAAAAAATAAAAAACCGCACCAATCGCAATGATGACAATAAAAATAATAGTAATTTTATCCGTAGCTTGAGCCTGAATTTCTGTAGTAGTAATAGTAACGCTTTCCTCTGCTGGTGTTTTTATAGCAGAACTTTCTTGAGATATTTGAAAAACCATCCCTGCGGTTTTATCTAAAATCAATACTTCATCATCATTATTGGTACTAAACGCAATGTCACTATTGTTAGCTAATTGCGCTAGGCTAAATTGCCATTCTTGTTGTGGTTTATTTTCTATCGGCATCGTTGTATTTACTGAAGGCTTCACCGTTAAAGACTCTATAAACCATGCTTGATTTGCTTTCGTCAATATTAACAGCTTATTGCGTAAGTTAGGCAGATAACGCCCCCTATACAGCAAGGCATCTTCAATAGAATTATCTCCTTGGTAAATGATATTGTCAGGAGCGTTATCACGCCAATCATTTTGAACACCTGCTAAGGATAATAAAGACTTACCTTTATAGCGATGAGACAACAAAAGATCATCACTATTTTTATCTGGCCAAATAAACTGCTTAATATCTTGCCCGCCAAGCAAGTAAATTTCATCTTTAATTTCACTATCTTTTAAATATGGGTTACCACTGGGTACAGTAAAACTTCGCAAACCAAACTTAGCTGGGTTTATACGTAAAAGCACACCTGAATAAAGCGGTTTTTGCCACTTGTCTTGTCCATTTAAAGCAATATAGAGCAAACCAAAACCATCATTCCATGGCTTAGTATAGGGGCTGAATGACATTTGCTTAATAGTCATACTGTTATCTGGTACTGCTATGCGTAATACTTCTCGCTTTGTATTTAAGTTAACCTTTTGATAATTGATTGAGTTAAATTGCCACTCAGTGATGACTGCATCAAACTTAAGTATTAACTCGTTGTTACTATCTTGTAGGCGTTTAGTGCTACTTTTTTCATCTAATGCTTCAAGATGAGCAGTATAAAAGGTGCCATACCCTGATTGATCTCGCAAAGCAAAATTAGGATGCAATTCAATAGCCGTTAATTTGATTGGTGATTGGTCTTCGCGTTGATCAACATTTATGTCTAAAACAGGAAGTGTATTTTTCATATCATCAACAAGGAACATCTGCCCTACATTATTAATGATAAAAAATTGCTGATTATTACTCGGATTAATAACTAACTGTTGCCATTTGGCAGAATCACCCTGCGAATAATTTATCTGTACTAATTCATTAAATTGATAATTATTTTCCTCTGCAAAAGCAACTAAAAAACACAAACTAAAAATACTGACAAATGCAGCGGTACGCATTATAAACTGAATTAAATTGAAGGTATTCCTTTTACTATTCATAGTTTTCACTTTATTTTTAATGGCTTAGCACATTTACAGACCAAGTTTATCTAAGTTAAGATAATAAATGAACGGCTTTTGCTTCAATAAATTGTGTTTTATCTGCTGTAGCTAAATAACTCAACTTACCTTCAATCATAACATTATCACCAACTTGTGCATTTTCAACTAAGTACTGAGCCTGTTTCCCCCAAACATGTAACTCGCGTTCCACACTATGATTTTGCCAACACTGCTTATCAACCGAATAATCTTGATGATTAATTATTATGTTCACTTGCGCTAAGCTTTTATTATTTTGTGTAGTGACTAGCTGTGGCAATGACACAAGCTGACCACTGCACAAAATTTGATTTACGGTTTGAGTATAGCCCTTATTAAACTTTTTAATAAAATTAGCATGAATAATTGATAAATGATTTTTTACTTTTATATTACTTAAATAGCCTTGCACTAAAACAATATCACCCTTATTAGCCATTAAAAGTGTTTGTTCAACTAAGTCGCCTTCTACTTTAACGTGATGGTAACTCGTCCATTCTTTATATTGACTCGTTTTTTTATCTAACCATTTAGAGCTCGTAGCAACCGTAATTTCAGTGATTGCAGAAACTGGGTTCGCTCGATAACGAATATCCGGCTTAGCAACTAAATTCCCTAATAATGTAACCGCACATAATTGTTGATTTTGCACAGGTTTATTCATTTTATACATAATAAAATAGCCCTCATGGCCGTTTTCGGGTAAGTTAAGATTTTATTCCTTTTTTACGTTACTTTATAGTTAACAAGAAACTTATTTTAAGATCTTAATGGTTGGTTTATTTATTAAAATCAAAAAAAATACTCAAAAACTTTCCGAAACATTAAGCCTTTTGGAAGAAATTCAAACTCAATTACAGTCATACATCAATATTGTTATTGAGTCTTTGACCATATCAAATAGAGAATTAGATAACGTCTAAAATCACACTGCCTATGTTATTGATCGCTGATTAATTTTATTTTTTTTCAGCGTGTAATAAGCATCTACACTGTAAAGCGCTAATGCCAACCAAATAAAAATAAAAGTAGCAAACTCAGCCGCCTGCATTGATTCTTTATAATAAAATGTCGCAAGTAAAAACATTATACTTGGCCCTATATATTGAAAAAAACCTAAACTTGATAAGGTTAACCGTTTGGCTGCTGCGGTGAAACACAATAAAGGTGCAGTAGTGACAACACCTGCCATCACTAAAGTAGCATTAAGTGCATTGCTATTTAAGGTTAAATTAGCAGTGGGACTTTCAACAAAATAAAGCCAATAAATAACAGCTATAGGTAGCATTAATAAAGACTCAACGAGCAAACCGACAAAAGAGTCGACATGCATTTTTTTTCTTAAGACGCCATAAATAGCAAAGGAGGTGGCCAAGGCTAAAGAAACGACAGGTAAAGAACCAACAGTAAAAAGCTGTACAATAACCCCTAACGCTGCCAAGCCAACAGCAATTTTTTGATTTCGGCGTAAACGCTCACTAAAGAACAGCATACCTAACACAACATTAAACAACGGATTGATAAAATAGCCCAAGCTAGCATCCAGTAAATGACCATTATTGACAGCCCAAATAAACAACAACCAATTGAACGCTAAAACGGTTGCCGATAAAGACAGCTTTGCGATGATTTTAGGCTGTTTACAAAGCTGCACAAACGTTGGCCATTTTTTGCTTACTAACACTAATAAAAGCAAAAAAGCGCTTGACCAAATAATACGGTGCATTAAAATTTCACCAGACCCAATATCAACTAACAACTTAAAATATAGTGGTGCAATACCCCACATAAAATAAGCAGCCAACGCATTAAAAACGCCACTGCGTGATGATAGTTGTTGCTGTGAAAGTTGCATAAATTTCTTTTTATTGTGATAACCGATTAGAACGGCATAATAGCACAACATAAACCGATTAAATGTTGAGTCGCCTTTTTAAAGCGTTCAAATTTCACAAAATTGTAAAGTGATAAAGTTAACCAACCATATAGGTGCCTGTGCCAAAGGCTATATGTTCTCCAAGCTCATTATGCATTTCCATCCGTGCAACAGCGACTTTGCTGCCGCTACGAATGATATGTGCCGTGACAATAAACTCCTCACCTCTACCAGGGCGAAGAAAATCGGTACGTAAATCTATCGTGCCTATTTTACTCAAACTCTGCCTTATTGTTGCAGGCGATACATCCGGTAGTTGCTCAATTATATTGGCAGCAGCGACCGTGCCTCCAGCTAAATCTAATGCTGAAGCAGTTACCCCTCCATGAAGAATTTTTTGCATAGGATTACCAATAAGCTTATCTTGCCATGCAAAACGTACTTCAGAATTTTGTGCGTTAAAACGCGTAATCTTTAACCCTAACAACTGATTAAAGGGCATATTATTATTCCAAAAATCTGCCAGTTCTTGATAAATTGCTTCATGATTCATATGCGAACTCTCTGGTCGGATGTCTCGTGATAATACCCTAACATTATTCATGATAAATAGGGCGAAATAATTATCCCTATAGTGATAACTCTCAGGTAAAATGAGCATACTTAGATACCTTTAAAGACTAACTATTGAACGCTACCACCCTACCCTCTACTAAAAAACACGAAAGCCAATTGCTTGATACCTTAAAGCACTATTTTGGCTATGACAGTTTTCGTGCCGGCCAAGCTGAGATTATAGCGAACCTAATGCAAGGTAGAGACTCACTCGTATTAATGCCCACGGGTGGTGGCAAATCATTATGCTATCAATTACCTGCGGTATTATTGCCGGGTATCACTATTGTAGTGTCACCACTTATCGCTTTGATGAAGGATCAAGTAGACAATCTAACTCACCAAGGTATTTCAGCCGCATTTATTAACTCTTCATTAGATCAGCACACTATTAATGATATTTTTTCAAGGCTAGCAAAGGGCGAAATAAAATTACTTTACGTGGCTCCTGAACGATTAACTAACCGACATTTTTTACAACGAATAAGTGAACTTCCTTTAAGTATGTTCGCAATCGATGAAGCTCATTGCATTTCACAGTGGGGACATGATTTTCGTCCTGCCTACACCCAATTGCATTATTTAAAGCAATATTTTCCTTATGTGCCCGTAATGGCTTTAACTGCCACCGCTGATGTCACCACACGCAAGGATATTCTTACTCAGTTATCGTTAAATAATCCTTACATTCACCTTGATAGTTTTGACCGAGCTAATATACGTTTCACTTTGGCGCCAAAGTATGACGGTGAAAAACAAGTACTAGGTTATGTGCGAAAACAAGGTGACGAATCTGGCATCATCTATTGCAATAGTCGCTGGCAAGTAGAAAAATTAACTAAGTACCTCGCCGCTTGTGGTATTAATTGTGCCGCCTACCATGCAGGTCTAGAAAGTGATATTCGTGGCTTAGTGCAAGAAGGCTTCACTAAAGACAACATTCAAATAGTCATCGCAACTATCGCCTTTGGTTTAGGCATTAACAAACCTAATGTTCGTTATGTTATCCATTTTGAACCGCCTAGAACTTTAGAGTCTTACTATCAGGAAATTGGTCGTGCAGGTCGTGACGGTTTACCCGCTGAAGCTTTGTTTTTAGTTGCCGATAAAGACGTTGCCCGCATTAAAAAACGCATTAGTGAAGGGGACAACTTACCGCGTGTTAATGTGGAAATGCAACGCTTTGCAGCGATGAGTGCTTTTATTGATGCACAAACTTGCCGCAGACAAGTGGTATTGAACTATTTTGCCGAATATACACAACAAGGCTGTGGTAACTGTGATATTTGCTTAGATCCCCCTAGCCTGTTCGATGCAACAGAAGCAGCTCAAAAAGTTTTATCTTGTGTTTTTCGTATCAAACAGCAAGGTGATATAAACCATGTTATTGATGTACTTCGTGGAGAAAATAGCAGCAAAGTATTAAGTCAAGAACACGATAAAGTATCAACCTTTGGCATAGGCAATGGTAAAACACCTGGTTATTGGTTTGCGATTATCGGACAACTTATACATTTAGGTTACTTACAACAAGATATTGAACAACAGTCAGCCCTTTGCTTAACTGAGGCATCAAGAAGTGTGCTTAAAGCGACTGAGCCCTTAATGCTAGCTAGCCCTCGCTTACAAAAAGCCAGTTATTGGCAAAACAAAAAACAACAAAAACCCTATGACAGAGCCTTGTTTACCAAGTTACGTGAACTTAGAAAAAGCATTGCTGATGGTGAAGATATTGCGCCATTCATCGTCTTCAATGATGCAACACTGTCCGAGTTATCTCGAGTACAACCAACAACCCCTTCACAGCTGCTAGCAATCAGTGGTATTGGTGATGTGAAACTTTCGCGCTACGGGCAAGCTTTTATGCAAATCATTAAAGAACATAATCAATAACTATTTATAGCGTGTGGGATGAAGTTAAAAAACTTAAAATCAAAAAAAGCGCTTTTTAGCGCTTTTTTATTACTTGTAACTTGTCGGTTTTACTTCTACAGCTTTACTTCAAGCTAGCATAATAAGCCGCTAAGTCACCCATATCAGCATCACTTAACGCAGCAACCATACCTTTCATCGTTGGATCATTACGAGTGCCCGCTTTAAAGTCTTTAAGCTGCTTTAAAGTGTAAGCTTCTTTTTGACCTGCAAGGTTAGGGTAAGTAGGAACAGCTGAAATACCTGCAGCACCATGGCATGCACCGCACATCATTGATTTTGCTTTACCTGCATCAACATCACCAGCGAAAACAGGAGATGCCATCATTACGGTTGCAGCAAGTGCAAGAGTAAGTTTTTTCATAGTAATTGTCTCTCTTTATCGATAAATTTATTTGCCTAAAGCCAGTATAAATAAAAAAATTTATGCTGTCGTTGTTTTTTTTAGTTAATATAATGATTCTTATCAAATAGTCGCCTTTACTTAATATTTCAAGACAAAGCTAGCATTACTATGATCGATAAAATACTCATTAGCCGTTGTTTTTTAGGCGAAAATGTTCGTTATAACAGTGAAATAACACAACTTAACCACTCACTAATAACTTTATGGCAACAGCAAAAGCGAATTATTGCTATTTGTCCCGAAGTATTTGGAGGTTTGCCTGTGCCTAGAGAGCCCGCTGAACAACAACCAAAGAGTGATAAAGTCATCACGACTTCAGGGGTAGATGTTAGCGCACAATTTCATTTAGGCGCCAAGCAAGCGCTCACTTTATGCCAACAGCATAATATTCGCTTTGCTTTATTGAAAGAATCGAGTCCGTCATGTGGAAGCACTTTTATTTACGATGGCTCATTCTCTAACAAGAAAATGGCAGGACAAGGAGTAACCGCTAAAATATTAATGCAAGCAGGTATTAAGGTTTTTTCTGAGAATAATTTTGAGGAATTAGTCAATTTGCTAGATAAAGAAGTACTCGTTTAGTTGATCTTTTCACTAACAATCGTTTTTCGACTTCGATTGATAAATTGATTTAATGACTCTTTATTTTTCATTTCACCAATGCCGCACGAAATACTGATTTTTGGTAACCTAACGCTTGACTGTACACTAACAAAGCGAAGTTTTTCAACTCCCTGTTTTATCTTTTGTGCAATTTCACTCGCAATACTACCATCAACATCAGGTAGTAAAACTATAAATTCATCACTTGCAGAGCGAACAGGTAAACCACTGTCATCAACATAGTTGGCTACTTTTTTTGCTATTTTTGACAAAATAACATCGCCAATAAGGGCGCCAAAACGCTCACTAAAGGTTTTGAAATGGTCGACTCTTATCACAATAGCGGCAATGCCTCTATCGGCATCGCTACTAAGCCAAGTATCTACATGCTTAGACAGAGATTTTCTATTATGCAAGCCCGTAACAGGATCTAGGTATATTTCTTGACGAACTTCTTCAAGTTCAACTACTAAATTTTTAGTTTGCAATTGAGAGAGTTCTATTTGCTTAACTAGTGCTTGTTGTTGCTTTTTAAATGCTACTGATGCTTTGTAAATCGTTTTTATTGCTAGATTTTTTTCGTTTTTATTATTTGATATTAATGCTGGAATACTATTATCGAGCTGATCAATAAAACCTTGTGTACCTGAGCTTGATTGTAGACAATTGTCTTGAACTTGAGTAAATAATTTTGATAGATCGGAAATAATCTCAGCTCTAAATTTACTTTGCTCAAGCAAATAGTCTTTATATAATTGCTCCATAAAGAAGCCATCTAAACTTTTACCTGATAAGCGTAAATGTTTAATATTTGCGATTAATAACGGATTGCTATTTTTACAATACTCATAGCTAACTGCATAATTTATTGGGTTCACAGGCAAAGCCCACTGATTCAGTTGAGCAACTGCCTGTGTCATGGTTTTATTTGCTTGCTTTATGGAATCGTGATATTTCACCGATTCACCTCTATATAACTTATGCTATGATGATCTCTGTCATCTACTAAAGCTATTCTCTAGGATATATAAACAAATATCTACTAAATTTATTGTTATTTTCAACTAAAATACTGCTACAGTAGCCACTCTCCTTCAATTGAGTTATAAAAATGAAAAAATTTTTGTCCTTATTTTGTCTGTATTTTCTGCTCAGTTGTAGTCAAACCCCAAAGTCAAATAATAAAATAACTGTTACTAACAATGATCAACAGCTACAACAGTTAATCCACACTTATCAGCAATTTTATCAACAAAGTAGTCCTTTTAATGATCCAGAAGAAGGTGGAAATAAGGGTAAATTACCTGATTTATCTCCTGATTTTTTAGCTAAACAAAATGAGAAACGACAGCATATATACAATGCTCTCATTAGTATTGATGCTGAGGATCTCAGTGCAGATAATAAAATTAACAGCGCTGTTTTAATTTATAGCTTAAAAAATCAATTAGATAGCTACATAAATAAAGAACACTACATGCCATTAACGGCTGAATCTGGTTTTCATGTTTGGATTGCCAACATCAGCCAACAAGTTAATTTAAAAAGCGAGCAGGATTACCGAGATTACTTATTAAAATTACGCGCTCTTCCCCATTACTTTGATCAACAAATCGCCTGGATGAATTTAGGAATAAAAGAAGGAATTACCCAACCCAAAGTTGTACTTAAAGGGTTCGAGCAATCAATTCTTGCTTTTATAAAAGAAGATGTTAGCGATAGCGGCTATTATAAACCTTTTAAAAAAATGTCAGTCTACGTTGCCCCTGAACTCCAAGAAAGTATTCAAGCAGAAGCCAAAAAAATTCTGAATGAACAAGTGATGCCTACTTATCAACGGTATTACGATTTTATGGTTAACCGTTATCAGCCACATGCAAGAAATAACATTGCAGCAACCTCTTTACCTAATGGCAAAAATTATTACCAAAACCGCGTTGAACATTACACTACTATCAGCATTACTGCCGAGCAAGTTCACCAAAAAGGCTTAGAAGAAGTGAAACGTATTCGCGCTGAAATGGATGAAATTATCAAGCAAGTGGCGTTTGATGGTGACTTTACAGCCTTTGTTGATTTTTTACGAACCGACCAACAATTTTACGCAAAAACACCTATTGCGTTAATAAAAGAAGCGTCGTACATTGCCAAAAAAATGGATGCGAAACTTCCTTCTTTATTTAAAACACTGCCAAGAACGCCTTATGGTGTGATTGAAGTGCCCGCAAACATTGCACCAAAGTATACAACAGGGCGTTATTCCGGCCCTACTCGCGATGATCAAGCTGGTAATTATTGGGTCAATACTTACCGATTAGACAGACGACCATTATATGTACTTCCCGCACTAACCTTACACGAGGCCGTGCCAGGGCATCACTTGCAAGGCTCTATTGCTAAAGAAATGCAAAATGTACCAAAGTTTCGAAATCGTACCTATATATCTGCTTTTGGTGAAGGTTGGGGATTATATTCAGAATATCTTGGTATAGAAGCAGGAATATACGAAACGCCTTATCAAAACTTTGGCCGTTTAACCTATGAAATGTGGCGTGCTTGTCGCCTTGTTGTTGATACAGGTATGCATGCTCAGGGTTGGTCAAGACAACAAGCTATAGACTACCTTGCTAATAACACCGCGCTGTCATTACACAATGTGCAAACAGAAATAGACCGATATATTTCATGGCCAGGACAAGCTTTATCTTACAAAATTGGTGAATTAACCATTAAACGTTTACGTAAAAGTGCTGAAGAAACGTTAGGAGAAAATTTTGACTTACGCGATTTCCATGATCAAATATTGAAAAATGGTTCTATGCCATTAAGTATGTTAGAGAAAGTAATTAATCAATATATCACTGAGCAGACAAAAAAAGATAATAAACAAAAGATAATTAATAAAAAATAGAAATAAAAGGCAAGGAAGCCACGCAAAATAAACCGAGGAAATAACAGTAGACTGTTTAAAATAGAAGAGCCCCCACTACATCTAAATTTGGCAGTACCGCTGTCATAGGTTTCCCGTTAGACCGGTTACTTTGCGTCTCTAGCTTTCACTAGATTTGCCCTTGTCGAGCTTTAGAAGCTCAAATCCATTATAGACCCTCCTTTTTATTTGTAAACAAAAAAACTAACATCTTAATGCTAATCACGTTAAAATAGCCTTTGCTGTTTTGCTAACACTGTGTTTTTACTCATGTTAATAATTAAAAAAATATTTACTTTATCTACAGTCATACTACTATATTCTCTTTTTACCATGAGTTTCGACGTTTTATCCGCTGAAAAAAAATCTTCAAGAAAAGAACATCTTATCGACCAAGTAGAATTTTTGATTGCAGAAAATCCTGAAAAACTCAATTATAATAAAGTGGTTGAGTTAAGTAATGAAATAATTATACGCAGAAAAGAATACCCAAACGAAATCCTCGCCAAGACTTACTTATTACTTGCGAATGTAGCAAGTAATAAAGGTGAATTAGAAACTGCTTATCAATTTACTCAAGATGGTTTAGATATAACGACAGGACACAAAAACATAAAGCTATGCTTACAAATAAAATTAGCGAGCATTTTCTCAGCTAAACAACAGTATACACAATTACTAAAAACCGCTCAGCAAGCGATTGACATGCCACAAGATAAAGAAAACATTAAGTATTTTTTATTTGCGTTAAGTTATCGAAGTGTTGCGTTTGCAATGTTAAATCAGCATGAAGATGCTCTGACCGATTTACAACAAGTAGCAACTATCATCAAGCAAAACCCTTCTTTTGCAGAGCACATAACATTACTAGCAATCCTAGCTAATGCTCATTATTATTTAGCTGATTATCAAACTGCCCTGACTATGCATTTGAAAATATTGCAGTTACGTTTTAGCTTAAATAAGCTGGCTAATGTTGACCAAACCTATTACCACTTAGCTAATACCTATTACCGCTTAAATCGATTTAACGATGCTTACAATGCCTATTGGGAAGCTAAAAGATATGCTGAAAAAAAATCGGCGCAAATATATGTGGCATACGCTAGCCAAGGATTAGGATTAACCCTAATTCAACAAAAACAATTTGCAGAGGCAAAAGTAGAAATTTTAAAAGCAAAAACACTCTTTTATCAATATAACTTGGCTAGGCCTTATTTAGAAACAATCATTTCATTAGCCTTGCTTAACAATTTGACCGAAGAAAGGCATACCGCCCTCACTTTGTTACTCGAAGCAGAGAAACTATCAATAAACATTGAGCTAACAGATGATTATATTATTCTATATCAGCTACTCTCTGACCTTTATAAAGATAAAAAAGATATAAACAAAGCGTACTTTTGGCAAAAAAAGTACAGTGAATATTTATTAAAGTCAAAGAAGCCGACAACATCTAATTATCCACCAGTAACTAAAAACATAATTAACATCAACAAGTCTGCAAACATTTCAGCAAGCAAGAAAACACGTCAACTCGCTGTAAAATTAGCGGAGCAAAGTGCAGTAGCTACATCTTTTTCAGCAAAGTATCATCAACAACAAACACTTATTTTTATATTGTCTGCGATAGTGTTTTTGTTATTTTGCTCTGTAATATTCTTATGGTTGAAACATCGAGCAACAAAACTCAAGAAAGCTCATGAGGCATTAGAAAAACCAAGCTATATAATTGCCACCCCAATACAAACAAAGCAGCTTTATCAAAAAAACTTTAATATGGCTAGAAAATTCTCCTATCCCCTGACCCTAAGCTATATATCTATTAGTAATTGGCAAGAATTAACCTTTAAATTTAATAAAAAAATAGTAGCAGAAGTTAGTCGTGAAATAGCCAGTGTAATAAATAAGCATATTAATGAATTTGAAAATGCAGGGTTAATTAATGAAGGAGAATACTTACTCATTTTTCCTCACCAGCATAAAAATGAGGTTGCAATGATTATAGAAAAATTAGTTTCGGCTTTAAAACTAAGATTTTTTGCTAATTTAGGTGAATTTTCAGTTATAATTGCTTACTCGATTGAAAGCCCTAATTTTCAAGATATTGACCCCTATATTTATCTATCACAATTAAGTGATTCAATAAAAATAGCCTAAAAAATCAGGTGAACTAATGATAGCTGTATTACTTATTACTGCCCTTTTTGTTTTTATCAGTGTTTATTTTTTCTTTCGCGCTGAAAAATTACAACGCATTATAGCTGTATTGAATCGTGATACTGCAAAAGCACAAAAAGAAAATCAATTTTTATCTAAATCTATGGCATTAATGGCGGGTAATACTGAAGGATTTGCTAAGAATAGATTCCAATTATTACTTGATAAAGCTCAATGCCAAAAGACTTCAAATGAGTTAGCGCTTATCAAGCCCTTTATTGATAACTACTCTCTCATTTTTAAAGCATGTCTAATGAAGAAAGGAATACTGCACACAACAACAAAGCAATGTTTTTCAAATCTGGAGGGTGATATTTATACCAATTTTTTTATTACGATAATAAAAAAAGATGCCAAAATACAACGATTGTGGAGCAGTAATAATTTTATTGGTTTTATTTCTTTGGTGGAGGCTTTATTAGTGAAATATGAAGAGCAATCACAAAGTAATTTAACTGTAGAAAACACTATAGCAGTATCAAGTTAATATTAACTTGATACTTTAACCTCTAATAACAATATTGGGCGATGTATCTATTTCACCTTCTGTTGAGACTGTTGCAGCGTTATTGTCACATAACAATATTGCTAAGCTTCCAGTATGGCTATTACGCATATAAGTAAGATCATAACCAAACTGTGCCAAGCTACTTGCCGCAAACTTTTGAGCTAATGAAAGCCTAGCCCACAAAGTACTTGTTGTGGAATTATTTTGCACTCGCCTTTCTAATAAAGTTTCTCTTTGAACTGTGGTTTGCATATAAATCTCAAAATTTAACTATTAACATTAAACTTACAAAATTAAAAGGAATATGACGATAAAATATCCTAATTTGTTTTAGACATCAACACTTATAAGACATAAAAGCTGGTATTATTACTGAAAAGTCCTACTAAACGAAGTTAATTTAACAAAATGTGAAATTAACTTCTATAAATTATAAACATATGAGTATAAAAAATGAGTGTTGTTTTAGATGAGCTACTTGCTTTACTGAAATTAGAAGTAATAGAGCAAGGAATATATAGAGGTCAAAGCCAAGACTTAGGCTTTAGGGCCTTATTTGGTGGCCAAGTTATGGGTCAAGCATTATCAGCCGCGCAAGAAACAATTAGCGAGGATCGCTTTGTACACTCACTTCACTCTTATTTTTTACGGGCGGGAGATGCTTCAAAGCCCGTAGTTTATGAAGTAGAAGACATTCGTAACGGCGCAAGTTTCAGCACACGTAGGGTGCAAGCGATACAAAATGGTAAAGCGATATTTTATATGACCGCTTCTTTCCAACAACCAGAAGAAGGCTTTAATCATCAAGATAGTATGCCTACTGTCCCTGGCCCTGAAGGCATTGCTTCCTATAGTGATTTTATTGCAGAACACCAAGAGACCCTACCCAAAGCAATGCGTGAAAAATTCTTAGCTGAAAAGCCGATCGAAATTCGTCCAATTCAACAATATAATTGGCTCAAGCCAGAGAAAACTGATTCCAATTATCAAATTTGGTTAAAAACGAACGGAAGTTTACCTGATGATTTACGCAACCATAGCTGTATGCTTGCTTATGCTTCGGATTTTCATTTTTTACCAGCATCGTTATTACCCCACGGCGCTAGTCATTTATTACCAAATTTTCAAATAGCTACGGTGGATCATGCTATGTGGTTCCACCGCCCATTTCGATTTGATGATTGGTTGTTATATTGCATAGACAGTCCTTCAGCCAGTAACGGACGAGGTTTAGTGCGCGGTCAGATATATAATCGCCAAGGAGAGTTAGTCGCTTCTACGATGCAAGAAGGCGTTATTAGGCAAAGATAATCAGTGACGAGATAGAAACGTTGCGTGTTACGAAGCCCATCCCTATGAATGAAGAGTTCTTCGCAACTGTTTTATTCGCCACTCGAAACTATTTATTCTTCCAATCAAACCCTGTAGGGTATTGAAAAACACGTAAACCAAAATGTGGCGCAATAGCAAATAGGTGATCAAAAACATCAGCCTGAATCGCTTCGTATTCAACCCAGTCTGTCGTATTGGCAAAACAATACAACTCTAATGGTAAGCCGCTTGAAGTAGCTGGCAACTGCCTTACCATGCAAATTAAATCATTGCGAATATTCGTATTTTGATTTAAATACATTTCAATGTAAGCGCGAAAAGTGCCAATATTGGTTAACTGACGAGTGTCAATTTCATTCAAAGGTCCACCTTGATTTAAAACTTTATTTTCAATGTCAAGCTTTTGTTTTTTATCCGTTAAGTAAGTTTTCAATAAATTTGTGTTTGCTAAAAAATCAATTTTTTCCAATGAGTAGAAATCAATACTACTGATATCAATAATCAAGGTTCGTTTAATACGCCTTGCACCTGTTTGGTACATATTACGCCAATTTTTAAAAGAGTCGCTAATCAACGCATAGGTTGGCACTGTTGTAATGGTCTTATCGAAATTTTGGACTTTTACCGTATTTAAACCAATTTCAATAACATCACCATCAGCACCATATTTAGGCAACTCAATCCAGTCTCCTGCCACCACCATTTTGTTCGCCGAAATTTGAATACTAGCAACTAAACCTTTGATCGTATCTTGAAAAACTAAAATCAACACCGCAGTTAAAGCGCCTAAGCCACTGAGTAAATATATCGGTGAACGATTTAAAATCAGCGAAATAATAATGATTACAGCCACAAGATAAACAGCCAACTTGACGACTTGAATAATAGCGTTAAGTGGCAAGTATTTTTGTTTAGCCGTTTCACGATACAGGCTCTTACTCACATTGAGCATAGCGCTAATGCTACGGGCAATTTGAAAGGTTAAAAATACTTTCGAAAACAATATCAACAAATCGGCAAGTAAAAGTTCATTAGGAAAAACAAGCGGCGTTAAAAACAATATAAGGATAAAAGGCAATAACAAGGTTAATCGTGTTAATACTTTATGCTCAATTAAAGCGTCATCCCACGTGTTTTTGGTTTTAATAATCAGCTTATAAGCGACTTTAAGAATTTGGTTTTTCGCAAGGTAATAACTTAGTGTACAAACGAATACAATGATGAGTAAACCAACTACCATAGCACTCATTTCAAGATATTTATCACTAACCCCCTGATCTAGTAACCAAGCCGTAATCAGCTCATTCATATAAATTCCTTAATTGTCTGCACTATTATCTGCATTACTGTTTACATACTTATCTACACTCTGCGTTGAGTTTTGTCGCATTGTTTCAAGCCGTGCATCTTTTTCATGCCAAAATTGTGTTAACCATTTTTGAAAGGCTATTTTGTGAGTACGATCATTCATGTAATCACCACTCAGTTCACTGTCTATTTCTCGAGTATGAATTTCAACATGTACCTTTTTAATGCGACCCATAAGAAAATCACCAAAGCTTGGAATACCTTCAGGATAATAAATAGTAACATCTACAATTGTCGTTAAATATTCACCCATCGCATCGAGTACAAAAGCAACGCCACCAGCTTTGGGTTTAAGCAAATAATTATAGGGTGAATTTTGTTTATCATGTTTAGCTTGAGTAAAACGAGTACCCTCAATAAAACTCATGATGCTCACCGGTTTGTGCTTAAATTTTTTGCAAGCTTTACGGGTAGTCTTTAAATCTTTACCACGCAGCTGAGGATTTTTTTTCAAAAACGATTGAGAATAGCGCTTCATAAAAGGAAAATCTAACGCCCACCAAGCCAAACCTAAAATAGGTACATAAATTAACTCTTTCTTTAAAAAGAATTTCAAGAAGGGTATTTCACCATGTAAAACTCTTTGTAGCACCACAATATCTACCCAACTTTGATGATTAGCTAAGACCAAATACCAGTCTTTATTGTTTAGCTTATCTAAACCTGTTACTTGAAACGCCATTTTAGTAAACAACTTTTGATTAAAGGTATTAATTGCCACCCAATTGCTCGCCATTAGATCCAATAAATAACTGAATATTTTTTGAGAAAAACTGAACGGTATTAAGGCCTTAAACAGAGAAAAAACGACAATAGGAATCACCCAAAAAGCAGTATTAAGGGCATAAAAACTAAAAGAAAGTAAAGCAATGAGTGGTGCAGGTAAAAAATTAAGCATGTTAGAAACGTTTATACAGTTAAACAAAAGGAAATTAACTATATTTAATCATGCTTTGCCAATAAATTGTATTTTTAATTACTTTATAAAAAATAGATATGCTTTATTGCTATTTAGGATCACAATAACGTCTAACATTAAGGTGCATTTTTATCTATATCTGTTGAATGACTACCCTGTTTTCATCATACTGTAACAGCACATAATAACAGGAGGTAAAATGAACTTTAATCGAGCTGTAATCAAGGTTGGCAGCGCCCTAGTAGCGCCTTCAAAAACAGGTTGTAGCGGACAATATATTTTGGCCATTGCGCAATTTATAACTAAGTGCCATCAACAAGGCAAAGAAATTATTTTGGTCTCTTCTGGTGGCGTTGCTGCTGGCCGCAGTGTTATTCGTCACGGTAGCCCTGAATTGTCGGTATCAATGAAAAAAGCCATGTCTAGTGTTGGTCAAATGAAAATGATGGCAAACTGGCAACGATTTTTTGATGTTCCTTGCAGCCAAATATTAATCACGCAAGATGATCTTGAAGATCGCGAACGCTACATTTCTATAAAAAACACCATTCAAATTCAATTAGAGAATGGCATTATTCCCATCGTTAATGAAAACGACACGGTGACCACTGAAGATCTAAAAGTGGGTGATAATGACAACCTTTCTGCCTTAGTAGCGCAAGCGTGTGACGCTGACAGTTTATTTATTTTAAGTGATATAGACGGTGTTTTTACTAAAGACCCTAATATTCACCATGACGCGGTACTGATCCCTATAATTGATGAAATAACCGATGAAATATATGCTATGGCTGGGACTAGTCGCAACCATTTATCTACCGGTGGGATGAAAACAAAAATAGAAGCCGCAGAAAAAGCTACCGAACATGGTATTAATACTTACATTCTTAATGGCACCAAAAGTGAAGTATTTGACTCATTAATAAGAGAAATCAATCCTGGTACGCGTTTTTCTGCTGATATAAACACGATTAGAGCCAAAAAACATTGGCTTAAACATACGGTTAAAAGTCAGGGTAAAATCACCTTAGATAAAGGTGCTGTTAATGCGCTGTTAAATAAAGGCGCGTCATTATTACCTGTTGGCATAAAGTCCGTTGCTAAAAAATTCGACGTTGGCGACTGCGTTGATTTAATCGATCAACAAACTAAAACCATTATTGCTAAAGGCATAACGCAATATAGCAATAAAGAATTAAAACGTATAAAAGGCAAGCACAGTGATGAAATTAAAGTCATCCTAGGACACGACGGAGGGGATGTGGTTATACATCGTGATGACATGGTTATTATAGAGCAAAATGTTGAAGTAAAACCAGCCAAAATCGCACCGAAAGACACTGAAGAAATAGGGAATGAACCAAATGAACCAATTTAATATGACCACCATGGCGACTAATGCCAAAATTGCTAGCCGAGCAGCCTCACAGTTAACTACCGTAGAAAAAAATGCGCTATTAAACGCAATGGCTGATGCTATTGAAGCCAACAGCGCTGCAATTATTAACGAAAACAGTAAAGACATTGAAGCTGGTCGAGCTAAAGGTTTAGCCGATGCCATGCTTGATAGACTTTTACTTACCGAACAAGGTATTAAAGATATCAGTAGTGCTATTCGAGAAATAGTCACGTTAACCGACCCTGTTGGCGACATTGCTAATTTATCACTGCGCCCTAATGGCATGCAAGTGGGTAAAATGCGCATACCTTTAGGCGTTATTGCTATGATTTATGAGGCGCGTCCTAATGTTACCGCTGAAGCGGCTGCGCTTTGTATTAAATCAGGCAATGCGGTTATTCTTCGTGGTGGCTCAGAAGCTATTCACTCTAATTTAGCGTTAGCTAATTGTATACATCGAGTGTTAACTGAGCATGGGGTTGATAAAAACATTGTTAGTGTTATTCCTGATACTAGCCGTAGTGTTATTGAACAATTATTAAAGCAAAACGAAACCATCGATTTAGTGATCCCCCGTGGCGGTGAAGGGTTAATTCGTTACGTGAGTGAAAATAGCCGCATTCCTGTTATTCAACACTTTAAAGGGGTTTGTCATTTATTTATTGATAAATATGCCGATTTAAACAAAGCGGTAAACATTTTAGTTAATGGTAAAACTCAACGACCAAGTGCTTGTAATTCACTAGAAACAGTATTAGTGCACAGTGATATTGCTGAGCAATTTTTACCCTTGGCTGCCAAAGCATTAGCCGATGCTGCTAACGTTAAAATTCACGCTTGCGCAAACAGTTTAAAATATTTTTCTAATGCCGAGCAAGCGACTAATGATGATTATCACGCGGAATATTTAGCACAAGAAATTGCCGTTAAAGTAGTCGCTAGCTATGATGATGCCATCGCCCATATTAATGAATTTACGTCAGATCACACCGAAGTAATTGTGACACAAGATACTTCACGTGCTCAGCAGTTTATTCGCCAAATTAATTCTTCGGTAGTGATGGTAAATGCCTCATCAAGGTTCTCTGATGGTAACCAATTAGGGCTTGGCTCTGAAATTGGCATATCTACTAGTAAGTTACATGCTTATGGACCAATGGGGCTTGAATCATTAACCACAGAAAAATTTGTTGTTTATGGTGATGGGCAAATAAGAGATTAATTGATTTATTTATTCATTAAAAGTTACCTTTTGCGGCTTCTAGTCGCATTAGGTTTTTGTTTCAAAGTATGAAGCGCTAATCGCTGCGACCATTCGCCTTGGTGGTATAGCAAACACGCTTCTTCACTATCAAAGTGTACTTGTTGTGTACTATTTTTCACAACCACACCAACCTTTATTAATTGTTTCAAAATAGTATTACGCAGTAACTCATCTTGTTGCTGCGCCTTCATCTCATCAATTTCCACTTCTTTTTCAAAAATGCATGTAATGACCAAGCTCGCAGGGAAATCAGTATAATTTGCTCTATGAGTCAGCCAAACAAAACCAGGCACTATGTGTAGAAAAGACTCACAAGCAAGCGTTAACGCCTTGCAAATATTATTATCAATTTTTTGACTCGTTTTAGTTAACTTCATATCAAAGGTCACCTTGTGATTTTTATTGCTCATATTTTAACGTACTGTTGTACTTGTGCCTAAGAGATTAACTCAGTATGCTATGCGGCCGTTTTTGGTAGAGAATAAGTAGGCAATAAATGATAGGTTTTGATTATGGCACCTCAAATTGTAGTGTTGCAGTTATGCGTAATGGTCAGCCCAAAATAGTACCCCTACTGGATAATAATACCATAGCCTCAAATTTATATGCCCCCGATCGTGACATCATCACTCATTGGTTACATCAGCAATTAAATGGCGAGCAACAAACTAACTTTAAAACTGAGCGTGGTTTACAACTACAAAAAAGCCAAAGAGCGCTTCGAGAGTTAACCTTTGACGGCATTAGCAGTGATTTGGTTTTTGGTAAAGCAGCGCTTGATAAGTACTTAGAAGATCCTGAAGAAGGCTATTACATAAAATCACCAAAATCGTTCCTCGGCGCTAGTGGCCTCGCACCGCTACAAATACAGCTATTTGAAGACATAGTTGCGGCAATGATGAGCAACGTCAAAAACCTAACTGAGGCTAAATTAGGTTATGAAATAACACAAACCGTGATTGGTAGACCGATAAACTTTCAAGGTTTACACGGTGAAGAAAGTAACAAACAAGCAATTAACGTACTGACCAATGCCGCGAAACGTATTGGCTTTAAAGACGTTGAATTTCAATTTGAACCTGTCGCTGCTGGTTTTGAATTTGAAGCGAGTTTAACAAAAGAAACCCGAGTATTAGTGGTTGATATTGGCGGCGGTACAAGTGACTGCTCCCTATTATTGATGGGGCCTGAATTAAGTAATAATGATGACCGTGCTCAACACCTACTTGCTCATAGCGGTGTTCGCATTGCAGGCAATGACTTTGATATTCAGCTAGCTTTACAAGGCATCATGCCTAGCTTAGGCATGAACAGCTTATTAAAAACAGGCAAACCCATGCCAACCAGTAGCTTTTACCAAGCATTAGCGATTAATAATATTAATGAGCAAACCGCTTTTTATAGTGCCAAAAACAGACGTGATTTAGTGCAACTATCTCGTGATGCTAAAGACACCGCTATTGTTGAACGTTTAGTGAAAGTACACGATCACAAACTAAGCTATCAATTGGTCAATGCTGCAGAACAAGCTAAAATAGCCCTGTCTGAGCAAAATAAACAAACGATTGATTTGAGTGATATCAGCGAGCAACTGAGTGCTGAGGTAGATACAGAAACGTTACGTTCAGCCAACAAACGCACTTTAGAAAGTATTGGTGATTTAATGCAGTCAGCAGTAAACCAAGCCCAATGTCAGCCGGAAGTGATTTTTGTTACTGGCGGTACGGCAAAATCGCCTGTTTTAAGTGAGTTTTTACAACAAAAAATGCCTAATATTCCTATCGTAGTTGGTGACCATTTTGGTAGTGTTACCTCAGGTTTAGCGCGTTGGGCTGAGAAGATATATCAGTAGAGCCCATTATAAGTCAGAATTTTAAGCTATAGCGCCTTAACCAACATAGTATTACCTGATATAGCTACAATCTGACATTGGCTTTTGTCATTAATTTTTTCCACGTTACTATTATCGGCCAAGCGTGCATTCCAGTTGATGCCAGAGTAACGTATGCTACCGCTTATAGCGGTAATATCCGCACTTGCAAGTACCCGTAAACCAATCATATCACTAGATGTATCGGTAGCTGATTTGGTGTTTTGGAATTTTTTTAATGGTTTCCACAAAATGAGTGCTGTTATGGCGGTTAGTATACCTACAGCAAACACTTGGCTTTGCCAATCATTAAGCAAGCCAGTATTCACTAAAATACCGGTAACTAAACTGGCAATGGCAAAAAATAATAATGGTCCACTTAGCCCCATAATGCTCAGTTCAATAACAAAGCTTAAACCGGCTATTAAAAACCATAAATGATCAGGGTTTTCTAAAAAATATTCCATAAAACCTCTTTAATAAAGAAGGAGTGTAAACCTAGGGTTTGGGTTATAGGTCTACAGTCAGTGCTAGTTAGACAACTTCAAACTACTTGAAACAGCAATAGCTTGCGCAACAGTATTGGCAATATTATCACCCGTTTTACCGTCAGTGAGAACCACCGTACTGTCACTAGCAATCGCTTGATGAGCCTTAATTGCATCCTGCGCTAACGTTAACGTTACCGCGGCTTGACCTTGCTCAGTATTCGCCGCATTACCAACTACTTCCAATGCATTAGCGTCGGCCTCAGCAACTAAACGAATGGCTTCCGCTTTACCTGTCGCCATAAGAATTTGTGACTCTTTTGATGCTTCTGCTGCAAGCACTTGTTCTAATTTGGCGGCTTCAGCATCGAGTACTCGTGCTTGTTTCTGACCCTCAGCTTCTGTGATCGCTGCAATTTTAACCCCTTCCGCGGTTAATATCACTGAACGCTTTTCACGCTCGGCAGTCATTTGTTTTTCCATATCTTCACGGATAGTCTGTGGTGGCGTAATATCTTTTATTTCATAACGAGTTACCATAACACCCCAAGGTGCAGTAGCTTCTGTCATTGAAGCCAAGATTTGCGCATTAATCGCATCACGGTTTTGAAAACAATCATCTAACTCCATTGAACCAATAGCATTACGCATACTAGTCATAGCAAGTTGTACTACCGACATTTTATAATCGGTAATGTTATTCGTCGCCGCTGCTGCATCGGTGACTTTCATAAACAAAATACCGTCAATATCTAAAGTAATGTTGTCTTTAGTTATTGCAGGCTGTGAAATAATCTCTAATGACTGCTCTTTTAAATTACGATCGGCAGCTACCGATTGCACGTAAGGAACGATGAAGTTTAACCCTGCAGAGAGGGTCTTACTGTATTTTCCTAAAGTGTAAATAACATAGCCGCGGTTTTGCGGAACAAAATAGACCCCTTTTTTTAAGGTATATAAAATAACAATGGTGAGCCAAAGCACAGGGTTGGTGATCAGTTCTTCAAATAAAAGCATTCAGATATCGTCCTTTTTATTTATTTACTCTAGATGTAAGAGTTTCCAATAGAAACAAAAAGTTAAAGTAGAATGGATATTAAAGCAAGCGGAATATTAAAAGAAAAGATTTTTTGTATTTCCATGGTAAATTTTAAATTGGTTTTATCCTTTTAATTTAACAGGTTACCATTACACTTGTTATTCTAACAGGCACCCAAGTTCTCTCTTTCGTGCTAAAATAGATAACATATAGTATGAAATCGTTTACTACTCTATACTTGGTATTAATAGTCGATGGAGTTTTAGTAAATATTTATAGAACTCTTTGACTTGCATTAGATATGGTGTTTATATTTTATTTTGCATTATGAGAATTTTTATTAAATTATAGGAGTGTTGCCATGCTTCAGTCAGTTGACCTGCGTGATTATATGATTACTAACCCGATCAAAGTGAAAGATGATGCCAATTTATTCGATGCGATGAAGGCCATCATAGATAATAAGGTATCAGGGGTTTGCGTAATAAATGAAAATAAAGCCCTAGTGGGAGTGCTTTCAGAAATGGATTGTTTAGCAGCCATACTCAAAGCCACTTACAATGAGATTGGTGTTGGTTTGGTGAGTGAATATATGACCAAAGAAGGTTTAGTTGTTGCTCATCCCAACGATGACATCATCAATGTCGCTCAGGACATGTTACTCAAAAAACACCGTCGTCGACCTGTTGTTGAGAATGGTATGTTGGTTGGTCAAGTTTCTTGTCGGCAATTACTAACGGCAGTTGATAAATTTCATAAGTAGATTTTGGTGAACCTTTACTAGCAGTGTACGAAATATGTACATTGCGATTTTTTCAACTACTTTATAATCCAAATATTGTGCGCAATCATGTAAAGCTATTGAAAAAACGCTGCTGCACTAGCAAAAAGCGTCATAACTAACACCATAATTTTTAATGTTTTCGCGTTAACTTCAACGGCAAATTTAACCGCGATTTGAGCACCCATAATACTTCCTACACCAAGTAAGATACCGGGTAACCAGGCAACCTGATCTCTAAAAATAAAAACCAACAAAGCAATGCTAGTAAAAATAACGGTGGCGACAACTTTCATCGCATTAGCACGTAATAGATCATAATTTAACATGCCTACAAACGTGGCGATTAAGACAAAACCAACACCTGCTTGTATGAAACCACCATAAAAGCCAGCAGCAAAGGTAGCCAAAAGACCAAGCTTACTGTCATAACAACTTTTTCTGTTGCCATTATCGCCAGCGTTAATATCGCTTTTAAAAATCACCCATAAAGAAACAACAATCATAGTGCCAAGTAATAACGGTTTAAGCAGCTCAACATTTAGGTAAGATGCGGCTATAGCGCCAACTAATCCGCCAACTAAGAGAGGAAAAAAGCTGTCTTTAACTGAAGTAGAATCAATTTTTCCATGATTATAAAAACCACGCGTTGCGGTTAACGATTGCATTAACACACTCACTCTATTGGTTGCATTGGCAACATCGGCGGGCAAGCCATACATCATCAACGCTGGTAGAGATAAATTTGACCCACCACCAGCTAGGGTATTAATTACCCCCGCCATTAGCCCTATAACAATAAGAATAATGGCTTGATAAAGTTCAAAGGAGTTAAGCATAAAAGTAATTATTAGTCTTTGATATAATTACAGCAGTAGTCGACTAGTGTCTTAGCTTTTATTTCAAATTTACTATTGGCTGGTACATAAAATGATTCTCCACCTTTAATAGTTTGCCACTGAGATGTTTCTGGCAACAATATTTCACAATCACCCGCAGTAATTTCCATTAATTCTTTTTCATTGGTGGCAAACTTATAGTCACCAGGCATCATTATGCCGAGGGTTTTAAAGCTACCGTCAGCAAAGGTGATTTTTCGGCTAGTCACTTTACCATCAAAATAAACATTGGCGGCTTTGGTTATGGTTACATTAGTAAATTCAGTCATATTTTTTATCCTTAAGTTTTTAGTTCTGTTCTATATATTCGTTTGCTCAAACAATAAAAAACGGCACTAACTTATTGAAAATTAAATGCCGTTTCTAGCTTGTTTACTTAATCATATACTGTTTGGATGATCAGCAATTAATTTTTTTCATATCAGTCATGTAACCACGAAGTTTTTTACCAATGGTCTCAACGCCATGACTGCGAATAGCTTCATTTACTTCAATTAAACGTACATTATCAACGCCGTTTGAAGTATCCGTAATGCCGCCGCCTAATTCTTCTAGCGTTAAATTGCTAGTAAACTCTGCTAGTAATGGTACCGCAGCGTGAGTAAATAAGTAATTACCGTATTCTGCCGTATCAGAAATTACTACGTTCATTTCATATAATTTGTTACGCGCAATACAGTTAGCGATTAATGGCGTTTCATGTAATGACTCATAGTACGCCGACTCATCAATAATACCAGCAGCAACCATCGCTTCAAACGCTAATTCAACACCCGCTTTAATCATTGCTACGACGAAAATTCCTTTATCGTAATATTCTTGCTCAGTAATTTCAGTGTCACAATCAGGGGCTAATTCAAAAGAAGTGTCCGCTGTTTCTGCACGCCATGTAAGCAAGTTAATATCATCATTTGCCCAATCAGCCATCATAGTTTCTGAGAAACGACCTTCGATGATGTCATCCATATGCTTTTCAAACAAAGGACGTAAAATAACTTTCAATTCTTCTGACATATCAAACGCTTTTATTTTAGCTGGATTTGACAATCTGTCCATCATATTAGTGATGCCGCCGTGCTTCAAACCTTCAGTCGTTGTTTCTAAACCGTACTGTAATAATTTACGCGCATAAGCCGCGTCAACACCTTGCTCTACTAATTGCTTATGACCTAATACCGCAGCCGTTTGCAACATACCACATAAAATAGTTTGCTCACCCATTAAGTCAGACTTAACTTCAGCAATAAACGAAGACTCTAAAACACCTGCTCTATCACCACCAGTAGCACTTGCATAAGCTTTAGCAATAGCTAAACCGTTACCTTGCGGATCATTTTCAGGGTGAACAGCAATCAAGGTAGGAACACCAAAACCACGTTTGTATTCTTCACGTACTTCAGTACCCGGACATTTTGGCGCTACCATTACCACAGTAATGTCAGAACGAATTTGCATACCTTCTTCAACAATATTGAAACCATGAGAATACGCTAACGTTGAACCTTGCTTCATGTGAGGCATAACAGCAGTAACTGCTGATGTATGCTGCTTATCTGGTGTTAAGTTTAAAACCAAATCTGCTTGTGGAATTAATTCTTCATAGGTACCAACAGTAAAGCCGTTTTCTGTAGCCCACTGCCAAGATTGACGTTTTGTAGCAATTGCCGCTTCACGTAAGGCATAAGAAATATTTAAACCAGAATCACGCATGTTCAAACCTTGGTTTAAACCTTGCGCACCACAACCAACAATAACAATGTTCCAATCTTTGATGAAGTTACAGCCATCGCTAAACTCTTCACGTTTCATAAAACGACATTTGCCTAATTGGCCAAGTTTTTCACGTAAGCTTAAGGTATTAAAATAATTGCTCATGATTTTTCCTATCAGTATTTCTAAAATAATGGTCAACTATCGTCTGTTTGCTAGGCGATAGTTTTTTTTAAGATGGATAGAGCATAACGCAAAAACAACATTGCACAAAATGATATATTTGCATCAATACATTGCGTTTTGTGCAACAATGATTTCATAGGTAATTTTTAAAGAATGAATTATGGAGCAAAAATCATTAGCCATGTTTGTGCACTTAAGCCAAACATTACATTTTGGTAAAACAGCATTAGCATTTCATGTGAGTCCTTCAACCTTGAGCCGAGTAATTCAGCGCCTAGAGCAAGAAGTTACCAGTGATTTACTCCATAGAGATAATCGCAGCGTGGTATTAACCGATGCAGGTAAGAAATTTAAACACTATGCTGAGCATCAACTAGAGCAGTGGCAGTCTTTTAAAAATTCTTTAGATGAAAAAAAAGAACTGCTAACCGGAAAATTACATATTTACTGTTCAGTTACCGCGGCCTATAGTCACTTACCTCCTTTGCTTGAGCGTTTTCGCAATCAACATCCGTTAGTCGAAATCATGCTGACCACAGGTGATGCCGCAGATGCCTTAGAACAAGTGCAGAATAAATCGGTCGACTTTGCTATTGCTGCCAATCCAGAAAACTTACCCCGTAGTGTTTATTTTCATCACCTTGCCACTATCCCGCTAGCCGTAATTGCACCGACCATGCACTGTAAAGTACTTCAGTTACTACAAATTGATCATAAAAAAAACAAAACAATACCTTGGTCAGAAGTTCCCATTATATTGCCTGAGCATGGGGCTGCGCGTAAACGTTTTGACTATTGGTATCGAAAAAAACAACAAGGTAAAGCAAATATTTACGCCACCGTTTCTGGCCATGAAGCCTTGGTGAGTATGGTGGCACTAGGCTGTGGTGTGGGTATAGTGCCAAAAGTAGTCGTTGAAAATAGCCCGGTAAAAGAGAAGGTGCAATATTTGGCTAATGTTGGTGAAATAGAGCCGTTTGACTTAGGCGTATGTTGTTTAAATCAATCGAGAGCTCAGCCATTAATAAAAGCATTTTTTGCCTCAATAAGCTAATTTATGGGCAATAAATTACCCCCTACAAAAGATTGATACTTTTTCCTGATTAAAATACAAAGACACTTAATTTTTATACCATCACTGAACTGGTTAAATGACGTAACAAGCGATCCATTGCCCGATAAGACAAAGCTTCAACAAGATGTTCATGGTGTATCTCTTCACAACCTTTCATGTCTGCCAACGTGCGAGCGATTTTTAAAATTTTATGATGAGCACGGGTAGAAAGCCCCAACTTCTCCACCGCTAATTCAAGAAACTCATTATCTTCAAACGACAAATGACAAAAACTTTTTAATTCACTCGTGCCAAGATGAGCATTAGCTTTGCTTTGACGCGCTAATTGCCTCTCTCTACACGCCTGTACTCGTTGTTGCACCACTTCACTGGTTTCATTCATATTAGTATCGCCTGCCCATGTGCCGCGAGGTAAGCGTGCAACCTCTATTTGAATATCAATTCTATCTAAAAAGGGCCCTGACAAACGATTCAAATAGCGTAGCACTTGCTCTGGCGTGCTGCGATTATCATTGTAAAAACCCGTTGGGCTTGGGTTCATGGCCGCAATTAATTGAAAACAGGCAGGAAAACTTTGTTTATGCATAGCCCGAGAAATTGTGACTTCACCCGACTCCATCGGCTCACGCAGTACATCAATTTGTTTTATAAAGAGACAGTATGTGACTTATTTGTATGGGTGGGTGGGAAAAGCCATTAAAAACAAAGAGTGTACTATAAAAAATAACATACAATTATTACATACAGTTTTTTTAAGTTACTTACAGATTTAATTTATGTTATTTGCTTTTTTTATGACGACTATCCATACAAAAAATAAAGTTGTCTTTTTTGATTCACCGCCTATAGCGAAAGTCAATCCTGTCTTATTTTGTTTCCGCTTGTTCATACCTATTTTTCAGTGAAGGCCAGTAACCATTACAAACCCTTAATACGTATAACGCCTGAGCTTTATCTTTATTGTTTTTAGCTCTTTTCAGAGCTTCATTCATAAGTTTTTTGTCAAAAGTACCACGCAGTATATTGCTAATTTCTTCATCGAAAAGTGGGTTGTGATTATTATCCATAATCATGATTAAAATCCGTTTATTCACAATGAACATTAATTATAGAACATATTCTAAATTTTTTGTGGTTCGTACCAAATAATGAAAAAGCATATCTATATTAAGAAAAGTCTCCCGTTTTTATCCGATATAACATATCCATTACTTTCTCTTTGCCCTCAGAATCACCAATTAAAGAAATGGGCGTTTGATCGCATAACGGAGCTTTTGGATTAATTAGCCAAATCAATGCTTGCGCTTCTTCTTTAAACAGCGTCATTAGCTCTGTATAAGGTAAGGATACCGCTTACCTGTTGCGCGAGCGATATTTCATAAATAATTAGTAAGCCCTTTTCTATCAAGCTTCAGTCAACTTGCTTTTATCTATAGTTTCCTTAACTAAATCTGATGATTGGTGAGGTAAAAGAATAACCTCATTACAGCTATCACAGACAGCCACTAGCACATTTTTAACAGTCGAACTTTTATCGGACAGGTCAACATCTCTGAGCTTAAACGTTGCATTAACAAACGCTTTGCATTTTTCGCATGCTGCTTTTTGCTGGTCGCTTACTTGATATAACTTCATTGCTTATACCTCTTCATTTGATGCTAAGAGAGTTTAGTGTATGCCCTTAAATACTAATGATACAACATAGATATAAGAGTGCCCTAGTATTTGTCTCTCGTCATAAGAACTAGGTGAAGTGAAACTAGTTGAACTTTACCAAAGTAAAATCAGCCACGGTTTTATACTTTACCTTTAATTTTACTTTGGTAAAGTTCAAGTGCATACATCCCATCAAACTTCATGTTTTTCAACCCCTCTAAAGGTTCCTCTGAAGCATGAATTGCCACGGGACAATACTTGATTTTTGTATCCAATTTACCCTTTGTTATAAGGGTTGGATATGTTTTCTGGATTGTAAGCATTTCTTGGGCAACAGCATTAAAATAGTTTTTTCTTGGTACTTTATGCATTTGTAATTCAGTTATGGCGCTCGGGCTTATAATATCTTCAATCTCGGGATTCGAATCTATTCCAGAATCTTCTAGAATCATGTCGGGGATATAATGTTTTTTATTACCCGAGTAATCTTGTTTTCGTAATGTGATATCTACAATATTGAAAGGTGGGGCAAATAACCATGAATGGCCAGCCTTAAAATCACCATGATCAACAGACCAAAAGTGAGTATTTTCTTCTCCAGAATTGCTCGGGAATTCTATAGTGCAAGAGCCTTTTATACCTGCGCACCATATTCCTTCATTTTCAAGTATTCGAGCGAAGATCCCCGTCATGTCTACACATGCCCCTTCGCGACCGTTGGCAAGTAAATGATGATGAAGGATGTTTGCTGTGTTTGTGATAACTCTTCTAGCATTAGATAAATAATCTTCGCTATATTTTTTCGCCGCGACAAATGCGGCATAATTATTTAAATAACTAGGGTCGTTTCTTTCAGCAAGAATAAAATTAGGGTGATCATAGAAATCAGGTTTATCAACAGGTATTCCTTTCGATTTAAACTCAGCTAACATTTTTTTATAAATACTCATTACATCCCTTTTTTGTTTAATGGAGAATTTAGACCAATAGTAAATCTGATTTACTTTAAGAATTTATTAGTTTTAAAACCTAAAACCAAAAAGACCACCATTTTCACTATCTGTAATTTTTAAATCCACAAGGTGATCTTTAATATTGAAGTCTTGAAATGATGACATATCAGGAAAATCATCAGAGTTCATAGTTACAATGTATTGAAAACCATATTCCTTTGCCCACTTGGCTCCAAAATATAAAGCTCTAGACACTTGTCGCTCATCTACTCCATCAAATAAGATACTATCGTGAATCAGAACTTTTGGTCTAAATTTTTCATTAGCCCATAGTTTCATCATCATCATATCAAAACAAAAAATTTGCATTTTTGACTTACCTGTACTTTTCTTATCAGGGATATCAAATTCGAACTTTGGTCCATCATCTGTAGGCTCTATAGTAAATCTACCTGATTCGTCATATAAAGCTTCTGAGATTTTAGAAAATGTTACTACAGCTTCTTCAATTGCCTTATCTCTCTCTGTATGGTCGATCAGTACTTTCTTTTGAAGTTTGCTCTTATCTATTTTTATGTCTGTTTTTTGAACAGCCAAGTTCTTAGTAGCTTCAAGTTTTTGCTTCAATAATTCTACCTGTGCCTCAAACTTATTCAGTTCGCTTTGAAATAAATAGAATTGATCTAATGCTCCATGAGAGCGAAGTAAATTCATTATTTCACTCCGCTCAATATCTAAAACATTTTTCTTATTCTCACGCTTTGCAATTCGCTCTTTAATTGAATCCATTTCTTCGGCTAAATGAATTTTTCTGTTACTAATTATTGACGAATGGAATGCTTGAAACTCTTCAAACTTCTTAGATATTAACTCTGGAAACTCACTATTTGCCTGTTCAAACAATCGCTTTACCTTAGAGTTGTCAGGCTGTTCTTCTTCTAATACTGTTCTTTCTAAGCTGGCTAACCACTCTTTATCTGAAATATCATCTACCGATAACAATGATAATTCTTGAGTGATTTCAGTCGCTCTTTTCTCTTTATCTCGATATTCAGGGAGAACTTTAAACTCAGTTAAAGTATTTTTCAGCTGAGTTATACGATCATTTTTGAGGTGTATTTCGGTTGTTAACTCGGAAGAAGTACCGATAACGCCTTTTAGGGCACCTTCGTTTGAAGCCTTTATTAACGCTTTAATTAGCTTATCTTTTTGTCTTATTGCTTCAAATTGTCTTACAAGTTTCCAATTAAGTTTTAAAAGGTAAGTGAGCGCAACTTGAAATTGCCACCTGGCTTGTAGAGGAAATGTCTTCTCAGGTACGTCAAACCCTTTACCTGAACGTGCAAAATATGAAAATAACATGCGAAATGAAATACTATGCTTCAATTCGTTACTGGTGAAATGTATGCCAAAAACTTGCTTTCCAAGATAATCTAGCCACTGGCCATTGCTAATGCATTTAATACCATCTTCTATAATTACAGGAAGTACATTATCAGCATCTTCTTCAACAGTTACTTTAGATGGGCTGATGCCTTTTCTTGCAATTTTTAAGTTATGTCCATTAATGGATAAAGATAAGTTGAAAGTTGATTTTTTTAATGCTTCAGACTTCATAATACTATCTTTCTTTAGATCTCCTCCTAATAGGGAGTTGATTAGCTCTATCAGACTGCTTTTTCCAGCCCCATTTCTTGAACGACCATCTCCTGATTTATCTTCCTTATTCGCAATAACTAAATTCAATCCACTATGGAAATCAACGGTTTTAAATGTATTTTTATCACTGGAAACGCTACGCAGAATCATTGTTTATCCTTTTAATGAAGCCAAGTTCACTCTCTATAAAACCAAATAAAAAAAGAAGGTCTACAGAAAGAATAAACCAATCATATGAAATCTCACCTCCACGCATAGATTTAGATAGCATTTCGTTTAATTCATTCCATAGGGAACTGATTGTAGACTTTTCATTTATTAATTCATGAACTTCTGCTGCAACAGAGATCAACGCTCGTTTTGGAGAGATATGTTTAGAAGGTAAGATCATTTTTTCCAACCCTTAGGAGGATTATCAAAAATATCGCATCTCTCGAAAAAATAACTCATTACAGCAAGGGAAGACACTTGTGTTTTAACATCCTGATTTACCCCACCAGAAAAAATTTGAAGTTTATGAAAAATCATATCTGGTGATAAATTATTTTGCTTCAACTTAAGGTAGTAACTATTAAATGAAGCTGCTAAATCCTCACCATACTCAGGATCTGGCCATCTAATTATAAGATCTTCAACAAATTTTTCTTTAGCACGTCCAGCATTTAATAGACTGGATACATCCTCAGATAGCTTATTAAAATCTAATTTATCGACAGAAACTGGTTCTAAATCAATAGGATTTCGTTGTTGTCTGGAGATGGCTTTCAGTAGAGTTTTAATCGGTTCATGGGTCAAATCAACCATGTCTTTTTGCGTTGGTACATGACCAAATACATCAATTAGCTTTTCAAGTCCAAGGTTGATTGCAATATCGAATAGTTCATTAGGCCCTAAGACAGATATAGGCATTCTCAGGTTATTTTGTTTTATCTCCTCAATAGCATCAATTGCATAAGGTGGCAGACCTTCAAATTCATTATGAACAAAAGTCCAAGCTTGCATTTTGTCTTTCCACTTATCTTTAGCCCCTGCAAAATCGCCCTTTATTTTATTGATCAAATTTGCTTTTTTAAACCCTGAACTTGGGGCATAAACCTGATATATGCGCTTTTCTGATATTAAGTAACCATCCGACTTCCTATCACCATCTCGTCCAGCTGCTTTTACTGCTGTAAAGTTATCAGAGTTTTTCTTTTGCATAATCAAAGAGAAAAAATCTTCGTATTCTTGCTCTGATTTAGAGTGTAAAGCTAAGTTAATATCCTTGCCATACCAAGCTCTTTGCAACTGTTCCATCTAAAATAATCCTTAATTCAAAAATTCTTTTCCATAAGTGCCATCAGCAGCTTGTTTACCAGCAATGATCTCATATTCTATACCTGAAGCTACGCCAAGTAATTCAGCGGCATCTTTCTTGTCTTTCACGTTTTGAGAGTCAATCATATGCTCACCTTTGACTTCAACCATAACGTACGAACCGTCTTGTTTTCGTATAAGAAAATCAGGGTAGTAGCTTCTCACTTTTTGCGTTTCACTATCTACATAGTGAATTACAAAGTCGCTTTGACCATGAGTCAACATTCCTGTGAACCAGATATTTTCTACTTTCTGATCTTTTAACATATCCCAGAAAAATTGACGTTCAGGGTTAGAATCAAAACAATAAGTATCAAGGTGGAATGATTTATGTTTATTATCTGTCGCCGCAGAGTCACCTTTGCGAACAACTTTATCTTTTGCCGCTGTAATTTGGTAGTAACCAGGATCTATTGGCGGCTCTTTTACCAGTTCAACTTCAAACTCTTCGGTAATGTTTTCAGATTCAATTTCATACATTTCTTTAAAGAGTCTTGGGATAACTTCATCATAAAGAACTTCATTAAATTGATTAGTGATACTAAGAATACCTTCCACTTTTTCAGTAGTAGCATCTAAGATTTTTTCAATCCAAAGGCATGGTTTATTAAGGTAACGTGCGACCTCTGCTACTAACATTAATCGAGAAAAATCACGTTGTTGTCTACGCTCGGAAAGGTCGGTATTTGTTCGAACATTAGACCCCATATCTTCAGGCGTAATCAAACCTGTTTGCTCTTGCACAATCAGGCGGTATTTTGCTAAATCAATATCATCTAAGCCTAAAGAGAAACCTTGTTCTATTTCTTTATTTTCAACTAACTTAAAATTCCGGCGAACTCGTTTAATAGGTATTTTAATGGATGGTTGTTCAACTCGAATTGGATAAGTTTCATTACCTGTACCAATATCCCCCATTTCTTCAGCAGATATACGAAAGTTAGCTTGAAGCTCTTTATCCAACAGTGTCAAATTTTCATTCGTCAAGAAGACATGACCAGTGTGTTGAGTGTTTCCTATAGCTCTTAAACAGCGCATCGTAGCCTGTAGAACAAATACTTTTGACTTTGGCTCTCGGTATAGCGCAACTGCAAATAATGATCTACAGTTCCAACCTTCACGGCCTTTATTTACTAAAAGGATGAATTGCTTTTCTGATTGAGGGGTATCCAACCGATTGAACTCGCGAATATCATCATTAGTGGTGACTTTACTGTCACCAACGTTAATCAAGATTCTATCTGATGGAATGCCGTGCTTGGCTAATATTTTTTCTACAGCGGGTCTAACTTCTGAAGTGATTTCGTCTACAGTTGTTCCAAATATTGCCATTTTAGGCAGCATATTTTCAGGTTTAAGATCTTTGGTTTGCTCTAAAAATTCTTCAATAGCAATTTCTAGAAACTCTTCATGGCGAGTATTGCTATAACCTTTAAGTTTAACTTGTTTTAAGTAATTATTATCAATCGCTTTCTTGAGACTGTAAGCGTAGACAACTTCAGGCAATACATCTTTACCAACATATGGCGTACCAGTATAGTTATAACAACCAACTACACTTGTCCCTGAATGTTTTAGATTTATAGCAAGCTCATCTATAGTTGTTCGTAATGAATTTTTTGCTTTTTTGGCCCCCATATCTTTTGCCAATTTATCACCAAAAGCATGATGGGCCTCATCGACGAAAATTCCTAAATTAGGGAGACGCTTTAATTTTTCGAATCGTTGGTTAGTCACTAAGTCAGCTTCATCTTCTGGTGCTGCTGTCATTGATTCAGGATCTAAACCAAGCATTGCTGCCATATCATCACCAACGCCACCCAAACCTTGGTATATTTGTTTTCCTGAACTGAATAATTTGTCTGTTGTTGATTTCCCTTTGCTATCTCTTTTAAGGATTATCTTTTGACTATTAGAAACGATGATATTGAACTTAGAGCCATCCATGGTATTTAAAGACACTCCTGCATCTTCTAAATAGTGAAATTTAAACTCTGCAACAATAGGCATATATTCAGCAGGGACAACTTTAGAGTGATCAAAAGACTCAATCTCTCTTAATGATTGTAGAACCGTTTTATCTGGTGCAAACACCAATGCATTCTGGATAAACCGGCCATCTTTGCCTTTTTTATTTCCTGCCAAAAAATCATAAAAAATACAGGTAGCCATTAATATCGTTTTACCCGTACCCATAGTTAAGGCAAAAATGTAGTTTGGATATAAACGACCGCCATTACTGGCTTTCATGCTTTTAAAGATACCTTTATAGTCTTTCTCTGACATTTCCCAAAACATATCTCCTTGTACTAGTTGGCCATCTACCGCTTCAATACCACCACCAACTCTATTTTCAAATTTTCCTTGGTTGTTATACCAATCTTCAAAAAGATTAAATACGGGTTTATTTTCCAGAAATTCTTTTAAAAAAACATATATTTCAAGAGCTTCAAACTGAGGTTTTCTTAAAAAGCTTCCTGGTCTAGATGGCTCATTAAAGTCTAAAAATGCTTTAGTCAAACGGGTATAGTGTTGACGAATCAAGCCTCTTCTTTGTTTATAAAACTCATGTAAATGAATATAAAAAGAATGATTGAGTTCAAAGCTTTCCTGAGCATTATTGATCATATGAAATTTCCTCTTCATATGACTCAGATAAAAGGTCGGTGATCTTTATTTTTATGTTGGTAGCACTTTTAGGTATTTCATATTTACCACTTACAAATTCATTTTTATCTGGAATGTCAATGATAGCTGGCTCCATCACAGCACCGTCATAATTCCAGTCGATCATTATTGTCTCAACCATCTCACGCCAATCCGCGATGTCTTCTTTTTGTTGGCTAAGTTTTTGAAGTAAATTACGAGGGTAGAAAGCATTAACGATTAAGTTATTATCTTGAATTTTAATAGCCGCTTCAGAGTCGTATTTAAAGGTTAAACCTGATTTATCTCGGAGTATATCGACAACTTTAATGTTTAATTTATAGTGAGATTCATTTTCAAGCAGAGCCGCTAAATCTGGCTCATGGCCCATACAAATTAACATAATACTCTCGACAGGTTGATTAGGAGCCTCTTCCTTCCTTTTCTCGAATGTCTTATAAGGTAAGTTATTAATAAGCTCATTCAAATCTTCTTTAGTAGCAATACGATTAACAGGCATAATTTTAACTTTATACCCGTCTTTTTCACCGTCATAAACAGTATTCATTTCTAAAGTTTCAACTTCAAAAGCTTCAAGGAGTAACTCTTTTGCTTCAACAGGGTTTCTAAAAATTTCGTAGTTATTAACATTGAAAAGACTAAAATTTGCTTTATTACCGACTAGACGTTTAGTCGTTGTTTGAATTGAGCCTAGATTTATATCCGCTCCTAAAAACCTTCTATTTAGTTTATAAGCAACACTCTGAGTTGTCCCTGAACCCATAAAACAATCAAAGACCAAATCGCCATCTTCACTCGCCATATTAATAATTCTTTCTAATAAAGCGTTTGGTTTTTGAGTTGGGTACCCTGTTAACTCCTTTGATTGGGAATTCTCGCCAAATATATCAGTCCATACGTCATCTACTATCATACCTTTGGCTTCGTCTAGATAATGCTTAACTCTCAATCCTCCTGTGCTGGTAACGTATATCTTTCCTTCTTGTTTCCACTTCTCTATAGTTTCTGCTGGGGTCGCGGTTCCAGTTTTTTCATCCTTGAACCTTCTTCCGTTCTCATCGACTTTACTAAACCGCTCTGCTATATATTCTTCAGAATAAGGTTTGTAAACAGGGTAGTACTTAAATTTATCAGATTTAGAGTAATACAGTATATCAGCATGACTTTTTCCTATACTGGTCTTTCCTTTGAAGCCGCTGGCCGTCATGCTTCTCCAACAGATATTTGCCTGAAAATTATCGGACCCAAATATTTCATCTAGGATTAGTTTAAGGTGATGTGATTTCCTGTAATCACAATGCAAAAATATGCTACCTGTTTCACTTAGTAATTCTTTTAATAATGTAAGCCGTTCATACATAAATTGAAGGAATTCATCATTTGACCATAAATCTGTATATTGCTTTTCTTCAAAGGAGTTAGCATCAGTTTGAAGCGCATTACCTTTAAGCTTAATATTCTTCTTATAATCTGCTTTACTATCGAAGGGTGGATCAATATAAATAAGATCAACTTTTCCTCTATACTCTTTTAATAGGTGGCTCATCACCTGAAGATTATCGCCCCAAAAGATTTTGTTAATCCAGCCACTTTCATCTTCTGTACCGTACACTTCTTTTAATTGAGCCGGAAAATAATGTGTTGTTCGAAAAGGCCGTTTACCTTTCCAGTTAAGCATTGGATAACCTTTAATTGGTTCAAATTCATAGCTTTCAACATTTTCTGTTTGTATATCTGTCATTCTAATTCCTTAGCAAAATTCCCAGTTCTTTCTGTCACAATAAGCTCTTGCGCTGCAATCGACACAAGTCTTATCTGGACGGGCTGGGATCTTAAAATCTTTGTTTTCAATTCGAGCCACAATATTGTCAAAAGTATCGATAGTTGACTCTATTGCTGCGTTATTTTTATTAAAGCTAATATTGGGTAAGCCTGTTGTTTCACCCGTAAAATACAAGTGCATTTTACTTACTTCATAGCCTGTTCTTTGCTCAACTAAGTGAGCATAGATTTCTAACTGACGCTGGTGATGTTGAATTCTATCCCTATCTTTCTCCATATCAGGCTTGCGCTCTGACTTGAAATCAATAATTTCAACGGTATTACCTTCACCCTTAATCAAATCAACACTGCCTGAAAGCACGTATTGATCTTTCACTAATGAGATATCTACTTCTGTTTCTTTTATATCAGACCAATTGCTACCTTTACGGTCTACGTATCGCATAACATGGGAAAGAGCGGCTCCTAGTGTTGATTCGCCTAAGTACATACGCTCACGGTTAGCTAGATTGCGATAGTTGTCCATCAGCCATTCTTTAATGTTACTTCTAATTATGAGGTGTTTGTCACCTCTAATAGCCGCTTTGTGAATATCTTCAAGTGTCTCATGTACTAACGTACCAAATAGCATCGGACTTATTTTAACCGGCTGGAATTCCAGTTCTTTGAATAAGCGGTATTGCTCTGCACACGTTTCAAATAAGGTAATATGAGAAGTGAATGCGTATTCACTCTTTATATTAACATCTTTAACATGGTCAAAATTAAGCTGGGTTAAATCGTTTTTTACATCTCGCCAATATGGCAATTTATTAACATATTCCTCGAAATATCTGGAAGGGGTTTTACCGTGGCCCGATTTTTCTTGTCCCGTCAGCACCAGTAAGTTTTGAGGACGAGAAAATGCCGTATAATACAGACGCCAAAAGTCAAAGTGCTTAGTTTCTTCAAGTGGTTCAAACGGTGTCTTATCTGTATATTCGTTTTCAATTATTTCATCTAGATCTGTAAACTGTTTACGGGGCACAGCTTCTAGCGAACCAACGAAAACGATAGGAAATTCTAAACCTTTAGATTGGTGAATTGTCAGAAAAGAAACACACCCAGAAGGTGCATATTCAGACATGTCTTCATATTCATCAATACCGCCATCGAAAAGAAACCTTAAGAAGTTATCAAACAAGTCTTTAAGATTTTTTGTTAGATATTTAGGGTTGAGTACACTAACGTGATGAAGGTACTCAAACTTACCCAACATACGACTTAGTTGAGATAAATTACGTTGTGGCCTTTCATTATCATTATTCTCTTCTAAGAATTGACTGAATAGGGGAAATTGTAATAACTCATAAAATAAAGATAGAAATGAATAATCTGCATTCGAAGTTAAGCTAGCATGATAACGAGCCTTTTTTTGACACCATTCAAGTAAATCTGTTTGCTCAGGTAACCTTAATTTTTCCATTGTTGGACGTATGCAGTGATTATCATAATAATCCCACATATGAAGGTTTATACCTTCTTTTTTCTTATTACTCCTTTCCACCATTACTTGGGGAAAAATCATGTGTAGTATTCCAAGTAAATACCTTACTTCCATTCGTTCAAAAAACAAGTTGGCTCTAGGTGAATAGACCGGTATGCCTTTATCTTCAAGTGCTTGAGCTAAAGCTCTTACTTTATCCGATTTTACAGAGCGAAATAAAAAGGCTACTTGGTTCCAATCTGTAAGTTTGCCGCTATCTTTTAGATGAGTAAGTAGAGTGTAAACATCTTCGTGCCAATCATCTCCTTCAGGAGTTACTGCGCTAACTACCGTTGGAGCATCAATAAAATCATTATCACAGGCTTCAATTTTTTTGTTGTAACGGTAATTTACACCACCTCGAAACCAAGGTTTATCTCCCATATATGTATCATAAAAGTCTACGATATCAGGATGTGAACGATAGTTGATTGATAGTTTTATTTGCTTACATTTTCCCGCAGGAAACTGCTGTGGAAATTCTAGAATGTTACGAACACTAGCCCCACGAAATCGATATAAGGCTTGGTCATCATCACCAACAACACAGAGGTTCTGTCTATCGCCCATGAGTAACTTTAAAAGCTTATCTTGAATAGTATTAGTATCTTGATATTCATCCACCATCAAATAAGTAATTTGGTTATTTAATTTTTTTAATATTTGAGGGTTGTCGTTTAGTAAGTGTAAAGTCTCTAGTTGAATATAGGAAAAATCAAGAGCATTACGTTCTGTTAAAATACGGTGATAGACTACGCAACTTTCACCCAGCGCGTTAATAGCCAAATCTTCTGAAGCTAATAACAATTCAAAATCAATCGCTTCTTCGGCTACTTTATTTAACCATGACATTAATTTTTCAGATTTTGCCCATGCGGGTATTTTATGCTCGCCCTGAATGTTTTCAATACCTTCAATATCTTTAAACTCTCTCAAGTTTTGATAAATAAAATATTGTTGGTCGAACTGATCCATCAGAATAAAAGAACGCTTTAAACGTGTAAATTCACGGTGTTCTTCTAATAGCTTTAAACAAATAGAATGGAACGTACCAAGGTACATTTCATTGATATTAAAGCTAGAGCCTTCCTCAAGTAACCGATTAGATATTCGAGTTTTTAGTTCTTGCGCCGCTTTTTCAGTAAACGTCACTACCAATAATTGTTTCGCTGACGCTTTATGTTTATTTATTAGGTTTAATATTCTCTCTACAAGCGTATACGTTTTACCTGAACCCGGCCCTGCAATTATAAGTAACGGCCCATCATAGTGTTGTATTGCTTGTTGCTGATTCAAATTAGCTGATGTCATAAAATTCCTTTTAGCCTTACCTATCCTTCGTAGCCTGGTGCTATTTTCAAGCTATTTACACCCGAAAGTTCTTGTACATTTGCCAATGCAAGTTGGTATTCATTTCCATTTAATGAATAATCTCTTGAACAATCTACATTCCACTGCCTCAGAACATAACCTGCTAGAGCTTCTCTTACTTCAAACTTAACTTGCCCATTTTTCATGGCATAATCCATTTCAATTGCTCGTTTATGCTTTAAATTTGGATGGGCGATTAAACTAAGTTGCAAAATATTTTTCCATTCTAAATCAGACTCTTTTGCTTCCTTACTTGCAACTTTTGATTCATGGATAACAATTTTGACAAAACGTGTACAAACAAAATCCCGGAAGCTATTTGAAGTTCTATCAAAAGCACGGATGTGCCAGCGGTGCCCATTATTTGTAATTGCATGAGGTACTAATATACGCTCGGTTAATCCTGAACTAATAGATTCATACTGGCATGATATGGATTTACCTGCATGAATAGCACGCATGATTGAGGAAACGATTTTGGGTTCTGGATAAACAAGTCTTACGGCATCAAAGCATCTATCAGATTGCTCAGAGCAAGAAGATATACCATCTCCGAATCCTCTAGCTAAACTACTTAATACACTCTCAGAGTTGTGTTCAAACAAAGGTTTAAAATGTTCAGTTCGAATGTAGTGCTTAGTTTTGTGAATCAAAATTGCATTTTTAGGCGCTAACTCGCGATAAAGAGAAAGATCTCTTGAACAAGACGCTAAGCCAGTCTGGAAACGATTAATTAAGTCCGCTCTTGCTATTTGCCCGAAGTATTCAAGACAAAAATCGATAAAGGCCAGACGCTCTCTTTGGCTATGATTTAGTTCGCTTAGCAAAATACCTCACTACATATTATATCAGTATTTATATAATCTACTCTGAAGCAATGTAGTATACAATCAATTTGATAGCATCATTTTGATATAGATGATATTTCATAACTAATATTTTGCTACCGCCCTACAAATAGGGCGAAAAACAAACCAGGATCACTTCCATTCCCTCTATTGCTTACCTATGGCACATAACACCCGGTCATCAATATACTTCTGGTTAAAGGACGTATGTGACTATGTCACACACGTCCTTTAACCATGATAAAACTACAAAAATAATAAGTCACTGTGACTTATTTTGGCTACAGGCCAATAAAAACGATAAAGCAAAGGATAAATAAATTGTTTACATATAATTTATAAATATTGGAGTTTTACTTTCCTTTACCAGATAGCCTTTCACTAAACACGCCGTCATGGCCTCCGTACGGGGATGCTAAATCGAGCATTTGGCTTGTAGGAAAAATTTGTTCATCTGTTATTTTGACATTTTTACAAATATAAATTAACATCGGTTTGTCGGTGCCCACCCTACTTATGTGTGAGTAAAAAAAGGCTAAATCATATCTAATTAATAAACTATTCAGTATTTCTACTGATTCGTCAATTTAAACGCACATGCAAAACGAATCACCAAGTAGAAATTAATTGGAGAAGTTTATGTACTTAAAACAAATCACACACGGCTTAAAGTCAAAGCTATCAGTAGATCACAACATATCTATAAAAAACGCTCATATTCATGAGTTAATTGCCTCGTGGAATGGCTATAAAAGCAAAGCGTCAATGAACATATCGGGGTTATTTGGCTTGAATGAGTTTGGCTATTCTGAAGAAAATGAGGAGCTAGACCTATTTTTTTCTAGAGGTGTCTCTTTTGGATATTCAACTTTAGAACTTACTCAACTGAACAATGAAATTATAACAATTCTTGATGAACTTGATCTAATTTTCATTGAATACGAAGAACTAACTTTAGAGAAGCCTCCTCATAACGAGGGCTATTGGTATCGAAAAAAACAAGAAGGAATTAAACTTTCCTCACCTCAAGTTCAGTTCGCCAATGAGTACGATCAACTATTAACTACATTTGAAGCAAATATAGTCCACTTAATAAATGCCGCTAATAGAGGATCTTCAAATGCTGCAATTACACTCGCAAGGTTCTATGAAGATTTACAAGAAAACGAAGAAATAGGTACTGAAGCTTTTGATTGGTACATAGTTGCAGCCAAATTGGGTTCGATGAATGCTAAATCCAACTTAGCTCTTTATTATGATAAACCTGAATTTTTAGTGGAAGCCGCTGAGTATGGTAATGAATTTTGTTTAGATAAAATTGCAAGACAAGAGAGTACACCTGAAATGATACATTACTGGAATGAGGTAGCTGAGTTGTACGGTCATGACATTATCTCAAATACGGGTATAAATGAAGGTGGAAATTGGTACGTCGGTCATGAAGGTATTGACTTACCCGTTATATCAGAACAAGCAAAAAATGAAGCCAAGAAAAAAGCAAAGGCTACTTTTGATAAATATTCTGAAGACGATGAATACTAACCAATAAAATTAACTGTTGCGGCTTTATTCTATAGCGCTAAGTGTGAGTATCTTAGTGTCATTTTAAAATAACTGTGCCCTAATAACTTACATACATTATAGCTATATCCTGGAAAGTAATACGAACATTTTCTGTAATATAGCTATATTGCAGAAATATGAATCATAAATTTTCTAGGATATAGCTATATCAAAGAAAATTAATCAAATGTGCAAATATTCACAAATTATGTAAATTCTTGAATTGTATTTTCTGTGCTGTAGCTAGATTGGGAATAATAATTAAAGTTTTTGCGTCAAAAGTCGTGAGAAAATTACAAAAAACGTCACAAATCACAAGATAATAATGACAACTAAGTGCCTTACCGGACGTTGGTTGTAAATTTTTGCCATATATTTCTAATGCATCATTCCTGTCATATTTCTGAGAAGTCTCAGAAATATCCTTTTTTTAATTTACTATGGTTTTTATCTTTTTAATTCGTTGAATTTATGAGATGTTAATGCTCAACAATTAAATATCATGGATCAAATATCACTGAGAAGTATCCATAATAGCGTTAGCTGTTCAATCTCTTGTATCTACTTCTTGGTTTATGTTCGCTGGTTACTGGTTTGCTTTTAACTATATGCTAGAGGCATATATGTGGGCGCGTAATAGTACAAATGATAAATCAGCAAAAATAATACAAAAAGAACGTGAATCTAAACAGCTTGAAGCTCAGAACAGCTATAAGAAATTAAACAAGGACAAAAAACAGTTTGCTGTTATTAGGGCGTTAAAGCAACCAACGGATAGGTGAGTATGTTTCAAGAATTATTAAATGAATGTGATGGTGATAAATCAATTATTTTAGGTAATGGTTTTGGTATCTCATTTGATGTGGCGATGGGGCAAGATAATTTCAACTGGGGTTCTTTATTAGATCTTTGTGACATACAAGAAGGAAGTGAGCTTCACCGTGTATTATCAGAAAACCAATTTGATTTTGAGTTAGTCCATCAAAAATTAAATAATGCAATTGATATCTTAAATTTATACGAGCCTCAATCTCCATTAGTAGCGCGACTTGAAGAACAGATTCAATATTTACGCGAACAGTTAATTGTTGCTGTTGGTGCTTCACATCCCCCATCATTTGTACATCCAAGAACGCAAGCTGAACGACAACAACTTAATGGTTATGTTTCAAATTGTCGTAGATTTCTACGTAGTTTTAATAATGTGTTCTCCTTAAATTATGACCTTTTACTATATTGGGTTAGGTGTAATGAACAACCTAATTTAGGTAGGGATTCCTTCACTCGATTAGATGATGATTTAGTATTTAGTCCTAATGATAATGCGGATTTTTTCTTTCCTCATGGCTCACTTTTTATTTATAGAGATGGAGTTTCTGCAATAAAATCAGGTAGCTCTAGAGGTAACCCTATCCTTGCTCGATTAGAAGATAATATTGAACATGGTAAGTTTCCTATGTGTATCTCTGAGGGAACGGGGCTTCAAAAGTTTAAAGAAATCAAAAAAAATCACTATTTATTATATTCATATAACAAAATAAAAGAATCATCAGGCACTATTTTTACATTCGGTTGCTCGTTTCTTGATGGCAAAGATAGTCATATAATTGAAGCTATGTGTAGAAGCGACGCAGACAGAATTGTTGTCGGAGAGTTTCAGCCAGATGCGGTAGCAAGGCATCGCTTAGGGCATGAATTCGCAAGAGTACAAGTAGAGCTTGGTACAGATAAAACCGTTGTTATAGCTGACTCCGCTGGTACGGAGATATGGTAGCCTTGACAAGTCACTAAAGCAGGACTCGTAACAGATGGCTCGGTTCCACTTTGCTTCACATTTTAGCCAACAATTACTCGCCTCTTATTGAGGCATTGGTTTTGAGAGTGAATATGGATATCGAATTTTTCCTTAAAGAAAGAACAAAATTCATCAAATATTTTTATGAAACATCGTTAGCCCCATTTAATAAGATTATAGATGATATCGAGAAAGGAAATGAGCCATATATTCCTCCTTATTGCGAAGATGGTGAACCACCTTTTCTATCAGAATGGATTGATGCAAATTCTGGTATAGAAACGTGCGGTAACCATGCGTTATCAATGCTTGCATCGTCTCTTCAACTATATTTAAAAGCTTGGGTTGATCGTCTAGATAAATACCATGGAATGACATTTGAAGTTAACTTCAAAAAGAAAGGGTGGTTTAACGGATATTGTGAAATATTCAAAGAAATAAAAATGGACTTATCAGAATGTCCTGCCGATCTGAATATAATTGAGCAAATACCTTTAGCAAGAAATCGTATTCAACACCCTGATGAGATAACAACCGTCAATACTTCTCACTCTTGGAGTGATTTAAGTAAGCATCCAAATCCGTATTTTGTTAAGGAATCTGAAGTTAATTTTACTTCTTCTCAAGACGGTCAATCTTGGTTGTTTCCTCCAACTATTGCCCCTACTGAAGAAAAGATTCAAGAAGCTATCTCTAATGTAGAGAGCTTATGTTCATGGCTAGAATCCGAATATATGGAAGCAGAAAATGCATAACAAGTGATTTTTCTAAAGTTTAAATACCCTCAATAGAACGATACATACTGCAATCTCCTTGTAAATTTTAGTAGTCATAAGTATACAACCGTGATCCAGTTTAAACAAATAGTCCATTATAATAATTTATGTGTGGATCGTCATAAATAATGAGAGTTATTGTTCAATGGTTTCTGGGCTGTAGCCAAATTGGGATAATTAAATTTAAGGTTTTTCATCAAAAGTCCTGAGGAAATCACAATAAACTTCACAAATCGCAAGAAAAAAATGGCAGTTAAGTGCGCTTAGTTGACGTAACAAGCTGAAAAACTTAATGTCTTCTTAGGAGCGAGTAGCGGACTAAACGGGTAAGGTAAAAATAGTCAATTTACCTTCCGTTTTACTACGATAGCGGTCGTTATACATTAACGAATAAAAAGTTAAAACATGTAATTACTACGAAGTCTCAGTAATACGCAGGTAATTACAAAGAATAATTAGCCTATGACACGGTCTATTCTATTAACCTATTGAATTTATTGTTTTTGTGATAGATTACATGGAATGTAAGTAGACGTTATTACTGAGATGTCTACATAAGCCATTCAGAGGGACTAAAAACAGTTTTCTGTTTCGTTCATCAACATTTTAGCCCCTTATTGGGCCGTTATAACCCTTAAGTCACATCGGAGAAATCATGGACGATACGTCTAACAATGAGCTGATATCTCAACTAGAAGAAAACTTAAAATGTTCAGAATTAAATTGGCTACTAGGTGCGGGTATTAGTTTTGATGCAAAACTGCCATTAATGTATCCACTTACAAATCGCGTAAGTAATATATTAAAAACAAATAACCTTGAAGCATTCAATAACTGTTTGACACCACTTAAAGCGGAGTTGCCCGATGATTGTCATGTGGAGCATATCCTCAGCCATCTCGGTGATTATATTGCCCTTGCTGAGAGGAGTAAGACAAAACAGATCAACATCAACGGTAATACCTTTGCCAAAGATGACTTAGAATTAATTCATCACGAAATACTTCAAATTATATCTGACACTATTAGATCCGGTTATGTTGAGGGGCCGGATGGAAATGTTCTAGAAGAAGGAAAACCTGATAATCCAATTGTCTCGATAGATGCACATAGTAAGTTTATTGAAGTACTTTTTAATTATCAGCAGGCCGGAATTCAAGATAGGCGAAAACCTGTAAATTTATTTACTACTAATTACGATACTTTAATTGAAGATGCTCTAGCTCTAAATAGGATCCCATATTGGGATGGTTTTTCTGGTGGTTCAGTAGCTTACCGCACCGTAACGTATGGAGATGTATTACCTTTAAGTGGGCACAGAGCAAATATAATTAAAATGCATGGTTCAATTGATTGGTTTCTCTGTGATAAAGGATACGTTTGGCGAGTAAGAGCAAATGATAAATATCCTGAAGCTACAAAGCGAGTTTTAATTTATCCACAATCAACAAAATATATAGCTACCCAACAAGATCCATTCTCAACACAATTTGACTTTTTTAGAAGCTCATTAAACTCACAAGCCCCAAATGTATTGGCAGTTTGTGGGTATAGCTTTGGTGATGAACATATTAATAATGAAATTGAAGTCGCCATGTCAAAAGTTAACAACAAAACGGTACTGTTAGCTTTTGTTGAATGCAAAACGTTAATTCCCGAATGCTTGAAAAATTGGCGTAACTCCGCATTTGGTAAACGAGTTTTTATTGCAACGACTAATGGTCTATATGTCGGTGCTGATGGTCCTTATAAAAGAATGGATACCGATTATTGGTGGACATTCAAAGGTATGACGGAAATTCTTCAAAACGGTTGTGAGGTATAAATATGTTTAATCCTATTGATGAATTGAAAGTTGGTCATGTTGTCGAAGTATCAGGCACATCTGTAAAGGTCGAAATATCGAATAATATATCTGAATTATCTAGCACATATGAAGGTCGTGTATACCCGATAGGACAAATTGGAAGCATGATTAAAATTCATTATGGTCGAAAGATTATTTTCGGAATTGTTACCATGCTACGTATGCGTTCTGAAGAATTACTAGAAGCAGGCCAGCCCATAACTGGGGACTCAGACCAACGAGTAATGGAAGTCCAACTGCTTGCCGAAGGCCATTGGAAGAACTCGACAAATGTACTTTCTTTTAAAAGAGGCATAAAGACCTATCCACTGCCGCTTCAAAGCGTATATATATTAACAAGCGAAGAAACTTCCAAACTATATCAGTCTGCTGAGGGTGCTGTTGATGATATTGTTAATCCTTTAGTTCCTTTCGCAACATACAGTGCATCTGAGTCATCAGTCTGTAGAGTGAATATTAACAAAATGTTTGGAATGCATTGTGCAGTTCTGGGATCTACTGGTTCAGGGAAATCAGGAACGGTAGCAGCAATATTACATAGTGTTCTTGAACACAAGCATGAAGATCAGTTTTTATCTCCTCAAATAATAATAATAGATCCACATGGTGAGTATGGTCAGGCATTTAAGAAAAGAGCATTATTATTTAGGGCTTATGGCGTGCTTGCTGATGATGTCGATGAACAAAAAGAAATAAACCTACCTTACTGGTTAATGTCTAGCGATGAGTTAGCCAATTTAATTATTGGCAAAACAGATTTTAGTGCAACTAGCCAAAATAATGTTGTACACAAGGCATTAAGCCATGCACGAATGGTTGCAGCAGGTATTCTCAAGCCTTGCCCTTCAGAGTTTGAAACTGAAGCATTGAGTGATGTTATCAATATTGATGATCCTCAATTAATGGATGGAAAGGATATTACCGAAACTCTCACTTTTGATAGAGATAAACCGTGCCCATTTTCACTTGATGAGTTTGAGCATCATATTAGATTTATTCAAGCTGGTAGAATAAAAATTAAAAAGCATGAATCGATACCGCCAGCAGAGTATTCGAAATCTTCAGCAGCATCAGTTCTAGATAAATTAAAAGTACTTAGAAAAGATTCAAGATTAATGTTCCTAATGAAAAATTGGGAACAAGGTGATGATTCTCTTTCTAAAATTTTGAATCAATTTGTTGGTGTTAGTACAGAAGCTGGTAAAGATGTAAGAATTATTGATATTTCAGGTTTGCCAAATGAAGTGGCAGGGCCATTAACAGCCGTAATCGCTAGGTTGTTATTCCAATACAAAGTGCATCAAAAGCAGAGTGAAAAAATAAAAGATCCTATCCTGATTGTTTGCGAAGAAGCCCATAGATATGTTCCAGATAAAGGCGAGGCTCAATATGCGGCAGCCCAAAATGCAATTAGAAGAATTGCGCGTGAAGGCCGTAAATATGGTATTGGTCTTATGCTCGTTAGCCAACGCCCAGCAGATGTAGATAGTACTGTTATTTCTCAGTGTGGAACTTGGGTCGTACTTCGATTAACAAATTCAGCTGATCAGCAGCATGTTGCACGTTTTCTACCTGATGGACTATCAGGAATGGTGAGTTCACTTTCTATTCTATCTCAACAAGAAGCAATTTTTGTCGGTGAAGGGGCTGCTATACCTTCAAGGATAAAAATTAGAGATTTAGAAAAGGATAAGCTACCTAAATCCAGTACGATACCCTTCGCTGAAGGCTGGGCTATGCCTCGCTTAACTGTTCCCGAGTTAGATGAAATAAGTAAACGAATGACGAGTTGAACGGGGTTATAACAAGGAAAAATTTTCGCTACACATTTTGTGTTACCGCTGCTCTCAGTATCACAAAAAATTCGCCAGTTATGGAGGCGTTAGCCTTCCTTAATGAATTTCGGAGAAAATTAGTGAGTTCAGTATTTAAGTACACCGATTATAGACCAGAGTTCTTTGATAATTTCTATTTAAAGGTGTCTCGCTTTGGTGAGTTCAACGATCCATTTGAAATGGTCATGGGGAATTACTTGAGCTCTGTTTGTGAAGAAGAGTACGAAGAAATCATGTCTCTGTCTCACAGTTTGTCAGATGGTGCATCTTATTACGATTTTGCTGCGGATGCACAATGTGGGGTCAGAGCTAGTGTAGGTGTGCTATGTTTCGCATCTATAGAAGACAACTTGTTAATGTGGGCTCATTATGCAAATAACCATGCTGGTATTTGTATTGAGTTCGACAGAAATTCTGATTTCTTCAATGGTAAGTACAAGAATGCGACTAAATTATTTGATAAAACTATAGAGGATCATTACAAGAATATAGGTGAACTTCGCAAGGTTGATTATGAACTTGAACGCCCAACTTACATTGAACCAAGCGAGCTGGAGTACGATACTGAATCTTGGTTTGTAAAATCTCCCGAATGGAATTACGAAGAAGAACAACGACTTCTGTTGCCACTTGATCTTGCACAAAAAACACCAGATATGGATATACCTTTTTGCTCCGTTGAGCCGAAAATTATTAAATCAATCATATTGGGTTGCCAGATGCCGGTGAAGACTAAAAAAGAAGTAGTTATACTTTGTCAAAAGCATGGAATAAAAGTTCGTGAGACATTTATCCACTCTCATCAATTTAAACTCCATATAGTTGATTACGATGAGTCAAATCAAGGTAAGTACCACAATATGTATAACTTAAACCGTATTACATCATGGTAAAATACCAGAAGGTTATAAGAAATTTAAACGGAACAAAAACAGTTTCCCATGTTTCGTTTAATTTAATTAGGCGGTAGGTACTGGCTGTGATTCTATGAGATTTAATGCACAACGATGAAGTACGTTTATTTATTTTTAATTCAGATTTAAAGTCATGTAGGAACTATTAAGTATATGAGTAATGACGCTATTTATTTTCCAAATATATTACAACTTGCCATAAGTTTGAAATATGGAGACTCAGATTATTTCAACAAAATTGATACATATGCCTTTGGTAATACTCCTGAACATGACAATGATTATTCATTAATTGGTACAGAACAGGCTTTGGAATTCGCAAATGAAATATACCGCAGTGACTATTTTGAAAACAACGATTTTATTTCTCACCTAAAATTTAACCCATTAATAAAACTTTTAAATATAAACGAAGATGTTTATAGTTTGATTGAAAAACCGTCAATATCTATAAAGTCTATCCCTGAAGGCTCCAAAATCCCAAGTAATGGAAGATACATAGAATTTGAAACATCTCCTGTTTTTATGTCTCAAATTGCTTTTTCTATGGATCGTATTATTGATAGACAAAGTGCAATTGGAAGAGAAGCTAAGTCTCATGTCTTACTTGCTAAAAAATATGGTGATATCTGTGGAGGGCGACCTCAAATAGTAAACATGGGCTCTATAAAACAATATAATGCAACTTTATCATCATATTACGCGAGGGCTAGTCATATTGTTGGTATTGAAAGGTTCATTGATAAATCATTAATTAAACAGTCCGAGGAAGCTTACAAAAATATCAGTCATAAATTCAGTTGGCATTTGAAATCACAAGAAATAGTAAATAGTGTTAATAATGATGACAATAACAAGTTGTTTGCAAATGTAACTGATAAATATAATGAGTTACTCGATGGTGGTGTCTACTTTTTAAAAAAAGAACAATATTTGAATGGAAGCTTATTAGCATTTTCTCTAGATGGAGAAATTGAAAATACAATATCGACTTCTATTCAGCAAGGTCCATCAAACTATTTTGATGTTAAAAAATCAGATGAAAAAATAATAGATAGCTATTACCAGTCAATTTTTGACGTGAAATGTTTGAAACTTAATGGTGTATACGGCAGTAAAGGCAGAGATGTTTGTAACCTTAAAGCTTTACCAAAAAGTGTAAATTCTAGCTTTAGAGTTAAAAGGAATAAGGTCCCCCAGATGCTCGTTAATACTATTGAGGAGTTAAATGAAGTTATAAATTCGGTAACCAAACAATTTCCAGACAAAGATGTGTATTTTCGCGGGCAAGGAATGCATCATAAATTAGATAGACCAGCTAGTGTTAATAAATTTTTGTATGGTGAGGCTGTGGTTAATGAATTATCTTTACCTACTTCAGCAAGTCGTAAAAAATTTGACTTTGATTCCTTTAATTCAGCATTTCAAATGCATATACAAGGAATGATGTATTCAAAAATTGAAAAGTCAAAATTTAGTAGTCTTCATGATAATTGGAAATACTGGTCACATTACCCACCATGTACAGATGAACTCATATTTGATACTTCTGAAAAGTGGTTTAAGTTATTTTACTCTTACGAGTGGGACCTAATGGTAATGGCTTTAGCTCAACATTATGGTATTTCTACACATGGCTTGGATATTACTAGTAATTTAAACGTCGCTCTATGGTTCGCGACTAACAGATGGTATGAATACAACGTGGGAGAAAAGAAATTCTGTTGGTATAAAGAATTAGAGAGACCTATTAAAAAAGATATTAATGATTATCCTGTGATATATATTGTTGCAACGGATAAAAATTTAAAGCGAGACTTGGACCAAGTAGAATATGCTGGTTTTAAAGCTCTACGACCAGAAAGGCAAGGAGCTTTTTTACATTTTGGAGGGTGGGGTCTCCACAGCAATGTTTGTGCTGAAGATATAGTAACTGCAATTCATTTATCTGAAAAAGTAATTTTACCAACATTACCTAAAACGGAATGGTTATTTCCCACACCTGAAAAGGATCAATTCTATAAAGACTTATTAGAATTAAAAAACGATGCTATGAAAGCTGGTTTTCTTTCCGGTTTTGAGGATATTGCAGAGTATCGTAAAGAACAAAAAGTTTAACTACATATTACTTAGATATTGTGAGAACAAATATAAAAAACGGTTAGATTGAGATTCTGGTTACTCTAAATAAAAGTACCCAGCAAGGCGTTTAAACGGATGGTGATCTTCCCCCGCTTTAACCAACATCAAAACCTAATTTCTTACTCAGTCTTCAATAACTATGTAGAGTCATGAGGCTGTATCTATAACTCAGAAACCGTATCGTCAGCTTTATACTAGGAACTGATGTTAATCTAAAAAATGTTTTATGGCAGCTTATGGCACAAGGCTGCTTTTTTGTTTCTACATTAGGTCAGCAAAGTGGCAAGAGTGAGCCTTAGCTCGTAATCAAAGAGAAATGAAAAACTGGCCACTGCTAAGGACTTCTTGGTGGTGTTAGTGATCATACGGGAGATTTATTTCTAAGATTAGGCACAATCACAAAACGTAACTAATATGTTAAACTATCTCGTTAGAAATGAGACATTTTCTTATCACTTAGTAATAGAGTATAAGCCCATTACCACAAACCACTTATCTCGCATCGACTCTTTACAACAATATTTTCATTCTGCTGCAATGTCCTGATTTTCTTGGCTCGCGTACATTCCCATTTATCTACAGGCTGCATCTTATCCCACGCAGTCATCAACTGCTTCTGTTGACGACTCATGTTATACCTCTTGTAAGTAGCATCCATGTATAAATAAGTCCGTGATATCCTCCCCCTAGCTGCTACTGGTGGTTCTGCTTTTCGACTGTCTATTTTCATTGCGCAACTACCGAAGTCATTTTTTACATCTGGTAACATGGTGAAGTTATAATTACTCCTTAGGGCATTAACAGCACCAATAACAGGATAAAGATTAAACATATCTGCTTGCATGTAACGATATTCAGAGTTTACTTTTTCAGCACATCTACGGCCCTTGTACGATTTGCCTTTTCTACTTATGCACTTATTATCGCCATCACGCCATTCGATAAATGTTCTCCCAAAATTTTCAGCAGGCACCACATGCTCCCACTCAATTTTTTTAGATCGTTTTATGTATTTAGTTGTATGAAATCCATCTGGGAAAATGACTTGTTTGTCACTGTTGAATTTGGCTGCGCAGTAGAGCGTTTCTCGATGATTTGAATAAATTTCCCTTTCCAACAAACGTTTAGCTTTACTAAATGATTGAATACTTTGATTGGCTGCAAATGATGAGATAGATAAAAATATAAGGCTAATCGAAAGAGTTGTTTTTAATATCATTATAAAAAATATTTTGAATGCAGTGCATTAAGTATGTCGATACTTATAGTGTGTCATAGTCACAGATTTATCCAATCTATTTTTGTCTCGTCATAATCTTCTTCTTTAATACAATCTAATGCTGCCAATACTTTTTCTAACCCATTTTTTTTTCTTAAAAATTCTTCCGGTGCATAATTTTCTAGTTTTTTGTTTTCAGTTTTTAGCCAAATTAACATGTGTAAATCTCTTAAATAATTGAATGGAAAAACATCTAACATTTTATGATGTATTTGAATGTTTCCATCCAAAATAAGTGATATTTTTTTATAAGCACTTTTTCGAACTTCTATCTTTTTATCAAGCATTTCTTGATAGTTAGTATCAATAATGTTTTTAATATATTTTCTTTTATTTGATTTTGTATATTCTGCTAAATCAGCGAGTCGATCTGAATGTTCGTAACTTAGTTCAATAGTATCAGCAGCCCTTTTACGAGTAACTTTTTTGCGATAAGCCGCTTTCATCGTTTTAATTTGTTGTTCTGTTAGATATTTTTCAACAAACGAATTTAGCTCATTAACATCACTCGACATTAATGCATTTAACTCTTTATCTATGAGATCAGACTCTTCCATCGTTGTGTAATTTATAAACATAGAATTTTTATCTATTTTGTTTCTTATCCAATTTATATAATAGTTTTCTTGTTCCATAATTACCTCTATTACTGCGTGACTAAGTCACATAATTAAAGTTAAATGATTTTAATATATTTGCTAATGCTGTTTTACGTTTCAGTGTTGCGCCTTCGCGTTCTATTGCTGACTCCAAATAAACTTTAGGACCTACAAGATGAACTTCAACTTCTGCTCTGGTAATAGCGGTATATAGCCAGTTTCTATCTATCATTCTAGAGCTATTGATCGGTACGATGACACGCGGAAACTGACTACCTTGCGCTTTGTGCAAACTCATGGCGTATGCAGGTTGAATAGCCTCTAAAAGCGTTTGTGTTAACCGAACAACCTCATCTGAATCTTCAATTAATACTTCGCCGAAATGATCTTCTGTTGCTAATGTCATAAGCGTACCTAATGTGCCATTTTGTACACCTGATTCAATATTGTTTTTAGTAAAAATCACCGGATCATTTAGCTTGATCGGTAGCGTTAATTGCTGGCCAAACAATTCGAAAGTTAAGTTTTTAGCATTTCCATTTAACGCCTTTTGACAAATTTCGTTCAGCTTATCAATGCCGCCAAAGCCTTTTCTTTGTTTGTCATAAATCGGTGCTGTGATGCGCGTATCACTAGGGCTTTCAACATAAAGCTCAAGACACTTACTTTCAATATCCTCGGCTTTTGTCCAGTGAAAATGCACATTACCAAAAGACAGTTCCTGCGGTATTATCCCTTGGGCAATATACTGGCTATATTCTGGGATGCCAGAGCTTTCCTCTTGGCGTTGTACAATACCAAGCTCAGCGACTGTGACATAGTCACACTTGATTAAATCGTTTAAAATTAGCCCCGCATCGATGGGTGGTAATTGCTTTGGGTCTCCAACAAATAATATACGCGTATCAGGGTGCAAATGATTAATCAGACGAAACATGGTCGGTACATCAATCATCGATGCTTCATCAAGTACAAGCACTCCAGGCAATATTAGCTGTGTTGGCTCAATAGGGCTTTCACGCAATAGTCGCGCAATCGTCATGCTCTTGTAATTCGTTGATTCATGCATACGCTTAGCAGCCCTGCCGCTAAGGGCTGCACAATGCACTGGTATGCCAAGGACCTCATATCCCTTCAGCACGGCTTTAAGTATCGTTGTTTTACCAGTGCCAGCTCCCCCAGCAATGACCATAATTGGGTTTCTAAGCGAGTTATATACTGCACGAACTTGGCCCAGTGCCAATTTAAATGGCACGCTTTTAAGTGCAGTTCTGAATGCGGTACTTAATTTTGTCAGCTGATAGTCATTTAATGTCTCAGCTGTTGCTAAATGTTGAACTCGTAGCGCAATCGCTTTTTCTTTCACATACATTGCTGTGGACTGATAGGTCTTGTGCTCAGTGTTGTATATAAATGCTTTTTTAGCCGTTGCTTGTTTGATAAGGCGAAAAGCTTGTGATGCAAGCGTACTGCTGTTTAGCAGTGTTTCAAGTCTAGGCTTAATATCATTGCGATGTGCAACGGTATGGCCTGCACCTTCATTGCGTCGCAGTGCTTCTTCAAAGGCTGATATCAGGCGACTTTCTGCACCTTGCTCGACAGAAAAATGTGTCTTGGCAATTTTATCTACGGCATTAAACGCCATGCCAAAAGTTGATAATAAATAAGGATTTTCTTTGATCAGAACAACACTTTTTTCATCGTGGTATTTCAGTAATCGCTGCTGTATATGCAGTGGGATGCCAATCTCGCTAAACCACTTTGAATGCTTTAAGTTCTTGTATTTTTTAAAACCTTTAAACAAAGATTTTATTTTTGCTTTTGTTAGTAGGCTTGAAAACACATCGTGATTATCACTTTCAAGATGCTGGTAAATATCAATACCCAAAGCACTCCAAAGTTTACGTGCCTTGTCTTCTGTAATGCCTTTAAAATTTTTTTCTTTGCCAATGAATTCAGCAAACGTATCTGCTGAGTCAGGCAATGTGCATTCTAATTTATCAGGATTTACGAAGTGTGTTTGATACGTTTTAAAGCCCGTTGATGTATCAACTTTACGTTCATCGGGGATGCCGGTGACTGTCCAGTGTTGACCTATTATCGGAGCTATTTGAAGCTTTTTAGTGTTGGTTTTTACGAAGACAACTCGCTTGGCGGATTTGACTTGATGGCTTTTGGTTTTTAACGGGACACCCGAGAAGCTAGCATAGCCATCATCGAGTTGATAAACATTAGTGACGCGTATGGATTGGGTAATTGTTTGCATTACTCACCCCAGACTTCATTAAGCATCTCGATGGTCTCGCGATTACGCTCAGGAGCACGTTTAGCTTCTTCTAAGCTTGATTCAAGCTGCTTAACTTTATGTTTAAGGTCAATATTCTCTTTTTCTAATTCAGCAACTCTGCGTGCGTTTAACGCGTTATTACGTGCATTTTGATCAAATGTCACTTCACCTTCTTTTGATGTTTTGTGTGTTGGTGTTGCAGCAACAGATTTTGCGACTAAGCCTTTACCTTCGAGCTTTTTGATTATGCTAGCTTCAAATTCTTTAAGCTCACCAATTAAATGAGGGTTACCATTTTTTGGTTTTAAAGCACTGTAGCCAAAACCAGCTGCTTTACAAACAGCTTCTTTACTCAGCTTTTGTGTTTTTAAATTAATGAAAGATAGGAAATATTCAGTATCTTTATCTTCATGCCATTTCCTAAATTTATTAACATTAATTATTGGATCAGCCATTCGCTTTTCCTTCTTTTTTAATACGGTTAATAGTTGTTCGCGAAACATTGTACTTGCGAGCTTGTGCGCTAACTGATGATTTTTTACTGGCTAAGATTTTTCTAATTTTAATTCTATCGTCATCAGAAATCTGTTGCGGACGGCCCATATGTTTGCCTGCTGCTATTGCAGCTGCGCGACCTTCTGAAGTTCTCGCAATAATTAGGTCGCGTTCCAGTTGAGCGAAAGTACCGATTAGGTTAACTGTAGCTTTAGCAAAAGGACTATTGTTACTGGTATCAATAACGTTATCTAAAGTCTTGAGCGTTGCTTGTTTTTCATGAATAGCATCAATCACTGACAAGACAGACTTTAAAGAACGTCCAAGGCGATCTAGTTTAGTAGCTATAACAACATCATCTTTGCGAATATAGTTAATCAGCTCAGCTAACTTTATTTCGTTTGCATCACTTACACCTGAGTGTTTACCGTAAAATATTTCAGCACAACCAGCATTTTTTAACGCTTCAAGTTGAAGCGATAAGTCTTGTTCTATTGTACTCACACGAGCAAAGCCGATCTTAGACATTATAAACTAAACTAAGCCGAGTTCAGAGGAAAGTGCAACTGCATCAAGTGGTTGTGAAATATAGCAATCACGCCAAATATCGCAAAATTGTGATGTCGCCAAAACATCATCTGCTGTTTTTTCACTTGCAAAATGTACAATTTCTTTATCAATCCAATCACTTAATGTTTCATGAGTATTATTTGATAATGTGATTTCTTCAATCACTTCAATTAAACCATCGCTTTGACCGTTAGTTGTGATGTGGTAACTGTCGCTCAAAGAGCATATTGCCAACAATTTTAAAGGGTCAAGTAGTATAGTTTTTATTTCATTTAGCTCGATTTCACGTAATTTTGTTGTATTGGTCATTTGAATTTCCTATTTTATCAAACTTAAGTGTTAACTTAAGTACAGTATAGTTTCTGGGTGAACTTATGCCAAGAAAACAAATAAGTTCATGCACCTTTGTTGTGGTGAGACTTTAGTTCATGGCTAAATATTTATAAATTAATACTTGTTCATACAAGCTTAAGTTCTCTGAGCACATTTAATGGTAACTTCTCAATTGCTAATGCTAATTGGTCTGCCGCATTTTGCGCTTCAAGCTCTTGAATACGCTTTTTTGCCGATTGTGCCGTTGCGTTGACCTCGGGTCGGGATAGGGACGCTATCCCCGTTCTCGGTTTTGCTATGCGCTCGTTCTTGCGCTTCATCAACTCACCATTGATACCATCCGTTCTTTTACCGGCGGCATCTACCTTACCTTCAAGAAAAGTTAGAAGTCCTTCTGAATAGCTGCTGGCATAAAATAATGCCTGGGTCGTTGCGCCTATCTTGTCTGCTACTTCACTTTTCTGTACTTGAAAAGTTTTTGCCACACGAAATTTCGTTGCGGTCTTGTTTTTACTGATATAGGCAAACTTCTCTTTTTTTATGCTGTTAATTGCCTCATAAGCCGCAAGGGATGCATTATCAGCAGAAACCCATTCGGGTAGTTCATTCTCTAGCTCAGATTTATCTTCCGCGACTGATTGCGCGAGTAAGTCATTAAATTCCATCATTAACCTCCACTGACAAGAGCATCATCAAAATATTTAATATGATCATCATATTTATTACTGCCGCTATTGCGTTTTAATGTCAAAAATTGTTTTCTAGCATTGATCACTGTTGATTTCGATTTATTCTTAAAAGACTGTGGCAACTCTAAGTTTTTCAGTATTTTTACATCATTTTCAACTTGTATCATGATCCCAACCACATGACCTTCTTCGATATCGCCGTTGATACAGCCTAGGCATAAGGATGGATCAGCATTTTGTCGTTGCGGAATGCCATCAACAGCACACTTGGCTTGTTTCTCTGTGGTGCGTCTCAAAATGCAGTTACACCATGAATTAGCTTTCAGATCGATGACTTCAGTGGCAGCAAACTGTTCGGCTACTTCATGTAATTCATCAAGGGATATCACTTTGGTTGCTTTACCTAATCGCCTCATTAAAACATCAAATTTTCCGCTGTATGCTCGCTGGTCATCACGCAGTGTCAGTAAATGCATTCTCACAATGCTACTTACCGCAGTTCGCTTGGCGATATCATGAATATCTTTAAAGTTTTTCAGTCTCAAGTAACGCATAAAAAAACGTTCATCGAGATGTTTAAAGTGTGAGCGAATAAACCAGCCGACATCGCCAGAATAGCGTCTTAGCACAGCCTCTGCCCATATATGACGAAAGCCATGCGGTGTCGGGTAAACACAATTTTTTAGCACACTTGCGGTACAGGCTTTCACTAAATCTCGATCTAAATCTTCCCGTTTTTCTATGGTTAACTCTTTCAATTTTTGTTGCAATAAAGGGTCAAGGTGCTGCTGCCAAACGGCCAGTTCATCGGCTGCCAATGTGCCTTTGATAAAACCAAACAGCTTGTGACCTGGTTTATCATTGACACCCCTACTTAACTGCCCCGTTGCCAGTATCTGTGTTAATTCATTGGTCACTTTTTGCATAATATGACGGAAATCAGCTGTGTAAGCATTGTCTGGGTACTTTTGCATTAATCTGGTGAATTCCTTACGGTCATCCTCACTAAACACATCTTTTTGCTTTAAGTCATCTAACTGGCGCAATTCGACAAAAGGGGTATAGTTATACACAAAATCTTGCCACATTCGCAGTACGCGAGAAGAAAATATCCCTGATGAATCATTAGCCTTTTTTATATTTTTTCTGTCCGATGCGTACAGACAAGGAGCTGTATCACTGTCAGAAAACAAGCTATTGAGCTGAGTAGCAAGCAAGTAGGAAGACAGGGTGATTTCTCGATCTAGCTTGGTGTCACCATTGGTTTTCGGCACGACCCAGTTGAGCATAAAACGAAACGGAGTATAAGTAGAATCTAAGATATCCTGATTGTCAGTAACTTTGATAGCAGCCAGCGGAAAACCGTATTCGCTGGCTCGCCAACCGGTCAATGCCAGCATCATCGTGCCTCCAGCGGCTTCAACATTACCTACGAATTCCTTGATTGCATAAGCATCACTGGCAAAGGGTATATCAGCCTTCGCCAATAGCTGAGCCAAGTTTTGTTTTTCTTGAGGTGCTAATATCAAAAGCTGGTTTTTGACCAGAGCACAGGTATCAAAAAACTGCGTTAAGGTGATCTCGCGCTTATCTTTAAGAGTCGCACAATATTGTCTTAATAACGCCTCTGGGTCACGAGGCATTGATATATCAGTTAACTGCGTCAATAACATTGAACGTAAGAACTCAAAACTGTCAAAGCGTTCAGGCAATTGGAGTTGCTTTGTTAGTAAAATCAAAGCCTTCTCGCTTAATAAGACAGTCTGATTGCAAGCTTGCTGATATTGTTGCCAGAAAAACACTTGAGTAAGGCGCTGAATTAACTCACAGCGTTCCTTTCCAACCACAGGCTGGAGGTTTCCAAATCGGTTAGGGGTTAAGATAGGTTCTGTTAAAATATTCCGGCCCGACAAGACGGCACAGATATGCCTTTGCAATACCTTTTTAATGTTATAGCGGCTGCCTGTTTGGCTTTCAAAAGCCTGTTGAATGATTTCAGGCAGCTCTCGCAAACATGTTTGAAAAGCCTTAGCCAACGGGTAGTGTTGCTCAAAATACTTGCCGCAATAATCGATGTAGTGACGACCGACCGACAGGGTTAAAAAGTTAAATGAAGCACCCGCCATGTAGTCGGCTAACGTCAGTCCGGTCACCGTTTCCACCGCTGCTTTTTGTGATTTTTTTATAAGAGTTTCTGATGTGTGGGCGAGCACCCCCTCAATGCCATAAAGCTGCAATGTGCTTTTGAGGGTATTAATATTAACTGGAAAAGCAGTGAGATAGCCCAGGCTAGAAAAACGTTGTTTGACCCCTGACGCGCTCACCTCCATAGTCATTAAATACTGAAACAGTGCCTGATAATCATCGGCGTTCAGACAAGTTATGCCTTGCTCAGACATAAAAGAAAACAAGCGTGTTAGCATTTTAAATTCTGGCATGTAATTACCAGCACTGTTGGCGGAAGCTTGCGACAAAAACAATATTTTTGCAAATTCAGCACTGCTAACTTGATATACCTGTTCGTCAAATATTAAATCTATTGTCTCAACAAATTTAAGATGTGGAAGGGAAAACAGTGAAAAATCCAAGGTGATATTTTTTGAATTGGCTGATGTTTGATATTTAAATTGCCAACTCGCTGAAGCAAACTCAGTGCCTGCAATGGGCGTAAGCAGTGCCAGTGTATCGTTAAAGTGTTGTAATAACACGTTACGGTTTGATAACAGAGGTGTGGTTTTGATTAATCGCATGGTGCTATCCTTTTTTAACTTAACTGGGCAGTAAACAAGGGAGATAAATGGGCTTGATAAGTCTTGTACATCAGATTCCCTGCCTTAACCGTTTTTTGACTAAAGCTTTTGCCATTCGTTGTTTTGATATTGGATGCATTGAACAGCTCTTCAATCCACTCACAGGTTGGCAATACCGTGTACTCAAGAAAAACCGGATTGCTAATCAGCAGCTTCTTGTAGTGCTTTAGCCCTTGAGCAAGGTAATGTTTCATCTGCACATACGTTTCAGCCGTATCGAGTAAATAAAGGGTGTCAGGATAATCATCCTCGACGGGGATATGGCCTTTCAGCATGCCTAACTCATTCGTTTTACCCGTCGTTTTTGTTACCACCTTTAACCGTGATATCACATCATTCTTCTTATCGTTTATCACTTCAAGTGCCTGGGTAAAATCTCCTCGAAAGACCAAATCACTCGACGGACTTAATACATTAATAGCTAGATCATTCATCACCGAACGGGTTACCCGGCCACAGTTATTGAGCCATTCTTGATTCTCTGCTGTATTATAACTATCCCGTGCGGTTTCATTCGTGTGTGAATCATAATTGACCAGATGACCAATCCGGTATTTATCCGAGCGCGAGTGAACGGCAGAATTTTTAATGGATTCAAGACCAAACCACTTAATGGGAAGGGGGTTGTTGACTTGAGCGCGAAATGCTTCCACCGAAGTATCTTTCGACTCAGTTTTCTCTCGCCAAGAATACGCTGTCATGCCATGTGACATCATGGTATTTACACTGTCGAGCATTACTGAAGTAGCCTTGCGTTTAGCAAGTTCGAACAGAATTTTTGTGTGAATAACGGGGACGGAGGCAAAATCGAACACTTGCTGAATAAAAGTATCAGATCCACATGCCGTTGCATTGCATAGGTTAGGCAGACTCACCAGTGGGGTGCTGTCATCATTAGCTAGCTTTTTTCGCTGTATGTAGCTATTGACAGCTTTTCCCTCGACATCACTAACCGCCAACATGGGTGTTTCCTTATAATCATGAGCGCGGCTTTTATAGTATTCGCAACTCACATGGGTGATTGTTCCATTACTACGCTGCATAAAACGAAAGTCACTCTTTGTAAGTTTGGCTATATCAGTCGGTTGCACGGCTTGCCACGCCATGAGCCAAATAAAACATATTTCCTCTAATGCTGTCACTGGCATCGGAGGGATATTCTTAATCCCTAGCTGCTGTTGCTCGGCACGTTTCACCACAGCCAATACAGTATCGTAACTAAATAAGCCAACATCTTTGGTGACCGTTTTGATATCAGTACGAAAAGCATTTGTTACTATCGGCTCTCCACTTTTCAATCGTCTTAAATTATCTTGGTAAGACACAGGGTTAGATATATCAAATAGCATGATTTTAATGCAGTCTGGCGTGTCATTACTGTAACCCTGACAAAAAATGTTAATTAGGTGCCGCAATTGTGCTAATTTGTGGCCACTTTTTAATTTAATGGTACGCTCAATGCTGAACATGTCGGTGGTGATCTTATGATTGATGCAATATTGTTCCAATTCATCCAGCAGTCGCTGCGCTTCTACCATTAAGGTCGCAACCGTAATAGAAAACGATGCTATTAATGCTTTCGGGCTGGCAATACGATTGAATAGGTCGTTATCCATATGCTCACGGATCCACAACATCTGGCCAAAATAGTTCGTCAGGGTAGTCTGTACTGGATTTGATTTTTTTGAGAGTTTAGTTTTATTAACAATATTGAGAATATAGGCCACTTCTGATTGTAATAATTTTTCCTTGAACCCCTTAACCACCAACCCAACATCAAGGGCACTAAGTACGCCTAGGGCTTGTGAGCTTTGCGGTTGTACTTTGCTCTCATTCACCCTAAATGTTTCAAAATCCTTTACGATGGTCGCTCGGTTGTAACCGTCAATGGTGTGGTTATTTAACCAAGGCACAAACTCTTGTACCGCCAATGATATAGATCTCAATTTTGACGGCGCGTACTGCTTAGGATGGGTGCAGACATCTTGTAAAGCAGTCGCCAAGCAACTAAACAACAATTTAGCATCGACATGCTCGTTAGTGCACTCAAAGACATTATTTGACTGACGAATGCCTGGACCCTCGGGCAGAATAATGCGGGTCGGGGTAATGGCAATAGCGGTAACAGGCTGTGAACGTAAGAAGTCAGCTTGCAGTTGCTGCTCTTCTGCTAACATATCATCTATTACTGCATCCTCTGTGCTATATATATCATCGTTCATTACTTCAAGTCCTCCATGATCATTTTGTCTCTTGTACTACGTATGTAGTCCCTCGTGACTTTTAAACCCTTGTCTTTGCCCTCTAACGAATGACCCAATAGTTCCGCTACTTCCAGCATAACGGCGCTGCTTGAGTTTATCGCATCAATTGCAACTCCGGTATCTTTGGCCATTTGATAAAATTTATCGGTGCCGAAACTATGTCGCAAGACATGAAAAGAGTGGTCGTTGTGAATTTTGTAGGTGAGCGAATTATCTTGCGCTTGTGCCGTTAAAAGCAGTTCTTTTGTGTCTTTAAAGACGTTAGAAGCATGTTGTTCAGAAATTGGTTCGCCATAGCCATTGTTATCAGTTTTTAAAAAAAAGGTATTGTATTGAGAGTTTGCGGGACGCTCTTCGAGATAGTATGCTTGCATTTCTTGCAGTAGCCCGACCTCAATATACAGTTTACGGGACATCCCCCCTTTGCCGACTTTTCCCTTGCTATTAAAACCAGGCAAATAGTAGGTAAAAACCGTTTCATCAGGGTTATCTTTCATTTCGTTAAATAAGGTTTTTAAGCCTTTACGCGTTTTCTGACCGTATTCGAAATCTTCTAAATAAAAACCGGCAACTTCTTTTGTTCGCGTACCCACCTCGGCTCCGCATTTAAGTATTGCTTTGTTTCGTATACTGGTGCACTGACGATACAGTGCATTCCGCGTGGATTGTGGCAAGTATTTAATCGCTTCGCGTCGTTTGGTATTTTTTCGCGCAATAGTTCTATTGCCAGGGGCTATGCTCAGTGATTTGTACGTTTTGGTTAAACCGACTTTGACAAGGTAGTTATAATAGGAAGTAAGGGCAGCAACACACTGCGCCGCATTCGTACTACTGTGCGCTTCTTGCACGATAAAAACATCATTAATATAATGATTGATAATTTCGGGTGGCAAATTATGATTTTGAATCAACCACTGTTGACCAGGATTTTCTTGATCACTTTGATGTAAATAGCGTAAAAAACGATCTATCTGCGAAATGTATTGCGAAGCTGTTACTTCACTAATGTCTTTTTGTACAAGTTGCGTTTGATTTTTACCACTTGTTAATTTTTTATCAATTAGCTTGTAATGTTTTAAGTGATAGATTAAAAATAAAGAATAAAAACTTGGTATAAGGATAAGGGAGTCGTCCTCGTGAACAAATACATCGAGTTGTTCAATCGTGCGAGCTTCATGTTTGAAGTTTTTTAGAATAATCTTTTTCATATGCATACACAATCTGTAATTAATTCCATCTCATTATAATAGCATATTCACCTCTAAATGTCCATACATATTTAACACTCTAAACCGTACTCGGTAGAAGCACCTTGCGCTCAAACTCGGGTAATTCGTCAAGAAACAAGACGCCATTGTGCGCTAAAGAAATTTCTCCCGGTTTGGGTTGGCTACCTCCACCCACCAACGCAGCTGCTGAAGCCGTGTGATGTGGCGCACGAAATGGCCGAGTGAGCCATGATTTCGCATTAATGCTTTGATTACTTATAGACCCAATAGCAGCAGCTTCTAATGCTTCTTGCTCTGTCATTTTTGGCAAAATTCCCGCCAACCGACTAGCTAACATGGTTTTCCCTGTTCCCGGAGGACCAATAAAAAGTAAATTGTGATTGCCACTAGCCGCAAGTTCTAAAGCGCGCTTAGCAAGCGGTTGACCAATAACATCGCTAATATCTAATTCATTAATATCACTAAATTGTTCAAGTTCTTTCTCTTTCACAAAAGGTAGCAGCGTTTGTCTGGAAAAATGAGGATAAAGTTGACTTAGATGATCAATTGCAATAACTTTCGCCTTTTTAACCCAACTCGCTTGCTCACTATTTTGCATTGGCAACACTAAGATTCTGTTGCTTTCAGAGCAAGACATTGCCATAGGAATTTCACCTATAATGGCTCTAAGCTCGCCTGACAGTGCCAGCTCACCCGCAAATTCATACTGCGCTAAGTCTACTTGCGGTATTTGCTGTGAAGCGGCAAGAATTCCAACGGCAATAGGTAAGTCAAAACGTCCTCCTTCTTTAGGTAAATCTGCTGGCGCTAAGTTAATCGTTATTCTTTTTGCAGGGAATTCATAACCACAATTGATGATGGCACTACGAACACGATCTTTTGACTCTTTAACAGAGGCTTCTGGTAACCCCACAATATGAAAAGCAGGTAAACCATTCGCTAAATGTACTTCAACAGTAACAAGAGGGGAGTCTAAACCAACGCGGGCACGACTATAAACACAGGCAAGAGACATATTAATTCCATTTATTTAATTCCTTATTCTTAGTGTAGGAAAGTATTCATTATAATTCGAGTTTTCATTACAATTTTCATTACAAAAAGTACAACAAACATTTTTCATATAACTTTTACTTCTTTAGATAGAGCTAAAAACTGGGAAAAAAAGCTTGCTCAAAACATTAGAGCTATGGTACTAATTTAATAAGCAATAGAAACTGCACATAGAAATTCATTCTAAATAACTTAGAAAAGAAAGCGAACCAAACAACAATGCAAAACTTTACCTCAATTATTAACTTGATTATTAGTTTGTTTATTAGAAATATTCTCGTCGTGGTGATTAAATCATCTCGAGGGTTTTCGTTGAGCTAAAGAAAGGCAAAACAGAAAGTCAAACCCTCGCTTCGAAAGAACCGAGGGTTTTGTTTTTTTGGGGCATAATTTAAAAACACTAAACAACTTTGGAATTATCATGACTGACAGCAAGCCGTTAACTGGCGGCGGATTATTATTTAACGTACTTGAACAACATGGCGTTCACCATGTATTTGGATATCCTGGCGGCGCTATCATGCCTATTTATGATGCATTGTATGACAGCAATGTTAAGCATTTTCTTTGTCGACATGAGCAAGGTGCAGCATTTGCAGCCGTTGGCTATGCACGCGCCTCAGGTAAAATAGGGGTGTGTATGGCAACTTCAGGCCCAGGTGCAACAAATCTTATTACGGGCCTTGCCGACGCCCTTGCTGATTCAATTCCACTTGTTGCGATAACAGGTCAAGTACCTACCGCATCTATGGGTAGTGATGCTTTTCAAGAAACTGACATCTTTGGCTTATCGCTAGCGTGTACCAAACATTCTTTCCAAGTTCACCATGTAGATGAATTAGAGGAAGTTTTACACCAAGCCTTTGAAATAGCACTAGAAGGTAGACAAGGGCCTGTACTTGTTGATATTCCAAAAGATGTACAAATGGCCAAAGTTGAACAAAATTACAAGTCTGCTGCACCGCTTAAAAATAAAGTAAAATTACCCCTTGCCGACATCAGTAAAGCGCTTGACCTATTCACGCATGCCAAACAACCTGTTCTCTATGTTGGTGGTGGTGTTGGTATGGCAAATGCTATTGAAGAAGTTAGAGCTTTTGCGCGTACAACGGGTATTCCATCCGTCTCTACTTTAAAAGGTTTAGGGGCATTAGATACAACCGATACAAACTATTTAGGTATGCTAGGTATGCATGGCACTAAAGCGGCTAATTTAGCCGTTCATGACTGTGATTTACTCATTGCCGTTGGCGCACGTTTTGATGACCGCGTTACTGGCAAACTTGATCAATTTGCGCCTGATGCCAAAGTTATACATTTTGATATTGATATTGCTGAAATTAATAAGCGAAGAAAGGCTGACGCACCTATTCTAGGTGATTTAAAAGAAAATTTACCGTTACTCACCATGCCGCTTAACATTGAAAACTGGCAAGCAAAAGTGCAACAAATGAAAAGTGATTTTTCATGGCGATACGATCACCCCGGAGAACAAATTTTTGCACCTGCCGTATTAAAAGAAGTAAGTGATTTAATGCCAAAAAATACGTGTGTTACTACCGATGTGGGTCAGCATCAAATGTGGGCAGCACAACACATGAATTTTGATGACCCAAGTAACTTTTTAACCAGTGGCAGCATGGGCACAATGGGTTTTGGTTTACCTGCCGCGATTGGTGCACAAATTAGTCGCCCCCATGATACAGTAATAGCGGTATCTGGTGACGGCTCTATCATGATGAATGTACAAGAATTAGCAACCATTAAACGTTATCAAATTCCTGTAAAAGTCATACTGATTGATAATGCCAAATTAGGCATGGTTCGCCAATGGCAAGATTTATTCTTCGACGGTCGCCTTAGTGAAACTGATTTAGCTGATAACCCAGACTTCGTTATGTTAGCGTCGGCTTTTGATATAAAAGCTAAACTAATAACGAAAAAGAGTGAAGTGACTGCCGCCATCAACGAAATGCTCGATCACGATGGCCCTTATTTCTTACAAGTAAAAATTGATGCCAAGGAAAATGTTTGGCCATTAGTACCACCAAATAGTGCTAACAACGAAATGATGGAGAGTGCTTAATATGAACACCTTGCCTTTAAATAACTACACATTAATCATCATGACCGATGATAAGCAGGTAGTACTCGAGCGAATTTTACAAGTGACTCGTTATAGAGGGTTTTTGATCGATGGTATAACAGCCAGCGTTAATAACGCTAATAATATCGCTACAATTGAATTATTGGTCAGCAGCGATCGCCCTATTACACTTTTAATTGACCAAATTAATAAACTGGTCGACATCAAGAGTGTCAAGGTAGACAATAACGCGTCACAGCACTCTACAACTAAAGAATGTAGTGCTTAATATAGATTAACTAAGTAGGTGAGGCTTCAACTTTAGTGATGTAAGCATCAATGCTCATCTACAGATCACAAAACAAATTTAGGAAAAGACAATGGCAAAAGTAAACGCAGATTTAATTTGGTTCAACGGTAAACTCATGCCGTGGAAAGACGCTACCGTTCATGTAATGAGTCACGCTTTGCACTACGGCTCGTCAGTTTTTGAAGGTATTCGTGCTTATAACACCCACAAAGGTACTTGTATTTTCCGCTTAGAAGATCACATAAAGCGTTTGTTTGATTCTGCCAAAATTTACCGTATGAATATCCCTTTTACGCCAGAAGAAGTTATGCAAGCGTGTAAAGATGCGGTGAAAAGCAATAATTTGAAATCAGCTTATTTACGTCCATTAGCCTTTTTAGGCGATATTGGTATGGGCTTACGTCCACCTATTGATGCTCAAGCTGACATGATGATTGCCGCCTTTAGTTGGGAAGCTTACTTAGGCGCTGATGCCATCGAAAATGGTGTAGAGGTAGGTGTATCAAGTTGGAACCGATTAGCACCGAATACCATGCCAACGGCAGCGAAAGCAGGTGGAAACTACCTTTCTTCACAACTTATTTCTACGGAAGCTGCACGTCATGGTTATGCTGAAGGTGTTGCTTTAGATGTAAATAATATGGTGAGTGAAGGCGCTGGTCAAAATTTATTCTTAATCCGTAACGGTATTCTTTATACGCCGCCGGGCACAGCCTCTATTTTACAAGGTTTAACACGCGATACTGTTTTCTTCCTTGCCAAGCAATTAGGTTATGAAGTACGTGAAGAGCCTATTTCTCGTGAGTCATTATATCTTGCCGATGAATTCTTTATGTGCGGCACGGCTACCGAAGTAGTACCAGTAAAATCAGTTGATGGACTACCCGTGGGTAATGGTTCCAGAGGCCCGATGACAAAAGCACTTCAAGAAGCATTTTTTGGTATTTTTGATGGGTCAACTGAAATTCCAGAAGATTGGTTAGATTCAGTAGAATAGCTTAGTAACTACTCTCCTCATTGTCATTTGGCACTGTAGCGGCATCGGAAATACTCACTTATAGTGATAAGCTCCGTGTTTCCTTTTTGCTACAGCACCAACTGACTGCGAGTTGAGCAGCTACATATACAAAGACACAATCACAACCAAAATTAGAAACACAAAACTAAGCTCTATTTTAAAAGCCTATTCACTGAACCTTTTCACTGAATAAGCTTTCACAATAAAATTTATCACACAATTTTCAAACGGGACTCAATATCATGCCTAAATTAAGATCAGCAACTTCTACTCAAGGCCGTAATATGGCTGGCGCTCGAGCACTTTGGCGTGCCACTGGTATGACTGATGGCGATTTTGGTAAGCCTATTATTGCGGTGGTGAACTCATTTACTCAATTTGTGCCGGGACATGTGCATTTAAAAGACATGGGACAACTCGTTGCTGGCGCTATTGAAGAAGCGGGTGGTGTTGCCAAAGAATTTAATACCATCGCCGTAGATGACGGCATTGCTATGGGTCACGCTGGTATGCTGTACAGCTTACCTTCACGTGATTTAATTGCTGACTCTGTTGAATATATGGTTAACGCTCATTGTGCTGATGCCATGGTATGTATATCAAACTGTGACAAAATTACTCCAGGTATGTTGATGGCAGCAATGCGCTTAAACATTCCGGTAATTTTTGTTTCTGGTGGTCCAATGGAAGCGGGTAAAACTAAACTTTCAGATCAAATTATCAAATTAGATTTAGTTGACGCCATGATTCAAGGCGCCGATCCAAAGGTATCTGATGAGCAATCTGATCAAGTTGAACGTTCAGCATGCCCAACGTGTGGTTCATGTTCTGGCATGTTCACAGCTAACTCAATGAACTGTTTAGCTGAAGCATTAGGGCTAGCCTTACCGGGTAACGGCTCTATGTTGGCAACGCATGCTGATAGAGAGAAGTTATTTTTAGATGCTGGTAAACAAATTGTCGAATTAACGAAACGTTATTACCAAGATAACGATGAGTCTGCACTACCCCGTAATATTGCCAACAAAGATTCCTTTGCAAATGCAATGTGTTTAGATATTGCTATGGGTGGTTCAACCAATACCATCTTGCATTTACTGGCAACAGCACAAGAAGCCGAAATAGATTACACCATGGCAGACATGGATAAATTATCACGCATTGTACCGCAGTTATGTAAAGTTGCGCCCTCAACGCCTGAGTATCACATGGAAGATGTGCATCGTGCTGGTGGTGTTATCGCTATTTTAGGTGAATTAGCGCGTGCTAACTTGTTAACAACCGACGTTCCTAACGTATTAGGGTCTACCTTGGCTGATGTTATAGCTAAATACGATATCACCGTAACTGATGATGAAGACGTTAAAAAATTCTACCGTGCTGGTCCTGCTGGCATTCGTACTACAAAAGCGTTTAGCCAAGATTGTCGTTGGGATACCTTAGATGACGATAGAGCTAATGGTTGTATTCGTAACCTTGAAAATGCCTTTTCGTTAGAAGGTGGCTTAGCGGTACTTTCAGGCAATATCGCTATTGATGGTTGTGTTGTTAAAACCGCTGGCGTAAGTGACGATAATTTAACCTTTACGGGCCCTGCACATATTTTTGAAAGCCAAGATGATGCCGTAGCTGGTATTCTTGACGGTAAAGTTGTTGCCGGTGAAGTCGTTGTTATTCGCTATGAAGGCCCTAAAGGCGGCCCTGGCATGCAAGAAATGCTTTATCCAACCACTTACTTAAAATCTATGGGTTTAGGTAAAGAGTGCGCGTTACTTACCGATGGTCGTTTCTCTGGTGGTACTTCAGGTTTATCCATTGGTCATGTTTCGCCAGAAGCCGCTGATGGCGGCACTATCGCCTTAGTTGAGCAAGGCGACATAATCCATATTGATATTCCTAATCGCGTTATTGAATTGCAAGTGAGCGACGAAGTAATGGCACAGCGTAGAGAAATTATGTTAGCCAAAGGCAAGCAAGCATGGAAACCAAAAGACAGAGTTCGTCCAATTAGCTATGCATTAAAGAACTATGCAATGTTAGCGACTAGTGCTGATAAAGGTGCTGTACGTAACCGTGATTTACTCGATGGACTTGTAGGTAAATAGCAATGACTCAATATCAAGCATTAAAAAACTACGCGCTCAATCAAAATCAGGCGACTAGTGCTGATAAAGGTGCTGTACGTAACCGTGATTTACTCGATGGACTTGTAGGTAAATAAATGACCAATACCCAAAGCCAAGAGTTGCTCGCACAACACACAGAGCAACTCGACTACCTTAGGCGTATATTGCTTGCACCCGTTTATGATGTTGCCGTAGAAACTGAGCTGACACCCTTAACAAAGTTATCAGCTCGCTTAAATAATCAAATTTATTTAAAACGTGAAGATCAACAACCGGTACATTCTTTCAAAATACGTGGCGCTTACAATAAGCTGTCAAATTTAAGCGAAGCCGAATGCATTCATGGTGTTATTGCCGCATCAGCGGGAAATCATGCGCAAGGTTTGGCGCTAGCCGCTAATAAATTGGGTATAAAAGCCACCATTGTCATGCCCAAAACTACGCCCGAAATAAAAGTGGATAATGTTAGGCGCTTTGGCGGTGAAGTACGCTTAGTAGGTAATAGTTTTAATGAAGCCCAAGAGGCTTCTATTAAATATGCTGAAGCCGAAAACAAAACAGTGATCCACCCTTTTGATGATATCGACGTTATTGTGGGTCAAGGCACCGTAGCAAAAGAGCTATTACAACAGCATGCCAATATTGATGTGGTTTTCGTTCCTGTTGGTGGTGGCGGTTTGCTTGCTGGAATGGCCGTTTACTTAAAACAACTTAGCCCTAACACCAAAATCATAGGCGTTGAAGCAGAAGACTCTGCTTGTCTAAAAGCCGCCTTGGCGGCTGGCAAACCCGTTGATTTACCTCAAGTAGGTTTGTTTGCTGATGGCGTTGCAGTAAAGCGTATTGGTGAACATACGTTTAAGTTAATTAAACGTTACTGTGATGAAGTTATTATGGTAACCACCGATGAAATTTGCGCCTCAATAAAAGACATTTTTGAGCAGACTCGTGTTATTGCCGAGCCTGCAGGTGCCTTGTCATTAGCAGGATTACAAAAATATTGTGCTACTAGTGAGCAAAGTGATCAGTCCTTAGTAGCAATACTATCAGGCGCCAACATGAATTTTCATAGTTTACGTTATGTATCTGAACGCTGTGAATTAGGTGAAAAAAGAGAAGCTATTCTTGCGGTAACCATTCCAGAAGAAAAAGGCAGTTTTAAACGTTTTTGCCAAACCATAGGCAACAGAGCCATTACCGAGTTTAATTACCGCTATACAGGCGAGTCAAGTGCTAATGTTTTTGTTGGTGTCCGTTTAAGTGGTAGTGCAGAAGAACGTCAACAGCTACTTAACCAGTTAGCAAGTGCCGACTACCAAGTTAATGATTTCACCGACAATGAATTAGCAAAATTACATGTACGCTATATGATCGGCGGTAAAAATCAAACGGATAATGCTAATGAACGCCTATTCAGTTTTGAGTTTCCTGAGCACCCCGGCGCATTAGAAAAATTTCTTGGTGCGATGGGTGAAATTTTCAATATCACCTTATTTCATTATCGAAATCACGGTGCTGCATTTGGGCAAGTACTCGCAGGCTTTGAAGTGAGTAGCGACAAAGAAAATGAATTTTTTCAGCATTTAAATGCTTTAGGTTACCAATTCCAAGAAGCAACGGATAACCTCGCCTACCAAGCCTTTCTCAACTAATGATTGGGAACTTAACAAGTGTAGAACGCAGTAAATAATGAGATCTGCGACAGAAAATGTTAATTTTCTTATAGCGGCTACGCTATGGCTGCTTATCAATGACCTTTACGCCCTCAGGGATCTGATACCAACTTAGTTTTTCACATACCCAAATGTGTACTGTTGGTTCAAAAACACCATCGTCAGTAATATTAACAGGTTTTAGCTTCAATTTTACCGTAGACAAGTCATCTGGATTAAAGTGATAAATTCGGTTGCCACAATTAGGGCAGAATTTTGCATTAGACTTATTTCCACTATCCGCAGCTCTGCTCCACTCTTTTAGCTCGCCACTAAATTCGATAGCACTAGACTCTATTAACGCTGTAATACTAAATGGACTAGTTGAAAGCTTTTGGCATTCCGTGCAATGGCAAGCCATAACCATTTTTGGTGCTTCATGCAGTTTATAAGTGACTTGCCCGCACTGACAAGAACCTTTGATAGGATATTTAATATTGTCCATAATAGACTCCGATGTAGATGAACAGCTAATAGCATATTAGACGAGAGAAAACCTTTATTCTACAGGCTATTAACCATCTGGTTTTTTATAATAGAAATAAAAACTACCTTTATATTATTGGTATATCAAGTGTTTATTGATTTCCTTTAATAAGATTTTGAAGAATGCGTATTTTATCTCATTATTTTTGACGATCCACACAAGCGAAAAAAAACAAATAATTCCAATCTCTTAAGCAATAATACCTTCCAAAACCGATAATATCTTCAAAAACCGACAATACAACATATAGTGCTTAATAAAATATAAAACACTATATGTAGAATTATATTGACAAATAGTTGATCTTGATCAACTATTATAAGCATGAAAATACTATATATTGTGTTTAATAAAAATAGAAAAACCATGTAAGGTTGTCATAGCACTGAACTATGATACGAATTATGAAAAGGAAAATAATGAAAGATCAAATAATGGCAGATACACTCGAAACTCCCGCGGTTTTTGACCCAAATCATTTACAGTTAGCTTCGCAAGATATTTGGCGATCAAAGTATCAATTAAAAACCCCATCAGGAGAGCCTGTCGACCATACGGTCATCAATACCTTTGAACGTGTTGCAAAGGCCATTGCCAGCGTTGAAACTACGCCAGCGAAACAAAAAAAATACCGTGATGAGTTTTTGTGGGCGCTGATGAATGGTGCGGTGCCTGCGGGCCGTATCGTTTCCAATGCAGGGGCTGGTGAACAGAAACCTACTGCCTCAACGATTAATTGTACCGTATCGGCTACTATTAAAGATTCGATGCAAGGTATCGTCGGTGAAGCAGTAAGTAAAGCGAGCTTAACCCTAAAAGCGGGTTGTGGTATTGGTTATGATTTTTCAACTATCCGCCCTGATGGTGGTTTTGTTGCTGGTGCTGGTGCAACAACGTCTGGCCCCTTACCTTTCATGGATATTTTTGACACTATGTGTAAAACCGTGTCGTCTTCCGGTGGTCGTCGTGGCGCGCAAATGGGGACAATTGATTGTCAACATCCTGATATTATGGCGTTCATAAAAGCGAAACGCGAAGATGGCCGCTTACGTCAATTTAACCTCTCAATATTAATCACCGACCCTTTTATGGAAGCGGTTAAAGCCGATGCTGATTGGCAGTTGGTTTTCCCTACCAATCAAAATGAAATTGATCTTCTAGGGCTGAAATATGATGCTAAAAATAACACCAATGATGTGATCTGGCGAGAATGGCCATTATCTATGGATGGCTACATAGTCAATGATGCAGGTGAAACCGCATGTAAAGTCTATCGCACAATCCGCGCAAAAAACTTGTGGAACATGATCATGAGTGCAACGTATGACTATGCGGAGCCGGGTTTTATCCTGATCGACAAGGTGAATGAATATAATAACAATTGGTTTGCGGAACTTATCCGTGCCACCAATCCATGCGGTGAGCAACCGTTACCACCCAATGGTTCATGCTTATTAGGTTCAATCAACTTAACCGCTTTTGTCAGTAATCCTTTTACCGCGCAAGCAAGTTTTGACTGGGAACGATTTAAGAAAGTGGTCCGTATTTTCACGCGTATGCTTGATAACGTGGTAGAAATTAATGGCTTACCATTGCCTGAGCAAGTTGCTGAAATTGAAAGCAAGCGCCGTCACGGTATGGGCTATTTAGGTTTAGGCTCTGCTATGACCATGCTTGGCATGAAGTACGGTAAAAATAACTCAGTGGATTTCACCAGTGAAGTCACTAAACACTTAGCATTAGAAGGATGGCGTGAAGCAACCAAGCTTGCCAAAGAAAAAGGTGGCGCGCCCTTCTTAAATGAAATGTATACCATAACCGGCGCTTTATTACGTAAACGTCCTGAGTTAGCTGAAAAATACAAATTAGGTGATCAGGTTAAAGGGGTTGAGTTACACGTTAACTATAGCCGTTACATGAAAAATATAGTCGCCGAGTTAGGTGATAAATGGGTAGAAGAAGCTTTAACTACAGGGTTGCGTTTTACTCACCACAGTTCAATTGCTCCCACAGGCACCATTGCGTTATCTATAGGAAATAATGCCAGTAACGGCATCGAGCCAAGTTTTGCCCATGATTACAAACGTAACGTTATCGTTCCAGGAAAATCAACCAAACAGCAAGTGAACGTACGTTCGGCCGAAGTGTTAGCGTATGAACGCTTGATGAAAACCACCCACGGGGCTGATTGGCAATTACCGATGAGCAAAATGGGTTCAATCTTATCCTTAGATTTATCACAGTTGCCTGACAGTTTTGTTGATACCTCAACGGTTACGCCATCAGAGCATATTGCCGTGCAAGCAGCGGCTCAGGTTTGGATCGACAGTTCAATTTCTAAAACGATCAATATTCCAACAGAATTTCCTTTCGAAAATTTTGAAAATGTCTATTTAGAAGCTTATACCGCAGGGTTAAAAGGCTGTACCACGTTCCGCTTCAATCCTGAAAACTTCTCGGGCGTACTTGTCAACGAAGCCGATCTGGCCAATACAGATTATCAGTTTACCGTTGAGGGTGGTGAGGTGATCACCGTTAAGGGTAATGCTAAGATAATTTACGAAGGCCAAGAACATATTGCTTCTAACTTATTTGATGCGATAAAAGAAGGGCAATACGGACGTTTTTAACGGGCTTAGCACAAACAAAATTTATTAGGCGGGTTTCATTACCCGTCATTTAGAAGAGACACATCATGACCAACTCAGCTTCATCAGAAAAACCGATCGAAATCAGTAAAAAAATTACTGGTGTATCGGTAGTCAATAAAGAAAACAGCGCATTAGCAAAAGAAAATAACGCTGTTATTGCCTTAGAAAAATCACCCCAACCAGTTGAAGTGATTGAAAAAACTACACGACCGAAAGAGTTAGATTCAAGAACCTATAAGATAAAAGCCTCTACAGGCTATGATCACGCGTATTACGTGAGCATTTCAAATGTTGTGCTTAATGAAGGTACTGCGCTAGAAGAAGTGCGCCCCTATGAAATATTCATCAATACCAAAGACAAAATAAATGTTCAATGGGTACATGCCTTGACCTTTATGATGTCAGCCGTCTTTCGAAAAGGCGGAGAATACATGTTCTTATTAGATGAATTACGTGAAGTATCTTCACCCAACGCAGGCTGGTTTGGGCAACATACCCGTGGTGGAAATCCACGATACATTGAGTCGATGGTTTCAGCTATCGCCGATACCATTGCTTACCATGTTGAAAAAACCTGTGGCGTGGCTGTTGAAAAAATCGAATTATCGAGCGAAGCCAAAGCTATTATTGCAGAGAAAAAAGCAGAGTATCTGAAAAATCACACTTCAACTATCACCTCATCAGAAGTAGATAATGAAGTAGATAGTGAAGATGCCGGCATGCCAAATGCGCTGGATTGTCCTAAGTGTAAGGTGCGCAATGCTGTGATTAAACTTGATGGTTGTTTAACGTGTGTATCGTGTGGCGATTCAAAGTGTGGTTAATGGTATTGGTGTAATTACCAAGTGATATTACTGAGTAGTCTCCGTAATATCTAAGACCAATTATTATCACCCAAAGGGGAAAAGGTGTGGCTGTAGTTTTAGCTGTAGCAGCGTATGAATCTATGCAAGAAAAAATAGAATTACTTAAAGAAATACAAAAGGCATAAGCTCAACTTTCAGTCGGATTAGGTATTTCAAATTCTGATGCGCACACACAAGTTTTGAAAAGTATTAAGCCTTGAAAGTAGTTTGGTTTCCGTTAGTAATAGGGGTTTTGCGCCCATCCCCTCGAAATCAGTACTAAATGAAGTAAACACGCATTTACTTCATTCACCCCTTATTTTTAAAGGGCTTAAATATACATACAAGTGTCTGAGCATAATGGATGAGATTTAGTCACTGGTTTTATGATCTCTTTGTGCGCATTAGAGACATTAACTTTAAATACTTTTCCATATATTATCTAATGAATAATTTGTGTCATATTACTGAGAAGTCTTAGTAATAACCTAAAAACACCCAGCTAATATCCTAATATATTGATTTTATGGGTAATAGTCTCTAATTCTATATTAGATATTACTGAGACTTCTCAGTAATATCCAAGTTACGATAAAAATAAAATATTTATCGTTTCTAAAACTTTGAAATTATGGGATATTAATACAAATTAATTAAAGCTTATGGGATAGACATTACTGAGAAGTTTCCATAATAAGCTGTTATATTTAATCAAAGTTTCGGTAATAATATCGAATCTAACTAAAAGGACTTAAAATGAAAAAAACAATACCTCTAGCTTTAACCATTCTTGTATCTACTTACATTTCTCCAATATTGGCTACAGAAAATAATAGCTGGTACATTGGTGGGTTATATACAGCACAAGATTTATCTGGACTTTCCCCTGATTCTCATGATTTTAACACCGCAGGCATAATCGGAGGATATCAATACAATGAATATATTTCTTTCGAGACTCGCCTTTCAAAAGGAGTTTCAGGATCTGAATTTAATTTCGGTTTTAGAGGTGGAGAATTAGATGATTCTACTTCAGATATAGATTATCAAGGTTCAATATTAATTAAGGCATCGTACCCGGTAACTGATACATTTAATTTTTATGCTACAGCAGGTTATTCAAAAACTAAAATTGATCAAAAAAATGTAATCGCAATTTTAGATTCTGATTTTATAGCACTAGGATCAAATACTTACAACGTTAGTTTTAGCGAAAATGGTTTTACTTATGGGCTGGGCTTAAATTATAAAGTGAGTGATAAATTCATTATATTTACTGATTATCAAATTCTACCTGATTGGGAACCATCTTTTACTCATTCAGAAAATTGGAATAATATTAACATTGGTTTTAATTATGCCTTTTGATGTACTTTAACTATAAGTTGCTTAAACGGAAAAATAACAGTTGGCCATCGCTTCGCGATTATAGCCAACCATTATTTTCCGCTTAGCAAGGCGTTAGGTTTTATGTCAAAATTATATGTAATCATTCTGCTATTTATTTCCCCTGTTTTTGCAGGTGAATTAAATGACTGTGGAAACAACAAACAAGCTCAGCTCTTAGTTAAATTGATAAGCACTGATAAAGAGCAAAAGCGTACGAATATTCGTTGTAATATACTACTAACAAAAGCAGCGGAAGCTAAAGCTAAAAAAATGGCTGAATTTGGTCTTGTCACCCATAACCTAGGGAGGAGTCCTAATTCGCGACTAGAGGAAATAGGTTATAAGCTTCCTAAGCATTACGGAATTGAATTTAATAGCAATCAAGTTGAAGCCATTGCAGGTGGGTATTCAGATGCTGGAGATGTTTGGGATGCATTTAAACGTTCAGAAGGACATAGAACTCATTTACTTGGCGAACATGAGTTTTATTTAGAGCAAGATGAAATTGGTGTTGCTCTTGTAAAAAAATGGGAATCACCTCATGTTGAATATTGGGTAGTATATCTAACAAAAGGTTATCAAAAGAATCAATCTTACTCTGGTGACTTTGATAACATACCTAATAAAGCGCTATTTATATTAAAACAGTCAAAGTAGTAAAATAAAACCTATAAGGCATTAAAGTCGGACAAAAAACAGTTGGCTTTTGCTTATATGGACTCCTCGTATTGTA
>TARA_R110002167_G_scaffold169816_1_pt1 | contig 86524 bp, 60 predicted proteins | sample TARA_R110002167 | Tara Oceans TARA_R110002167 (sample SAMEA4398238) | marine metagenome | biome: Polar Biome; feature: [MES] marine water layer (ENVO:01000295) within the mesopelagic zone...; material: water (ENVO:00002006), including particulate matter (ENVO:01000060) such...
CCTATGCGCCCACGGCGTACCCAGGCTTCGACGTGTATTTTCATGGAAGTACGGCCGCTGTGGGCCACTTCGGTGTAGACGCCGAGTATATCGCCAACCTTGACGGGACGAATAAAACTCATGCTGTCAACGGCGACGGTAACCACGCGCCCTTGTGCGCGCTGACCGGCACAAATACCGGCCGCGATGTCCATTTGGGAGAGTACCCAGCCTCCGAAGATATCTCCGGCAGGGTTAGTGTCGCTTGGCATGGCGATGGTGCGAGTGGTCAGCCGACCACGGGTAACCTCTGTCATGGTGTTATGTTTTCCCGTTCTGAATGGTTCTGTGCACATCTTTAAATAACAGCATTCGACATGACGGCGTTAAACATCGACTCAAAATGCTCATGTATCATTCATACGCTCGGCTTTGGCTTCCTGCGTCGCTCTAACGCCTGCATCCGTATAAGCGTGCGCTTTTTCGTCGATTTTTACCTTGTCCTTTCATCGCGCGCTATGTTTTCAGATGCACCCTTCTGTTGTCACCCTGTGATTGGGTGAGGGTGACTTCGGTCATGCTGTTCACAGCTTGAGAGCGAATATACACCGTATGTCGCATTGAATTATCAGATTTTTTGCATGGCACTGATAGCCAGAGGAGTATCAGCAAGACCAGTCTTCACGGCGAAAAAAACGAAACCCACGGGCATCACAGTGAAAACGCACCAGTTCAACACCGCACGGTGAAACGGGCGTCCAGGGTAGGGGGGCCAGATCCCGAACGGTTGCCCGAATACTATCAGCCGATTGTTGTTCGGCGAGAAAACGGGAGACGGTAATATGGCTGCCCCAGGGCATGCTCAGTGCGATATCAGCCCGATTGGCGCTGTCGACCAGTTGCTCGGCCAGTTGCCAGAATCCGGCGTTGGCTTTGCTGGCGGCAATCAGGGTGTTGCTGTTGAAAAGCCAGTCGGTGAAGGTGATAGAGATGCTGTCGAGTCTGGTTTGTGCCAGCGGCAGAGCGTGGTTCATAAACCAGTTATTGACCTGAATCTCCAGGGCATTGGCTTCGTTTTCCGTGCTTTGGGTCAGTTTGCTGCCGGTTGCCAGGGTGGTATGCAGGTTGTCGGCGGAATAGGGAATGGCAGGAATCACATTGCCGATGGTGCTGCTGGCCTGGGCCAGTAACCGGGTCAGGGCGTCGGGGTAGCGTAATATCAGCAACAGGCCGCTGTCTGCTGGTGGATTGGCCCCGGTTAGTTGTAGTTCAGGTTGTGCCATTGGCTGGCGGAAGGCGTTGTAATAGATCCCACGCTGTTTTTCGGTATAGGCATCCATTCTGCTCGGCATGGCGTATCCCTGAAGAGAGGTTGGTTATTAAAGTGCGACAGCGAAGATAATGGCCAATCAGGTTGCTGTCGAGTCGTCCAACAAACTGACCGCACCGTCCGTCAGGTAGCAGGCAATTTGCCCGACGGTGAATCTGGCTGTCCCTGTTAGAATGACATTTTTGTTGGTCATCAGGTAACGGATTGCATGCTCAAACTCTACCACTCCAATGATCTCGATGTTCTGAAAGGTATTTTGCTGTCGTTGATGCAGCAAAACCCGCCGTCGCCCTTCGAGCGGGAGGCGATTCTGGTGCAAAGTCAGGGTATGGCACATTGGCTCAAATTGAACATCGCCGAAGGTCTGGGGGTGTCAGCGCAGCTGGAGTTTCCGTTGCCGTTCAGTTTTATCTGGCAAGTGTTTAATCGGCTGCGGCCGGATCTGCCGGAACGCTCCCATTTTGACAAGCAATTGATGGTCTGGAAACTGATGCGCTTGCTGCCGGGCCTGGTTGCTGGCGCAGATGATGACCATCCGTGCAAGGCGATTGCCCATTATCTCGATAACGATGAGCAGGGCATCAAGTGTTATCAGCTGGCGCAGACGATTGCCGATGTGTTTGACCAGTATCTGGTCTATCGGCCGGATTGGTTACTGGCTTGGGAGGCCGGTGAGAATCAGATCGAAGGTGCCGATGTCAGTCGCCATCCGTGGCAACCGGTGGTTTGGCGGGCACTGGTGGCTGATAGTGAGCAACAGGGTCACAGCCTGGCTCACCGGGCGCGGTTGATGGAGCAGTTGGCTGAGCTGGTCCGCCGTTATCCCGAACGGCTGGCCGATTTGCCAAAACGGCTGTTTGTATTCGGCATTGCGGCGTTGCCAGGCAGTTACTGGCAGGTGCTGGATGCTATTTCCAGTGTGGTGGAAGTGCACTTTTTTCTGCTTAATCCGTGCCGTAACTTCTGGGGCGATATTGTTGATGATCGACGTCGCTTACGAATTTTACAGCGCCAACCGGAAGCAGCGGCCTATCTCGATCGGGGCAATCCGCTATTGGCCAGCTGGGGTCAGTTGGGACGTGACTTTCTGACACTGGTGCATGATACCGAGCTGGCGTTGGATGTCGAAGCCTGGGTTGATACTGATCAGTCGTTAGATGAAATGAATCTGCTGCAATCCGTACAGCACGATATTCTCGAATTGCAGGATCGCCAACAGGCAGCATTTACTGCCGAGGCATTGCAGCACAGTCGTTTCAAACAGGTGGTGCTGCCGGATGACGACAGCCTCAAGCTGGTGTCGGCCCACAGCCCGCTACGTGAAGTGCAGCGATTACACGATCAGTTATTGAACTGGTTTAGTCGCCATCCAGAGTTGAACCCCCGTGATGTGGTGGTGATGGTGCCGGATATCGATGCGTACGCGCCTTATATCGATGCCGTGTTTGCCAGTGTCGATCAGTCCGTTGGTGGCAATAGTTTGCGAATCCCCTGGGCCATTGCCGACCAGTCGATATTGATGGAAAACCCGTTAATCGAAACCTTCTTGTCGTTATTGGGGTTGGCAGAAAGTCGCCTGACCATTACTGAGGTACAAGACTGGCTGGATGTGGCGGCCATTCGTGGCCGTTTTGGTATTGCCCAGAATGAGCTGGATACCATTAAGGACTGGCTGGTGCGAGCGAATATTCGCTGGGGTCTGGATGGCGCGCAGCGTGGCCGTCTTGGCTTGCCGGTGTTTGAACAAAACAGCTGGCGCAAGGGATTACGCCAGTTATTGCTGGGCTTGATGATTCCAGAAATATTGCCCGGTAGTCAGTACACACCGGGTTGGCAAGGTGACTGGCCGATTGCGGCGGTCGAAGGCACCGGTGCAGAATTACTTGGTAAATTACTGGGTTTTGTCGATGGTCTGGAATACTGGCAGCATACCCTTGGCCAGTTAACAGATCCGGCCGATTGGTTAACCCACTTGCCAGCGCTGCTGGATGAGTTTTTTTGTACCGATTTCAGCCGCGCCGATGGCATCAGTTTGGCGGAGCAACAGCAGCAGGCCGGTTCGCTGCAACGGGTGCGCGATGCGCTGATGTTGTGGCGGCAGGAGCTGGAACAAAGCGCGGTGGTGGCGGGTTCGTCAACCGATACGGGTACAACTGCATCACCGTCAACCCCGCCGTCAGCTGCGGACGGTGGTACAGATGGTGGTACAGATGGTGGTGCCAGTGCCATCACCCTGTCCGGACGAGTGGTGCGGGCCTGGTTTAATGAACAATTAGGGCAGCAAGGTGGCTGGCAGCGCTTTCTGGCCGGGCCGGTGAATTTCTGTACGCTGATGCCGATGCGCTCGATTCCGTTCAAAGTCGTGTGCTTACTGGGGATGAACGACGTTGATTATCCCCGGCGGGTACCACCGGTCGGTTTTGATTTGCTGGCTTCTGGCCAACGCCGTCTCGGTGACCGCTCGCGCCGCGACGATGACCGTTATCTGTTTCTGGAAGCAGTGACTTCAGCGCAGCAACACTTGTACATCAGCTTTCGTGGCCATGGCGTGCGGGAGAACAACGAGCAACAGCCTTCGGTACTGGTCAGTGAACTGGTGGACTATATATGCGACAGCTTTTGCCTGTCGCAGCAGCAGTCATTACCGCATCAGCAGAGTCGCAGCGCCATGCGTCAGTGGCTGATTGAAGAAATACCGCTGCAACCTTTTGGCGCTGGCGTATATTTGCCGCTGGATGCCCATACCACCAATTCTGACTCCGCTGCCAATGTCAGCAAGTCGATGAGTGCCAATCGGATTACTGGCTACCATCCGCTGTGGGCCAAGGTGGCTGGCAGTCATCAACCGCTGTCACCATCAACCGCCGAAAGCGACTTTCTGTCCAGCATCTTGCCGCTACCCGAAGAATTGCTGCCGCTGCATGAGGGTGAGCGAGTGGCGATTGAGCTGACGGATATAGTCAGTGCGTTGAATAACAACGCGGATTTTTTTCTCAAGCGCCGCTTGCGCGCCAACCTGACGCCTTACTGGCAAGATCACCCGGCAGAAGAACCCTTTGGACTGGATCATCTGGAGCGCTACCTTTATCGCAATGATGAGCTGGACAGCCAGTTGGGAGAGCAGACAATCATGGCGCATGAACCGGAGTCAGAACCAGAGCCGCAAGCCCAAAACAGCCGCCTTGAGCGTCTGCAGGCGTTAGGCCAGTTGCCGGTGAACGCGTTGGGGCAACTGACGGCGCAAAAATTACAGGCTTCGGTGCTGCCTTTGACCGAGGCGATACGGCTTGCCCGAGAGACCGCAGCAGAGGCTGGTGCAGATACCACGGCTATTGCCAGTCGAGCACTGGTAACACCGGTTGAACTGGCTGCTGATGAGCTGGTCGGTTTGTTTGCAGCTGGTCGGCTTCCCGCCAGTTCTCCCCTGTGCTGGCAAATCGAAGGTGAGCTGGGCCATTGTGTCGGGTCGACGTTGATCCGTTACCGGCCCGGTGGTATTCGCGGCAGACAGCTATTGGCAGCCTGGCTGGAGCTGGTATTGGCGCGACGGGTTCATGGCGACGCCATTACCCATACGTTGGTGTTGGGCCTGGACAGTAAAAAGAAGGTCGAGAGACACCAATTGACGGCGCCGTCACAACAACAGGCCGGGGAAATTCTGGCGGCCTGCGTGGCATTTTATTTACGTGGCTGGTGCCAGCCTCAGCCATTGTTGCCGGATTTGCTCTGGCAATTGGTTCAGGCCGAAGAGGATGAGCAAGCGGATGTGGTGGCTAAAGCCGCCGAACAGGTATTCGGTGAATTGGCGTCGGTGGCTATGCTGCGGTGTTTCCCGCCGCTGGCTGATCAGCTGGAACAGCCAGTGCAACGAGCTGAGTGGCTGGCACGATTTGACTGGCTGGTGAAACCGCTGGTCGCACATTACCGTCGGCTGGAGGATGAGCAATGACCAATACGCCCGCCAACACCGTAGCCACCGTCAGCCCGGATACGGCCACGGTGAATCCGCTGGATATATCCACCTTTCCGTTACTGGGCCAGTCGTTGATCGAAGCCAGTGCTGGCACCGGTAAAACCTACACCATCGCCAGTCTCTACAGTCGCTTGCTGATTGGGCATCACACGGGTCTGGCGCAATTGAGCTGTGACCAGGTGTTGGTGGTGACCTTTACCAATGCCGCCACCGAAGAGTTGCGTGGCCGTATTCGTGAGCGTATCCGTCATAATTTTGAAGATGTCGTGCGCATGCGTGGTGGCCAGCCCGTTGATGATGATTTATTTGGCCAGTGGGTTGCGCAACTGGGGCTGGATGATGCCGGCTTGCAAACGCTGGCGACCTGGTTGCAGGCCAATCTGGCACGCATGGACGATGCCAGTATTTTTACCATTCATGGGTTTTGCCAGCGCATGCTGAAGCAGTTTGCCTTTGATACCGGGGTGATGTTCAGTGCCGAGCTGGTGCTGGATGCTGATCAGTATTTGCGCCAGGCCTGCGAGGATGTCTGGCGTAATGGCTTGTATCACCAGCAGGTATTGGCAACGGAATGGCTGTCGGCGGTGTTTCCGACACCGGCCGAACTGATGTTGACTGTGCGCAACTGGTTTGCCCGGCCAGACGCCTGTTTTATTCCTTCACCCGCGCCGGGCCAGGTGTTATTGCCGCAGCACTGGCACGATGCAGAACGCTGTTTTGAGCAGGTGGGCAAGCTTTGGCAGCAATTGGGTGATCAGCAGATTCTGGAGCTGCTGCAGGCTGGGGATCTTAATGGCAACTCCTATCGCAAGGCTTCGGTGCCAGGCTGGATACGGGAAATCGGTTTGTACTTCAGCGCTCCCTTTTCGTTCAATGTGCCAGACAAACTCGGCCATTTTGGCAGCGGGATGTTGCGTGAGAAAACCAAAAAGAACGGCGTAACGCCGCAACACGCGCTGTTCGAGCAGATACAAGCACTGGTAGAAACGCTGCAACCCTACCTTTCCCAGCTGCAACAGCTGCGCTCGATGTTACCCGTTGTCTGGTTTGGTGAGGTTCGGGAGCGTTATATCGCGTTGCTGGAGCAGGCTGGCGCGATGTCTCCGGATGACTTGTTGCGGTTACTGGATACGGCGCTGAGTGGGCCGATGGGGCAACCGTTGGCAGAGCAGATTCGCAGCCTGTATCCCGTTGCCCTGATTGATGAATTTCAAGATACTGACCCGCTGCAATACCGGATTTTTGCCACTATTTATCCTGCTCATTATCCCGCTGGTGCGTCCACTTTGAAGGCTGATCCGGCTGCCACTCAGGGCCACGTTGACGAAGATCAGGGCGGCAACAATAAGCATGCCTCGGCTGCGCTGCCTGCCTGGGGTCTGACCGCCATTGGCGACCCGAAGCAGGCCATTTATGCCTTTCGGGGAGCGGATATTTTTACCTATATCGAAGCCCGCAGGGCGATGAAACCGGAACGTATCTTTACGCTGGATACCAACTGGCGCAGTCATAGCGATCTGGTTGCTGGAGTTAACGATCTGTTTGCCGAGCATCCGGCGCCATTTGTCTTCGACGACGATATTCCGTTTCATCGAGTCAAGGCCGCAGGCAAGGAAGATCAGCAGCCGTTGCGGCTGACTTTGGCCGGGGACACAGTGCCAGCGCAACCACTGCAACTCTGGTTTGATGAGGTGGAAGAAAACCGCGATCAGGGTGTCTGGCGTTGTGCGCAGCAGTGTGCCAGCAGTATTCGGGCATTATTGACCGGTACCGGCCAGCTGGGCGATCAGCCGGTACTGGCGCGGGATATGGCGGTGCTGGTACGCAGTCACAAACAGGCCCAGATCATGAAAAAGGCCCTGTCGCGAGCCGGTGTCGGAGCGGTGTTCCTGTCTCGGCATTCGGTCTTTCGCAGCCTGGAAGCGGCGGAGCTGCTGAGCTGGCTGGCCGCGATCGCCGAACCGGCGAACGAGCGGGCGGTGCGTAATGCGCTGGCGACGTCGCTGCAAGGCTACCGCAGTGAGCAGCTGCACCAGTTGTTAGTAGAGGAAGCCGCCTGGGAACAACAACTGGCCCAGGTTCAGGGTTACCACGATTGCTGGTTACGCAATGGCATTATGGCCAGCCTGATGCGCTGGCTTAACGATAACGACCGGGCGGTGCGGTTACGTCAGCTCGTTGATGGTGAACGCATACTGACCAATCTGTTGCATCTTGGTGAACTGTTGCAGCAGGCCAGTCGCCGTTTGCGTGGGCATCAGGCGTTACTGCGCTGGTTTACCGAACAAGTGCTGGACGAAGCCAGCAGTGGTGATGAAGCCCAGTTGCGGCTGGAAACCGACGCCAATCTGGTGTCGATTGTCACCATTCACAAATCCAAGGGGCTGGAATATCCGCTGGTCTTTCTGCCTTTTCTCTGGAGCGACAGTTACGCTCTGAATCCCAGATCCCGGTCGGTGCAGTACTTCGACGAGCAACAGGGCGTGGTGGTGAATCTGGATCCGGATAAAAACGCCAGAGAGATGGCCACCCGCGACAGTAAGGCAGAAATGATGCGGTTGTTATACGTGGCGCTGACTCGACCAGTGCAGGGCTGTTTTATCTGGTTGTCGGCGGCGATGAGTAAGAAAACCCGGTTGCTGGATACCTCGGCACTGGGAGAGCTGCTGCAAACGACCGGGACGGCGAATCAGCAACTGGGTCAGCACCTTGGTGACAGGGTTCAGATGAGCCAGTGGCCGGGCTGGCCTGACGGTGACCGGCCACTGTTGCCTGCCGCGACTCGTGTGCCGCAGGCGCTGGACTTTTCCCGCCGACTGAAGCAGTGGTGGCGCGTCAGCAGTTTTACGGCGCTGAGTTATCACGCCGCCGGGCCGAGTGAAGCCGGCTATTCCAGTGCTGCCGAGGCAGACGCTGGCAACCCGGTGGGGTTTGCGGAAGCTGATAATCTGCGCCTCGATGAAGCCAACCGCAATCCGTCCAGCAGCGCTACTAACGTTAATCCGTCGTCAGCACCGGTCTTGTTTGATACGGCTTTTGCCGAATCGGTGGCGATCAGCTTTCCCCGCGGTGCCCAGGCCGGTACGTGTTTGCACAGCGTGCTGGAGCAATGGGATTTTCATACCCGAGAGACGCTGACCGATACCATTTTACCCGCTGAGCTGAGTCGTTTTGGCTTGTTACCAGACGCCACCGATGGTCAGAACCAGGCTCAGCAGCCGTTGTCTGGCCGCCTGGCCGCCTGGCTGATTGGCGTGGTGAATACACCATTAGATGCAGTGTCGGGATTGTCGCTGGCAGCGCTGGAGTCACAGCAACGGCTGGACGAAATGGAATTCTGCTTGCCGATTGGCGAGTTGCGGTCGGAGCAGCTCAACAGCCTGTTAATTGAATCCGACCGCGACGTCGAAGGTATCTGGCGTCCACGGCTGGAGTTCAGCCCGGTGACGGGCTATCTGAAAGGCTTTATCGACCTGATGTTCTGTTTCCAGGGGCGTTATTACCTGGTGGATTACAAATCGAATTATCTTGGCGACCAGCCCCAACACTACACTGGAGCCGCGCTGCAGCAGAGCATGGTGGAGCATCATTATGATTTGCAGGCCTGGATTTATACCCTGGCACTGGATCAGTTTTTGCGGCAGCGGCTACCGGACTATGCGCCACAGCGTCACCTCGGTGGCGTGTATTACCTGTTTTTGCGGGGCATGGGCCCCAAGACGGTTGCTGGTGCTGGTCATCCATCTGACCCGTGTCCCGGCGTTTATTTTCGCGCCATCGATCCGCAAGCACTGCAACGCTGGCAGCAGCGGCTGCTGCGTCAGACCGGGGTGGCAGAGGTTCAGGAGCGGGCAGAGGTTCAGGAGCGCCAGCTGTCGACACCACTTCCGCAACAACAGATTCAGGGAGAACTGGATTTATGATCACTGTTATCCATGAGTCTGCGTCTGGGCGTCGGCTGGTGCCGGTGCTGGCACCATTAACAGCGCGGACATCCTTGTCACCGCTACTGGTGCGGTTAAGGGATTCCGGGCGACTGCGGGAGATTGATCAGCAACTCAGTCGGCAACTGCTGGAGTACGAAGGACAGTGCCCGCCGGAGCAGGCGCAGGCCTTGTATCTGGCTGCAGCGTTGGTGTCGGTGGTACTGGGCCGGGGACAAGTGTGTTTGCCACTGGATCACGCGCCGCTGCCGGAACTGGCGGCCAGCTGGCCAGTTATCGAACATTGGCGCGACTGGCTACGTTCTTGTCAGGGTTGCTGGTGGTGTCCGTGTGACGACGAGATGTTGGTGGCCGATGCTTATCAGGGTCAGCCTCTGGTGCTGGAGCAGCGACAGGTGGCGGGTAAACCGGTATTACGTGTCTACCTGGCGCGGTATTTTTTCTATCAAAGTGGCTTGGAGCAGCAAATCAAGGGGCGTCTGGATCTGTCAGCGGAGCAGAGTGTGCAGCAGCCTGATTTACGGCAAGCATTGACGACGCTGTTCCCGCGTCAGCTTGATGGCCAGCACGACTGGCAGGCAATGGCGGCGACAACCGCCTGCTTGCAACATTTCAGTGTGATCACCGGTGGCCCGGGTACTGGCAAAACGACCACGGTTACGCGTTTGCTGAGTGCCTTGCTGACGCTGCAGCCATCATTACGCATTGCATTGGCCGCACCTACGGGTAAGGCCGCAGCGCGTATGACCGAGTCCATTCGGGCGGCCAAATTACGGGGTGGTATTGCCATGGCAGAACGGATTCCGGATGTCAGCTTTACCTTGCATCGGTTACTGGGCTGGCACCCCGGTGGCTTCCGTTTTGGCCCACAACGGCATTTGCCGTATGACTGTGTGGTGGTGGATGAATCGTCGATGATCGATCTGGCGATGATGTATCAACTGATGAGTGCGCTGGCTCCGACGGCACGGCTGGTGTTACTGGGCGACAAGGATCAGCTGGCGTCGGTGGAAGCGGGCAGTGTACTGGCTGATCTGTGTGATGCCGGTGCTGTCCACTGGCCAGATATCGACTTTGGCCAGCAGGTTGAATCCCTGTGTGGTTATAACCCGGCGCTTGGTCGGCCCGACTCCGTGGCAGATGACACTCACCACCCAATGGTTAACGCCGTGGTGCAACTGCAGATATCCCATCGTTTTGATGCCAACAGCGGCATTGGTCAGTTAGCGGCGGCGACCAACTGCGGTGATGTCACTGCGGCGTTGAATATGTTTCCCCGCTACGACGACATTGAGTTACTGCTGCATCCGCTCGACACCAGCGAGCCGGTTGGCGGCAGCCAGCCATGGCAGGATGTGCTGATTGAGGGTTATCGCCACTATTGTGAAGCGGTCGCGGCAGCGGACAGCCAGCGTATGCTGGCGGCGTTTAATGATTTTCAGGTGCTGGTGGCGACTCGGCAGGGGCCGTTTGGTGTTGAGGTAATCAATGCCCGCATCGAAGAATTGCTGACCCGTGCCGGTCTGCTCAAGCGTACGTTCGATAGCCTGTGGTACTCTGGCAGGCCGGTGCTGGTTACCCGTAATGATTATGATCTCGGTCTGTTTAACGGTGATATCGGCGTGACGGTGGCAGATGCCAGTGGTGCTCTGCGGGTGGTGTTTCAGACCGCTGATGGTGTCCGGCAGCTGTTGCCCAGTCGTTTGCCCAGTCATGAAACTTCTTTCGCCATGACAGTCCATAAAAGCCAGGGTTCAGAGTTTCGTGCTGTGCAACTGCTGTTACCTCCGGTCTGGCAGGCGGTGATCACGCGGGAACTGGTATACACCGCCATTACCCGTGCACGTGAGCACTTTGTCTTGCTGACCAGTCAGAGTTGTTGGCAGCAGGGACTGGCCAGTCGGGTCGAAAGGGCCAGTGGTTTACGCGATGCTTTATGGGGATAGTGACAGGCCAGGTGGTCAGCGGCTGCGCACCAACGTAACAATGTATGCAACTTATTTTTGCACTATCAGGAGACAGCATGGCTGCCAGCAAGTCACCCAATAACCGGCCTTCAGCCCCATCCTCTGCAACAGCTGTGTCGCGGGGATGGCTGTTCTGGCTGGGACGTTCTTTTCTGCTGTTATTGGTGTTACTGATTTTATCAATCCCGCTGATCCGTTTTGCCGGTCCGCCACTGGCGCTTTCCTGGTTGCAACAATGGTATGCCGACCAGGGTGAGGATTATCAACTGACGTTGACCGACTGGCAGTTGGCGGTGATCAGTGGTGAACTGACCCTGACCGGGGTGACCTTGCAACATCCGGGAGTGGGTGCCGGAGCAACCCGTATCGGACAGCTCACGCTGGATATTGATACTGGCCAGATTCAACACCAACTGATTGATATTACCCGGCTGCGACTGGATGGGGTACGGCTTGCTGCTGTCCGTCAGGGGGATCAGTTACTGGTGGCCGGACTCTCTTTGCCGCTGGCAGCGAACGGCGCTGAGACGGCAACTGAAAACAGCCAGACAACCGCCGCATCAACATCATGGGCTGTTCGACTGGGCAATCTCAGTCTGACAGACTGGTTACTGGGCTGGCAGCAAGATGGCCTGGATACTCAGCTGAGTATGCCTTCCGTCGATATAAGCGGTTTTGACAGCCGCACGGATGACGATATTGAACTGGCAGCAACCCTGTCGCTGGATCGACTGTCCGGCAACCAGCAATTATTGCAGAGCCTGGCGCCAGATCTGGATTTGAACACTCTGATACCCGGCTTGCCTGCGGGTACACCACAAACTCTGACGCTGGATCAGCCGATGCTGCTGAAGTGGCAAGGCCGCCTGACGCACTGGCATACAGATCCGGGGGTTAGCGGTGATCTTGCTATCGGCCCATTAGCATTGACGTTGCTGGATACGACTCAGGCCGGGTTTGGCAGTCTGAAGCTGCAGGGGCTGGTTGCCGACGCAGAACAACAGAATTTGAGCCAATTCCAACTCGACGGCGTCAGTATTAAAAGTCGCGTCGATGCCAGTGTCACCCCAACAGCAGAACCGGTGACCTTGTTTGCCCTGAATCGATATCAGGCTAATACACTGGCGTTTGATGGGATCACGCTATCTGTCGGGCAACAGACCATTGCCGGTGTGTCGCTGGATGGTCGTTACTATGACGGCAACATTGCCGGATTACCGTTGCAATTACCCACCAGCGCCGCAGCTGCGGACGAGACTGCAGCGCCAGCAAGTGCTGATTCTCATGCCACGACGACCAATGCCAGTAGCAGTGCTAACGCCGTTAGTCGCCAGTTTGAGGTGTTGTTGCAGGGCATCGTCGTCAATGATGTTGACCTGCGTTGGCAGCAAGCCGGTATACAGGCTCGTATCACTGCCAATGAAATGACCGTTGGCCTGGTAAACAGCGCTGAAAATTTACCCATTGATCTGCAAGGCTCTCTGCAAGTGGCGGAGTTGCATATCAGTCAGCCGCAGCCAGTCGATTTAAAGCAGCCACTGATCTTTAGCTGGCAAGGGGCGCTCAACGACTGGCGGCGTGATCCGGAATTGACCGGTGATGTCACCTTCAAACACTTCGATGCCGTGGTTGGTAACCAGCCGCCGGTGTCGCTGGAAGAGCTGAACCTGAACGGGATTCGTGCTGATCGCAGTGTTCAGACGCTGGAGCAGCTGGTGGTGAATGGTTTGACGTTACAGCTGCCCGACAGTGCCAATGCAATTGCCAGGAAGCAGGGGATGTTGTTCAGTCTTGGGCGTTATGAAGTACCGTCGATTGTCTTCGATGGCCAGACCCTGAGTACCGGGGTACATCAATTCTCCGGCTTGCAAACCCATCTGACCCGGCTGGAAAATGGTTTGATCGCCGGGTTGCCATCACCATCGGCGGTAACTGTTGCGGCTAATACAAGCAGTATTAATACGGGCAGCCCGGGTAATAACAAGGGTGTTATGGATGAGTCGGCCAGTGATGAGGCTGGTTTGGTGGTTCATATCGCTGGTGTAACCATGATGGAAGCAAGTGCGGAAGAGCCATCGGCGAGCCGCATCTACTGGTACGATTTGGCGGTATCGCCACCTCATAAAAGTACACTGACGCTGAAAGCAGTCAGTATCGGTGAACTGGATTCCGCTGCCTTGCTGAACGAAACTGGCAAACCGGTACCTGTGTCGGTGAGCGCTGGACTGGACGATTACAACAGCATTGAATTTACGGCGAATGCCGGGTTGCGGCAGGGATTACCAGAAGGCAAGTTCAAGTTGGCCGTGCGTCAACTGAACTTGCCTCCTTTCAGCCCCTATGTGGTTGAGGCAATGGGCTACAAGGTTCAGAAAGGCATGCTGAAACTGGATAGCAACCTCGATATTGTTAACGGACAAATGAAGGGCAAGGCACTGTTGGTACTGCAGAACAGTCGTTTTGAGCCGGAAGATCAGGACACCATTGATCGTGTCAGCAAGCAGATCTCGATGCCGTTAGAAACGGCGCTGTCGGTGCTGAAAGACGATAACAACAATTTGAAAATCGACGTCCCGCTTACGGGGGCAGTGAATGATCCCGATATCGGCATTCAGGATGTATTGCAGCAAGTGACCAAAAAGGCGGTGAGAACCGCTACATTGTTTTATCTGAAGCAGGCCTTTCAACCCTATGGCACCTTGATCAGTATTGCTTCCCTTGCCAGTGATCAGCTGTTTGCCATACGACTTAATCCGCTGACGTTTGCCGAGCAGGACAGCACACTCAGTCCGGACCATCAGTCCTACCTCGACAAGGTTGCCACGATCATGGCCAGCAAAACAGAGCTGGAGCTACAGGTATGCCCGCTGGTCAGTCGTGGCGAAGCCAACACCCTGGGCGAAGGCTGGCAAGCCTTGGCGATTGCCAGGGGACAATCCGTCAAAGCTTATCTGGCGCAGCGGCAGGATGAGAAAAAACATTCTCTGGGGGATCGTGTCTCCGTTTGTAATCCAGCTATGGCTGAGACACCCCAAGTTGCGCTCGGATTTTAGCGTAGCGCAAGCCATGTTGAAGGGGTTGACGTCCTTGATCCAGGTGGCCGGAGTGGTCTCGGCGTGAGGCAGTTCGCGTTTTAGGTATCGATACCATCACAAAGCGAAGATTAAGTTTTTGCTGTTGTCAATATTGAGATCAATGTCAGATTGTGACCTCCAGGCGATGGTATGGTGGCGTCTCGTTAAAAAGTACCATGAGAGCGCGCAGTATTGTTGCGCCTGATGGAACCAAGAGAGGTTGCCAATGTACTCTGAAGCTGGAAGTCGCTATCCCGAAACCGCCCTTATTCTCGCCACGCTGAAGCAGTTTGTTAGCCAGTCAGCATCTCGTGGATCCGCCAAGGCGGCAGCCGTCATGACCCGAGAGGGAAGAATGCTTGGTGCCGCCCTTGATAAAGATACCAATGAGGACATCTTTGCTGCAATGAATGCATCGTTACTGATGTTGGCCCAGAAGGCGACAGATGAAATGTGTATCGGAGAATTCCGCCAAATGGTGGTGCTGGGTGATGCTGGTGTTATGCACCTGACTGAATTGGGTGATGGGATTGTATTGGCAGTGGCAACTGGCGCTAGTTCTAATCTGGGTCGGGTGATGCTGGATACACGGCAGATCTCTGTGCGCTTGCGGCGTTGCCTGGACAGCCCGGGCTCGGTTCAGCATGCATCTTGATAGCAGTAGCAGTAAAGGCGGAGATCATTTATGAAGGTATTGGTGGAACAACGGGCGCGATCAACCGACCTGGAAGACAGTGTCTATCGGCTGGTCAAGAAGGCAGTACAGTTTGGCAAGAACATTCAGGTGCTTTTCCATACTGATGATTACCTGTGTTCAACCGACCGGTATCTGGTTGTGCTGGGAGGATCCGGCAGATTTCTGATTAACAATATCGACTTTGATGAGGTGCTTGCTGCTGCTCCGGATGCTTATCGGGCACGTGGCTTGAAGTCGTCACCACTGATTTCTCAAGTGGAAAAATGTGGTCGTGATATTCGTGAATTTTATTGGCAAGCGGCGTTTCAATCGTCTGGAGGACGGCTGCTGGATGGCTGTCGTGAGGATGATGTTATTCAGTTGCGGCAATGGCCCAACTTTACGCGTCTGTATACCAGTCCCAATATTTATCGTATTTCGTCCTTGCTCAGCGCGCGTCCAACGACACTGGATGTGGCAGCCCGATTATTGTCTGTGCCCAAGGAAGAGTTGTATCAGTTTTACAGTGCTGCTTTGTACAGCGGTTATGCTGAAGTGCTGAATCGTGCTGTCGTCGCTGAAATCGAACTCAAACCTCACCCTTACGTGCGGATTGTGAAAATGTTGTTGGGTCGATTTGGTGGTGGTCAGCAAGCTGTACTCTGAAGGTTTCGAACAGCAAAAATCATCAATAAAAAAACCGGTTCTGGTGACAGAACCGGTTTTTTTATATTACTGTTGCCATATTTATATCCCCTTTCTACCAAACTGAGTCTGGCAGAAAGGGGGACAAACATTACCCGATAATCGGCTTGACAACATACAGCAGGTCGCCCTGATTCACCTGTTGACCATCGGAGTTCATGATGCGGGTGACCTTGAACTTTTGATCAGCCGGATACAGTTCGGCGTCGGCCCGGTTAAACTGCTTCAGGCTCAGCGGTGTGAACATTTTCATGGCTTCCATCAGGCAGAGAGTATGTTCCACGTCAATGATGTCCCCTTCTTTGACAAACGCCGGTTCGCTAGGAGAGGAAGATCCGTAGAAAATGCTGGTGGTTGGCGACAGCACTTTCAGTTCGTCAGAACCTTCGATTTTCAGGGCGGATGCATCGACGGCAGTGGCAGACAGATCTGCTTCTTTCTCTACATCGGCAATCAGTTCATCGAGATTGATACGATCGAGGAATTTCGGCAGATAACCGGTATCGTAAACGCCGTTACGGAACACTTCATCATCCAGCACGCGTTTGGCGGTTGGGATATTGGTGCACACACCGGTGATTTTGACGCGATCCAGATATTCACGCAGTTTGGCAATCGTGTCTTCACGATCTTCGCCATAACAGATGATCTGCACGATCATGCTGTCGTAGAACGGCGAGACCTGTTTGCCAGCTGCCGCCATGGAGATCAGGTCGATATAATCTTCTTGCGGCAGTACACACTGGCGGATCGTCCCTGGTGTCGGCACGAATTGCAGCTCATCACCCTTGATCACCGGTTTCTCGGCGTTGATACGGACTTCAATAGCGTATCCTTTGGAGACTGGTTTCAGATCAGCAATGGATTCACCTTCGGCGATTTTGAACTGGGTCGAGACAATATCGATTCCGGAAACCCACTCGGTTACCGGGTGCTCAACCTGCAAACGAGTATTCATTTCCATGAAGTAGATGGTGTCGGCATCGAGATCGAAGATGAACTCAACGGTACCGGCACCGACATAATCGACGGCATTCGCCAGCTTGGAAGCGAAGTCGTAAGCAGACTGCTCTAATTCGCGCGGCAACATGGTGGAACCGGATTCTTCGAAGATTTTCTGGTTGTTACGCTGTACCGAACAGTCACGCAGTCCCAGAATTTTGGTATTGCCGTGCATATCGCGCAGCACCTGGATCTCGATGTGGCGCAGGGAGGTGACAAACTTCTCCAGATACACGTCGCCGTTACCAAAGGCCGCCTTGGCTTCGGTGGAAATCTGGTGAAACAGAGTGTGCATCTTGTCAGCAGAGTGAACCACCTGGATGCCCTTGCCACCGCCACCATGTACCGCTTTCAGCAGTACCGGATAACCAATTTCATCCGCTACCGCCGCCGCGTTGGCCGAGCTGGTCAGAATGCCATGAGATCCGGGTACTACCGGCACTTGCACGCGCATGGCGGTGTTGATGGCGTTTGACTTGTTACCCATGGTTTCCATGGAAGAAACCGCCGGGCCAACGAAGTTGATATTGTGATTGCCACACAAGGCCGCAAACTGGCTGCTTTCAGACAAAAAGCCGATACCCGGGTGTAATGCCGTGACATTTTCGTGATGAGCCACGCGCAGTACCGACTTGGCATTCAGGTAGGATTCATCCGGGGTGTTGCCACCGATACAGACCACGCGGTCTTCAGGCCCCAGCATATCGACCGGAACGGAGTCCATGTCCGGGTCTGACTGTACCAGTACCACTTTTATGTCGTTTTCCTGGGCCTTGCGGATCAGTTTCACCGCCGTACAGCCACGAGCGTGGATCAGGATCTTGTCAATCTTGCCGAACTTCTTGGCAGCGGTGGAGCCTTTGCCAGTATCCGGCGTCAGACGTTCGGCGCTGACGTAGCCTTGCAGCACGCGCTCCAGGACGTCGTCAACGGAGTGACGGGCCACGGGCATATCCGGGTCAATGGCACGCAGCTGGTCGTCAAGGTTGTCAAAAAACGGATGACGAACCAGGCCATCCATCGACTTCGGTGATACCGACAGGTAGTTGGACAGGGTGCAGGTGCTAGGCAGATAGGACGGCACTACGATCTGACCAGCAAATGGCATGTTGGTACCAGAGAAGTAGTAAGTCTGCGCCAGCGGGTGCGTCACAAAGCTTGCCTGGGCACCACCGGTACAGTCACCAAAACCGAAAACAACCAGTGGTAATTCGTTGTCGCGCACGAAGCGGGTGATGCGGTCGTTGGTCACGGCCATGGAAAATAGCGCAGCAGCGCCTTCCTTGGTCTGCATGCCACCCGATGAAACAAAGCAGACGATTGGCAAGTGCAGCTTGGCGCATTCAACCATCAGTTTGCAGAATTTCTCCGCCGAAGCCATATCGAAGGCGCCAGCCTGAAAGTCCAGGTTGGATACCAGAGCACCGACTTGCTGTTCGCGTTCACCGATACGGATGGTGCCGATACCGGTAATGACACCACAGGGGGTGATGTCTTTTTTCAGTGCGCTTTCAATAGAGCTGCGAAAGCCAGGGAAGGACACCGGATCGGCAGACATCAAGCTGCTGTTGAGTTCCTGGAAATCGCTGAAGAAGCGTTCAATCAAGGCCCCGGCGGAGGTTTTCTTCTGTCGCTTGGTGTCGTCCAGCACTTGCTGGATCAGCAAGTCGTGGTAGGCCATGGTCAGACGGTTCCAGAAGTCCTTGCGGCGACCAATCGACACCGGATTGATGCGGCCACTGTAGGCTTTGCCTTCCTGGTCAGCGGCATGGTACTCGGGCATCAGTTTTTCAAAGATAAAGGTAATGACCACAAACAGGGTGTCGGACAGACGCGGAAAGGCCAGTTTTTTCCATTCTTCGACCGATTTCAGGAACGCGCCACGCTGACTACTCTTGATGAAGTAGCTCAGCCAATGGGTGAAGGATTCCCGCTCCTGTGCGGTATAACTGTCGCCATTGGTGGCTTCAGCCAGAGATTTTTCCAGCAGTGCCTTGAGCGATTCCAGCGATAACGCACGGGCTTCGTTGGCTTCCTTGGCGACGTTTACCAGATTATTGATGAAGTTGTCGTACAGTTGGCCAAATACCAGCATGTTGCGACAGACTTGAGTGAACTCGAAACGCAGTTCATCGTGCAAGATCGCATCAAGAATGGTGATGTCCGGGTGCTGCGGGTTCTGGATGTTTTCCTGGCGGAACTGGATATAGGGTGCCAGGGACTCTTCCAGAATGCGGCGATTGGCTTCTACCTTGGCACTGGTCATGCTGTTGGCCAGGGTATCCGTGCGACTGGACAGCTTCAGTTGAGTTCTTACGCCTTCGGGAATCAAGGCACCTTTGAGGATAATATTCAGTGCCGAAGCGATGGATTGCTTCAAGGCACCCTTGGATTTTTCCTTTTCCAGACCCTCGGTCAGTTCCTGATGCACGTTGTGCGGTAACTGTTCGCGAATGTAGGCCGCTAGCGGGTGGGCGTTGTTCTCGATGAAACGGGCGACGGCCTGGGTGTCGAGTACATCATTGGCACGTAGCAGGAAACGGCTTTGCTTGTAGTTTTCAAGATAGTCGAGCAGGCCCTGGAAATTGACCGGAGCATCGGATTTCCAGCGGTTAAACAGGTACAGACCGAGATTGAAACAGAGTTCCTGTTTGGATTTCAGATAGTTGTTTTTGGGCTCGCCGAGGAACAGACGGGCAATGGTTGAGCGGCTCTCGTCACGATCCTCGTACTTGCTCCAGAAGGATTTCCAGCTTTTATGCAGGGCGTCGTCGTAGACGATTTTTTCCGGGGCTTGCAGCCAGTTCTGGAATTTACGTTTGGCTTCGGCGGTTTGCCGCTGCTGCAGTTGACCTTCTGGAATCTCTTTCTCTGCCAGGCGGCCGTAGTTTTCAACCGTGCTGGAGTGGATCCGGCGCCGCAGTGTCAGGTAGCGGGTATAGCGATAAGTCAGACCAAAAACGTTGATATGTTCAGTTGGCGTTTCTGCGAGGAAAAAATTGGAGTCTTTCTGCAGGTTTTGCAGCTTTTCAGATGGTTTCAGGAAGCGGTCCACGGACTGCTTGTAGTGATCCATCATGTAGGGGTGGTTTTTAGCGAATTCTGCCGCATTAGTTTCAATCGACTGGATACCCGTGACAATAGCCTGATGCAGGTTAAAACGTTTTTCGTCTGCATCGGATGGGGCGTAGTCAATAATTCCGTCGATAATACCGGCTTTGCGCAGTTCGTAGCCGGATACGCCGACGTACTTGGCGCATTCTTGCCAGGACAGGTTGTACTTGCGAGCGATGCTGGCCAGCCCCTGAGGCTGGATAGTATTGAAAATACCATCACGGGCACTGAGCAGAATATTGGTGGTTGCCAATGGAATGGCGCCACCGGAATAACCGGCACCCCAAATAATCCCCAGTGTTGGCACATCATTGTTAGCCATTTCGGTGATCAGGTGGGAGATGCTGTGGGCCTGGTTGCCGGCATTGGCGGCTTCACCGGCATCGGCTCCCGGGGTGTCGATAAAGGTAACAATCGGCATCGCACGGCGGGCGTAGGAACGTGCCAGCTGAGCGGCTCGGTTGTGATGTTGTGGGCCCCAGGCGCCGTTACTGTACTCACGATTCTGGCAGATAAAACCGACACGGCGAATTTTGCCGTTAAAATCCATATCGGCTTCTGTTGCATACAGCGGGCCGTCATCAACTTCAGTGATGGCGCGCAGAATCAGGTGGCCAACAATTGCTTTGGCACCAGGGCGCTGGCTACTTTCGCTAGGAGCAACGACCTGTTCGATGTATTCATCGATGTTCAGCGTACTCAGGCGGGACAGCTCGGTCTTGCAGTGTTCCGGTTTGACCAGTCCCTTGACACTTTGGTCAACGGCATTGTCTTCGTATTCCGGAAACAGGGAAGAATCTGCCGAAAGTTGTTCGGCGATTTGAAACAGTTGGTCTATTTGTTTGGGTGCAGTTTGTTCAGACATGGTTGATCAATTCCGTAATATGCCGATCATCGGACTAGGCTGGCAGGCAAGGTACCAGACCAACCAAGCCCGAAACTACGGTCGGACATAGTTCGAGCGCAGAGACGGGCTGTTAAATGCAAACACGGGAGCCGTCGCTATAACGCGTTGCTCCCGCAGGCAGACTCTCACAGAGCCTTGAATATCAGGGCCGCGTTGGTGCCACCAAAACCAAAACTGTTGGACATCACAGTTTTTAATTCGGCGTCACGGTTATTGCGAACAATCGGATAACCTTCGGCTCCCTCATCCAGTTCGGAGATGTTGGCGCTGCCAGTAATAAATCCGTATTTCATCATTAACATGGTGTAGATGGCTTCCTGCACGCCAGCAGCACCAAGTGAGTGACCCGTCAGGGATTTGGTGGAGCTGATAGGTGGAACCTGATCACCAAAGGCTTCGCCAACAGCTTTTAATTCGGTGATATCACCGGCTGGAGTACTGGTGCCATGGGTGTTGAGGTAGTCGATGGTCGGGTTACCAGCCATCTGCAGGGCATCTTTCATACAGCGAACAGCACCTTCGCCGGACGGAGCAACCATATCGGCGCCATCGGAGGTGGCTGAGTAGCCAATCAGTTCGGCGTAGATGGTGGCACCGCGAGCCACGGCATGTTCGTACTCTTCCAGTACGACCATGGCACCACCGCCAGCAATAACAAAGCCGTCACGGCTGCTGTCGTAAGCGCGGGAAGCGCTTGCCGGGGTGTCGTTGTATTTGCTCGACAGTGCGCCCATAGCATCGAATTGCATGGAGAGCGACCAGTGTTCTTCTTCACCACCACCGGCAAAAACGATGTCCTGTTTGCCCCACTGGATCAATTCCATACCATGGCCAATACAATGTGAGCTGGTGGCACAGGCCGATGTCATGGAGTAGTTGACACCCTTGATGCTGAACGGCGTGGCCAAGTTGGCCGATACGGTAGAACCCATGGTGCGGGTAACACGATACGGGCCGACCTTGCGGATACCTTTTTCACGCAGGATATCGACGGATTCAACAATGTCACTGGTCGATGCGCCACCAGAACCAGCCACCAGGCCGGTACGCGGATTACTGACCATGTCGTCACTCAGGCCAGCGTCTGCTATGGCTTCTTTTAATGAAAGATAAGAGTAAGCGGCAGAATCACCCATAAAGCGGAAAATTTTGCGATCGATGTGTTCTGCCAGATTGATCTGGGGGCGGCCGGCAACGTGGCTGCGCATCCCCAGCTCTGCATATTCCGGAATAAAACGGATACCAGAACGCTGTTCACGCAATGAAGTCAGCACCTCGTCCTTGTTGTTTCCGAGGCAACCAACAATGCCAATACCTGTAACTACCACTCGACGCATAACCAGATCTCTGAACAGTTTATTGTTTGTGCTTTGACGTGCCAGTGTACGACAAACACGTTGAATTATTGTTTCAAAAAGAAGTAATGAACCGTCTAAAGGCCCAATTTCCATGAAATTGGCAGCCACTATATAGCAGACGGCAAAAATGGATAAAGAAAAATATTCTTAACTGAGAATCGGTAATCAAATGTCGATTCTCTTGTGGGGGCGATTAAAATGCCCGGTTACTGCCTGTATCTGTCTTTAAACAGAAGATGAATTTGCCTTTTGGTGTCGTTTTGACAGCGCAGGCCACCAGAACCGACAGATGGCTGTTAGCAGTGCGACCAGTGCCACCAGGTTTGCCAGTATTTGTGTGTCCGGATAGCGACTGTCAAAAAAAGGCATATAGAGCGCGGCGAGCGTTAACAATGAGGCTGAGGTGAATGTCGCTGCTGGATGGTGTAACCAGTCGAACTTGAGTGCCAGCCAGGCTGACAGGCAGGCACCGAGAATACCACAGGCGGCACCAACCAGTACGTCAAGGGGCCAGTGCGCGCCGACAGCGATACGGCTGGCTGCCGCCAGCAGTGCAAAGATTAACAGTGGCATCAGCCAGCGGGGTGACAATGCCAGTATTACCAGAGTCCAGGTGCCCAGCGCGGTAAAGGCATGACCAGAAGGAAAGCTGTGGTGGCGCAGCACGGGGCCGATAATATGAAAGCTGTCTGGTATCAGTACGGCGGCTGGTCGTGCAGCATCAAACAGTGCCTTGCTGCCGTGAACAAACAGGGTTCCTAATAACAGTAGTACCAATGCGGGGGCAAACAATGAAGGACGTACGCTGGCTAGCAGTAACAGCAAGGACATGGCGAATACGGTATCGGCGGTGAAGGTCAGGTTTGCCCACAACGCATTGGGGAGCAGGCTGGCATCCTGGTTCAGCATCAGAAACAGGGCAGCATTGGTATCCATGATGGCGACCACAAGGGCGAACAGCAGCAGCAGCCCGGCAGCGGCTAGCAGCGGAGTCAGATGGCGACGTCGCAGCGACAGATGATCAGTCATTGTTTTCATCCGTTGTTGGGGAGGTTTCTGTGTGACTGCTCGGTGTGTTGTGATCCGGCCGCCGGATAATGACGATCGGGCCAGACTGGAACAGCAGCTGATAGCGGTCAAGGTCGGGGATTCTGTCGACTCGTCCAAAACCGATTTCCCCAGGCTCAAGTGCCCGTCGTGGTGTGACCCGATCCAGATAGACGTTAAAGCTGGGGGTATCGATCGATTGGGTGACAACATCAACCCCCAGCTGGCGCACAAACTGTGCGGCATCATGGATGGGGCGTTGTTGCGCCTCACTGAACGCTGGTGCAAATACGTACCAGACGAACAAGGTTTGCAGTACGCCGGTTAAAAACAGCCCGTGCCAGATTGCCAGGCGTTTCCAGAGAATTGCCAGCAGTGACAGCAGGCCGAAGACTGCGGCAATCATCGCGAAGTCCTGATTGACATATTGGGCGGCCCGCTCGGCGGTCTCTATCTCGATCGGGTTGGTCAGTCCGGCCTTGATGGTAGGAATCAACAGCGGGAAGGCAACCATCAGAGCAAAAAACAGTAGCGGCAGAACAGCTGCCAGCCAACGGCGGCGTAACTGGAAGCGGTAGCGGGCCATCAGCAACACCAGTGGGGTGCAGCCATATAAAATGTAATGCGGCAGCTTGGTGCTGGCGAGACTGAACAGCACCAGCACAAACAAAAACCAGATCCATAAAAAGCGGTTCAGCGGTTCGCGGCTGACGGTTTTGATGCTGGGTAACATACGTAACAATAGCGGGCCAAAGGGGGCCAGGACAAAGGGCAATACCAAGGGGTAAAACAGCAGGCCACCGTCGTGGCCTTCCATGGTGTTGTTGAAACGGTTGACGTTGTGTTTGAAGAAAAAGCCGTCAATAAAGGCCTGCCCCTGGGCCAGATATTCGGCCATGTACCAGGGTGCGGCGATGAGCAGAAACAGCAGCCAGCCCGGTATAAAAAACAGTGCCTTGAGCAAGGCCTCGCGCTGGCCGCTCCAGAGGTAAAAAATCACACTGACGATCAGAGGAATTGCCACCGCCACCGGCCCCTTGGTCAGTACCCCCAGTGCCATCAGGGTGTAAATAGCATAGAGAACCCGTCGAGAGGCAACTGCGGTGTCCGGTAATAGACTGAGCTGACTGTGGTGATACATCAGTAACAGAGTCGCTGTCAGGATCAGATTCAGCAGCGCGTCTGCGGTGGCAACATGAGCGATCATATTGATCCCTAACGCGCTGGCACAGATCATCGCGGCGGCAACACCGGTATCGCGGCTGATATAGTGACGGGCAAAGGCGAAAACGGATAATGACCAGCCGATTCCAGCCAGTACGGAAGGCAGTCTGAAGGCCCAGACTTCGGTGCCAAACAGGGCGATAGACACGCCCTGTAGCCAGTAAATCAGGATAGGTTTGTCAAAACGTACCCGGTCATTTAACCAGGTGGTAATAAAATCACCACGTTCAAACATGCCGCGAGTGGCTTCGCTAAAGGCACCTTCATCGTGGTCAAATAGCAGGTAGCCGCTCAGGTTGAGCGAAAATAGCCCGATCAGTAGCGGCAGCAGCCACAGTGGCATGCCTGCCGGGAGAGGTATTTTCATAAGACCATCAGCCTTGGCTGCTGGCATCGTCGGTGGCTTTGCCGGTTGAATCTGCCGCCTCAACGATTACCTGGCCTGGGGCGGCCCAACAGGCTTCCTGGTCATCAGACGCGTCACCACGGTTGTAGATCACATACTGATGCTGCTGACGTTGTGAGGATTCAAAATAGGTTCGTGAAATCAGTTCCGACATCACACCGGTGGTGAGGAATTGCAGCGCCGCGATGACACAGACCACGGCGATCAGAAACAGCGGTCGACCGCCAATATCTTCACCCAGAGCAAATTTGATCACCGCCAGGTACATCAGTAACAGCGTGCCGATAGACCCCATGCTCAGGCCAATCATGCCAAAAAAGTGGCCTGGGCGAGCGCGGTAACGCATAAAGAAGTAGACCGACAACAGGTCGAGAATCACCCGAAAGGTGCGGGAAATCCCGTATTTGGAGGTGCCTGCGGTGCGGGCATGGTGTGTTACGACGATTTCTCCGATACGGCTGGGGGGAACCACTGCCGCGACCCAGGCAGGAATAAAGCGATGCATTTCACCGTACAGGCGAACCTGCTTGATGATAGCGGCGCGATATACTTTCAACGAGCAGCCATAGTCATTAATGCGCACCCCGGTGATTTTGCCAATCAGACGGTTGGCGATACGGGACGGAATCTTGCGCATCACCAGGTCATCCTTGCGGTTCTTGCGCCAGCCGGTGAGCAGATCGAGGTCTTTTTCGATCAGGTGGTCGATCATACGGGGGATATCAGCCGGGTCATTTTGCAAGTCGCCGTCCAGCGTGGCGATCAGTTCACCCCGTGCTTCGTCGATACCGGCTTGCATGGCGGCGGTCTGGCCGAAGTTACGCCGTAATTCAACCACCCGTACATGAGGGCCATAAAGATCGGACTCGCGATGCAATGCCTGGGGCGTGCCATCAGTACTGCCGTCATCCACCACCAACAGTTCCCAGTGACCCTGATAGCTGGTCAGGGCTTCGTGCACCCTGGCAACCATGGGGCCGACATTGTCAATCTCGTTGTACATGGGGATAACGATGGACAAGGACGGCTTGCTACAATCTATCACGGGGTTACCACTCTGCAGACTTTAATGTGCGCGGATGATACCCAAAAGCGCCGGGTGATAAAACGTGACAACCGTTGCATAGCTGCAATTAATCTTTCAGCGCTCCTGTGTCCAGGTGTTTGTGACCCAATCGCCCGGTGGCTATCGTGATCACTGCGGTGAGCAGCAGGGTACAGCCGAGCACAAACAGATGCAGATTGACCGCTGCCGCGAGTGCCTCTGCCGTATTCAGCTGCCAGGGCAATAATCCGGCAACAATTCCGGCTTCGTAGGTGCCTGCGCCTGCGACACCATGAATGGGCAGGATACTGCTCAGTTCACCGGTACTGGCTCCGACCCAGGACTGGCCAAAGCTGATCGCAATAAATTGCTGCAGCACCCAAGCATAAATGGCCAGTTTCAGCACCCAGTTAATCAGCGTCCAGAACAAGGCTCGAATAAAAGGCCAGGGGGATGAGGGTAATACCTGCATCAGGTCGGCTATCTTGTTGGCCATGGCACCAGGGTGGTTACTTAATACCTTGCGGATACGATTTTGCACCGGCAAAACCAGTAGAGGCAGTGCCAGCAAGCCAGCTTGCAACAGCCAGATGTCTGCTGAGCCAGCCGCGATGATATGGTCGGGGATATCGCTCAGCGTCCAGACTGCCAATGCCAGCAGGATGTAAAGATCCAGCAGTCGCAGCCATAACAAGGCGGGCAGGCTATGGCGCACCGGACAACTGAAGTGGTTTTTCATCAACATGGGAAACGCGGCTTCGCCGCTGCGCATTGGCAGCAGGTTATTAAAGAAGTTGTGTAATACCGTGATACGAGTCAGACGCCACCACTGGCCGTGACAGTATGGGTGGAAAAAATCGTAGAACCGTAGTGCCCGCAACAGATAGCTGATCAGCATCAGGGTGACGGCGATAGTCAGTTCACCGGTGGAGATGCGTTGCCAGCTGGCCAATACCGCCAACCAGCCATAACTGCGTTCAACCACAATAATAAAGGCCAGCAGGATGGTAAGGCTGATCCAGAATTTCCACGATCTGAGCATCATGCGGTGACGGTTCCTATGAACAAGGCGAGTGATATTTTCCGGGGCTGCGATACTTGCGCTGCCATTGGATCTTGTCAAGGGAGGCTTGTTAAGTGCAGAGGAGAATTTGCATCCTGAGCGAGCAGGCGGTACTTTCCGCCCAACTGTGTATCAGGATGCTGTTGTGAAAATTCTGCTGATTAAAACCTCGTCCCTGGGGGATGTCTTTCATACCTTGCCTGCGCTGGAGGATGCTCGTCGGGCGCTGCCCGACTTGTCGGTTGATTGGGTGGTTGAAGAGGCGTTTGCTGATATTCCCGCTTGGCACCCCTCCGTTGACAAGGTCATTCCTGTTGCTTGGCGTCGTTGGCGCAAACAGCCGCTGGCAGCGGGTAATCGGTCGGAAATGCGCGCTTTCTACCAAGCAGTCAACGCAACGGAATACGATCTGGTGATAGATGCTCAGGGGTTGATTAAAAGTGCGTTGATCACGCGTCTTGCCCGTGGCCGCAAGGTGGGGCTGGATCGTCATAGTGCACGAGAATCTCTGGCGGCGAGGGCATATGATCAAGCCATTGCCGTGCCGCGAGGTGAGCATGCCATTCACCGTGTGCGACGATTGTTTGCGGTTGCACTGGGATATGAACTGGATATGTCCCGTTTCAGTTATGGTCTGGATCGCAGCCGCTGGCAAGCACCCGTGGACGCTACCCATTACTGGCTGTTTTTACACGGAACCACTTGGGTAACCAAATTGTGGCCGGAGAGCTACTGGCGTCAGCTGGCTGCCGATGTGGTGGCGACGGGCCGTTTGGTCGTATTGCCTTGGGGCAATAACGAGGAACAGCAACGGGCGTTACGTATTGCTGCCGGGCTGGCCGGTGTTGAAGTACTGCCACGTATGGGCCTGGATCAACTGACCGGCTATCTTGCTTATGCTGAAGCGATTGTTGGCGTCGATACCGGGTTGTGTCATGTGGCGGCAGCGCTCGAAGTGCCCGCTGTGGCTATCTATGGCGCTACCGATGCCTCACTGACAGGGGCGTTAGGGCCTGCAATGACGGTGTTGAGGAGTCAGTACCGCTGCACGCCGTGTTTGTCGAAAAGCTGTCTTTACCCGGGCAAGGGCGAGCTGCAGCCGCCCTGCTATGAGGAGATAACACCGGCACGGGTAATGCAAATTCTACTGACGGGGATAAACTAATCCGTCAAGCTAGGGCTTCGACCAGTTCTCTGGCATCGTTTAATGCATCAACATACGCACTGGAGATAACGTCGGCTTGCAGTCCGATCTGTTCCAGCGCGTACCAGTCAAGATCATCCCACTCGGCCTGCTCCAGTTTCTGTACCAATGTCAGCAGCTGGCCGAGGCCTCCCGCTCTGCGCATCAGGGCATTTTTCAGGCTGTCTGACAGATTCAGCTTTTCGCACAAGTGTTTGAGGGGGATATCGACAAAGGCATCCAGTAGCGAAAATAACCCCAGCGTAAAGGCGGTTTCCTGATCAATGCCAGGCCAGTGACCGGCCAGGCGACGTGCCAGACAGGCGCGAATAACAGCTTGCTCTTGCAGCGCATTCGGTTTGTCATTCAGACGGCCCAGTGCCAATAAATTAGACCAGGCGCGGATACGGTCAAAGCCCAGGATGACGATGGCACGGTTGATGGAGGTCACTTCTGTGGTGCAGCCGAGGTAGGCCGAGTTGACCATTTGCAGCATTTTGAAGCTCAGTTGCGGGTCCGCCTGTAATACCCGGTGAATGTCGTCGACTTCGACTTCGGGATTGTTCAGTACCTTGAGTAATTTCAACACGGACAGCTTGTTATCCGGAATGCGACGACCATACATGATGAGTGGCTTGCTGAAAAAATAGCCCTGAAACAACTCACAACCGGCTTCCAGGCAGGCATCAAACATTTCACGGGTTTCTACTTTTTCGGCCAGCCAGCGCAGACCGGGTCGGTGGTACCGTTGAATCAGAGTTTTCAGATTGGTATCGACGGGCAGATCCAGAACATCGATCTTGATGATATGCAGGTAGTCCAGCAACTCTAGCGGTATAGGCGTGCCTCGATAGTCATCCAGTGCCACCTGATATTTGAGTCGGTGGAGCTGTTTGACGTGGTGTATCAGTGCTTCGTCAAGATCCAGGTGCTCGAGTAATTCAGCAACGACGGTTCCTGGAGACAGCGAGGGCGGGTTTTCCAGCCAGTAACGGGTGAAGTTGATAAAGGCAGGTAATCCCCCGGTTACCCGGTCAATGCCAATCTCATTGTAGGCACCCATGATGACCTCACTGGTCGCCTGATCACCATAGGCATCTTGCCAGGCAGTAGTAGCATTTGGGATAGGTCGACTGAGTAATTCGTAGCCAACAATATTCTGTTGTTGGTCGAGAATCGGTTGTCGGGCGAGTAATGGGACGGTGACTTCACTCATTCATGGGTTCTCGTCAGCAAGCGAAAGCAAGGGCCATTTTTGGCATCTGAATTATCAGTCTAGCTTAACCATGCGTTTTGCCCGGTCTTGTCTACACTTTGTTGAGAATATGTGACTGGAGCTGAATATGAGCGGTGTCTTGAGCAGCGTCGATGCCCGAACCAAACTGGTTGGGCAGAATCGCCTGGAACTCCTGTTATTTCATCTGGGTGGCAGCCAGTTTTTTGCCATCAATGTATTTAAAGTTCAGGAAGTGATGCGACTGCCGCGACTAACCCGTATTCCGGATTGCCACCCGGTTGTGCGAGGGGTGACGCATTTACGGGGTCAAACGGTACCGGTCGTGGATTTACGTCAGGCGATTCAGATGGGGCCACTGAACATGGACGCCGTCGATGCCACGATTATTGTGACTGAATATAACAAGACGGTGCAGGCATTCCTGGTTGGGGGCGTCGATCGCATTGTGAATATGAACTGGAATGAAATTTTGCCGCCACCGAGTGGCGCTGGACGACAGCACTATCTGACGGCCATCAGCCGGATGGATGGTCGTATTGTCGAAATTATTGATGTTGAGAAAGTATTGGCAGAAATATCACCCTACAACACGCAGTTGTCGGATGATGTCTACGACCGCGGATTGCTGAACCAAGTGCAGGGCAAGAAGATTCTGATCGTGGATGATTCCATGGTGGCAATTGAGCAAATGCGGCAGGTGCTGGTGCCCATGGGGCTGACGATTGTTGAGGCGCGTAATGGTCTGGATGCCTATCAATTATTGATGCACTGGAAAGAGCAGGGCATGGACATTAACGACGAACTGCTGATGATCATTACGGATGCAGAAATGCCGGAGATGGATGGTTATATGTTGACGACGGAAATTCGTCGTGATCCGGTGCTCAAGGATACGATCGTAGTACTGCATACGTCGCTGTCTGGCAATTTTAATAAGGCCATGGTGGAAAAAGTGGGTTGCGACGGATTTTTGTCAAAATTTGCGCCCTTTGAGATGGCCGCCGAAGTACAGCGGCATATTCGTACCAAGCTGGAAAACCGCTCGAGTTAAAGTGTTCTCTATTTTCCGTGTAGTCGTTATTCTTTGTGGGTGTTTTTCCAGGCAGGGGATGCCATGACTACGCCAACCGTTGAAATAACCGGTCTGTATCTGTATCCGGTCAAGTCCTGCGCGGGGTATCGGGTCGACAGGCTGACATTTGATCACCAGGGGCCGGAAGGTGATCGTCGTTATATGATTGTGGATCCGGACGGACGTTTTCTGACCCAGCGCCAGTTGCCAGTGATGGCTGGGATTCAGACGCAACTTCAGCAAGGTGTACTGACGTTGGGGTTCGCAGGCATGGCGGATCTGGTGGTGAATACGCCGGTCGATCAGGATGTGACGGTATCCATCTGGTCGGATACGGCTCAGGCCCTGGATTGTGGTGAACCTGCGTCCAAGTGGTTAAGTAGCGTTCTTGGCAAGCCAGCAAGGTTGGTGTTTATGCCAGCCGATAGTCATCGCCAGATTGATCCTGATTTTGCCAGAACAGGGCAGTGGGTCGGTTTTGCCGATGGCTTTCCGCTGTTGGTGACCAGCGAAGAGTCACTGGCGGTATTGAGCCAGTCGGCTGGGGTCGAAATTGATATGTTGCGTTTTCGGCCCAATGTGGTGGTTCGGGGTGGGGAGGCATTTGCTGAGCAGCAATGGCAGCGTTTGGATCATCCTGATGGACAGTTGTTGTTGGTCAAACCCTGTGAGCGTTGTGTGATTCCGACGCGAGATCTGCTGACCCAGCAGCGTCAGCCAGAGGTAGTTGCGGCCTTAAAGCAGCATTGTCTGGTTAATCAGCGGCTGGTCTTCGGGCAAAACGCAACCGTTGATCACATCGCACAGTTACGTGTTGGGGAGACGTTGGAGATTGTGACCGTTGCTCCCTGAAGGCTTTGATGATCGGGATATTTCAGCCTGTCAGAACAGCTCGATTTCGTCGGTGGTGTCGAAAGTATCATTAGCACTTTGACGGAAATGGTGGTGGTAGATCTCCAGAGCTTCTGCAACACTTTTGCCGGCCATGATCTGTTCGAACATGATGCGTTCGGCTTCCATGGTGTAATAGCCCTTGATTTCTTGTTGCAGTCCTTGCCAGGCATTCGGCTGGTAGCGGGAGCCTCCGTCGGCCATCAAATGGCCCATGTGCTCCAGACTGCGGCTGACGTGATCCAGACGCTGGGTCAGGCGATCATAGAACTGGAAAGCAATAATGGCTTCCTGGATTTCCTGATTGACCTCTGTGGCGATTTGGTGAATTTCACTGCGCAAGCGGCTGGCTGTTGGTTCCTCGGCCTGCAGCGGCTCATCCTTGGTAATCTGCAGAATTCGCAAGGTGTTGTTGGCCATGCCGGTAAAATTGGTCGACAACTTGTCCACCGACTGACCACCCTCCGTTAACGAGGTTTCAATCTGGGCAACTGCCAAGGCGAGCATGGCCAGTGTTTCGCCTATCTGGCTCCAGTCCATTTCCTTGTCTTCTGGTCGGGCTTGTCCTGAAATGGAATGACGATCATGGGTGGTCATAGTGCTCTGCTCCCGTTTATTGGTTAATACTAGACCAGATCTCAAGGTTTGCCCGGCTATGACGGGATCATATTTACCGTGGGCAGGTTGCCCGGTTCCAGTGGTCGACAATGACGGTGGTGTCAGGGCAAGTCACCTTGGGCAGCGCCTTATTTTTGTTGCTGCAGGCGCTTTAGTAGTACAGATGTATCACTGCGACCTTCGCCCATCAATTGCAGCTCGGCATAAAACTGGTCGACCAGTTCTGTGACTGGCAGGGCGACACCACTGCGCTTGGCCTGATCCAGGCAAATACCAAGATCCTTACGCATCCAGTCGATAGCAAAGCCATGGTCGTAGTCATTATCGAGCATGGTTTGGTAGCGATTGTTCATTTGCCAGCTACCTGCTGCACCTTGGGAAATAACCTGAATTACCTTCTCAAGATCGAGGTCATTGTGTTGGGCAAAATGAATGGCTTCTGCCAATCCCTGAAGTAATCCGGCGATGCAGATCTGGTTGACCATTTTGGTCTTTTGGCCGAAGCCAGCAGTACCCAGCCGAGCAATGGCGCGGGTGTAGGGGGCTGTGGTGGTGATTACCTTATCCAACAGCTGTTCATCGCAGCCCACCATGATACTGAGCTGGCCATTGATGGCTCCTTGCTGACCCCCGGAAACGGGAGCATCGACAAAGTGGCAGCCCATCTGCTGGGCGGTGACACTCATTCGCTCTGCAAGAACAGAAGAGGTGGTTGTGTGGTCAATAATAATTTGTCCATTTTGACAATTTTGTCCACTTTGTCGTATCCCCTCGAGAATCCCGTCATGACCTGTCATCAGTGTCTCAACGTCGCTGTCGCGGCCTGCGCAAAGCAAGATAACTTCTGCTCCTTTAGCCGCAGCTGCCGGGGTAATTGCTTTTTTACCACTATATTGTTGTAACCATTGGTCGGCTTTACTCTCCGTGCGGTTATATACGGTAACGTTAAATCCGGCATTGGACAGATGGCCGGCCATTGGAAAACCCATTGTTCCAAGACCTATAAATGCAATATTCATTATTAGATATCCTGATTAATCCAGAAGAAACGTTTATTAATGGGTGGGGTTGTATCTGATGGTAGCGGAATTGATAACGACATTAATAGTGCGGTTACATAAAAAAGGCCGCTTGAATAAGCGGCCTTTTTTATAATTTTATCGGATTCAGGCCGGATAATCCCGACGTTTGTGCCCGGTATACAACTGACGTGGACGGCCAATGCGGTAATCGCTGCTGATCATTTCGTTCCAGTGGGCAATCCAGCCAGGGGTGCGGCCGGTGGCGAAGATAACGGTGAACAGCTCCGTCGGGATGCCAATTGCCTTGAGGATGATGCCGGAATAGAAGTCGACGTTTGGATACAGACCGCGCTTGATGAAGTACTCGTCTTCTGTAGCGATTTTTTCCAGTTTCATGGCGATCTTCAGCATAGGATCGTCTTCCATGCCCAGTTCAGCCAAAACTTCGTCGCAGGTCTGCTTCATCACCTTGGCGCGTGGGTCGAAGTTCTTGTAAACGCGGTGGCCGAAGCCCATCAGGCGGAACGGATCGTCCTTGTCCTTGGCACGTTCAACAAACTTGTCGATGTTGGATTCGTCACCAATTTCAGCCAGCATGCGTAATACCGCTTCGTTGGCGCCACCGTGTGCAGGCCCCCACAGGGCTGCGATGCCTGCTGCAATACAGGCAAACGGGTTGGCACCGGTAGATCCCGCCAGACGTACAGTTGAGGTAGAGGCGTTCTGCTCGTGGTCGGCATGCAGCAAGAAGATACGATCCATGGCCTTGGACAGGATCGGGCTGACTTCACGGTCTTCACAAGGAGTATTAAACATCATATGAAGGAAGTTTTCGGAATAGCCCAGGTCATTACGCGGGTACATAAATGGCTGGCCAATGGAGTATTTGTAAACCATGGCTGCCAATGTGGGCATTTTAGCGATCAGTCGATGGGCAGAAATAACGCGGTGATTGTCGTCATGAATGTCGAGCGAATCGTGATAAAAAGCGGACAGGGCACCAACAACGCCACACATAATGGCCATCGGATGCGCGTCACGACGGAAACCGTTAAAAAAGTGGCTCAATTGCTCATGAACCATGGTGTGGTTCTTGATTGTGCTGACAAAGGTTTCCTTTTCTGCAGCAGATGGCAGCTCGCCGTGCAATAACAAATAGCAGGTTTCCAGATAGTCGGACTTTTCTGCCAGTTGTTCAATCGGGTAGCCACGATGCAGTAAAACACCGGCATCACCATCGATATAGGTGATTTTGGATTCAGTGGCTGCGGTGGAAACGAAGCCGGGGTCGTAAGTAAACAGGCCTTTGCCAGTCAGGCTACGAACATCAACAACATCCGGCCCAAGGGTTCCTTCATATACAGGTAATTCCAGGGATTCTTCAATGCCATCGACCGTTAGTATTGCTTTTTTGTCAGCCATGGATAGGCCTCCTGCTGTTCAAATTAAGCCCAGTAATTAAGGCGTTACCTCTAATTAAGGGGGTTCACTATAGGTTGTGAACTCGTTTTGTCAATTACCATGGGGTCGAGCATATCTTTCTATTCAAGCGGAGTATATTGCACCGCTCAGATGCATTGTGTCTGTACGTCGTGTAAACACTACATACCATAGTAGTAAACTCGCGGCGCTAAGTGTTTGTAAAAGAGAAGGTGCATGACTATAATTTGTCGCGGCCTCAAAACTTGTGCAAAACTTGTACAGGCTGGAGGTCGTCTTCTTGAGCCCGCGCTCGCTTCCCGTTTTGCGGGCAGTGAGCCCATAAGAGAGTGTAAAGAGCCGTGAATAGCAATAGACCTACAAACTTGGATATTTCTACTATTGAGCTCCCTCTTCCCGCCAAAGCATCCATTATCCATCGTGTATCCGGTTTCATTCTGTTCTTCTCCGTCGCTTTTATGCTGACGGCGCTGGCGGAATCGCTGGAGTCTGCGGAAAGCTTCGCCAATCTGACGAATGCATTTGATAACGGGATAGTCAAGTTCATCGCCTGGGGCATTTTGTCTGCATTGGGTTACCACTTTGTGGCGGGTGTAAAGCATCTGTTGATGGACATGGGAATTGGTGAAACCAAAGAAGGCGGACACACCGGTGCCATTATTACTCTGGTGCTAGGCGCGATCGTAATTCTTCTGGCAGGAGTTTGGGTATGGTAGCAAGTGTTACAAATCTTGGCCGTAGTGGCCTTTATGACTGGGTAGTACAGCGTCTTAGTGCTGTTGTGCTGGCCCTCTATACACTGTTTCTTGTGGGCTTTCTGGTGGCTTCACCAGATTTGCAGTTCGCTCAGTGGCAGGGATTGTTTGCTCATACCTGGATGAAAGTGTTCAGTATGGCCGCCCTGGTTTCGATTTGTGCTCATGCCTGGGTTGGCATGTGGACCATCTCGACCGATTACCTCAAAAATGCTGGCGTACGTACTTTGTTCCAACTGGTGTGCGTCGGGTTTTTGTTTGTTTACCTCGTTTGGGGTATCGATATCCTCTGGAGCGTGTAAGTTATGTCATCAATCAGAACTCTTTCGTTTGATGCCATCGTGATCGGTGGTGGTGGTGCTGGCATGCGTGCCGCACTGCAGCTGACCGAGGCGGGTATCAAGACCGCGTGTGTGACCAAGGTTTTTCCAACTCGTTCCCACACGGTATCGGCACAAGGTGGTATCACCTGTGCTATCGCTTCCGATGATCCCAACGACGACTGGCGTTGGCACATGTACGATACCGTCAAAGGCTCCGATTACATCGGTGACCAGGACGCTATCGAGTACATGTGTTCTGTCGGCCCTCAGGCCGTGTTCGAACTGGAACATATGGGTTTGCCCTTCTCCCGTACGGCAGAAGGTCGAATCTATCAGCGTCCGTTCGGTGGACAGTCCAAGGATTTTGGTAAGGGCGGTCAGGCTGCTCGTACCTGTGCTGCAGCAGACCGTACCGGTCATGCTTTACTGCATGCTCTGTATCAGGGCAACCTGAAAGGCGGCACGACCTTCCTGAATGAATGGTATGCCGTGGATCTGGTGAAAAATTCCAAGGGCCAGGTCGCCGGTGTTATCGCTATTGATATCGAATCCGGTGAAACTGTCTATATCAAGGCCAAGGCAACGGTTCTGGCAACTGGCGGTGCGGGTCGTATCTATCAGTCCACCACCAATGCCCTGATCAACACGGGTGATGGTGTTGGTATGGCTATCCGTGCTGGCGTGCCAATGCAGGATATGGAAATGTGGCAGTTTCATCCCACCGGTATTGCCGGAGCGGGTGTGCTGGTTACAGAAGGCTGTCGTGGAGAGGGTGGTTACCTGATCAACAAGGATGGCGAACGTTTCATGGAGCGCTATGCTCCAAACGCCAAGGATCTTGCCGGTCGTGACGTTGTGGCACGTTCCATGGTATTGGAAATTCTGGAAGGCCGTGGTTGTGGTGAAGATGGCGATCATGTGTTCCTGAAGCTGGATCATCTGGGTGAAGAGACCCTGAATGCCAAGCTGCCAGGTATTCTGGAATTATCTCGCACGTTCGCACACGCTGACCCGGTGAAAGAACCGATCCCGGTGGTTCCTACCTGTCACTATATGATGGGGGGTATTCCTACCAATATTGGTGGTCAGGCATTGACTCTGGACGAGAGCGGCAATGATGTTGTCGTTGAGGGTTTGTACGCCGCCGGTGAGATAGCTTGCGTTTCTGTACACGGTGCTAACCGTCTGGGTGGTAACTCGCTGCTGGATCTGGTGGTGTTTGGCCGTGCCGTTGGTTTGCAGGTTGAGCAAAGCTTCCGTGACGGATTTGAGTCTGCAGATGCTTCCGAAGCCGATGTTGAAGCTGCCATGGCGCGTCTGAACCGACTGAATAACTCCAGCGGTGGTGAGAGTGTTGCCGACGTTCGTGCGGATCTGCAAAAAACCATGCAACTGTACTTTGGCGTATTCCGCGAAGGTCCAAGCATGGAAAAAGGTCTGGCGATGCTGGATGAACTCGGTGTGCGTCTTAAAAACACCGTTCTGGATGACAAGAGCGGTGCGTTTAACACGGCCCGTATCGAGGCTCTGGAACTGGATAACCTGTTCGAAACTGCCTATGCAACAGCGGTTGCGGCGATTGAACGCAAGGAATCTCGTGGTGCACATGCCCGTAACGACTTCACTGAACGTGATGACGAAAACTGGTTGTGCCATTCTGTATACTTCCCGCAAACCAAGACCATTGGCAAGCGCGCAGTGAACTTCGCTCCCAAGACTATGGAAGCGTTCCCACCGAAAATCCGTACCTATTAATGGGAGGTATGCAATGCTGGTAAGTATCTATCGCTACAACCCAGAGAAGGATTCTGCGCCCTACATGCAGGATTACGACATTACTGTCCCTGGTGGCAAGGATGTCATGGTTCTGGACGTTCTGGCTCTGGTGAAAGAGCAGGACTCGAGCATGGCTTATCGCCGCTCTTGTCGCGAAGGTGTTTGTGGCTCTGATGGCATGAACATTAACGGCAAGAACGGTCTGGCCTGTATTACGCCGATTTCTGAAGCGACCAAAGGCAAGATGGACAAGCTGGTATTACGCCCGCTGCCCGGTATGCCGGTCATTCGTGATCTTGTCATTGATATGACAATGTTCTACACCCAGTATGAGCGTATCAAACCGTTCTTGCTGAATAACAAGCCTGCGCCTGCAATCGAACGGCTGCAGTCTCCGGAAGAGCGCGAGAAGCTGGATGGTTTGTACGAGTGTATTCTGTGTGCCTGCTGTTCAACGGCTTGTCCGTCGTTCTGGTGGAATCCTGATAAATTCGTTGGCCCGTCTGGTCTGTTGCAGGCATACCGCTTTTTGGCGGATAGCCGTGATACCGCAACAACAGAGCGTCTGAATGATCTTTCTGATCCATTCAGTGTGTTCCGTTGTCGCGGTATTATGAATTGTGTCAACGTATGTCCAAAAGGTCTTAACCCGACCCGCGCAATTGGTCATATTCGCAACATGCTGTTGAGCCAGCAGGTTTAAACGGCAACTGGCCGGCATTCCGCACTCTATGGAATGCCGGTTAGACGTAAGTGGGCTGGACACACAGCCCGTTTTCGTGAAAAATTTTTGAAAGTCACGCCCACAAAGCGCGGCTTTACGAATCTAATAATGTAATTGAGGGACCAGGGTATTCCTGCTTCACCTCAGAGGCCTTGCGACCTATCAGTCGGCCCTCTAACTCGCCTGGCAGTGCTAGAGTTGGTGCAAAATACTCTGTTGGTGATCGTCCTCAATGTTTACAGGAACAGGGTGATCGTACATGCACGAGCAAACAATGGAGCAGCTATGGAGCACCTCCCAGTTAGCGGGTGGTAACGTTGCTTACATAGAAGAGCTCTATGAAGCCTATCTTAAGGATCCTGGTGAGGTACCTGAAGAGTGGCGTAATTATTTTGATCAACTCCCAAGAGCCGACGAAAGCGTCACCGTCGACACACCCCACAAACCGATCCGTGAGCAGTTTTTGCTCATTTCGAAAAATCAGCATCGCAACCGCCCGGTATCTCAGGGCAGTGTCAGTACCGAGCACGAGCGCAAGCAGGTTCAGGTATTGCAGCTGATTAACGCCTATCGTGGTCGTGGTCACCAGCATGCTGCTCTGGATCCCCTGGGCCTGATGGAGCGTCAGAGCGTTCCTGACCTGGACTTACACTTCCATGGCTTGTCGAAGGCTGATCTGGATACCCGATTCCAGTCTGGTTCCCTGTTTATTGGCCAGGACGAAGCAACGCTGAAAGAAATTGTTGATGCGCTTGAGGCTACCTATTGTGGCACCGTCGGTTCCGAATTCATGCACATCGTCAATACCGCAGAGCAACGCTGGTTTCAGCAACGTCTGGAAAGCGCACGCTCGCATCCCAAATACAGTAAAGAAGTCAAACTGCATTTGCTGGAGCGACTGACTGCGGCTGAAGGCCTGGAAAAATATCTGGGTTCCCGTTATCCCGGTGTTAAACGTTTTGGTCTTGAAGGTGGAGAGTCACTGATTCCCTTGATGGATGAACTGATTCAGCGCTTTGGCTCTTACGGTGCCAAGGAAATTGTTATCGGCATGGCGCACCGTGGTCGTCTGAATACCCTGATCAACACCTTGGGTAAAAAGACGTCTGACCTGTTCAACGAATTTGAAGGCAAGTCTGAATACCAGTCCCATGGCGACGTCAAATACCACCAGGGTTTCTCTTCCAACGTGATGACCTCTGGCGGTGAAGTACACCTGGCGCTGGCGTTTAACCCATCCCATCTGGAAATTGTATCTCCAGTGGTTGAGGGGTCGGTACGCGCTCGTCAGGATCGTCGTGGAGACACGGTGGGTGAACTGGTTGTTCCTATTTCAATGCATGGTGATGCCGCATTTGCGGGTCAGGGTGTTGTTATGGAAACCTTCCAGTTGTCCCAGACTCGGGCTTACAAGACTGGCGGTACCATTCATATCGTCATCAACAACCAGGTGGGCTTTACAACCTCCAAGCGCGAAGATGTTCGTTCTACTGAATACTGCACCGACGTTGCCAAGGTTATTGAAGCACCTATTCTGCATGTGAATGGTGATGATCCGGAAGCGGTCTTGTTTGCTGCCCAAATTGCTGCTGATTACCGCCGTGAATTCAAGAAAGACGTGGTTATTGACCTGGTTTGTTATCGTCGCCGTGGTCATAACGAAGCGGATGAGCCTTCCGGTACCCAGCCGATCATGTACGCACAGATCAAGAAGCAGAAAACCACCCGCGAACTGTATGCGGCGAAGTTGATTGCTGATGCAGTGATTAGCGCTGAAGGTGTGAAAGATCTGGAAGAGGAATACCGCAAGGCGCTTGATGAAGGGCGCCACGTGGTCAAAAGTCTCGTCAAGGAGCCAAACAAGGAGCTGTTCGTCGACTGGACGCCATATCTGGGTCATGAGTGGACTGCCGATGCCGACACCACCTTTGATCTCCAGGCATTGCAGGAGCTTTCCAACAAGTTGCTGGAAGTACCAGAAGGCTTTGCTGTTCAGCGTCAGGTTGGCAAGATACTGGAAGATCGTGGTCGCATGGGGGCCGGTGCATCTCCGATTAACTGGGGTTACGCTGAAACCATGGCGTATGCAACCCTGTTGAAAGAAGGTTACCCGGTTCGTATCACCGGCCAGGATGTGGGTCGAGGCACGTTCTCCCACCGTCATGCTGTGTTGCATAACCAGAAAGACGCCAGCCGTTACGTTCCTCTATGTCATGTCAGTGAGAATCAGCCAGCATTCGATCTCTATGATTCGTTGTTGTCTGAAGAAGCTGTACTGGCCTTTGAATACGGTTATTCAACTACGACCCCTGGCGGTCTGGTCGTTTGGGAAGCTCAGTTTGGTGATTTCGCCAACGGCGCCCAGGTGGTATTTGACCAGTTTATTTCCAGCGGCGAACACAAGTGGGGCCGCCTGTGTGGTCTGACCATGCTGTTGCCACATGGATATGAAGGACAAGGCCCTGAGCACTCGTCAGCGCGGCTGGAACGTTACCTGCAATTGTGTGCCGAGCATAACGTCCAGATCTGTGTACCTTCCACGCCAGCACAGGTTTACCACATGCTGCGTCGCCAGGTAATTCGTCCGGTGCGTAAACCGCTGGTGGTGATGTCTCCGAAGAGTCTGCTGCGCCATAAACTGGCAACCAGTACGTTGGAAGAACTGGCCGAAGGTCGTTTCCAAACGGTGATCAATGAGATTGACGAACTGGAAACACAGGCTGTACGTCGTGTGCTGCTGTGTTCAGGCAAGGTCTACTACGATTTGCTGGAACGTCGTCGTGCTGAAGAAATCAACGATATCGCGATCGTCCGTATTGAACAGCTGTATCCGTTCCCTCATGACGATCTGGAAGAAGTTCTGGCTCCGTATACCAATATGGAAGAGATCTTCTGGGTCCAGGAAGAACCTAAAAACATGGGTGCCTGGTACAACAGCCAGCATTACATGCAACGTGCCATTAACAACCTGAAGCCGGGAATGACACTGAACTACGCGGGACGTGCTGCATCTGCTTCACCAGCCGCTGGCTATATGGCGCTGCACCTTGCGCAGCTTGAACAATACATTAGTGAAGCTCTGGATCTTCAGGGCTAATCGCAGGAATCCTTAAGGAAAAAATAATGAGCATCGAAATCAAGGCACCCACTTTTCCTGAATCAGTTGCCGATGGCACGGTAGCAACCTGGCACAAACAGCCAGGCGAGGCTGTTGAGCGTGATGAGCTGCTGGTTGATATCGAGACCGATAAAGTGGTTCTGGAAGTCGTCGCTCCAGCGAATGGCACACTCAAGGAAGTCTTCAAGGGTGAAGGCGAAGTGGTACTGAGCGATGAAGTTCTGGCCATTTTTGTTGAAGGTGATGTTGCAGCAACGGCTCCTGCGGCAGCCGCGCCAGCGGAGACTGCACCTGCAGCCGCGACTGGTGATCTGATCATGAGCCCGGCGGCTCGCAAGATTGCAGAAGAAAACGGCGTGGCTGGTGCGGATATCAAGGCGACGGGCAAAGATGGCCGTGTCACCAAGGAAGACGTTGTTAATCATCTGAAAACCGGTACTGCCAAGCCAGCGGCAGCCGCACCGGTTGCTGCAGCACCTGTTGCAGCACCTGTTGCGGGTGAGCGTATTGAGAAACGCGTTCCAATGACCCGTTTGCGTGCGACTATCGCCAAGCGTCTGGTTGAAGCGCAGCAAAATGCAGCCATGTTGACGACGTACAACGAAGTCAACATGAAGCCGGTGATGGAACTGCGCAAGATGTATAAAGACCAGTTCGAGAAAGTACACGGCCAGAAGCTTGGCTTTATGTCTTTCTTCGTCAAGGCTGCTACAGAAGCGCTGAAACGCTTCCCTGCTGTTAATGCGTCTCTTGATGGCAATGATATGGTTTATCACGGCTATCAGGATATCGGCGTAGCCGTATCAACAGAACGGGGCCTGGTTGTGCCTGTACTGCGTGATACTGACAGCATGGGTCTGGCAGAAATTGAGGGCACTATCGGTGACTTCGCCAAGCGTGGCCGTGACGGCAAACTGGGTATGGATGACATGCAGGGTGGTACCTTCACCATCACCAACGGTGGTGTGTTTGGTTCCCTGATGTCCACTCCGATCCTGAACCCGCCGCAAACTGCGATTATGGGTATGCACAAGATTCAGGATCGCCCGATGGCGGTTAATGGCCAGGTTGAAATCCTGCCAATGATGTATCTGGCGCTGTCTTATGACCACCGCATGATTGATGGCAAGGAAGCGGTTCAGTTCCTGGTAACCATCAAGAACCTGCTGGAAGACCCTGCACGTATGCTGCTGGACGTATAATCGACAAATTAAGGATTTGTAATGAGCAAGAAATTTGATGTAGTCGTAGTTGGTGGTGGTCCTGGCGGTTATGTGGCTGCCATTCGTTGCGCCCAGCTGGGTCTGAAGACGGCTTGTATTGACAAGTGGTTGAGTAAAGACGGTAAAGGCGTATTTGGTGGTACCTGTCTGAACGTGGGTTGTATCCCATCGAAAGCGTTGCTGGACACGTCACATAAATATGAAGAAGCCAAACACGATTTTGATCTGCATGGTATCAGCACCGGTGAAGTGTCTATCGACATTGCCACCATGCTGGCGCGCAAGGATCAGATCGTTAAAAACCTGACCATGGGTGTTGCCGGTTTGTTCAAGGCCAATGGTGTGACAGGTCTGGAAGGCACGGGCAAAGTGCTGGCTGGCAAAAAAGTGGAATTCACTCCTCATGGTGGTGAAGCCGAACTGATTGAAGCCGAACATATCATCATCGCCACCGGTTCTGTTCCTGTGAACATTCCGCCAACGCCACTGACCGACGATATTATTGTTGATTCAACCGGTGCGCTGGAATTCAAGAACGTTCCTGCTCGTCTGGGTGTGATCGGTGCCGGTGTTATTGGCCTGGAACTGGGTTCAGTATGGGGCCGTCTGGGTGCCAAGGTGACCGTTCTGGAAGCACAGGACAAGTTCTTGCACGTGGCTGACCAGGCTGTCGCCAAGGAAGCGCAGAAACTGTTCACCAAGCAGGGTATGGACATTCGTCTGGGTGCCCGTGTGACCGGTTCTGAGATAAAAGACGGTGCTGTTGCCGTCACCTTCCAGGAAGGTGGCGAAGAAAAGACCGAAACTTTCGACAAGCTGATTGTTGCGGTTGGTCGCAAGCCATACACCGACGGTCTGCTGTCTGGTGACAGTGGTGTGAATCTGGATGAGCGCGGCTTTATTCACGTTGATGAAGCCTGTAAAACCGATGCTCCAGGAATCTGGGCCGTCGGTGACGTGGTGCGTGGCCCAATGCTGGCGCACAAGGCCTCTGAAGAAGGTGTTATGGTGGCCGAGCGTATCCATGGCCACAAAGCTCAGGTGAACTACGACGTGATTCCTTCCGTTATCTATACCAGCCCAGAAATTGCCTGGGTTGGCAAGACGGAAGAACAGGTCAAGGCCGAAGGCGAACCGTACAACGTGGGCATGTTCCCGTTCGCTGCCAATGGTCGGGCCATGGCAGGGAATCAGACGGAAGGTTTCGTCAAAATGATCGCTCACGCTGAAACAGACCGTATTCTGGGTGCCAGCGTGATTGGCCCCAATGCCGGTGATCTGTGTCAGCAAGTGGTTGTGGCGATGGAATTCGGTTCCAGTGCTGAAGATATCGGCATGATGGTGTTTGCGCACCCAACCGTGTCTGAAGCGGTTCATGAGGCCGCTTTGGCTGTGAACAATGCTGCGATTCATAAAGCGAATCGTCGCCCGAAGAAGTAATCCCGATGTAAAACATTGGCCCGGTTATCCGGGCCTTTGCTTATATTGCTGAACACTCGGCACTCCGTGCGCCACACAATGGCTGTTCAGTTAACACAGGCTGTCGGGCAACCCCCGACAAAGTAAAAGAAACAGGACGAAAGCGATGAACCTTCACGAATATCAGGGTAAACAGCTTTTTGCTCAGTACGGTCTGCCAGTTTCAAAAGGTGTGGCAGCCAAAACAGCAGAAGAAGCAGCAGCTGCAGCTGACGAAATCGGTGGCGACCGTTGGGTAGTCAAAGCACAGGTCCACGCTGGTGGTCGCGGTAAGGCTGGTGGTGTGAAACTGGTTTCTTCCAAAGAAGAAATCAAAGCGTTTGCTGACCAGTGGCTGGGTAAAAACCTGGTGACTTACCAGACAGACGAAAATGGTCAGCCGGTTAGCTGCATTCTGGTTGAAACCTGTACCGATATTGCTCAGGAGCTGTATCTGGGAGCGGTTGTTGACCGTTCAACCCGCCGCATTGTTTTCATGGCATCGACCGAAGGTGGTGTGGAAATCGAGAAGGTTGCAGAAGAAACGCCAGAAAAGATCCTGAAAGCAACGATTGATCCTCTCGTTGGTGCACAGCCATACCAGGGCCGTGAGCTGGCGTTCAAACTGGGCCTGCAAGGCGACCAGATCAAGCAGTTCACCAAGATCTTCCTGGGTCTGGCGCAGCTGTTTGCTGACAAAGATCTGGCACTGCTGGAAGTGAACCCGCTGGTTATCACTTCTGAAGGCAATCTGCACTGTCTGGATGCCAAGCTGAACATCGACAGCAACGCGGTATACCGTCACAAGGATCTGCAGGAAATGCACGATCCGTCCCAGGAAGATGAGCGCGAAGCGCACGCTGCCAAGTGGGAACTGAACTACGTCGCCCTGGATGGTGACATCGGTTGTATGGTTAACGGCGCTGGCCTGGCCATGGGTACCATGGACATCGTCAAACTGCACGGCGGCAACCCTGCCAACTTCCTGGACGTGGGCGGCGGTGCTACCAAGGAACGTGTTGTTGAAGCGTTCAAGATCATCTTGTCTGATGATTCCGTTAAAGCGGTATTCATCAACATCTTCGGCGGTATTGTGCGTTGTGACATGATTGCTGAAGGCGTTATCGGTGCAGTCAAGGAAGTCGGCGTGAAAGTACCTGTCGTTGTGCGTCTGCAAGGTAACAATGCAGAGCTGGGTACCAAGGTTCTGTCTGAAAGTGGCCTGAACATTATTGCTGACACCGATCTGACTGGCGCAGCACAGAAAGTTGTTGCCGCAGCAGCTGGCAAATAAGGGGTAATCATGAGCGTTTTAATCAACAAAGATACTAAAGTTATTTGTCAGGGTTTTACGGGTGCTCAAGGTACCTTTCACTCTGAACAGGCAATTGCATACGGCACCAAGATGGTCGGTGGTGTTACTCCAGGCAAGGGTGGTCAGACTCACCTGGGCCTGCCGGTATTCAACACGGTTGCTGAAGCGGTTGAAACGACGGGTGCAGAAGCCTCTGTTATCTACGTTCCAGCACCTTTCTGTAAGGATTCGATCCTGGAAGCCGCTAACGCTGGCATCAAGCTGATCGTATGTATCACCGAAGGCATTCCTACCCTGGACATGCTGGATGCCAAAGTTAAGTGTGACGAGCTGGGCGTTCGCCTGATCGGCCCTAACTGCCCAGGTGTGATCACTCCTGGAGAGTGCAAGATCGGCATCATGCCAGGTCACATCCACCTGCCAGGTAAAGTCGGCATCGTTTCTCGTTCAGGCACCCTGACGTACGAAGCGGTCAAGCAGACGACAGACTACGGTTTCGGCCAGTCTACCTGTGTTGGTATTGGTGGTGACCCAATTCCGGGTACCAACTTCATCGACGTACTGGAATTGTTCCAGAACGATCCACAGACTGAAGCCATCGTGATGATTGGTGAGATCGGTGGTACTGCTGAAGAAGAAGCCGCAGCCTACATCAAGGCTAACGTTACCAAGCCGGTAGTGTCCTACATCGCGGGTGTTACTGCTCCTGCAGGCAAGCGTATGGGTCACGCTGGTGCGATCATCTCTGGCGGTAAAGGTACTGCAGATGAGAAGTTCGCAGCGTTGCAAGACGCTGGTGTAACCACCGTTCGCAGCCTGGCTGATATCGGTAAAGCACTGAAGGAAAAGACTGGCTGGTAAGTTGTTACCTCCGGTTTCCTGAAAAACCCGCTTCGGCGGGTTTTTTTTGGCCTGCTGTTCGCAGCAGCTAGTGTGCAAAGATACTCTTGAAAGAATCTAACGGTCGTAAGATATAGACCAAGGTGTGATCCCCCTTGGTCGAATAGCTGGATGAATACGTCATGGCCTATCGTATCCCGACAGTCAAGTGGGGAAGGCTTATGACATACCAACAACAATATAAAAAATCCATCAATGACCCTGAAGGTTTTTGGGCGGAACAGGCTGGCAGAATTCAGTGGTTCAAGGTGCCAGACGTTACCCTGAGTAAAGACGAGCATGGCGTCGACCGCTGGTTCGCTGATGGTGAACTGAATACGGCCTATCTGGCACTCGACCATCACGTGTTGCAAGGGCGTGGAGATCAGCTGGCACTGATCTACGATTCTCCTGTCACCAATACCAAACGTTCTTATACCTATAAAGAACTGACAGCAGCGGTTGCCCGGTTTGCTGGTGTCCTGAAGGCTCAGGGCGTTGAGAAAGGCGACCGGGTTGTTATCTATATGCCGATGGTGCCGGAAGCCGCGATTGCCATGCTGGCGTGTGCACGTTTGGGAGCCATTCACTCGGTCGTGTTTGGTGGTTTTGCTGCCAGTGAGCTGGCTATGCGTATCGACGATGCGGCACCCAAGGTTCTGGTGTCAGCGTCGTGCGGTATTGAGGTCAACAAAATCATTGAGTACAAGCCTATTCTCGATGCGGCTATCGACATTGCGGCTCACAAGCCGTCACGTTGCATTGTGCTACAGCGTGATTTGTGTCGCTGTGAATTGAATGATCGCTACGATCTCGATTGGGAGATCGGGATGGCAGCCGCCGAGCCTGCAGATTGCACGCCGGTACTGGCGACAGATCCTTTGTATGTGCTGTATACCTCTGGCACAACCGGTAAACCCAAAGGGGTGGTTCGCGACAACGGTGGCCACGCCGTGGCGATGAAATACAGCATGGACGTGGTATATGACATGCAAATTGGTGATGTCTTCTGGGCTGCCTCGGATGTTGGCTGGGTGGTTGGGCATTCGTATATCGTCTATGCCCCGTTGCTGGCAGGATGCACCACCGTATTTTACGAAGGCAAGCCGGTACGTACGCCGGATGCCGGAGCTTTCTGGCGTGTGTGTGAGGAGTATGGCGTCAAAGGTCTGTTCGCAGCCCCGACAGCGTTTCGTGCTGTGCGGAAGGAAGATCCCGACTGTTTGCTGGCACAGCAATATGACCTCAGTAAACTGAAGACCATTTTTATGGCTGGCGAACGCTTGGATCCGCCGACTTATGACTGGGTGCTGGAACACATTCAGCGACCGATTGTGGATCATTGGTGGCAAACCGAAACCGGCTGGGCCATTGCCGGGAATCATATGGGGCTGGAACCGGCCAAAGTAAAAGCTGGCTCTGTTACCCGTCCTTCGCCTGGCTACAACGTGCAAATCCTGGATTCTCACGGCAAAGCGGTTGCCGCCAATGAACAGGGCAGTATTGCAATCAAGTTGCCATTGCCACCCGGATGTTTGCCCACCATCTGGGGCAACCATGATCGTTTTGTGGCAGGTTATCTGCGCACCTTTGACGGTTATTATATTACCGGCGACGGCGGTTATCTGGACGATGATAACTATCTGTTTGTTCTCGGTCGTACCGACGACATTATTAACGTTGCCGGTCACCGTCTTTCTACCGGCGAAATGGAGGAAGTGGTGGCGGGGCATTCGGCTGTCGCCGAGTGTGCCGTCATTGGTCAGGCCAGCGATCTGAAAGGTGAGGAGCCTCTGGGTCTTATCCTGCTTAAAGATGGCATCGATATTGACGAAGAGGAATTGCAGCGAGAGCTGGTCAAACGCGTACGTGACCAGATTGGTGCGGTTGCCAGCTTCAAGCATGCGGTGGTGGTGCAGCGCCTGCCAAAAACCCGTTCAGGCAAGATTCTGCGCAAGATTCTGCGTAATATTGCCAATAACGAAGAATATACTGCGCCATCGACGATTGATGATCCTTCGTGCCTGGCTGAAATTGAAACCACTCTGAAAGAAAAGGGCGTCAGAAAATAAAAGCCGGGAACTTAATCCGGGAAGTGAGTCATACCATGGTGGCCGGGCTGGCACTCAGTCCGGTCACATCCGGTAGTGGCGTTATTCTGTTACCGGATGTGCTCTCTCACTCTCTGTCCTGAATTTTACCGGGCCTTTTCTTTTGGCCCGGTTTTTTTTGCTTGATTTTTACTTGCAGGGCTATTCTGCTTCAGGCAGAACACCATCCTGCGGTTTGATCACTATCACATCGCAAGGCACTTTGTCGACCAGCTGCTCGGCGGTGTTGCCAATCAATACACCGGCAATGCCACTGCGGCCGACTGAGCCAACTACCAGTACGTCAGCGGCCACAGCAGTTGCTGTCTCGGCAACGACGGTATCGGTTTCCCCTTCGGCAATATGAACGTGATCCTCGTGAATGTTGTATTTCTTGGCCAATTGCTCGCAGGCATCCTGATGCTGTTCAGTGATATAGGCCTGAATATCGTCCGGCGCAGTGACTTCAGGAACCATGGCAAAGGCAATGGCAACCTGAGGAAAGGCATTAACCATATGCAGATCGGTATCAAAATGATCGGCCAGATGTTCTGCAAACGAGAGAATGTTGTCGTTAATAAGCTGGTGGCCGTCATCAACTGACGTCGCATCAATGGCGGCCAGTATACGATTGTGTTGCCAGGCGGCGGGGGATTTCACCAGCAGTACGGGAGCCGGACAATGGCGCATCAGGTTCCAGTCGGTATGGGTGAACAGGCGATCGATCAGGCTATGAGGGTGAGTCCCCTTGATAACCAGATCGTAATCTGTCGCTCGCATGGATTCGATAACGGCTTCATGCAGATGCTTCTGCCAGTGGACTTCCGTACGCACCGTGATGCCACGTTCCTGTACTTCCGGTACAAAGCTTTCAATCCAGCGCTCCGTTGAATCAATACGTGCGCGGCGAATTTGCTGCTTGGTGGTTTCTTCCAGAGAAGAACTGTCACCACAGTAAGGTTCGTAAACCGACGTCAGCAGACTGACATCGGCCTTGAGTACCCCCGCAAGCCAGAGCGCCTTGTCGAGTGCTATTTGCTCAGGGTGTTCAGCGTCGAGCACGACCAGCAAATGGTTGATATCCAGCATAACGGCTTCTCCCGTGTTATTGATGTACAAGGGGGTAATGATAATACGTTGACCGGTTTGCGGGTTGAATCCAGATCCACTTCCCGTTGGTATTGACCGTCAACATCCCCAGCTTACGCTTCACCTTCTGTTGCCACTATGTCATGGATCAAGTTGGTCGGTTCGGTGGCTGAATCGCTTAGCAGTGCAATAAATGCGCTGGCGGCATTGGTGAGGGTACGGTTTGCCAGATGAATAACACCCAGCGGCCGAATCATTGGAGCGCCAGGCCAGGGCAATACAAACAATTGATCGTCTGTCATGCTGGATGGCAGTACCGACCAGCCAAGGCCAACGCTGACCATCATCTTGATGGTTTCCAGATAGTTGGTCGGCATATGGGTTTCCAGCGTCAGACCGGCATCTCGAAAAGCCGCGTCGACAACCCGGTAAGTGATGGTATCCGGTTCTGGCAAAATAGCGACATTTTCAGCCAGACTGAAGAGGCTTATTTGTTGTTGGCAAGCAAGTGGGTGGCCAGGAGCACAAACACAGACCATGTCATCCTGCCAGAGCGGGATCGCTGTAACCCGATCCGGTTGCCGTTCATCCAGCGTTGTCAGCGCCAATTCGACCCGGCGTTGCTCGACGGCCTGATAAGCATCTTCAGAACCCAGGAAACGAATGTCCAGTCGTACCGCAGGGTATTGGCGGACAAAGGATTTCAGAAAAGGCGGGATTCGATGCAAGCCAATATGGTGGCTGGTAGCGATGCTGAGAGTGCCTTCAACGGAGCCTGCCAGATTATTGATCTGAATCTGGGTGTCATTCATCAGCTCAAGGATTTCACGTGCTTTTGGAAGTAATCGTTGGCCTGATTCGGTCAGACTGATGGAACGGTTGTGGCGTTCAAACAAGGGGCTGTCGAGCTGCTGTTCCAGTTGCTGAATGCGTTTGGAAACGGCAGATTGGGTTAAAAACAGTTGCTCTGCTGCCAGCGAAAACGATTGGTGGCGGGCAACCGCCAAAAAGGCTTTAAGTTGTTGGCTATCCATGCTGGGCCTCGGAGTAAGTCGCTGCTGATGTTATTGGCTTCTGATTCCTGTTAGGAATTCAATATAGAAAAAGAATGAATTTGTGTTGTTTAACAGAGTGAGTACCATAAGGCAATCACCCGCTCATCAAGCGGCGTAGACCGTGAAAGCACACCCGTCAACAGAGCATTCCAATAAGGAGCCACCGATGACCGGAAAAACACTGTACGACAAACTTTGGCAACAGCACGTCGTTAAAGAACGCGATGATGGTACTGCGCTGATCTACATCGATCGCCAGTTATTGCACGAAGTAACGTCTCCCCAGGCGTTCGAGGGACTGCGTATTGCCGGGCGCAAGCCATGGCGTCTGGACGCCAACCTGGCGACGCCGGATCACAACGTGCCGACCACCGCCATCGAGCGTGAGTCTGGTGTCGACGGTATTGTTGATCCGGTATCCAAAATCCAGGTGGTAACACTCGATAACAACTGTGATGAGTTCGGCATTACTGAATTCAAGATGAAAGACAAGCGTCAAGGCATTGTTCACGTTGTTGGCCCGGAGCAAGGTGCCACCCTGCCTGGGATGACCGTGGTGTGTGGCGACTCCCATACAGCCACTCACGGTGCTTTCGCGGCTTTGGCTCATGGTATTGGCACTTCGGAAGTTGAGCACGTTCTGGCCACCCAGTGTCTGATTCAGCGCAAGATGAAAAACCTGCTGATTCGTGTCGATGGTGAACTGGGCAAGGGCATTACCGGCAAAGACGTGGTGTTGCACGTGATCGGTATCATTGGTACCGCTGGCGGTAATGGCTGCGCGATGGAATTTGGTGGCTCTGCCATTCGCTCGATGAGCATGGAAGGCCGTATGACCATGTGTAACATGGCCATCGAAGCCGGTGCTCGTGTCGGTATGGTCGCGTTTGACAGCATCACGGCAGCTTATGTCAAGGGCCGCCCTTATGCCCCGAACGCCGATCAGTGGGAGCTGGCACTGGCGGCCTGGCAGGATCTGGTATCCGATGACGATGCCGTATTTGACAAGGTGGTCGAGGTGCGCGCTGAAGATATCAAGCCGCAGGTTACCTGGGGGACTTCCCCTGAAATGGTAACCACGATTGATGCCACGGTTCCTGCTCTGGAAGACGCACGGGACGGTGCCCAACGTGCCGGCTTTGAACGTGCCTATGCCTACATGGGGCTGGAGCCGGGCCAGAAAATCACCGATATCAAGCTGGATCGTGTGTTTATCGGCTCCTGCACCAACAGCCGGATTGAAGACTTGCGTCAGGCGGCGGCAGTGGCACAAGGCCGCAAGGTTGCTGACAGTGTTTTACAGGCGTTAGTGGTGCCGGGTTCCGGTCTGGTCAAGGAGCAGGCTGAGCAAGAAGGTCTCGACAAGATTTTTGTCGAAGCCGGTTTTGAATGGCGCGAGCCGGGCTGTTCCATGTGTCTGGCGATGAATGCTGACAGGTTGGGGCAGGGCGAGCATTGTGCCTCGACCTCCAACCGCAACTTTGAAGGTCGTCAGGGCTATGGCGGTCGCACCCATCTGGTCAGCCCGGCGATGGCCGCCGCTGCCGCGATTGCGGGTCACTTTGTTGACGTTCGTGAATTCTGATCCGGAGTAATACCATGAGAGCATTTACTGTACACACCGGCCTTGTGGCACCGATGGATCGTGCCAACGTCGATACCGATATGATCATCCCGAAACAGTTTCTGAAATCGATCAAACGCAGCGGATTTGGCCCGAATCTGTTTGACGAGCTGCGTTACCTGGATGAAGGTCAGCCCGATGCTGACAACAGCGGGCGTCCGCTGAATCCGGATTTTGTGCTGAATCAACCGCGCTACCAGGGTGCGTCTGTGCTGATTGCCCGCGAGAACTTCGGTTGTGGCTCCAGTCGTGAACACGCCCCCTGGGCACTGGAGGATTTCGGCTTCCGGGTTGTTATCGCGCCGAGTTACGCTGATATATTCTTCAATAACTGCTTCAAGAATGGCTTGTTGCCTATCGTGCTGGCGGAAGAGACGGTAGAGCGCCTGTTCAAGGCCGTTGCCGGGAGCGAAGGGTACGAACTCACCATCGACCTGGAAAAGCAGCTGATTCTGACACCCGATGGCCAGGATATACCCTTTGAAGTAGATGCCTTCCGCAAATACTGTTTGTTGAATGGCTTTGACGATATTGGCCTCACGTTACAGGATGCGGATGATATTCGTAGCTACGAAGAAGCCCGTCGCGTGTCTTCTCCCTGGTTGTTTAACGCAGGCTCCTGAGTCGTTTGTCGGCTTGGATAACCCCATGAATATCACAGTGGCAGCCTATGACTGCTGCCACAGCAAGTAACAGGAAATAATAATGAGCAAGAAAATTCTGGTTTTGCCAGGTGATGGTATTGGCCCTGAAATTGTCGCCGAGGCGGTCAAGGTTTTGGAGCATATCAATAGTCGCTTTAAACTGGGGCTGGAAATAGATCATGGCCTGGTCGGTGGCACGGCTTACGACGAAACCGGCTTTCCGCTGCCGGAAGAAAGCCTGAACAAGGCCATCGCTGCCGATGCCATTCTGCTCGGTGCTGTCGGTGGCCCGCAGTGGGACAAGTTGGAAGATCGCTCCAAACGTCCGGAACAAGGATTGCTGGATATTCGCAAGAATCTGGGCCTGTTTGGCAACCTGCGTCCAGCCATTCTGTACCCGCAGCTGGCCGATGCTTCGACACTGAAGCCGGAAGTGGTTTCCGGTCTGGATATTCTGATTGTCCGCGAGCTGACCGGCGGTATTTATTTCGGCCAGCCACGGGGTATTCGTACTCTGGAAAATGGCGAGCGTGAAGGTTACAACACCTACGTTTATAACGAATCCGAGATTCGTCGTATTGGTCGTGTCGCCTTTGAATCGGCGATGAAGCGCAACAAGAAACTGTGCTCGGTCGACAAGGCCAATGTACTGGAAGTGACCGTGCTATGGCGCGAAATTATGGAAGAGTTGTCGAAAGAATACCCAGAAGTCGAATTGTCCCATATGTACGTCGACAATGCGGCGATGCAGCTGGTGAGGGCACCGAAACAGTTTGACGTTATGGTAACCGGCAATATGTTTGGCGATATCCTGTCGGATGCAGCAGCGATGCTGACCGGTTCTATCGGTATGTTGCCATCGGCCTCACTGGACAAAAACAACAAGGGCATGTATGAACCTTGCCATGGTTCGGCTCCGGATATTGCCGGTCAGGGGCTTGCCAATCCGTTGGCAACTATCCTCTCTGTAGCCATGATGCTACGGTATAGTCTGAATGAAGGCGCGGCAGCAGATGTTATTGAAGCAGCGGTCAGCAAGGTACTGGATCAGGGGTTGCGTACCGGAGATATTTTCTCTGCCGGTATGACCCGTGTCAGTACCAGTGAAATGGGCGAAGCGGTACTGGCTGCGCTGTAAAGCAGTCTTGAAATCCGCGCTATTTTGTACTGACCGGATACTCCGGATGCTCGTTTGGAATGCAAGCCGCGCCTGTCGCGGTTTTGCTGTATCAAGAACAAGGTAATAGAAAATGTTGAAAACAGGATTAGTCGGTTGGCGTGGCATGGTGGGTTCCGTACTGATGCAGCGTATGGAAGAAGAAGGGGATTTTGCCCTGATAACGCCACAATTTTTTACCACATCTCAGGCAGGCAAGGCGGCTCCTGCCCTCGGCGGCAAAGACAACGGTGTCTTGGCTGATGCTTACGATATCAGTGCGCTCGGTCAGCAGGATGTCGTCATTAGCTGTCAGGGCGGTGATTACACCAAGGACGTGTATCCAAAACTGCGTGAGTCCGGCTGGCAGGGCTACTGGATTGATGCGGCGTCCACTTTGCGTATGGCGGACGATGCCATCATTGTACTGGATCCGGTTAATGCTGATGTGATTAACCAGGGCCTGGATACGGGTATCAAAACCTACGTGGGCGGTAACTGTACCGTCAGTTTGATGTTGCTGGCGCTGGGTGGTCTGTTTGAAAAAGGACTGGTTGAGTGGGTTGCGCCGATGACCTATCAGGCTGCATCCGGATCCGGTGCTCAGAATATGCGTGAGTTAATTACGCAAATGGGAGCGATTCATTCCAATGTTCGTGACCAACTTGACAATCCTGCAGCGGCTATTCTGGATATCGATCGCCAAGTATCTGAATTTATCAATAGTGAGGAATATCCAAAAGATCATTTTGGTGTGCCGCTAGCAGGTAGCCTGATTCCCTATATCGACTCGCAGCTGGATTCTGGTCAAAGCCGTGAAGAATGGAAAGCCCAGGTTGAAGCCAACAAAATCATGGGTTCCGGGGATCGGCAGATTCCTATTGATGGCCTTTGTGTTCGTGTTGGTGCGATGCGCTGCCACAGCCAGGCGATGACCATGAAACTGACTCAGGATTTGCCATTGGCAGAGATTGAAGCAATTCTGGCGGCTCATAACGATTGGGTGAAGGTTATTCCGAATGATCGGGAGGCCAGTATGAAGGAATTAACGCCAGCGGCGGTTACCGGGACGCTGAGTATACCTGTCGGTCGAATTCGCAAGCTTAATATGGGGCCAGAGTATATTTCAGCCTTTACCGTTGGAGACCAGTTACTCTGGGGAGCGGCAGAACCTTTACGCAGAATGTTGCGGATTTTGTTAAACCGTTCATAGAAATTGGTCAATAAAAGCGGACGGAAGTCCGCTTTTTCATACGCAACATCTCGAATACGTCATAAACCTTTCATTCATATCAGTTTTATTGCCGCATACCGGTCGCAGCGATTGCGCCAGAACTGGTTATACTTGATACTTACGCTTGCTTGTGCTCTGCCAGTATTAGTGCTTACCAGCAGATCTGCTATCGGAATATTTTGATTAATCTGGGCTATAAAGCCGTAAAGTGACAACCAAGGATGCACCAATGAAGCGCCTATTTGCGAACGCCTTGCTGCTGGTCGGAAGTTTGACCATGTCAACTCAGCTACTGGCATTAGGGCTGGGAGAGTTGACGCTCAAATCGGCGCTTAATCAGCCTCTGGCTGCCGAAATAGCCCTGGTCGATTCAGAAGGCCTTTCTGAATGGGAAATCAAACCGGTACTGGCCAGTACCGACGTCTTTGAACGTTACAGTGTTGAGCGTTCCTACTTCCTTACCAAAATCAAATTCAAGGTGGTTGGCGACAAAATCGTATTAGCAACCCGTGAAGCGGTAACCGAACCTTTCCTGAATTTTCTGGTTGAGCTGAACTGGCCGTCAGGCCGTGTAGTACGTGAGTTTACCGTATTGCTCGATCCACCCACCTTTGCAGAAGAAAGCTTTCGACCGCTGGTTTCTGCCCCGGCGGCTACAACCAGCAGTAGCGCAACAGCGCCTGTGCCCGCCGCGACACCAGCAGCTCGCCCAGCTGCTGCTACTCGTGGCAGTACCGGACAATGGCAGAGTCAGTCCGCAGAGCCAGGGACCTATATGGTGCAGCCTAATGACACCTTATGGGCGATTTCACTGGCTACCCGACCGGATACCGGTGTCACGCCACAACAAATGATGATGGCGATCCAGCAACACAATCCAGATGCCTTTATCGGCGGCAATATCAATCGCCTGAAAACGCATCAGGTCTTACGTATCCCTGATCCTGACCAGATTCATGCGATCAGCTTTGAGAGTGCTGTCAGTGAAGTAGCCCGCCAGAACCAGGCGATTGCTGGTACAGCACAGCTGGATGCTACCGGCCGAGCTGCTGTTGCACCTTCTTCACGCGCCTCATCCACCGGCGGTGAGGTGCGGCTGGTCTCTGATCGTGGCGAACAATCCGACTCGGCTGGAGCCAGCGGTGAAGTAGCCGGCCGCGGTAATGGGCGTCAGGAAGTCCTTGAAAACGATTTGGCCATCGCGCTGGAGACCCTCGACAAGAGCCGCCGTGACAACGCCGATCTGGCTGATCGCCTGACCGCCCTGGAAGAACAGATCGCTGCGTTACAGCGCCTGGTCAGCCTGAAAGACGACCAGCTTGCCAATATGCAGGTTAATGCAGCACAACAACCTGCAGACAAGTCTGTGGTGGCACCTGCAAGTCAGCCGGACATGGCTCAGCCTGCGGAAGTGGCAGGGGCTGTTGAGCGTGCCGTGCCAGCGACAGAGACTTCCAAATCTGCCCTGGCAGAAGTGAAGCCGCAACCTGCGCCGGAGCCAAAGCCAGAGATGGCGGAACGTCCAAAACCTCGTGTTGTGCCAGCACCACGTCCCGAGCCTGATCTGCTTGACAGTATTTTGCAGGATCCTATTACGCTTGGTGGTGTATTGGCGGCGATATTATTACTGATCGCGCTGATTTATACCGCAGTGAAAAAACGTCTGGGCGGCGGAAGCAAGCAGGAAGAATCACTCGGAACAGCCGCCGCCGCGCAGCTTCAGGACGAAATGGCCGATGCTGCGGCACCGGATACCGATGATTTTGACCAGTTCAGTTTTGGTCATGAGGATGACGATTCCGACACGGGTGTCCAGTTGGGAGCAGACCTGTTCAGTGGCGATGATGCACTGGATATTTCGACCGACAGTTTCGACACCCGAGATAAATTGCTGACCGAAGTCGACGCCGATATTGCGTACGGACGTTTTGATGAGGCGTTAAGTAAACTGACTCCTGCAATTGAAGCCCAGCCAGACCGGTCAGACCTCAGTCTGAAGTTACTGGAAGTACTGTCGGAACTTGACGATGCCAGCGCTTTTGCAGATGAAGAAACACGCTTGCTGGGCTTTGCATCTGATGCCGATGTGAGCGAAGCCGAGCAGTTACGCTTCCGCTTGACCAGTCCTATGACACCAGTAACTGACAGTGATTTCGACAGTATTTCACTTGACGATCTGGATATGGAGTTCAAGAACGATCTGGATGACTCCTTCGACATCACCGACACGGATTCAGATGCAACTGATGCTGGAGACGTTGAAAAGGATGCTGAAAAAGACGTCGATATAATGCCGGTGTTGGGTGCTGATGCGATGGACTTTGAAACAGCCCTGGCCGAAGGCGACGATGGCGATACACAGGAAGACGACGGACTGGATTTCTCTCTGGACAGTCTGGCCGGTGGTGGTCATGCAGAAATTGTCGACGAAGTAACGATTTCTGACGATGACCAGGGGCTGGATTTTGATCTGTCCGCCTTCGATGATGACGAAGAGATTACTGCGGAACCTGTTGGGGAAGCCAGCGAGCCAGAACATGAAAACCTGATGGATTTTGATGTATCTGATGATCTGCTGGAAGAACTTGCAGAAGCCACCCCAGCGGCTGAGGAACCTGCCACCTTGTCCGGCGATAATGTGATGGAATTTGACCTTGATGGTCTCGATATTCCAGAACTGGGTGAAGAAGAGGCTGTTGAGGAGCCCCTGGCGGTTGACGACGGAGAACACTCGCTGGAGTTTGAAGTCCCTGAGCTGAATGTGGCCAGTGAAGATGTGACCCTGCCAGTAGCACCTCATACGATTGATGAAGCTGCTGAGCTGGCGCTGGATGAGTTTGATTTGTCTGATTTTGAGGCGGAGCTTGATACTGCTGAATTGGCTGATCCAGATGTAGAGGAAGCAGTGACAGACGCCGCTGGACAGCAAACTCCGGTTGTCGGGTTGGAAGCGGATGACAGTGAACTGGATCTTGATCTGGCCGAACTGGATAACGAGCTGGAAATGCTTGCCTCGGTGGTGGCTGAAGACGACACCGCAGCGACCAGTACAACAGCCGCAGAGCAACGGACCGATACAACGCCGGAACTTGCTGACGAGACGTTGATGGAGTTTGACCTCGATAGTCTGGAGGCAGAACTGGATGCGCTGGACTCCATGGCGGATCTGCCCAAGCTGAGCGAAGCAGACTTGACCGGGGTTCGGTTGCTTGTTGGTGGTGAAGACGACCAGGAATTGCCCGAACTGGATGAGCTGGAAGAATTCGGACGGGAATCTGAAGGCGCACTGGAAAGTACAGAGACATTAGCCGAAGCCGATCCGGCACTCGACGATTTTGATCTGGCAACTGTCGAAGACGATGTGACTGGCGCATCAGCGACTACTTCTCTGGAGCAATTGGAACCACTCGAAGACTTGCCCGGGTTGGCCGACCTGGAAGAGGAACTGCCGGAATTCGATTTTGAAGAGCTGCCGGAACTAGAAGAAGTTTCTGAGCTGGAGTTGGCAGAAGCGGTCGCGATTGATGAACTGCCACAACTGGATGAACTTGAAGACCTGGCATTTGAGCTGGATGATGCTGAAGCTCTGCCAGACTTGGCTGAACTCGAAGACTTCACATCAGACGAGTCGAATTTGGCTGACGTATCGGATGCGGATGCCAGCGACATGGACATCCCGTCGTTTACTGCAGATTCGATTGATCTGGATGAGCTGGCAGAGACAGAAGATGAATTTGCCTACTTGTCCGGTACTGATGCCAGCGATACCAAGCTGGATCTGGCTCGTGCCTATGTCGATATGGGTGAGGCAGAAAGTGCCCGCGAGCTGTTGAACGAGATTGTCCAGGAAGGTAGCGATCAACAAAAGCAGGATGCACAAAATCTGCTGGATTCACTGATCTGATCAATGTCTGATACTTATCGTTATGCTGCTATCGTGGAATACAACGGCGCTTGTTTCCACGGTTGGCAGAAGCAAAAACATCACAACGAACCTACCATACAGGCCGCTCTGGAAGCGGCTATCTCCAAAGTAGCTAATCACCCGGTCGAGATAGCCTGTGCCGGGCGCACCGATGCAGGTGTGCATGCGACGCGGCAGGTGATTCATTTTGATACCACCTCAAAACGCAGTGACTATGGCTGGTTGATGGGAATTAATACCAACACGCCAGCCAATGTATCGTTGCAATGGATTGGTCAGGTTGCCCCTGAATTCCATGCCCGCTACAAGGCTCAGGCACGCTGCTATCGCTATCTGATTAATAACGCTCCGTATCGCCAGGCGTTGCAACATGATCAGTTAACCTGGTGGCGCTACCCACTGGATGCTGGCCGAATGCACCAGGCTGCGCAGTCGCTGCTGGGGCAGCATGACTTTTCTTCTTTTCGGGCGAAAGACTGTCAGGCCAAAACACCGGTTAAAACCATGCATCGTATCCAGGTGCGGCAGTGGGGCAGTCTGATTTTGCTGGAGCTGGAAGCAAGTGCATTTCTCTACCATATGGTGAGAAACATTGTTGGCGTCTTGTTGCCCATCGGTGAAGGTCATCAGCCGATTGAGTGGATGGCGGAGGTACTGGAAGCCAAATCCCGGCTGGCGGCTGGCGTTACTGCGCCAGGTGATGGCTTGCATTTTGTCGGGGTGCGATACCCCCAGCAGTTTGATATTCCCAGTCAGCCATTTGGGCCACTGTTGCTGGAACCCGTACTGGCTTTGTCTGACAGCTGACGCGTCACTGCTTCCCACGTTCCTGCCTGCTAGCCGCCCCGGCATCCGTATTCCCACACCGAGCACGGGAATGAGGGCACACCTGACCCCGGCCATTGCTGGCAAATTCTGCTACCATCGCGGTATTTGTTCAGGAACCTTGCAATGTCGACCACGCCCGTTATCCGCACACGAGTCAAAATTTGTGGGGTTACTCGTGTAGAAGATGCCATCAAAGTGGTAAACAGCGGTGCCGACGCTATCGGCCTGGTGTTTTATCCACCCAGTCCGCGAGCGGTTGATATGCAACAAGCGGCTGACATTGCCGCTGTGATTCCGGCTTTCGTTACCGTTACTGCTCTTTTTGTTAATCCGACCGTTGAACAAGTGCAAAGCGTTCTGGATGCCGTTAGAATTGACCTTATCCAATTCCACGGTGACGAAGACGATGGCTTCTGCCAACAATTCAACCGCCCCTACATCAAGGCAGTCCGTGTCCGGCAAGCGTCGGATATGGTGGAGGCGTGCGTGCGCTTCCCAGGTGCCTTGTCTCTGCTGCTAGACAGCTACAAACCTGGTGTTCCAGGTGGTACTGGCGAAACCTTTGACTGGTCGCTGGTGCCAGACGATTTAAACAAACCCATTATTCTTGCTGGTGGCTTGTCTCCTGTTAACGTGGCAACCGCTATTCGCGATCTGCACCCTTTTGCGGTGGATGTGAGCGGAGGCGTCGAGGCTGACGGGCCAGGAAATAAAGGCATAAAGGATGCCAGCAAGATTCAGGCATTTATGAACGAGGTGTATCGTGTCGACAACGAACAACACAACTCCTGAACAAAACGCACACGCAGATGTATTAAACGCCAACTTGCCCGATGCACGCGGCCATTTTGGTATTTTTGGTGGCCGTTTCGTCTCCGAAACCCTGACGGCGGCACTGGATGAACTGCAATCTACCTACCTGAAACTGCGTGATGACGAAGACTTCCAGAAAGCCTTCGATCACGACCTGGCGCACTATGTGGGGCGTCCGTCGCCGCTGTATTACGCCGAACGTCTGAGTGACCATTGTGGTGGTGCACGGATCTTTCTGAAGCGAGAAGATCTTAATCACACCGGTGCCCACAAGATCAACAACACCATTGGTCAGGCTTTGCTGGCCAAGTTTATGGGCAAAAAGAAGATTATTGCTGAAACTGGCGCGGGCCAGCATGGTGTGGCGTCTGCCACCGTTGCAGCGCGTTTTGGTTTGGAGTGCAAGGTCTTTATGGGCTCGACCGACGTTGAACGGCAGAAGCTGAACGTCTACCGCATGAAGCTGCTGGGTGCCGAAGTGGAGTCGGTAACCTCCGGTACCAAGACTCTGAAAGACGCCATGAACGAAGCCATGCGGCACTGGGTTACTCACGTTGACGATACTTTCTACATTATCGGCACGGCTGCTGGCCCGCACCCATACCCAATGTTGGTGCGTGATTTCCAATCCATCATCGGTCGTGAAACCCAGGTTCAGAGTTTGGAGCAGATTGGTCGTCAGCCAGATGCTCTGGTGGCCTGTGTCGGGGGGGGATCCAATGCCATTGGCATGTTCCATCCGTACATCAAATACCCGGAAGTCGCCATGTATGGTGTTGAAGCCGGTGGTCTGGGTCTGGACGGTGATGACCATGCTGCGCCACTGAGCAAGGGCCGTCCTGGTGTCTTACACGGTAACCGTACCTATCTGATGGAAGATGAAAATGGCCAGATCATGGGCACTCACTCTATCTCTGCCGGTCTGGATTATCCGGGTGTTGGCCCTGAGCATTCCTGGTTGAAAGACGTTGGTCGTGCCCAGTATGTGGCGGCTACCGATGTTGAAGCGATCGATGCATTTCACAAGCTGACACGGCTGGAAGGTATCATGCCGGCACTGGAATCATCCCATGCCGTGGCCTTTGCCATGAAGCTGGCAGCCACCATGCCTTCCGACAAGGTCATTGTGGTGAACTTGTCCGGTCGTGGTGACAAGGACATTCATACCATTGCCACTCTTGATGGCGTGACTGCATAAGGATCGGAGTTCGATATGTCTCGTATTGCTATTTTATTTGCTGCCTTGAAAGAAACGGGCAAAAAAGCGCTGATCCCCTACATCACCGCTGGTGATCCGCAAAAAGAAGCCACGGTGCCGATGATGCATGCGCTGGTGGATGCCGGTTGCGACCTGATTGAGCTGGGGGTGCCTTTTTCCGATCCCATGGCGGATGGCCCCACTATTCAGTTGGCCTGTGAGCGGGCACTGGAACACAACACCTCACTGCGCGACGTGCTGGCCATGGTGACTGAATTTCGGGCCACCAACACCACCACGCCGATTGTACTGATGGGCTATCTGAACCCGGTAGAAGCCATGGGCTACGACACCTTTGTGACCGCAGCGGTGACGGCCGGTGTGGATGGGGTACTGCTGGTAGATTTACCGCCAGAAGAAGCCACGGACGTTGATTCCATCTTCAAGAGTGCCGGACTGGATATGGTGTATCTGATCGCACCGACCACTACCGATGCCCGTATTGAAGCCATCGGCAAGGCGGGTAGTGGCTACGTTTATTATGTCTCCCTGAAAGGAGTGACCGGCTCGAAAGCGTTGGATGTGGATGACGTTGAACGTAACCTGCAGCGTATTCGCCAGCACGTATCCATTCCGGTGGGGGTCGGGTTTGGTATTCAGAACGGTGTCACGGCAGCGGCGGTGTCCAAAGTCTGTGATGGTGTGATTGTCGGTAGCGCGATTGTTAATCATATCGCCGACAATGCCACTAACCCTGCTGAAGCCCGACGTCTGGTCACCGAGCTGATGCAGGAAATGCGCATCGCCATGGATCAGCAATAATCCGGTCGTAACAAAGAAGGATATTCAGGATGACTGACTTCAGTAGTTGGAATGTCAAGCGTTGGCTCGAGCATCTGGAGTCGGTGCATCCTGCTGAGATTGACATGGGCCTCGATCGCGTGCGCACAGTCGCAGAGCGGTTGGGGTGCCTGCGACCTGCCGGACTGGTGATCATGGTGGCCGGAACCAATGGCAAAGGCACTACCTCGGCGCTGATAAGTGCCTTGTTGTTGCGCCAAGGGTTATCGGTCGGCTGTTATAACTCACCGCATATCTTGCGTTATAACGAACGCGTATCGGTGAATGGCAGCGATATTTCCGATGCCGACCTGTGCCAGTCGTTCGCGCTGGTCGAACAGGCGCGCGAAGAACAGCCGCTGACCTATTTTGAATTCGGTACCCTGGCTGCGCTGGCCTGGTTCAAACAACAGCATCTGGACGCCTGTGTGCTGGAAATTGGCCTCGGTGGACGTCTGGATGCAGTAAACGTCGTGGACGCCGATGTTGCGGTGGTCACCAGTATCGGGCTGGATCACGAAGCCTGGCTGGGGAACGACCTGAATGTCATTGCCTATGAAAAATGCGCTATCGCCCGGCCAGATCGCTATCTGGTCTGTGGTCAACCCAATCCCCCGGAACGTGCTCGGGCCACGGTGAATGCCTGTGAAGGGATGTGGCTGGGGCGCGGAGAAGCTTTTGATGTGACTGAGCGGGTGCAAGGTGACGCAGCTGTGCTGAATATCCGTTTCTTGCCGTACCCGGATGACGATACGTCGATGGAATGGGTGTTGCCTCGTGGCTTTATTCCGGCAGCCAACATTGCGACTGCGCTGCAGGCACTGGCTGCGGTTGGCCATTTGTTGCCCGAACAAGAAGTAGCGGACACCCTCAAGCGTTTGCGGGTTCCGGGCCGCTTACAGGGTTGGCGCTGCCAATGCCCTGACGGCCGTACGTTTAGCGTGACGCTGGATGTGGCTCACAACGAGCAGGCGGCAGCGTACCTGGCAACTCGTGAGCTGGAGGTCGATGGTATTCTGCTGGCGATGCTGACAGACAAGCCGGTAGAAAAGGTTGTCCAGGCTTTACCTGCCGCACGTTTGTGGAAGCTGGCCGGACTGGACTGTCATCGTGGCCTGGATGCCGCCGGGCTGGAGCAGCGTTTCCAGGCTGTGGCGGTTGATGGTGTTGATGGTGTTGATCGTACGGTGGCGGTTTATCCGACGGTAAACGCGGCCCTGAAGCATTTGCAGCAAACCGCACTGGCGGATGAGCACTGGCTGGTAGTTGGATCTTTTTATACCGTTGAGCAGGCATTAACACTCATTTATGCCCAGCAAAAAAGCGGGGAGTACGCATGGAAAAGCATCTGAACAAGCGCATTCTTGGTGCTGTTGTCACTGTTGTGGCCTTGGCGATTGCGGTGCCGATTGTAATTGATGGCTCCAGCCAGCGGCTGACGATTGATCAGGATATGCCGCCGATGCCTGATATGCCTGATTGGGCTGAAGTCCAGAACCAGCAACGGATTCGTATTGACCTGGAGCAGCTGGCCAGTGGTGAAGCCACGGCCGAATTGGCAACGCCAGCGGTTAATACGGCGGAGGTTGATGACCCGGTGCCAGCAGTGGTCAAAAAACAGCCCGAACGTGCCCATCTGGATGAAACTGCGTTACCTTATGCTTGGGTGGTGCAATTGGGGGCCTTTTCCAGCAATGAAAATGCCACCAGTTTTCGCGATAACATTCGCGGTCAGGGCTTCAAGGCCTTTTCCCGTACCGATGACGATGGCCTGACACGGGTGTTTGTTGGCCCGGAACTGCAGCAGCAGCAGGCGGAGGTCTTGCGTACTCAGCTGGAAAAAATATTAAAGCGCAAAGATCTGAGAATTAAGCGCTTTATCGCCCGTTAACGCTCTGAGAGGCCGATTGAAGCGTGCTTTTAGCCGTATGGTATAACGTTCAATGCCTGTTTTTGAGCGGGTTGTTGACGCTTTTCCTGGCCCGAAATGACCCCAAATCGGTCTCTTCAGTTGTCGAAATCAGTACTAAACCCTATACTGCGCGCTTCATTAAATCCGCTGTGAGAGCAAGATGGCCGTCGTTGATTGGGTAATATTGGCGGTGCTGGGAATCTCCAGCCTGATCAGTCTCAAGCGCGGTTTCGTGCGAGAAGCATTGTCACTGATTGTATGGGTCGGGGCTTTTGTGGTGGCCCGGATGTTCAGTGGCAATCTGGCTACCCTCCTGACCGATTATATTGAAACCAATTCATTACGCTGGATCGCCGCCTTTGTCGTGCTCTTTCTGGGCACTGTTGCTATCGGCGCCATGGTCAATCATCTGATTGTCGAAGTGGTGCGGCTGACCGGACTGAGCGGCACAGACCGTATACTCGGCATGGTCTTTGGTTGTATCCGTGGTCTGGTTGTGCTGGTCGCGGTTGTTTATGGATTGCAGTTTACTATGGTTCCAAAAGATCCCTGGTGGCAGCAATCAATGTTTATTCCTCACCTGGAAATGCTGGCCGACTGGGCGCGTAATACGCTGCCGGGCACCGCTGACCGGGTGATGTCCTCTATCCCGTCTGATTTCTGAGGTAATACGCGAATGTGCGGAATTGTGGGTATCGTCGCCAAGACCCATGTAAACCAGTCTATTTACGATGCGTTGACGGTGCTTCAGCATCGCGGCCAGGATGCGGCCGGCATCGTAACCAGTGATCAGGGAAAGTTTTATCTACGTAAAGACAATGGCCTGGTTCGGGATGTCTTCCGTACTCGCCATATGCAGCGCCTGATTGGTCGTATGGGGATCGGTCATGTGCGTTATCCGACGGCGGGCAGTTCAAGTTCGGCGGAAGCTCAGCCCTTTTATGTCAATTCACCTTACGGCATTGTGTTGGCGCATAATGGTAACCTGACCAACACCATCGAGTTGGCCCAGGACATCTACCGTGAAGACCTGCGTCACATCAACACCACATCGGATTCCGAAGTATTGTTGAATATCTTTGCTCATGAGCTGCAGGAACAGAAGCAGCTGGTGCCAACACCGGAAATGATTTTTCGTGCTGTGCGCCGGGTGCATGAACGTATCCGTGGGGGTTATGCCGTCGTTGCCATGATCTGTGGTTATGGTGTGGTGGCCTTCCGTGATCCGAACGGTATTCGTCCTGCGGTGTTTGGCCGTCGTGACACCGCGACCGGGTCGGAATACATGGTGGCGTCCGAGTCAGTCGCGCTCGATGCACTGGGGTTTCAGATCGAGCGTGATATTGAACCCGGCGAATGTGTGGTGATGACGGAAGCCGGTGATATCTTTACCCAGCAGTGTGCCGAAAACGTACGCCTGACCCCTTGTCTGTTTGAACAAGTGTACTTTGCCCGCCCGGATTCCATTATGGATGGCATCGCGGTGTACAAGGCGCGTCTGCGTATGGGTGAGAAACTGGCGGAAAAGATCATGCGGGAGCATCCGGATCACAATATCGATGTGGTGATCCCGATTCCGGATACCAGCCGTTCTTCAGCGCTGGAACTGGCCAACCGGCTCGGTGTGAAATACCGTGAAGGCTTTATGAAGAACCGCTATATCGGTCGTACCTTCATTATGCCGGGTCAGCAACAGCGCAAGAAATCCGTGCGTCAGAAACTGAACGCACTGGATCTGGAATTTCGTGGCAAGAATGTACTGCTGGTGGATGACTCCATTGTACGGGGTACCACCTGCGAACAGATCATCGAGATGGCGCGTGATGCCGGTGCAGAAAACGTCTATTTTGCATCCGCCGCACCAGCGGTGCGCTATCCGAACGTCTACGGTATTGATATGCCAGCCAAGGAAGAATTTATCGCCCATGGCCGCACCACGGAAGAAATTGCCACGGCAATCGGTGCCGACTGGCTGGTGTACCAGGAGCTGGATGACCTGATCACCGCTTGTCTCGAAGGCAGCAAAACAGCGGCCACGGAGTTCGACTGTTCGGTATTTAACGGTGAATACGTCACCGGTGATATTGATGACGATTACTTCCGCCGCTTGTCCGATTTGCGCAGCGACTCCTCCAAAGGTATCCGCAAGGCAATCGCCAATGTTGCTATCGATCTGCACAACGAGGCAGAATCCTGAACAACCCGGTTGTGAAGGTGTTTGACGCCTGATCAGTATCAACAACAGGGCAGCCTTCCGCTGCCCTGTTGCGTTTTTAGGCCATAGACAAGGCAGAAACCCGATGAATGATATTCATGATTTACTCGCTCCGTACCAATCAGACCTGACCGATTGCGAGATCGAAACCCTGGCGGTTCGTGCCGGTCAGTACCGCACTCAGGAGCAGGAACACTCCGAAGCGATTTTCCCCAGTAGCAGTTATGTATTTCGCTCGGCGGCAGAAGCGGCTGCAACTTTTTCCGGTGAACATCCGGGCAACGTCTACTCACGCTATACCAACCCGACGGTACGTACCTTTGAAGAGCGTCTGGCCGCCATGGAAGGCGCTGAAGCCTGTGCTGCCACCGCGTCCGGTATGGCGGCTATTTATGCCGTCGCGATTGCTCACCTGAAAGCCGGTGATCATGTGCTCTGCTCTCGCAGTGTGTTTGGCAGCACCATTGTGCTGTTCGAGAAATTCCTGCGTAAATTCAACGTCGATATCGATTACGTCAATCCGGTCGATGCCGATGATTGGACAGCCCACTGCAAGCCGGAAACCCGGCTGTTCTTTCTTGAATCACCTTCCAATCCGATGGCGGAAGTCGCGGATATCGAAGCGCTGGCGCGGGTCGCCGGTGCAGCCAATGCCTTGCTGGTGGTGGATAACTGTTTCTGCACCCCGGTGATTCAGCAACCACTGGCGCTGGGTGCCGACCTGGTGGTGCATTCTGCCACCAAATACATTGATGGCCAGGGCCGTTGCCTGGGGGGGGCGGTGGTGGGCAGTCATGAGCTGATCGAACCGGTGATCGGTGTGCTGCGCTCTGCGGGCCCGACCATGAGTCCGTTTAATGCCTGGGTCTTTACCAAGGGACTGGAAACGCTCAGCCTGCGCATGAAAGCCCACAGCGAAAATGCGTCGATTCTGGCCACCTGGTTACAACAGCATCCGAAGGTAAAACAGGTCAACTTTTGTGGTCTGGCCTCGCATCCACAGTACGAGCTGATCCAGAAGCAGCAAAGCCTGCCGGGCGGAGTACTGTCGTTTGAAGTCGCTGGCGGCCGGGAAGAAGCCTGGAAGGTGATTGATGCAACCCGGATGATATCGATTACGGCGAATCTGGGTGATGCCAAAACCACCATTACGCATCCGGGCACCACGACCCACGGACGCTTGTCGGAAGAAGAACGTCTGGCGGCGGGTATTACCCAGGGCTTGATTCGCGTTGCGGTGGGGCTGGAAAATATTAACGACGTGCGTAAAGATCTGGCACGCGGGCTGGATGCACTCTGAGCCGATCTGAATCACATGGGGCTGCGGCCCCGTTTTTTATGGCTACCGTATTTTGTTCGCAACTTCTCGCTGGTCATTGCTTGCTGGTCATTGCTCGTCAGTAATATCCCGGTTAGCCGTGCGATTGGTTATTAACTCTCGACCTGCTTTTCCAGGTCTGGCATAAACCCTTGACCGTCCAGGCATCTGCCGTAGCCACTTGATCAGTTATTACAACGGAGACCCGATATGACCAGCGCCGTCAGCGCCGCCCTGCAACAGCTTAACCAGATTATTCTGGGTAAACCGGAGCAACTCAAACTGGCATTAAGTTGCCTGTTAGCCGATGGGCATTTGCTGATTGAGGATTTGCCGGGTATGGGCAAAACTACCCTGGCCCATGCGCTGGCCGGTGTGCTGGGGCTGAATTACAACCGCATCCAGTTCACCAGTGATTTACTCCCGGCAGATATTCTCGGTGTCAGTATTTTTGAAAAGGAACCCGGTTCCGACCTGGGACGTTTCCGTTTTCATGAGGGGCCGGTATTCAGTCAGCTATTGCTGGCCGATGAAATTAACCGGGCCACGCCAAAATCCCAGAGCGCACTGCTGGAAGCCATGGAAGAACGTCAGGTCACGGTAGAAGGCGAAACCCGACCTCTGCCAGAGCCATTTTTTGTGATTGCCACCCAGAACCCGGTGTCGCAGTCGGGTACGTTTCCACTGCCAGAAAGCCAGCTTGACCGGTTTTTGATGCGCATATCACTGGGCTACCCGTCCGAGCAGGCCGAGCGTCAATTACTGGAAGGTGCCAGCCGCCGGGATATGGCCAATCAGCTGCAAGCGCAAATAACGCCGCAGCAACTGCAGCAGCTGCAGCGGCAGGTGCGCGACATTCACGCATCGGCATCGGTACTGGATTACCTGCAGCGTATTATTGCCTTTTCGCGCTACGAGTCCGGTTATCTGTATGGGCTGTCGCCTCGGGGCGCACTGGCGCTATTGCAAGCGGCCCGAGCCTGGGCGCTGGTGCATGAACGCCAGCACGTATTACCTGAAGATATTCAGGCGGTATTACCTGCGGTTGTCGACCACCGCCTGGCCGATGCGGCGGAGGGTGGGGCACACAGTGTGTCGGCCCGCATACTTAATTCGGTTGCGGTACTGGTGTAAAACGTGGCAAGACAATCCGCTATCAAACGTCTGTTCGGCCATCGCTGGCAACGCTGGCTTGATCGGCGTTTGCCAGCAACCCGCACCATGGTGCTGGGCCATCGGTCGATTTTTATCGTGCCGACCCGGATCGGGTTGCTCTATCTGGCGCTGGTGGTGCTGTTGCTGGTAACCGCCATCAATTATCAGAACAGCCTGATTTATGGCATGACGTTCTGGTTATTCAGCATCGGCCTGTCGGCCATGTATCTGACTTTTCGTAATCTCAAAGGACTGAGCATCAGTAGCCGGGAAGCGATTAATGGTCACGTTGGACAGGTGTTCGATATTCCGCTACGTCTGGCCGCCATGCCGCGCCGGGAGCATCTCAGTCTGTGGCTACAGTACCCGGATAATCCGGGGCAGCAGCTGAGCATTCATCGAGGCGAGTCAGACACTTGCCCGCTCAGTTATCGTTGCCACCAGCGTGGTTATCTGTCACCTGGCAGGTTGTTGTTGGAAAGCCGGTTTCCATTGGGATTATTTCGTGCCTGGAGCTGGATCAAACTGGATTTTTCCACCCTGGTGTACCCATATCCGGAAAAATCCCCCTTTGTGTTTCGCAGTGGCGACGGTGATGGCGAACTGCTCGGGGCAACCCTGGAAGTTCGTGGCGAACAGGATTTCCGTGGCTTGCGTCAGTACCAGCCCGGCGACTCCATGCGGCAAATTGCCTGGAAACAATTGGCACGCGGCAAAGGGCTGATGACCAAGGACTTTGACAGTGACGAAGGGGCGAGCTGTTGGCTCGACTGGGCCAATGCCAGTGGCGACTTGGAGCCGCGCTTGTCGCAACTCTGTGGCTGGGTGCTGGAAGCTCATCAGCTGGGTTGGCAATACGGGCTGCGGTTACCGACTCAGGAGCTGGCTCCGGCACATTCGGAAGCCCATCTCGGTGCCTGTCTGAAAATACTGGCATTGTTCCGGCTTGACGAAGCAACAGGAACCCGACGATGACGCTGTCAGCCCGTCAACAGCAGATCCCCCGGCCAGCACTGTTCTGGTTACTGAGTGGTGGCGCGCTGTCTCTGTTACCGCATTATTCCCATTTACCGCTGATCTTCTGGCTAATGGCCGGAGCTGCCGTGCTCTGGCGCTGGCAAATGCACCTTGGCCGGTTGCCTTATCCTGGCAAAATCACCAAATTGATTGCCGTGGTGGCGGTAGCTGGTGGGGTTTATGCCGGTTTTAGTGGTCAATACTCGCTGGAAAGTGCGGTCGCCTTTTTTGTGGCCACCTGTTTGTTAAAAGTACTGGAAATGCGTACCCAGCGCGATGGCTATATCGTTGTTTTTCTCTGTTTCTTCCTGGCAGGTACCGGCTTTCTGTTTGAACAGGAAGTGCTCTGGGGACTGTATGGTCTGGTAGTGATCTGGTTGCTGACCGCAGCCTTGGTGTCACTGCATCTGGTATCCCGTGAAACGGGAGGCGCCTGGATGGCCAGCCGCTATGCGTTTGGCCTGTTGGCGACCGCGATTCCGGTGATGCTGGTGTTTTATCTGCTGTTTCCGCGCTTAGCACCATTGTGGAGTATCAATCTGCAGTCAGAACAGGCTCGCACCGGTCTGACCGATCAAATGGCACCGGGGGATATTGCCTCACTCAGTCGCTCCGATGAGCTGGCATTTCGTGCGACCTTTGACAGTGAACAAAAACCGGCTCGTGATCAACTCTATTGGCGAGCGCTGGTGCTGGATCGTTATGACGGACGTACCTGGCGATTCTCGAAACAGGATCGGGAGGTGAGCTGGTTTCCTTCCGGAGAAACATTGCCAACTGCGACGACTGGCGTGTTGCGTTATGAAATTATTCAGGAAGCGACCTCTAACCACTGGCTTTACACCTTGCGTTACGGCATGGCGCTGGAACCCGGTATAGGTGTGACCTCGACCGGTGTACTGGTTAACCGCACACCAGTGTATCAGCGCAAACGTTATCAGGGCCTTGGCCTCAGCCGTGAACTGGTCAGCCATCGCCTGGATTTTCAGCAGCGCCAGCACAATCTTGATTTGCCAGGCCGTGGCAATCCACGTACGCGCCAATGGCTCGCCGGGCTGGTGGCGAACAGTGATACCCCGGTGGATCTGGTGAATAAGCTGATTGATTATTTTCGTACCCAGGGTTTCCGCTACACCCTCAAGCCACCGGCCTTGGGTAATAACGATATCGACGCTTTTCTGTTTGATACCCGGTTAGGATTTTGTGCCCACTATGCCGGTGCCTTTGTTTACGCCGCACGGCTGGCCGGAATCCCGGCACGGGTGGTGGTGGGCTATCAGGGGGGCGAGTGGAACGATGCCGAAAACTATCTGACGGTACGTCAGTACGATGCCCATGCCTGGGCAGAAATCTGGCTGGATGGCACCGGCTGGGTTCGGGTTGACCCGACGGCCGTGGTGTCACCGGAGCGAATTCAGTTTGGTCTTGAACAGGCGTTAAAGGAGGAGGGGTCTTTCCTCGAAAACAAGCTGTTGTCACCGGGGCAGATTCGGCAGATTCCCTGGCTCAACCGACTGCGTATGGAGCTGGAGTCGGTCAATTACCTCTGGCACCGCTGGGTGCTGTCATACGATAACAAACGGCAGAAAAGCCTGCTCAGTAATGTCCTGCAGCGGGCCGATTACCAGCAGTTACTGATCTGGCTGGTGGCTGCCATCGTATTGGTGTTTCTGGTGATTGCCGTGATGATCAGCTGGCAACGCCCAGTCAAAATAGCCAGCCCGGTAGGATTGGCCTGGCAGCGACTGGTCGACGTCGGTGAGCAGCTGGGAGTGGCTTTTCAGATGGGTGAGAGTCAGACTCACTATCTCGCCCGGCTGGGGTTAACACTGGGTGACGATAGCGACGATTTATCCGCGTTGGCACAAACCATGGAACAGCAGTTGTATGCTGCTGGTGGACAACAGGCTGAGGCCGAAACACAGTTGCTCAAAGCGCTGCGCCAAAGCCGTAAACGACTGCTCCGTCAGGTCTGGCGACGGCGTTATCAACGCCCTTCAGTTCGTACCTGACACCGGATCAGGCCATTGACAAAAACAGCCGCTGCCCGCGATATTGACAAACGGCCCGTACTGGCCGTCGATCATTTGTCGCACCATATTGGGGAAAAAATCATCGTTGGCCACGCTGCATAAGGCACCAAAACCATAAGCACCAAAATAACCGAGCTGGCCATTTGCCTTGATCAGCGCCAGGGCGGGAGAGGATGGCAGCTGCCTGGTCAGCCCATTAGCCTGGACAAGCTCCATGCGCTGGCCGTTGAGGCGTCGGAATTCAGCTAATTGCTCAGTGCTGGCGTTGGCGGCAGCGACCACCACAATCCGCAGCTGGCTGGCATCAAAGGCGGATACCAGACCATCAAAATGGCGGCGGCTGACCTGATTACAAAGACAGTCCGGATTCCAGAAATGCACCAAGGTGACCGGTGCCTGGACAGCGGTCGGAGCGGCCTGCACGAGCAGGCTGGCCAGTGTGGCCTCCAGTGTTTGCGTGTTCAGTGCGGCAGGGGAGTTTTGCGCTGGTAAAAAGGGCCGGATGGTTTGTGACTGAAACCACCATAGGGCAAGACCAGTGCCGCCCAGCCATAACACAACAACCAGGCCCAGCACGATATTTCGTTGGCGATGATGGCTGCCACCTGGCGGTTCCGGGGGCAGAGACGGTGAGGATGTATTCATGGCAGCAGTATCCCGTGAGTTGTACTGGATAACAATGCTCTGTGACAGCCTGAAGGGCGTATCTATAAATTCCTGGACTCGCAATGATGGTGTTAAAAATCGACTCACAATGCTTATTTGGCACTCTTGAACTTGGCTTTGGCTTTGGCTTTGGCTTCCGGTGTCACTCGAACGCCTACATCTGTGCAGACGTCCGCTTTTTCATCGATTTTTGCCTTGTCCCTTCATTTATTGTTCGCTACCTTTTTTATACGTATCCCGAGCGCCATCGGTTATCAGGCGGCTTTCTGGCAAGCCCGGATTAACGCGTGTACCCTTCTGCTGGTGTATTCAGACGCCGTACTCATGAGCAACATGCCTCCCGAACCCTCCGCCTTTTTGCCCTATGTCGTCAGCCTGTCGCAGAACAGCCTGGTGTTGATCGACTTCCAGGCAAGCTGGTGCTCACCCTGCAAGGCGTTATTGCCGGTGCTGGAACGCCTTGAACAGGAGTTCTCACCCCAGTTGCAGCTGGTGGTAGTGGATGTGGAGCAGCAACCAGAGTTGATGGCCATCATGCAGGTGCGTGGTCTGCCCAGTGTGCTGCTCTACTATCATGGTCGTGAAGTGAGTCGTTTCACCACAGCGTTACCGGAAGGCCAGATTCGCCAACTGCTGGCACCCTATATCCAGCAACCCGGTGACCGGCTGCGCAAACAGGCGGAGCAGTGTATTACCCGTCAGGACTGGCAACAGGGGCTGGCCTTGTGGCGTCAGCTGATTGAGCAGCAGCCAGGTAATGCTGCTGACGTGGCGCGTTATTGTCAGCGCTTGATGGATGCCAGCAAACAGCAACCGCAACTACTGTTAGACGTGTCGGTGTTGCTCGATAATGCCGCTGCCCATATTCAGCGAGACCCGGCAATACAGCAGGCCCTGTCGCGTTGGCACCTGCTGCAACGGCGTGAAAATAACCTGGATGCCTTGCGTCAGCGTTTTCGGCATAGGCCCACTCCAGCCAATCGGCTGGCACTGGCACAGGAACTGGCTGCAGAAGAACAATACGATCAGGCCTTCAAACTGCTGATTGGTTTACTTCGACGTCCTTGCCCTGACAATCTGGAAAAACAGGGCCAAGCCTTGCTGATTGAATTGATCAATATATTGCCCGACCGTGCCAGGGCCAATCGATACCGCCGTGAGTGGTTCAGCCACCAACGCCGCCGTGGCTGGTCTGAAGAACCGGATCAGACGGACTGATGTGTTGTTGCTGGGTTGCTCCAGCTTCTGGAAAATTTCGACCTATCCTCGTTCGTCATGTCCGTCTTGCTGCTGTTGCAGTGTCTTCATGTCGGCCAACTGCTGGTAGATTTCAGAACTCAACTGGGCAAGTTTGTCGTGCAACATGGCACTGGCTTCTTCATCGTGTTGCTCTTGCCCCATGCTGACGACTCTAGCCGCTTCGCGGTGAAAGTGCTGGTGAAGATTTTGGAGATTGACAAAACAAGGCTGGTTAGCCAAGTGACGTTGCCCATCCGAATATAGCCACTGTCCCAGTATGCAGCTCTGGTCATCAGCGATCAGTTCAGGATCCAGCAAGTTTGCCTCATGTTGGTCGACGTAGTGTGTCAGGCGTTTATGCCAAATCTTGTGAGCACGAATAGATTCATCAATATCCAGTGACGCGCTGGCTGCTTTGACTGCTTGAAGCGCCAGGGTGGCCTTATTTTCAGGCAGGGTACTGAAGCACTTGAATAAACTCATATTATTTCCTTGATTGCTTGCCATGAATTTATCCTATGTCGGGCCGTTGGCGGATTTCTTGATCCTGAACAGCATGAGTCTGATAAGTTGCATTTTGTATGAAAGAGTCATCAGGATTATTGACTGGCTTTGGTTAATGCGGTGCTGGAGAACTATAGCGGGTAATAAAACGGGCCTGATGGCGCATCGAGATATAGCGGATGCGGGGGGCTGAGTTCATTTGGTTAGCAATGTTTATGGGCAATAGCCACAGGCCCAGGCCGAGTATTGATGCAGTCAGATGAACAATGGGTTTTGACGGTATGGCGACCGAGCGGGCGCGTTATCGTTATACTGTGGTCAACTTGAGGAGGATTCCATGCTCAAACGCAAACTTGGCAATACTGATCTGAATGTGACGCAGCTGTGCCTGGGTACCATGACTTGGGGCGAGCAAAATACTGAAGCGGAAGCTCATGCACAGATGGATTGTGCGGTCGCCGCTGGCATCAATTTTTTTGATACCGCCGAAATGTATCCAGTGCCGCCGAAAAGCGAAACCCAAGGCCGTACCGAACAGTATATCGGCAGCTGGTTTGCCCGCTCCGGCAAGCGCGAGGAGATCATACTGGCCACCAAGATTGCCGGGCCTGGCGACTGGATGACGCATATTCGTAACGGGCCAAAACTGGATCTCCAGCATGTAAATGAAGCGATCGATACCAGCCTGCAACGTCTGCAAACCGATTATGTGGATCTGTACCAGGTACACTGGCCTGCGCGCACCACCAATTTTTTTGGCAAGCTCGGCTACGCCCATAACCACCAAGAAGACACAACGCCTCTGGAAGAAACCCTGGAAGCGCTGGTTGGTCTGATCAAACAGGGCAAAATTCGCCACTATGGCCTGTCCAACGAAACCGCCTGGGGCACCATGAAGGTGATCCAGCTTGCCGACCAGAATGGCTGGCCGCGACCGGTGTCGGTGCAAAACCCCTACAACTTGCTGAACCGCAGTTATGAAGTTGGCATGGCTGAAGTATCGATCCGTGAAGACGTCGGGCTGCTGGCTTATTCGCCACTGGCATTTGGTGTGCTGACCGGTAAATACCTGAATGGCAAGTTGCCAGCCAACGCTCGTATTACCTTGTTTGAGCGTTTTTCCCGCTATAAGGGAGAGCAGGCGGAGGAGGCTGTGTCTCAGTATGTAGCGTTGGCCGCAGAGCTGGGCTTGTCACCTGCGACACTGGCGCTGGCGTTTGTGACCCAGCAGGATTTTGTTACCTCGAATATTATTGGCGCGACCACGCTGGCTCAGCTGCAAGAAAATCTCGCCAGTGCAGAAGTGGTGCTGAGTGAGGAAGTGATCGGGCGTATCAACGCGATTCACCGGGTTATTTCCAATCCGTGTCCTTAACTGAACCTGGCAACGCAGAGCTGTGCAGAATTATGTCTATGTTTTCCTGAGCCAATTCACTTCTGAGTCCAACTAAAGCCGGGCCAACTACGATCACCAACCGTTTTGTGATCGTAGCTGGCCCGGCTTTCAGCTTTCTGCGTGTTGCAGGCGCGATACCCGTTTCAGCCTGATCACCAAGGCCGCGCCAGCAGCAGTCAGGCCGATGACCAGTCCGATCCAGAAACCAGGCGCGCCAGCAGGTTCAATGCCAAGCGACGGCACACCATAAAATGCCAGACCATAGCCACAGCTCAGTCCGATCACCCAGTAGGTCACAAAGGTAATCAGCATCACAACAAAGGTATCCTGGTAGCCGCGCAAAGCGCCAGCCGCAGCTACCTGCGTTGCATCAGACAGCTGAAAAACGGCGGCATACAGCAACAGCACCGCGCCAATGGCGACAACCTCCGGATCGGGTGAGTACCAGCCAGCAATGGTGTCGGCTAACAGGATAATCAGCATCGCGTTAAATAGGGCTATCGCCAGGTTCAGCCGCACTCCGAGCCAGGCTGTTTGCCTTGCCAGGAGGGTATCGCCCGTTCCCAGATAGTGACCAACCCGTACCGTGAGTGCCATTCCCAGGCTTAGCGGGATCATAAAAGTGATGGAAGAAACGTTGAGTGCAACCTGGTGTCCGGCGACCACCACCGGCCCGAGGTCGGTCAGAAACAGCGCAATCACGGTGAACAGGCTGACTTCAAAAAAAATGGCGATACCGATGGGCACCCCGATACGCAATATGTCGCGGACATGTTGCCAGGCGGGAGAGCGCATCAGATGCTTGAGCGAAGAGTCGCTGCCAAGCCGGTATTTACGGGTGTTTAATGCCATGGCAATCGCCATGCAGACAAAAATCAGGCTGCTGCCAATGCCACAACCGACGCTTCCCAAGGCGGGCAACCCCAGCCAGCCATACACAAATACTGCGTTGACGGGAACGTTGGCAACCAGCCCGGAGAGCATGATCCAAGTGACGTGACTGGCTTGGCTCAGGGCTTCGGCATAAAATCGGAATGCCAGAAAAATACCGACCGCCGGGAAGCCGATGGCGATGGCGATCAGATAGTTGGCGGCCAGGGTTGCCGTGATCGAGTCGTCTATCAGCCATGGCAGAATATCAGCCGCCAGATAAAGCAATAGGCCAAAGACACTGCCCAACAGTGCACCCAACCAGACAGAGGAAGCCAGCAGGCCTGGCAGTTGCTGGTGCTGCTTTGAGGCGTTCAGACCGGAAACCAGTGGTGACAGGGCCACCAGGATGCCCGCCAGAAACAGCCAGACTGGCAACCACAAGGCGGTACCAATGGCGACAGCAGCCAGATCTCGGGTGCTGACATAGCCAGACATCAGGGTATCGACGGTGCCCATGCCGATTTGCGCCATTTGGGTTGCCAGTATCGGCAAGGTGAGTTGGATCAGGGCGCGGGTTTCGCGTTTGGCAAACGACATGGGACGGATAGCTCTGGGCAAAAGGAGAGAAGGTTGAAGCGCAGCGCGGCATTCTCCCGGATTATTGCTACTTTGCAAGACCGCCTGCTGGTGATGAGGTGGTGATGAGAGAAATCCTGACGTTTAACAAAAGCAGAAAATATAGCCGTTTCGTCATCTGGCACGCGGGTAATTCCCGGCACACCTGATACAATGACCGACTGTCTGATTTTGGTTGATGTTGTTTGTGTCCAAGCCCGCCTATTCCCCTGACACACTGAAAACAGCGGATTTGATCTGCCTGTTTGATGAGTTGTTTTTCTCTGCACAAAACACCCGTCTGCTCGCCGGTGCTGCAGAGCCTGAATACCTGCCGTCAGACAGGCAATGCAGCTACAACAGGGTTATTTTTGCCCATGGTTTTTATGCCTCAGCCCTGCATGAGATAAGCCACTGGTGTATTGCTGGCGAGCAACGCCGTCGGCAAGTGGATTTTGGCTATTGGTATGAGCCCGATGGCCGTACTGCCGAGCAACAGCGTGCGTTTGAACAGGTAGAGATCAAACCCCAGGCCGTCGAGTGGTTATTGTCGGAAGCCTGTGGCCGACGTTTTTATATCAGTACGGATAATCTCGACGGCGACCCGGTTGAGGTCGCAGCCGGACGCCAGGCGTTTGCTCTCTCTGTATGGCAGCAGGCCTGCCATTACTATCACCACGGGCTTCCGGCACGTGCGGAAGTATTAAAAAACGCGCTACTCGACTATTATCAGCGCCACGAAATATTTTCAGCCGACCTTTTTGTGCTGGAACGACTCTGACTGGAGACACTTTTGTTCAAGAAAATCATCAAGGCGGTGGCAGGCAACAAGAAAGCCGACACCGGCACTGCTTCCCGTTCTGTTTCAAAAGAGCCATCCCGGGCAGTCAAAACTTCCACCAATACTCCCAAGGGTGCACCAGCCCACGAAAAACATCAACGCGCCGAGCAGCCCCATGGCAGCCGTAGCGGCAGTCAGAGCAGCAAGAGACATACGTCAAAGAATAATGGTTCAGACAAGCGTGGCAGCAGTAGACAAGCGCCTGTTGAACCCTGGGATCCTGATACCTTCAAGGTTGAGCCGATGGAAGGGAAGACCCGTTTCCACGATCTCGATCTGCCAGAGTCCGTCATGCACGCCATTTATGATCTGGGTTTTGAATATTGCACGCCGATTCAGGCAGAAAGCCTGCCGGCTTCATTACGCGGACGCGACACCATTGGTCAGGCGCAAACTGGCACGGGTAAATCGGCTGCATTTTTGCTGACGATTCTGAATCGTTTGCTAACGGTTATTCCTGGCGAACGTTATGCCAGTGAGCCTCGGGCACTGATTGTTGCGCCCACTCGTGAACTGGCGATGCAAATCGGCAAGGATGCGGAAGGGCTGGCGAAACACAGTGGCCTGAACGTCGTGACGGTGATGGGTGGCATGGACTATGAGTTGCAGCGGCGCAAATTGCGTGACGATGTGGTGGATATTCTGGTCGCCACGCCGGGTCGTCTGATCGACTTTATGCGTAGTCAGGATGTTTTCCTGGATCAGATTGAAGTGCTGGTGCTGGATGAAGCCGACCGGATGCTGGATATGGGCTTTATCCCGGATGTACGCCGTATTGTGCGGGCGACGCCTCCTAAAGATCATCGGCAGACCTTGTTGTTTTCGGCCACGTTCAATTTTGATGTGCGTATCCTGATTGACCAGTGGACCCGTGATCCGCTGCAAATTGAAATTGAACCGGAGCAGGTGGCAACTGATCGGGTCGACCAGAGTTTTTATCTGGTCGCCGAGAGTGACAAGTTCGGCTTGCTGGAACGCTTCCTCAAGGAAGAAAATCCGGAACGCTGTATTATTTTTGCCAATCGTCGAGATCACACCCGTAACCTGTGTGAAAAGCTGATCAAGCGTGGCTTTAAAGCGGCCTTGCTGTCGGGTGAAGTGAACCAGCAAAAGCGTCTGAAAACGCTGGAACGCTTTCGTGAAGGCCAGGTGGGTATTATGGTCGCTACCGACGTTGCCGGGCGTGGTATTCACGTTGATGGGGTCTCTCACGTGTTCAACTACACCTTGCCTGAAGATTCTGAAGATTACGTCCACCGTATTGGCCGTACTGGCCGGGCCGGTGCCAAGGGTATTTCCATCAGTCTGGTGTCTGAAGATGACGCGTTTGCATTGCCAGATCTGGAAAAATATCTTGGAGCCAAGCTGTCGTTAAAACAGATGTAAATCGAGTTGTTTGCCAAGCCGTAAACCGGTTTGGTAACCATAAAAGAGGGACGCCGTCGGCGTCCTTTTTTATGATTCGCTGATGACTTGTTCTATGATAATTCGTTCAAGGAGCCAGTAATACTGGCTGTTTGTTACGGTCGTTATCCCTCCATTTGGCCAGCCCAAGGATTTACATGGCGTCTCGTCCTGTTGTTGCTGATTCTGCTGTTTCCTCTCGTGCCAGACCCAGACCGCTGGCTATCTCCAGTTCCCGCGCCCTGCTGGCCAATCCGATTGTGCGGGCATTCTGGCAGGTGGACGGGCACGGTTCTGAGCGTAACCAGGCCGAGATACTGGGTTGGGGGCGCAAGCGTTCAGGCCTCAGGGCAGAGCAGCAAGGAGTGCGTCAGCAGCGTCGATGGTGGTTGCTGGAAGACGGTTTTGTACGCTCGTTAGGTCGGCAAGATCAGGCACTGTCGCTGGTGCAGGATAATATCGGCATCTATTACGATGCCACCCGGCCTTCGCGGTTGGAACAACTGATCCCACAGCCTCTGACGACGGCTCAACAGCAGCGCAGTTTCGACTTGATTCAGCGCTGGCAACAGGCCGGTATTTCCAAATACAACGCCGCCCCTGACTATAGCGGGGAGCTGCCGTCGTCATTTGTGCTGGTGGTGGATCAGGTGGCCGGGGATGCTTCCATTCCCTTTGGGTTGGCCAGTGCGGCGTCTTTTACGCGGATGCTGGAGGCTGCCCTGGCTGAAAATCCTCAAACAACGGTGGTGGTGAAAGTACACCCGGACGCCTTTACCCGATCCCGAGCCGGGCATTTTGATCTGGCAGCGTTACAGCCGCATCACCGGATTCGACTGATTGCAGAAAACTGTCACCCAGAACGACTGTTAGCCAATGCCGACAAGGTCTACACCGTAACGTCACAAATGGGATTTGAAGCCTTGTTGTGGGGAAAACCGGTGCGCTGTTTTGGTATGCCGTTTTACGCCGGATGGGGGTTGACCGAGGATGATATGGAAGTACCCGAGCGCCGCCGTCTGGCGATTGCACTGGCCGGAGCACCCGTGACGCTGGAACAGCTGGTGCACGCCACTCTGGTAGGTTACAGCCGTTACTGGGATCCGGAACTGGACGCAGAAACCGGGATTGAAGCCACGCTGGATTATTTGTCGGCACAGCGGCAGCAATGGTTGCGTAATCATCAGTTCGGGCCGGTACATGCGCTGGGTTTTTCGCGTTGGAAAAAACCGATCTTGCGTGCCTTTCTTAATGGCACCGAGGTGACCTTCTGTAAAGACGCCAGCCTGATACCGGCTCAGGCAACCGTCGCCTTGTGGGGGGTGCGGCGGTTGCCGGTAGTGTTGCAAGCACCAGAGCGACAACCGGCTCGGGTGCTGCGTATTGAAGATGGTTTTTTGCGCTCATCCGGGCTGGGAGCGGATCTGATCCGGCCACTTTCCTGGGTGCTGGATGACGTGGGCATGTATTACGATGCCTCGGTACCCTCTCGTCTGGAGCAGATTCTGGCGACGGATGAATTTTCAGCCGCCGACTGTGCTCTGGCAGAGCAGCTGCGCGAGACTATCGTCGCGAACCGCATTTCCAAATATAACCTGACCGGACAAGACTGGAAGCCTGGGTGTGCCGTGGCTGAACCATCTCGCCGTGTGGTGCTGGTGCCGGGCCAGGTTGAGTCGGACGCCTCCATCCGTATGGGGGCCGGCGGCATCAAAACCAATCTGGCATTATTACAGTCGGCGCGCGCCGCAGAACCGGATGCCTGGCTGGTGTACAAGCCGCATCCGGACGTGGTGTCTGGTTTGCGCAGCAAGGATTTGCCGCTTGCTGATTATCAGACGTTGTGCGACGAACTGGTATTGGACGGTGATTCCTCGCAAATGCTCGAGCATATTGATGCCGTGTTTACCATGACTTCATTGCTGGGGTTTGAGGCACTGCTGCGCGGTAAAAAGGTGACCTGCTACGGTATGCCGTTTTATGCCGGTTGGGGCTTGACCCAGGATATCTTGGCTTGCCCACGACGTGTTCGCCAACGTTCGTTGAATGAGGTGGTGGCGGCCACGCTGGTACGTTATCCCTGCTATGTGAGCGCCACCACCGGAACCTTCAGCACGCCACAACGTATTGTGGCGGAATTACAGCGCTGGAAGGCATCTGGCCCGTCGGTAATGCCGCTCTGGCGACGGGCGTTACGGGTGGTGCTGCGTTTATGGGTTGCCTCCGGATTGCGGAAAAACGCCTGATCGGAGATTCCCCGCCCGGCGCTTTCTCTGCCTGGCGTTAGCGCAGCAAATAACCAACGGTTGTTTGAATCAGCGGTTTTGCAATCGATTGTAGTCCAGAATCCCGGATCTGAGCGGCCATTGTTGCTGATAAAGCTGGCCAATCGCATCGCTGACCTGCCAGAAATCCTTGCTGCTGCGACGTACCCCAAAGCGGTCGAGCAGGGCGCTGTAGTCGGCACTGGTTTGCATGTTGGCGATCTGTTTGACCAGTTCTGGTAATTGCTCTTCTTCAACCCGGAGCAAAACATTGGGGTAATCACCCACGGCGCCCCGCGCCAGTGTCAGGGTGTCTTCTTCCGGCCGTAGCGCATCCTCCTCATCCAGCAGACTGGAGATATTGGCATGAGCCCGGTTGTGGACAAGACTGATCAGTTCCAGCGGTTGCTGCTGACGTGTCACCAGCAGCAGGCTGAGTTCGGGCAACTGATGCAAGCCACTGCCGCGCAAATCTTCCAGGCTATCAAGTGTGGTTAATGCTGTGCCCGACAGTGCGCCGGATTGCGGCTGATAGTCCCGGTTAAGCACCGGTGCCAGTTTGTGCTCCAGTAGACGATATAACTCCATCTGCGGTTGGTTGCTGCGATAGGGGATGGCACTGTTAATATCGAGGCTGATCAGATCACTGAAAATGTAATCCTTGATGGTGGTGCTGGTGTCGCGATACCAGTACCGGCGCACCTTTTCGCGTTCCTCTTTGGGCAGCAGCAGCAGAAAGTTCACTTCTCCTTCCATGCGTAAGAAATCCATATACAGACGGGTCACCAACTGGTGGCCGACGTTGCCATAAACGTCAAAACCGGCGACCAGAAGGTAGTGGATACGTTCCAGTAACGGGTAGTCAATCAGCCAGGCGGTTTTAGGGGGCTTGCCCAACAAACCCTGAATTACGGTGGCGTTGTCGAAGTGGCGCATCACGGTGAGTGCGGCATTGGGGTTGTTGGAGCCTGTTTGCTGATCGCCGTCCCATATCAGCCGGGTATCCAACAGGATGTGGTTAGCCTTCATTTCCTGGCGAATAAAGGTGGATTTGGCACTCAGGTACTCCTTTTGCTGATCTGAAAAGGAAATCCATGAGCTGATTGGCAGGCTGTTACTGCTGTTTTTGGCAGGCAAGTCGAGATGATGTACCTGGCTCTCAAGAAAGTCTGACGCCTCGCTGCCGTAGTGCAGGTTCGGATTGACAAAAAATACCCAGAATTGCTCGTTAATGACATTAACAGCAACCTGGCCGTGACAGACCGGCCCCTTGATAAACGACATGATGGTTTCTAACGAGTGTTCCAGCAAAAAGCGATAGCGGGCATCAACCGGAATATCGTGAAAGGTAATGAAAGGGTTGGAAGCAATTTCTTCATCGTAACCAGGCAAGGAGGTGACTGCGTATGGGTGGCCATAAAACAGCGAATGCCAGTTGTCCCAGCGGGCTTCATTGAGCCGGAACGGGATATAGGTTTTGGCGACACGGGACTCCTGATCGACAACCAGACGGTAGTAAGGTATGGCCACACCGGGATCATCGTAGGGTCTGCGTGTGGCAATAATGTCAATCGGTTCGCCGGGAGCCGTGCGCGATCTGACCAGATGAAAGCGAGTACTGGTGTCAGCGCCGAGGTACAGGCTGTAAAGGTAGATATGTTCATAAATATAGCGACTGACCAGTGCCTGGCGTTTGTACGGCTCGCTTTCCGGATCACCCTGGGCATTAAAGCGTTGTTCCCACTGTTGTAGCTGATCCTGCAGGTTTCCGTTCAAGGGTGCCGGTCGTGGTAACAGTCCTCCGCGTTGAATCCAGTCTGTCAGTGTTGTGTATTCGCTATCAGACAGGGCAGGCAAGCCGTAAGGCATGCCCCAGTCGGGATACTGGCTGGCAAAGGTATCGTATTGTTCGGCGGTCGGGCACTGTTGATCCCGCGACAGACCAAAGTCATAGCTGTCTGGCAGCACGGTCTGATGGAACGCTCCCTGAGTCTGGCGCTGGGTGATAGCGCGGAATAGCAAGCTGGCCTGAAGGTTGGCCTCGCTGGTATTACGGCGTTCGTTCAGGACGGGTTGAAAACCTTTTGCACGCCATTCTTCGGTGTTGTGAGCATCCAGATACAGTCGTTTGGGTGCGGTGGCCAGCAGGCGGGTACCATCGTAGACCAGCTCGGAGTGCATGCCGCGATCAATGCCCTGGGGCGACGTCAGCTTCAGCTGGCAAGGGGCATCGTAACAGGCGTGGCAATGAACGCAGCGTTGTTCCAATAGTGGTTGAACGTCCTGGTGGAATACCCGACCCTCGAAACTGTCGGCTTCGACCCAGCGACTTTTGGGTGATGACTCACCAAACAGGTCTTCGAATTGCTGGCTGGCGAGGGCGGCGCAACCGGTCATCATGGCGGCGATGAGCCAGATCAGCGGCTTGATGGTCAAGCGGACGCGGGTAGATACAGTCCGATTAGCAGCTTGGTTTGTTATAGGCATTGTGTGCATCGCGGTATGGAAAGCGCCGATAATATCGAATACCGCTGGCGGCGTCAGTGAAAGCGGTCAGGATACCGACTGGCTTTCTTGCGCTATTCGACCGGATGGACGGGATTGTTGCTTGCAAGTCTGGTGTTTTAGCCATGCCGCCAGGGCGAGGGTAACGGCCAGCACCAGCTGGGATCCCAGTACGACACCCAGCCAGTATTGCCATTGCCAGAACAGGTTAAGGTACAAGCCACCGGTGCTGGCACCGAGATAGTAGAACACCAGATAGAGTGAACTGGCGCTGGCTTTGGCGTGTTGAGCCGTACGGCTGACCCAGGCGCTGGCGCTGGAGTGGGCGAAGAAAAAGCCGAAGGCATTCAGCAGAAATCCGAGAATAATCGTGGGTAGCCAGGGAATCAGGGTAACGAGACTGCCGATCATCAGCAGTCCACTCCCCACCATCATGCAATTGGCCTGGCCAAAGCGACGGCTGAACTTGCCAGACAAGGTGGAACCCCAAGTGCCACTCAGATAAGTGAGGAACAGCATGCCGAGAAACTGTGGCGATAATGTGTACGGCTCGGCCTCCAGTACGAAGGTAATAAAGCTGTACTGGTTGATAAATACAAAAAAATTCAGGCCACCAAACAGAAAGGCCGGGATAAGGAGCGGATTGGTCAGGTGACTGATAAGGTCTTGCCCCATGGATGGCAGATTGAACGGCCGTGCGATAAAACGGCGAGGGGCCGGTAACAACCAGGCGACCAGCATCCAGGTACAAGCGCCAAGTATTCCCACCACCAGAAATGCATTGCCCCAGCCCAGATGTTCGCCCGTAAAACCACCCATCAGACGACCACCAATACCACCGAGTGAATTGGCCGCAATATAAAGCCCAATGGCTGACATCAGCGCATCAGCATCAAATTCATCGGCCATATACGCCACTGCAATGGCTGGCAAGCCGCCGAGAAATACACCCTGTAATCCCCGTAGCCAGAGCAGTTGCTCAAAGGTGCTTACCTGGCTGATTAACAGTGCGGTGAGCGCGGCACCGCACATACTGCCAACGATCAGTCCCTTGCGGCCAATAACATCCGATAGTGGCCCATACACCAGTAGTGATAATCCCAATGTCAGCGTCGACAAGGTCAGCGAATAACTTGCTTGCAGTGGCGTGACACTGAATTCCGTCGCCAGCATGGGTAGCAGTGGCTGGGTGACATACAGGTTTGAAAACACCATAAAAGAGCCAAGACACAAGGCAATGGTGATTCGCCACCAGGCGGCGGTACCGGTTGTGATCATGGAAGTCTCGCGCAAAGATGAAGGAACAACAGAACGACAAGCACTATAAAACGTTGTTTATTATCATAAAAATATATGTTTGATATATATTGTATCAATAAATATTATGACTTGGTTGGGACGACAGATTTCCAATGAGCTGAAAAAGGACCGCCGATGGACTACAAGGCACTGACCTATTTTTATCACGTGGCCACTCAGCAAAGCTTCACCCGTGCAGCCGAGGTGCTGGAGGTTGCCCAACCGGCCGTCAGTATGGCGATCAAGCGTCTGGAGCAGCAACTGCAACTGACATTATTCCATCGACATGAACGCCAGATTTCACTGACCGATGAAGGCGAGCGGCTGTACGTACAAGCTCAGCGTATTGTGCAGGTGATGTCGGATGCCGATCTGGAAATGGAAGAGCTGCGCGGGCTGGAGCAGGGAGCTGTGCAGCTGGGGACTCCCAGTATGTTGGGTTCCTATCACTTCCCGCCGATTATTATGGCGTTCCGCCATCGCTACCCGAACCTGACCTTTTCAGTTTACGAAGGCGGCGCCTGGCAACTGCAACAAATGCTGGAAAAAGGCGAGCTGGATCTGGCTGTGATTGAAGCGGAAGACATCCCCGACACGATTGAAGCGCGTACCCTGATGCGTGAGGAAATGCGCGTCGTGGTCGATAAGGATCACCCGTTTGCCAGCCGAACGGCCGTTACCTCGGCAGAGTTTCTGCAGGAAGATCTGGTGCTGTTCCGCAAAGGCTACTTTCACCGCAAGGTGATTGACCGGCTGGCAGAAGAATCCGGCATCCAGCCGCGTATTAACTTCGAAACCAATCTGTTACCGCTGATACGCGCTATCGTCAAACAGGGGTTTGGTATTTCAACACTGCTGAAGATGGCCACTGAAGATGACCCGGAGCTGGTTACCTTGTCGTTCGATCCACCCATTGTGCTCGAT
>TARA_R110002167_G_scaffold190987_1_pt1 | contig 86374 bp, 79 predicted proteins | sample TARA_R110002167 | Tara Oceans TARA_R110002167 (sample SAMEA4398238) | marine metagenome | biome: Polar Biome; feature: [MES] marine water layer (ENVO:01000295) within the mesopelagic zone...; material: water (ENVO:00002006), including particulate matter (ENVO:01000060) such...
ATATAACACCTGCCATTCCAATCAAATTAATGAGTCCTGACCCTAGGGGGATTACCCCAATCTAGTGCCTGGAATCTTCGTGCGAACTTATGCTGATGTTGTGTGCTTTACCATGTCATGGTGGGCAGACTTTTGGCCATGGATGATGATGTCTCTGTGGCGGCATTCGTGTGGGCGGCCGATTGCCTTTGTCAAAGATACCTGCAATTCGTTTATCCTGAAATTCCCTTAATCAGGCGAAAAACATCGTGAATTCCGGGGCTTATCAAGTTTCGCGAACTAAACTTTTAATGAGCTTTCTTAAATACATTATCGCGCGATGGTTTAATGGCCGTTTAGTTTCACCATATGAACATACTGGCGCGATTTATGCGCTGGTAATGTCGCGCCAATTAACCGGTACAGCCCACAGATGGCGGTACCGGAAATGGCGTGCGTTAATCTAGATGTGGGGAGTGTTAAGTGGCAACTGTTCAAGCTGTTTCCGATGACAAGGCTGGATTTCTAACCAACCTTCGGGTTCGAACGAAGATATTGCTGGGCTTTACCGTGGTGCTGATTGTTCTGGGCGCGGTATTGGTCTTTGCCTTTTTAAGCTTCGTGACCATTTCCAAAGACATTGACGAATATGCGCTGCATGTCGAAGAAGCTTCCCTTATCGGTCAGATTGAAGCTCGATTCTTGCGCTTTAGCGCCCATGCCCGTGAATTTGCCAATACGGCGCATGAAGAAGACGCCAACCGCGTCTATGAAATTGCGGCTGCTCTTGCGCCCTTGATGGAACAGGCAAAGCAACACTTCACCAATCCGGATCATCAGGCCCGGATCGAACGGATGACGGATGATCTTGCGCTCTATATGCATGATTTTGAATGGTCCAAGGAGCTCAGTGATGAATATCACGGGCTTATCTTGGAACGGTTGGAGCCCGACGGGGTCAAAGTGTTGGAAGACCTTAATACGCTTGTCCGCCATGCCGAAATGAACAGTGATTTCACAATGCTCAAGCAGGTTGTTTCTGCACGTGAACATGCTCTGCTGGCCCAGCTTTACGCCAACATTCTGATTGGTCGCCAAGACAGCAGCTTTGGTGACAAGGCAGCATTTGAATTTTCCGAACTTGAAAAGATACTCAAGTCGATTGAACAGAATGTTCAAAGTTCCGAAGACAGGTTGGTTATTGCGGATGCGATGAAGATGTTTTCTGATCATCGCGATGTCTTTGGTAAAATTCGCAAGGATGAACTTGAAATCGAAGATACGGTAAATGGGGAAATGCGTATCGCGGCACAGGAAATAATTTCTGATGCCGAAAAACTGATGGTCGAAATTACAGCGGTTGAGAAATCCATTTTTGATCGGATGATGGATGCCGTTGGAACCGCCGAAAAGGATATCCTGATTGCGTCACTGGCTGGCGGAATGATGGGGATCGTGATCGCGTGGCTGTTGGGCAATCGTCTGTCGCATCCGATTGTGGCGATCACCGGGGTCATGCGTCGACTTGCCGATCGTGATTTGGAGGTCGTCATACCGTCGCAAGCGCGCCGTGATGAAATCGGTCAAATGGCCGGTGCGGTTCAGGTTTTCAAGGAGAACGCGATCCACAACAATCAACTTGAAGCCGAAGCCATCGAACAGGAAAAACGTGCCAAAGCGGCACAGCGTGCTTTCATGAACCAGACGGCCGATAGTTTTAACACCAGTGTCGGTCAGATCCTTGAATCTGTTGCCTCGGCTGCGGTTGAATTACAGGCAACTGCGGACAGCATGTCAAATCTTGCCAGTGCCGCATCCAGCCAGACAGCGGCCGTCGCCGCCGCCACCGAAGAAGCCAGTGGCAATGTCCAAACCGTTGCGTCGGCGACCGAGGAACTCAATGCTTCGATCGAGGAAATTAACCGTCAGGTCATCTTGTCTTCGGAAGTCGCACATAAGGCCGTCGAACAGGCACAAGACACCTTTGCCAGTATGCAGGAATTGGTCAACGCATCCGACAGTATCGAAGCCGTGCTGCGCCTGATCTCCGATATTGCCGAACAGACCAATATGCTGGCGCTGAATGCAACAATCGAAGCCTCGCGTGCCGGTGAAGCTGGAAAAGGTTTTGCTGTTGTTGCCGGCGAGGTCAAAAACCTTGCCGTACAATCGACCAAAGCGACCGAGGAAATCGCCCGTCAGGTGGCAAATATTCAGTCCCGAACCGGCGATGCTGTCAGCCGGATCGAACTGATTGGCAAAACAATCAGCGAAATGGACGGGATCGTTTCAACGATTTCATCCGCTGTTGAAGAACAAACCGCTGCCACCCGCGAAATTGCGTTCAATATCGAACAGGCGGCAACCGGCACCACGATTGTCAGTTCAAGCATCGTATCTGTCAGCGATGCTGTGCGCGAAACCGGATCGGCATCGGGGGATGTGCTGAGTGCCGTCACCATGCTGTCGGAAAACTTCACAACGCTTAAGGGCGCCACGGATAGCTTTGTAAGCACCATCCGAGCGGCTTGATATGCTGCCTGCCTAATACAAAACCCCGGTCAACAAATTGACCGGGGTTTTTCATTTCAGGTTATTACGCCCACTTGGGCGGGCACTTACTGACCGGCAAGGGTCAGGCCATCAATCCGAAGGGTCGGGGCATTGGTGCCGTATTTAAATGTCAGGTCATTGGCCGGAACCACGGATTTGAACATATCCTTCAGGTTTCCGGCGACCGTGATTTCCGATACCGGATAGGCCAATACGCCATCTTCGATCCAGAAACCCGATGCACCGCGTGAATAATCGCCGGTCACGCCATTCACGCTGCTGCCGATCATCTCGGTGATATAAAGGCCTGATTTGATGCCCTTGATCATGTCCGCGGGTGAAATGCTGCCCGGTTCCATATACAGGTTGGTCGTCGATGGCCCCGGAAGGCTCCCGGCACCACGCGATGCATTGCCGGTTGATTTCAGGCCCAGCTGACGCGCCGACCGCAAATCCATGATCCAGGTTTTTAAAACGCCGTCTTCGATCAGGTGGCGCTTTTGATTGGCAACCCCTTCGGCGTCGAACGGTTTGGACCGAAGACCGCGTTTGCGATGCGGGTTATCAATGATGTTGATCCCCGGGGCAAAGATTTCCTTGCCCATCGCATCCAGCAGGAAACTGGTGCCGCGTGCGATGCCTGATCCGTTGATGGCACCGGCCAGATGGCCAACAATGGATGCTGAAACACGCGGATCATAAATCACCGGCACCTGTGTGCTTTTGACCTTGCGCGGGTTCATTCGTTTCAGGGTCTTTTCCGCGGCCTTTAACCCGATCTCTACCGGATCGCGAAGATCGGTTGAAAAGACGGCGCTGTCATAATCGTAATCGCGTTCCATGCCTGTGCCGGTCCCGGCAATGACGGACACGGAAATGTGGCTACCGCTTCCGGCATAGGAATTGGCAAATCCATTGGTCGCGGCCAGCGTGACCTGATGGCGGCCCCAACCGGCATCGGATCCTTCCGAATTGGTAATGCCTTCAACCGATCGGGCGGCTTCTTCGCACGCGGTCGCCCAGGCAATCAGTTTTTCCTGGCTGACTTCGCCCGGTTCGCAAAGCTCTAATGCCTCAACATCAAATGTTTTGGCCAGTTCAGACGGATCGGCAATGCCGCAGAACGGATCTTCGGGCGCGTTTTTCGCCATGGCAACGGCGCGTTCGATCAACTCGTTCAACGCGCTTTCGCTGGTATCGGATGACGATACAACCGCCTGCTGCTTGCCAATCAGGACACGAAGGCCAAGGTCGGCACCCTCTGAACGTTCAAGTTTCTCCAACTTGCCCAGTCGCTGGGATACTGACAAAGATGTTCCTTCGACATAAACGGCATCCGCATCATCGGCACCGGCCTTTTTTGCGCGCGCCAAAAGGTCAGTGATGCGATCAAGTGTCATGTCGGTTTTGGGCATGGAAGCTTCCTTTGAACGGAATGTGGTTTCCTATGGTTATAGGCAGGCTGATCGCTTTTCGCAAAGGGAACCACCCGATCTTTTGCAATCATTCCCAATGTGGGACGCAATCGGCTATAATGACCGGCAGGAAAGACACGCAATGCTGGCGTGAAATCAAAGATGGATGATGGCGTTGAAAAATGTCGCGATGATCAGGTTTGCGCGATCACTTTTGGCCGGTTTTGCCGGTGTGTTTTTATGCGCTACGGCTCTGGCCGATGAAATACCGGCTGATCATGTTGTTGCCAATCCGGTAACCGCCAGTGATCTCTATCGCGAAATGCGTGTTCAGGCCGGGCAAAATGCGGCGCTGAACCGCCATCAGGTGCTGGTGGGGGATTTTACCTGTGATAACGTCAATGATCAGATTGTCGGCTGGATGGATCGCGATAACCCCGATGGGCCGTTCTTTGATGTTCTGATGGTAACCCGTCATGGCGGGAACCTGCATTCGGAACTCAAACAAATTCCGTTCGAACAATCTGAACAATATGCCCTTTGCATTGACGATAAAACCGCCCCGCCGGTCATGAGCTGGCAAATCAATGAAACCGACTTCATGCGCGACGTGATCGGCGATGGCGAGCTGTGCAATATCGCGATCCGCATCGACGATTTCATGTGTGACGCGCCGCAATTCTTCTGGTCGAACACACCGGCTGGCAATGGCGAACACTGGATGTTCTTCCGCAATTGAGCCAGATAGCCACGAATAATGTCATGCGCAGGTATTATGCGCATTGTTGCGACCAAGGCGTTACGTAAGGCGACCAATGTAAGTCTTGAGGCCGATCTTCTGGAAACGGCCAAAAAACTTGGAATAAACATTTCACGCAGCGCAGAAGAAGGTTTGCACGAAGCTGTTGCCAAGCGTCAGGCGGAACTGTGGAAACAGGAAAACAGGGCCGCAATTCAAGCAAGTAACGCCTATGTCGAAAACCATGGAATTCTGCTTGTACAGCACCGAAAATTCTGATGGTGCTGTATGATATTTATAAATTCGCAGTGGGTTTTGCTGCCTCAGTTCATTGCAACGGTTTCAATTGCTGAACTGGGCGCGAAAGTCGGTGAGGTTTCAGAACAAATTGTACTCACCGACGCACTCGACATGGTTTTTCAGGGAATTAATGGGGCCTGACCCTAGTCTTTCCAAATCTTCTTGCCGCTGCCCGGAAGGCCATAGCGTTCCCATTTGGCATCAACGCGATCAATGATCTTGTCATCCATATAGATTTTTTCGCCCCATTCACGGTGGGTTTCAGGCGGCAGTTTATTGGTGGCATCAAGCCCCAATTTGCCGCCAAGGCCGCTTTCGGGCGATGCGAAGTCAAGATAATCAATCGGCGTTTCGGTGACGGTGGTGATATCGCGCACCGGGTCCATGCGGGTTGAGATTGCCCACATCACGTCTTTCCAGTCTCGCACATCAATATCGTCATCCACGACAATGACGAATTTGGTATACATGAATTGCCGCAGGAACGACCAAACCCCCATCATCACGCGCTTGGCATGGCCCGGATAGGCTTTCTTCATCGACACAACCGCGATGCGATATGAACATCCTTCGGGCGGCAACCAAAAATCGGTGATTTCGGGGAATTGCTGCTGCAAAAGCGGCACAAACACATCGTTTAATGCCTCGCCAAGGACCGATGGTTCATCTGGCGGGCGGCCGGTAAAGGTCGACAGGTAAATCGGATCTTTGCGCATCGTGATTGCGGTGATGGTAAAGACCGGGAAATCCTCGACCGAATTATAATATCCCGTATGGTCGCCATATGGCCCCTCGGGCGCGTATTCATCGAGCGACACATAGCCTTCCAAAATGATCTCGGCGGTGGCCGGAACTTTCAGCGGCACGGTCTTGCAATCGACCAGTTCAACCTTTTCCCCGCGCAGGAGCCCGGCAAACTGATATTCAGACAATGTATCGGGAACCGGGGTAACGGCGGCCAAAATCGTGCCCGGATCGGCACCAAGTACGATGGCGGCGGGCAACGGATCGCGTTTTTCCTTTTTCCAGCGCGCATGATGCTGCGCCCCGCCGCGATGTTTCAGCCAGCGCATGATCGCCTTGTTCTTGCCCAGCACCTGCATGCGATAAATGCCAAGGTTAAACACGTCGCGCTTGTCGCCGTTTTTGTCGTTGGCGGTTGGCCCCTGTGTGACCACCAGCGGCCAGGTAATCAGTGGGGCCGGTTCATCGGGCCAGCAGGACTGGATGGGTAATTTCGACAGATCAATATCGTCGCCCTCAAGCACGATTTCCTGACACGGCGCATTCTTGACCGTTTTGGGCTTCATCGCCATCACGGTTTTGGCCAGTGGCAGCATCGAAAACGCTTCTTTAAGGCTGCCGGGTGGTTCGGGCTGTTTTAAAAACGCCAGCGTTTCACCGACTTCGCGCAATTCTTCGGGTTTGCGGTTCATGCCTGCCGCAACGCGGTCGACCGTGCCAAACAAATTCACCAGAACCGGCATGTCGTATTTTTTGCCGTCTTCGCCAATAACATTTTCAAACAGAACCGCCGGGCCGCCTTCGGCCAGCAATCGGGTTTGGATTTCTGTCATTTCCAAAACCGGCGATACCGGCTCGGACACGCGTACCAGACGACCGGTTTTTTCCAGATCATCCATGAAGTCGCGAAGCGATTTATAAGGCATAGGCACCTGACACTGACTGTGAAACGGATCTGATTGTCTTCATACGCCGACCAACCGGTCGCGACAACCTTGGTGTTTTAGATATAGAAATTGAAATTCCATCCTGCATTCCCCAAATCATCATGGGATGCTGCGTTGCATAATTTATCGGTTTTGGTCGTGGCATCATTTAGTTATACAATGACACTGAAATAGAGTCGCGCTGCACCACCCGGCGCGGCACATCGAATTCACAAAACATGTAAGGACGCACAGATGGCCAAATATTGGGTTATCGGGGGCACCTATCAGGATACCGGTTTCGATCAGCCCATCGGCGAAGAAACCAAGGTCGGTCCGTTTGGCAGCTTCGAAGACGCGGAACAGCAATGGTCGAAAATGGCTTGGCAGTCGGTTGACGACGCCAATTCACGGTATCGTATTGAACGCCTCGAAGAATACTGGGTTGTCGGTGGCGAATACGAAACCACCGAATTTGAAACGCCAGTCGGTGGCCAGGAAGAACGCCATGGCCCGTTTGCGACTTTCGATGATGCCGAAAAAGCTTGGTCAAAATTGGCATGGCAGAATGTTGATAACTGCAATTGCCGTTATCGCGTCGTCGAAGGCTAAGCCAGATCGGGCTAAACATGTTTTCTGTTTCTGATGCGCAGGCGATCCTTGATCCGGCCTTGCGCGAACAGATTGAAAAACATCCACGCGCGCAGGACCTCCTGCGCGCGTTTTTGTATCCCTATGACGCGCCCGATCATGATTTTCTGTTTGGTGACGGCATCGTTTCCCCGTTGCCCCGCGATAGCATTGCCGATCGTATCGCGGGTCGGACTCCGGTTCTGGCAATCGGATCAAACCGCGCGCCGGTCCAATTGGCGCGTAAGTTCAGCCCGCCACATCATCATGAAAACGTGCCGGTCACCATGGCTGGATGGCCCATCATGATGTTGTGTATTCCGCTCATATCACCGGCTATGGCGCGTTGCCTGCAACTCTTGCCCCGTCACCGGGCACGCGGGTGCGGATGGCCGTAACCTGGCTGACCCATGATCAACTTAGCCATATGCATGCGACCGAGGCCGTTCCGGCGCATTATCGTTATCGCCAGCTTGCCGGGCATGATGTCGTGCTTGATTGCGGCGTCACGGTGGATCACGTCGGAAGTTATCAATCGGCAATGGGCTGGGTTTTTAACGGTGATGATGTTTTTGCCCTGTCGGCGATCAAGGCGTCAAACCGGCGTTTTGCCACGGCAAGTCAATGGGACATGATCCAATATATGGCGCGCCGGGCTGGGATGGTTGCCCGGCCTGAATTTGTCTTGCGCCTGATGGATGATCCGGTCTTTCGTCAAAGCCTTGCCGGGCCGCGATGACCGGGGGCGGGTTTAACGGCTGCGGTCTGGTAATAACTGCCAGACCCGGGTGAATTTTGTGTCGGTATCCTCGACCGCCACATCAACCGGTACATCATAGGTTTCAAGTTCATCGATGTTATGCGTCGGGGCATAGGTCCGACCCGGGTCGGCCAAAATCACCCGCGCGCCAAGGCGGGCTTCATTCATCAACCATTGCAGCACCGCATCGGCCATGTCTTGCTGATAGCAAACATCACCGGCAAAAATCACATCCCATCGCCGGGTTGTCGATTGCGTGCCGACAAAGTTTTCCGTTGTCGTGTCAAATTCGACGTCATTGCGCGTCGCATTTAACCGCGTTGCCGTGATCGCCACAGGATCGATATCATTGGCCAAAATGCTGTCAGCCCCGGCCATGACACAGGCAATTGCCTGCATGCCGCCACCACAGGCGAAATCAAGCACCTTTTTGCCGCGCACCAGTTCCGGGTGATCAAGGATATAGCGCGTGATCGCCTGTCCGCCGGGCCAGGCAAACGCCCAATAGGGTGGCGGGATATCAAGCACGCCAAGGATATCCTCGGTCGCCTGCCAAAGCGGGGTGATATGCGTTGCCAGATACATCTCGATTTCCGGTGCCAGCGGCACACGCGCCGGAACTGTATAGACATCGATCAGATCGGCAAAACGCGGATCATCGACCTCGGGAACCAGGGCATCGGCGAAAACATTTTCAATCATCATGGACCCGTGTTGGCGAAAGCTGTTGGGCGGGGCTTACTTGCTTTGCGTGTCGGGGGCAAGCGAAGTCGCATCGGGTTTTTGCCGTTCAGGATTGTTTCGCCCAAGATAAAGCAGAATGTCGCGCGGTTTTGCCTTGGGTATGTCGGGGCCCATATGAAGTTGCGCGCCGCGCACCAGCGCAATTACCAGCGGTGTGTCGCCCTGAAGGGCAATGAAGTCGTCTCTGCCAAAGCCATCGGTCAGTTTGGTTTGACGAATTTCCGCACCATTGCGGAACGCGGCGCGAATGTCATCGGTGGTCAGCGGTTCAGAGAAAAGCGACAACCCGCCCAAGGTCTGACTGTGGCGTTTGGGATCTTCGGGCGACCCATGCATGCCGGTTTGGAAAACTGCACGGCGGCCAAATTCCGGTGCAAAATCAGTACAAACCAGTGTGTTATAAGCATCATTATCCGTCGCTGCGATCAGTTTGCCTAATGACGTGGTATCAAGATGGTGTTCGAATACTTCCGACAGGACTTCACCATAATAGGTGGTCAGGCCGGCTTCGCGTGCCGGGCGCAGGCTGTGCCATCTGCTGTCGGCAATCACCACCGGAATGTCAAGTTCGGCAAACCGTTTGGCAAGATCAATCGTCCATTGATGCGCCCCGACAATCAAAACGCCGGGCGGACCTTTGACCGCCAGATCAAGATGGCGGGCCATCGGGCGAATGGAAAATCCGTGCAAGACGACGGTTGAAAACACCATGGCAAAGGCCAGCGGGATCAAAAGTGCGCCATCGGCATAGCCAAGATGGACAAGCTCGGTGCCAAACAGGCCTGAAACTGCCACTGCCACAATCCCGCGCGGTGCGATCCAACCGACCAAAAGGCGCTCTTTCCAGCTGACCTTGGAAAAACTCAATGACCCGATGACCGAAACCGGACGCACGACAAACAGCATTACGACAACAAAAAGCCCATGGCCCCAGGTCAGTTCGGCAACCATTGACCATTCAAGCGTCGCGGTCAGGATGATAAACACGCTTGAGACCAAAATGATGGTCAGGGTTTCTTTGAACCGGCGGATTTCATCGATTGCCATCAAATGGGCATTGCCAATGGTAAGGCCCAGAACGGTTACCGCCAAAAGCCCGGTTTCTTCCTGAATTTCATTGGCCCCGGCAAAGCAGGTCAAAAGCACGCCCAGCACAAGTGGCGCTTTGAGGAATTCCGGTATCCAGCCACGCTTGAAAACCTGAACCGTGCCAATACCAAAAACAAGGCCAATCGCAACGGCAACTAATATCGTAATCGCCAGATGGCCAATGGCGGCGGCAAAACCGTTGCCATGCTGGCTTGCGGCAATCACTTCATAGGCCAGAACGGCAAACAGCGCCCCGGTCGGGTCGTTAACGATGCCTTCCCATTTCAAAAGCGTTGCCGGGCGTTTGGACAATCGCGCATGACGTAATAATGGCGCAATAACAGTTGGCCCGGTCACAATCATAATGCCGCCAAACAGGGCGGCGACCGGCCATGACAGATCGGCAAGGTAATGGGCCGCCCCCGCGCCAAGCAGCCAGGCCACAAGCGGTGCTACCGTGGTCAAGCGGATGACACCGCTGACACTATGCGTCAACTCGCGGAAATCAAGCGCAAGACCACCTTCAAACAAAATGACCGCGACGGCAACAGCGACAAGGGGCTGCAACAGCGGGCCAAAATCCGTGACAGGGTCAATAAGCCCGGTTCCCGGCCCAACAACCAATCCGACAACCGACAATAAAACAATGCCCGGAATCCCGGCGCGCCAGGCAATCCATTGCGCCCCGACACCGGTCAGGATCAGCGCAGCAATCATCAGGGCAAGTGATGCGGTCATAGGCCATCTTTCTTAAAAGGACGACAAAACAGTCAATTGGGGGCGGGGTGAACCGTTGCAACCGTAAAGCAGAGTTTTCTAGGTGCAGACCCCAGGCCCAGACCGTAGGTGGGGCCTTTAAGACGCGACTTCCATAAGGTTGGCAACAATAATCGCCACCAAAACCAACAAACCGAAATCGCGGTTTGATTTAAACCGTTTCAGGCAGTTGGCCGCATCGTCAAGTTTGACCGTCGCAACCTGCCAGGCCAGATGCAGACACGCCAGCGCCAGAAGTGGGAAATAAACCCAGTGTAATCCCGCCAGCAGACCCGAAACGCCCAGCAACAGCGTGGTAACCGTATAGAACCCCATCGCCCATTGTGGCGTGGCATCGCCCAAACGCAGTGCCAGTGATTTCACCCCGATCTTGATGTCATCTTCCTTGTCCTGATGGGCGTAAATGGTGTCATAGCCCAGCGTCCAAAAGAACCCGGCGATATACATGGCAATCGCCGCCGGTGCGACGCTGCCGGTGACCGCGGCCCAGCCGACAAGCGCACCCCAGTTAAATGTCAGGCCCAAAACCGCTTGTGGCCAATAGGTAATGCGCTTCATAAACGGATAGGTAATGATCAGCGGCAAGGAACAAATGCCGACAATGATCGCCTCGATGCGAAATTGCACCAAAATCGCCAATCCGATCAAAAGCAACAGGCCAAGGAACGCGAAGGCCTGCCAGACCTTGACCTGACCACTGGGGATCGGGCGGGTGGCGGTGCGTTCGACCTTGCCATCAAAATTGCGATCCGCCAGATCATTTACAACGCATCCCGCGCCGCGCATGATCAGCGCACCGATGGCAAAATAAACCATCATCAAGATGCTGGGGGCACCGTCACTTGCCATCGCGGTTGACCACCAGCAAGGCAAAAGTAAAAGCCACGTGCCAATTGGACGATCAAGACGTGCCAGTTTAAGATAGGGGCGGGTCGCCACCGGGGCAAAACGATCAATCCAGCCATCTTTTGGCATATCGTTTTTCGTGTTTTGTATCGGTTGGTTGACCTGTGTCATAATCGACCTATGTAACGCCTTAACAAACTGAACTTCGCCGGAAAACGGCTTGGGGACATATATGACAGACGACGCCATCCGCGCCCGGCAACGGCTTTTCGTTTCCGATCCTATCACGCCGGGATGCGAGATCGAACTCGCGCCTGAACAGTCTCATTACCTTGAACATGTGATGCGCCTCAAGCCCGGAACGCCGATCAAGATTTTTAATGGTCGTGATGGCGAATGGCTGGCGACCATTGCACATCTTCGTAAAAAGAAGGGCACGCTGGCTGTTGACCGGCTTTTGCGCGATCAGATTGTTGAACGCGGGCCGATGCTTGCCTTTGCCCCGATCAAAAAACAACGTCTGGATTTTCTGATCGAAAAGGCGGTTGAAATGGGGGTTGGTACCCTGCAACCGATTGTGACCGCCCATGGCATTACTGACAAGGTGCGCCTTGATCGCTTGCACGCACAGGTGATCGAGGCCGCCGAGCAATGCGAACGGTTGACCGTGCCGGAAATTGCGCCGCCGGTAAAATTGCTCGATTGGCTGTCAGACTGGCCGGAAAACCGGCATTTATTGTTCTGTGATGAAACCGGATCAGGCTCACCAATTGGTGAAGTGCTAAGTCAGCTATTGGCAAAGCGTGCTGGCTCGGCTATCGACAACGTCAATGTTGTTAACCATGCAATCGTGATTGGACCCGAAGGCGGCTTTAGCGCCGACGAAATTGAACGCATCCGCAAACAGTCTTTTGCAACGCCTGTAAGTCTTGGTCCGCGTATCCTGCGGGCTGAAACGGCGGCAATTGCGGCTTTGTCCGTGTTTCAGGATCGTCTTGGCGACTGGTCAAAAACGCCCGTCACGAGAGATCAGGGGAAGCCCTTATGACTGTCAGCGCCTCCACCGGCGATAGCCCGATTATCGAAAGCCGTCGTCAACTTGTCGAATGGTTTGAATCCGGCTGTAAACCGAAAAAAAACTGGGCCATCGGCACAGAACACGAAAAATTCGCTTTTACCCGCAACGACCTTCGCCCGATCCCTTACGAGGGAAAGGCCGGGGTCAAAACCCTGCTAACCGCACTTGTCGAACGCTTTGATTGGGACCCAATCATAGAAAACGGCAACATCATTGCGCTTACCAAGGACAAATGTTCGGTATCGCTTGAACCGGGCGGACAGATCGAATTGTCCGGTGCGCCGCTTAAAAATATCCACCAGACTTGTAGCGAAGTTCATCAGCATCTGCATGAAATCCGCGAAATTTGCGGCGATATTGATGTCGATATGCTCGGTGTCGGCCATCAACCGAAATGGTCGCGCGAAGATATCCCCTGGATGCCCAAGGGGCGTTACGCGATCATGCGTGACTATATGCCAAAGGTCGGCAGCCTTGGCCTTGATATGATGCTGCGCACCTCGACCATTCAGGTCAACCTGGATTTCGAGAGCGAGGCCGACATGGTCAAAAAATTCAGAACCTCGCTGGCCTTGCAGCCGGTTGCAACCGCCCTGTTTGCGGCGTCCCCGTTTGTTGATGGCAAACCCAGCGGCTATCTGTCGGCGCGATCCCACGTTTGGACTGATACCGATCCGGATCGCTGTGGCATGTTGCCGTTTGTGTTTGAAGACGGTTTCGGCTTTGAACGCTATGTCGATTACATGCTTGATGTGCCGATGTATTTTGTCTATCGCGATGGCAAATACATCAATGCTGCGGGCAAATCATTCCGTGATTTCATGGCGGGCAAGCTTGACGTTCTGCCGGGCGAACGCCCGACGATGAACGATTGGGCCGATCACATGACCACGGCCTTCCCCGAAGTGCGCCTTAAGACATTCCTTGAAATGCGTGGTGCAGATGGCGGCCCGTGGAAACGCATCTGCGCACTGCCGGCGTTTTGGGTTGGTCTGCTTTATGATGGCGCGGCATTGGATGCGGCCTGGGATTTGGTCAGCGACCTTTCCCCGGCGGAACGCGAAGCTCTGCGCAATGATGTGCCGCAAACGGCCCTTGCGACCAAATTCAAAAACGGCACGGTTCAAGATTTGGCCAAGGACGTTCTGGCTGTTTCCAAACAGGGGCTTAAGGCCCGCGGGCGCATGGATGCCTATGGCGATGATGAAAGCCATTTCCTTGATGGCCTCGAAGACGTTGCCGAAAGTGGCCGGACGCTTGCCGAGGAATTCCTCGATAAATACGAAACCGAATGGAACGGATCAGTCGATCCTCTGTTTAAGGAATATGCCTATTAGGGCGATATCAAAGGCGGTGAAAATCTCACCGCCTTTTTTCTTAAGATCCTGCTGATAAAGGAAGTTCTGCTGTTATGACGACCAAAGCCAACCCTTGCGAAACCATGTCGGATGTTCGGGCGAATGTGGATCGGGTTGATCGGCTTCTGGTCGCATTGATGGCCGAACGGTTGAACTATATCGAACAGGCCGCCCGCATCAAACCAACCCGCGATGCGGTGCGCGACGAAGACCGCATCGAAGACGTGATCACCAAGGTCCGCGCTCAATGCGCCCTTGATGGCTTTGATCCGGATATGGCAGATCGGATGTGGCGGGCGATGATGGAAGATTTCATCGCCCACGAATTCGTCAAATACGATGATTTGCGTAAATAGGCTAATCCCACCCTGTCCCTTGTCAGAACAGAACATTGGACTAATGGCATTTCGCGTATCGCGGTAAAACCGCATTTTTTCAAGACTGTGGCTTTGCGCGAACGACAATTTGCGCCCATATTCGGGAACGGCAAAAGGTAATTGCCAGCCGGGTTCCCGCCCCGGTCAGTATGTTTTCTGACACGGAGGATTTCTATCGTGACCAATCTTGCAACAACCCGTACCGAACAGGACACCATGGGCAGCATTGATGTGCCTGCGGATCGGTATTGGGGGGCGCAGACCCAGCGATCTACACAAAATTTCCGCATTGGCGGCGAACGCATGCCCGATGCCCTGATCCGGGCTTTTGGTGTGCAAAAACTGGCGGCCGCACGCGCCAATGCCGCCCTTGGCAATCTTGACGCCGCCCTTGCCAAGGTGATCGAGGCCGCAGCGCGTGAAGTCGCCGATGGCAAACTGCTGGATCATTTCCCGCTTGTCGTCTGGCAAACCGGAAGCGGCACCCAAACCAACATGAATGCCAACGAGGTCATCGCCAATCGGGCCTGTGAAATGCTTGGCAAACCGATGGGCATGCGTGATCCCGTCCATCCCAATGACCATGTCAATCGCGGGCAATCGTCAAATGACAGTTTTCCCGCCGCTATGCATATCGCCGCCGTGGTCGAGATCGAGGAAAAGCTGAAACCGGCTCTTGCCCATCTGCGAAGCGCCCTTGATGCCAAGGTCGAAGCATTCGCCGATATTGTTAAAATCGGCCGTACCCATATGCAGGATGCCGTACCCCTGACATTGGGGCAGGAATTTTCCGGCTATGCTGCACAAATTGCCCTTGGCCTTGATCGGATTGATGATGCCTTGGTCCGTCTGCGCAAACTCGCACAGGGCGGCACGGCGCTTGGCACCGGGTTAAACGCACCCAAGGGGTTTGACGTCGAATTTGCCAAACAGGTTTCCGATTTGACGGGCCTGAAGTTTGAAACGGCGGCCAATAAATTCGAAGCGCTGGCCGCCCATGATGCCTGTGTTGAGATGTCGGGCGTCATGAATGTTCTGGCGGTCTCGCTAATGAAGATCGGCAATGATATTAGGTTGCTGGGGTCAGGGCCGCGGTGCGGTTTGGGCGAATTGGTTTTACCAGCCAATGAACCGGGATCATCGATTATGCCGGGCAAGGTTAATCCGACCCAGGCCGAGGCATTGACCATGGTCTGCGCACAGGTGATCGGCAATCATGTGGCGGTGACGGTTGGTGGATCAAACGGTCATCTGGATTTGAACGTGTTCAAGCCGGTGATTATTTACAACCTGTTGCAATCGATCCGTCTGATAGCCGATGCCTCGGTCAGTTTTGCTGATAATTGCATTGCCGGGCTTGAAGCCGATCAGGAACGGATTGACCATTATGTCGATCAAAGCCTGATGCTGGTCACCGCCTTGGCGCCGCATATTGGCTATGACAATGCTGCCGCGGTGGCCAAAAAGGCCCATAAAGACCGCAGTAGCTTGAAAGAAGCGACCATCGCGCTTGGTTTCCTTGACGGGGCAAAGTTTGATGAATTGGTCCGTGCGCGCGATATGATCTGATCTTTGATGATCTGATTTTTGGGGATCGAACCGTCCCGGCCATCAACCGTTATGGACAGGCATATGCCGCGTTCAGCATGGCCGGGACGATGGCCCGATGAAATGGCATGATCGTTCCCAGATACGCCCGCCCCAAAAGGTTATGGCGCTTGATCAGGGTGATCGCACGGATCACCGTCTGATCACCGGCAAATTGTTCGATTTCAACCACCAGCCGGAAATCAAGATGCCGGTCATTCATGCCCAGTGTGATTGATGTATCGGCGCGTGTGATCACCGGGAAAATCCCGATTTGGTCCGTGCGGGAATTGTCATTCGCACCTGCACCCGCACCCGCTTTGTCTGCCTCATGCCCGTTCTCATTAACGCCGGGTTTTAAGCCAAACGGCCGCACGACAATATTACGAAGCTGCATCAACGGGGCGATCCAGCCCGGTTGGGACAGGATGATGTTTCGGGCGGCGTTTTCGGGGCTAATGCCGGGATCGGATGTGGTAATCGCGAAACTGTCTGCCCAGTCGGCATCGGGAAGTGATGCATGGGGCAGGGATACCGGGGTGGCAGTTGCATATGGCACGTGGGTATCCTTGATCAGCCTGTTCGACGCCGGGGATGTTGCCCTGAATAGCCCCAAACGACAATGATTTATGTCATTGTCGCGCCGGTTGATTTCGGGCATACCACAATCATGTCGTCAGATGTTCGCCCAATGCCGTTTCGCATTTCGACCCGGACCGCTGGTTATATCCTGCGCGTCTGGTTTCTTGCGTTCGTCATGTTGATGGCCGGGGTGACCCAATCGGGTTTCATCACCGCCTTGCTCGGCGGACAGGGTAACGGGCAACTAACCGCGATTTCGGGTGCCCTTGCCACACCGGGCGGCGATGTGATCCTGATCTGTACTGGCGACGGCATTCGTGCGGTGGCAACTGGTGATGGTTCGCTGTTACCTTCTTCTTCACCGTCGCAAGGTCATTCAACCGGGCATGGATTTTGTTCGCTATGTGCATCCCATCACGGGGCGGTGGCAAGTTTCATCGCACCGCTTGGCGTGCCGGTTTCGGTTGTTCAGGACGCGGAATATGCACAGGCGCGCCTGATTGCCACGCGCATGACCCGGGTGCGCACCCGTCATTCGCGGGCGCCACCGGTTTCCATCTGATTTCCCGATAAACCCGAAATAAAATTACCGGTATGGCGCAATCATCCCATGCCGGTTCCAGATGGAAACGACGATCATGAAAAAACTGTTTGCTGTTATCGCGACCCTTGCCGGTTTGTTTGCTGCCACACAGGCCTTTGCGGCCGATATCGAAGTCAAGGATGCCTGGGCCAAGGCATCACTGGGCAAGGTGCCCAACGGGGCGGCGTTCTTTACCATTGAAAACCACGGCATGGCGGATCGCGTGATCGGCGTGACCTCCGATCTGGCGGATAAGACCGAACTGCACACGCATCTCATGGAAAACAACGTCATGAAGATGCGCGAAGTCCAAGGCGGGGTCGAAGTGCCGATGCATGGCGATCTGATGTTCAAACCCGGAAGCTACCACGTCATGCTGATTGGCTTGCACAAACCATTGGTCGAAGGCGAAAAAATCAATGTCGTCCTGACCTTTGAAAAGGCCGGTAATGTCCCGGTGACCGTCGATGTCATGGGTACGATGTCCAAAGGCCCGCATGGCGACGCTGGCATGGACCACGGCAATATGAAAATGGATGACCCGGAACATAAAGGTCACTGATCCGACCGGTTCCAAAAGGCATCATAAAATGCAGGGGGATGGTTTGCGCCATCCCCCTTTTTTCGTCATGATGGGCATCACTGAGAACTCCCGATAACCAAGTGCGGCAGGGAAATGCCATCATGTCCGGCGATATCACCATTGATCAATTGATCGAAAAACTCGGCCTGCAACCTCATCCCGAAGGCGGTTATTACGCCGAAACATTTCGCGCAGGCGAAACCTGTAATCCGGGGCATCGGTATCTTGGTGCGCGGTCAACCGGCACGGCGATTTATTACTTGCTAACGCCCGATACGTTTTCAGGAATGCATATCCTGACCAGTGACGAGATTTTCCACCATTATCTTGGTGATCCGGTCGAACAGTTGCAATTATTTGACGATGGCAATCATCGACGGGTTGAAATCGGCAAGGATCTTTTGGCCGGGCAAAAACCGCAAATGATTGTGCCCAAAAATGTCTGGCAGGGTGCGCGCCTGAAACCGGGCGGCACATTTGCTTTGCTCGGTTGTACCGTCGCACCGGGATTTGATTTTGCCGATTTTTCAATGGGCAAGCGCGCCGGTCTGATCGCCAAATGGCCCGGTGCCCGCGATATGATTGCCGCTCTGACGCGCGATTGATCGTTGTGTTGGTCTGATTTGAAAAAATCAGGGGCTGCATTAAAAAAGGCAGCCCCCGTATCAACCGGCGCGCCTATTTGCTTCCGGCAAAGCAGGCACTGGCCGCAAAGGCGTAATTGGTCGGGTCAATCACATGTGCGATGGCATTGATCGCGCAATATGCCGATGCAACCGATCCTTCCTGCCAACCGGGAAGGTAGCTCCAGGTGTCCCCGGCGCAATAGAACCGGCTGTCCTTGGCAAAGGTTGTGATCTGTTCGTAAACCGATGGGGTTTCCGTTGCTGTATCGGATGCCCAGCCACCGACCTGATGGGGCATATACTGCCAGGCAATCGACATGCCGTGATCGACCTTGTCGGCATTGCCCGGATGCAATAGCGCCAAGCCCTTGCGAGCGGCTTCAAGCCGTTGTGAATTGGTCTGTTGGGCATATTCGGCGGCTTTGGTACCCCGGTTATACGCCCCGGTCAGAATGCCGGTATGGGCGGTGAAATCTTCGGATGGGTACCAGATTTGCCCGATATCATCGGTGGTCCAGGAAATGCCGCCGTAAATTTCGTCTTCGGTTTCCCAGAAACGTTCCATACCTTGCCAGCCGACCTTGATCGCAGGGGTCCAAAGGTTCGGCGTTGGATCGTCGCTCCCCCATTCGCCAGTGATCGAAAATGCTTCAAGCCCTTGTATGAACGCTTTGGGGGCCATCGGATAATCCAGCACATCTTTTAACAAAGATGGTGCCATCGACGAGATGCAGAAGTCAAAATGGCTGCCGCCTTGTTTCAAAGGCTTTCCGTCTGAGTTATATTTCACATATGTAACCCCGACGCCATTGTCCTGGACGCGGATTCTCTCGGCCGCCGTGCTTAATGATACAAGATCGCCAACCCGTGGGTCCGCTCCGGCATTTTTACGGTCACCGTGGATGCGTTTATCAATGGCACCGGATGGAATTTTTTGCAGTAAAAGCTGCTGCCAAATTCGATCCATTCCGCCAATCGGCTGCATCAGGGTCGGCTGCCAGTCGATATTGAACCCGTTAAACAGGAACGATCCCGGTGACAGTTCAGGATTGGCAGTCGAATCTCCGATGAATTGCGAATTCAGGATGTCATTCAGGCTTACTTGCGGGCGTAATTTGCCCCCATCACGCCAGCCCCCCGGCACGTCTTCGAAACCACCGCGTGGTGTCCCGTCAAAGCGACCGTTTTTACCAAGATCGCCAAACAGCAGATACAGGTTTTCAAGCTGCTTCTTCTCCTCTTTGGAAAGCGTCCGTCCCTGCAACATGCAGCCTTCCTGAATGGTCGCATACATCATTTCGGCCATTTCGCCGTAAAGATTGTATGTGACCTGTCCCATCGAAACGGGGTGACCGTTATCGTAAGTCGGGCTTTGCATCAGGTTGGACATCGACTGGAAAATATAGGTTTCCAGATCGACCCCGATTTCCTGACACAGGGCAATCAGATTGACATGGTTGGATGGAATTCGACCGGGCCCTGCATTAAGGAATAATTCGACCGGATCCCCCTGATAACCGGCCTTCTTCCATTTATCGTCCATGAATGTACAGGTTTGAAGTTCCGGTGCCGGGCTTTCCGGGCGTTCGTGATAGCTGTCGGCATACATCGCCGGAAACAGGCTGGTATCCGGATAGGCGTCAAACCACCATTCTTTGTATTGCGGGTTTGAAGGGCGTGCCGTCAGGCTTCTGCCGCCGTATCGGTTGTCAGCTTCAAATATCGCAACGCTAAACCCGGCATTGGCAAGCTTGTAGGCCGCGGTCAGCCCCGCAACCCCTGCGCCAATGATCGCAACAGACCTTCCTTTACCAAACTCTGGCGGCAAGTCCGGCATTGTTGTTTGATAGGCAGCCTGTGCCGCGCGAAAACCGGTTAATAAGGATGGCGCCGCATAGGCACCGGCCAAAGCCGTCATGCCCCGTAAAATTGCTCGGCGTGAAAATGTATATTTTGATCCCGACATTGCTTTTTTCCCTTTTCCAATGCCAGATCATTTCAACCCAAAAAGGTATCTATTGATACTTACCACTAAGGGTGGTTGTTTATATGGTTGTATAGTAAAATTGTTTATTAACTCTGGATTGTTTTAGAGAGGGGGCCAGAACACTTGAAAATCCGGGCCGAATTCCTGACGGCGATAGGCAATCCCAAGGCGATCCTGTTTTCCACCGCCCTGTTTCCACAGTTTCTGGCCCCCAATATGACCTATGGCGAACAGTTCCTCGTGATGGGGATTACATTTATCGCGCTGGAAGGGACTGTTTTACTGGCCTATGGCCTGATTGGCGGGCAGGTAAAGGGGCTTATGCGATCGGCCGGTCATATGCGCTGGCTTAACCGGATCAGCGGGGCGTTGCTGATGGCGGCCGGGGTGATGCTGGCGCTGACGGATCGGTCGCGCAGCACGACTTGATTAGGGGCAGGTAGCCAATACCTTGAAATGCGCAGGGGCGCAGCTTGTTAAAGCGCGCCCCCTTGCTCCCTTGTCTACCCGGATATCCGGGCGATCGCCTGTTCTCAGGCGATTTCTTCGACCCGATGGCACGCCACCTCGCGGCCTTCGAAATTACGCAGTTCCGGGCGGACCTGTGCGCAATGTTCGTTGGCGAACGGACAGCGTTTATGAAACGCACAGCCCGATGGCGGATTGATCGGTGAAGGCAGCTCGCCGCTCAGCGGCTCTGCCTTGACGCGATGTGCCGGATCGATCTTTGGTGCCGATGCCAGAAGCGCCCTTGTATAGGGATGCAACGGTTTGGCAAAGATTTGTTCGGTTGGTCCCTTTTCCGCAACGCGCCCCAGATACATCACCATGACGTCATCGGCAATATGACGAACGACAGAAAGATCGTGCGAGATGAAGACATAGGCGACATTCATCTCTTCCTGAAGGTCCATCATCAGGTTCAAAACCTGTGCCTGGACCGATACGTCAAGGGCCGAAACCGGTTCATCGGCAACGATGACTTTCGGTTCAAGGATCAATGCCCGCGCAATCGAAATACGCTGGCGCTGGCCACCGGAAAACATATGCGGATAGCGGTTGTAAAATTCCGGACGCAGGCCAACCTTGGCCATGATTTCGCGCACCCGTTCTTCGCGCGCCTTGCGACCCAGATGATCCATGTTCAGCAACACCGGCTCGCCAAGGATCTGACCAACCTTTTTACGCGGGTTCAGCGACCCATACGGGTTCTGAAAGATCATCTGAACCGTGCGGCGAAACATTTTGGCATCTTTGTCGCCAAGATTGCCCACCGGTTCGCCGTTGATTTTAAGCGCGCCCGAACTTGGCTTTTCAATCAGGGTCAACTGGCGGGCAAGGGTTGATTTGCCGCAACCGGACTCGCCGACAACCGCCAGTGTTTTCTTGGCTTCAAGCGAGAAGGAAACACCATCAAGCGCCTTGACCATCGCACTGGGTTTACCAAGGCCACGGCTGACTTCATAGTGACGGACAAGATCATCGGATTCCAGTAACGGAACACCGGGTTTGGTCTCAAGGAAGCTCATTATGCCATCCCCCCGGTTGTTTGGTCGGCTGGCTGGCCGGTTGGAATACCGTGGTCATCAAGCGGATAGAAACACCGAACATCACGGCCCTTATAGTCGCTGACATCGGGGCGGGCTTTGATGCAATGATCATTGGCATAACGACACCGCGGTGCCAGCAAACAGCCCACCGGACGGTCATGTTGGCCCGGAACCACACCGGGAATGGTGCGCAGGCGATCATGGCCTGCGGACCGTTCGGGCAAGGCTTCAAGCAATGCCTGGGTATAGGGATGGCGCGGGGCGGCAAAAATGCTGTCGGCCGGGCCACTTTCAAACAATTGGCCGGCATACATCACCTGAATGCGGTCTGCTGCCTCGGACACCAGTGCCAGATCATGGGTAATCAGGATCAGGCCCATGTCACTGTCGTCTTGGAGTTTAAGCAACAGGTCGATGATCTGGGCCTGAATGGTCACATCAAGGGCGGTGGTCGGCTCATCGGCAATCAACAGGCGCGGATTGCACGCAATCGCCATCGCAATCACGATACGCTGGCTCATGCCGCCTGATAATTGATGCGGATAGGCGGTCATGCGCGATTTGGCATCGGGAATGCCAACCTGATTCAAAAGATCAAGCGTGCGTTCGCGACGTTCCTTTTTCGACCCACCCTCATGGACCTTAAGGGCCTCCATGATTTGGGCTTCGACGGTAAAGCACGGGTTAAGGGCGGACATCGGATCCTGAAAGATCATGCCGATCTCTTTACCCGTAATCGCCCGGCGCTTGCGCGGCGACATCGTCAACAAATCCTGCCCGTCAAAGGTCAGGCTGTCGGCGGTGACACGACCGGGAAAATCGATCAATCCCATCACAGCAAGCGAGGATACGGATTTACCCGATCCCGACTCACCAACGATGCCAAGAACTTCGCCGCGATCGACGGAATAACTGACGTTATCAACAGCACGGAACGGCTTGTCTTCAGAGCCGAACTCGACGGTTAGATTTTTAACTTCGAGAAGAGCCATGACTTACCGCTTCATCTTGGGATCAAGGGCATCGCGCAGACCATCACCCATCAGGTTAAAGGCCAACACGGTGACGAGGATGCAAAGGCCGGGGAAGGTAATCACCCACCAGGCCGAGCCGACAAATTCACGGGCTTCGGCCAGCATGGTTCCCCATTCCGGCAAGGGCGGCTGTGCGCCAAGGCCAAGGAAACCAAGGGCGGCTGCATCAAGAATGGCACTGGAAACACCCAGCGTCCCCTGAACAATCAGCGGCGCCATACAGTTCGGCAAAATGTTGATGAACATCTGGCGCATGTGACCGGCACCGGCAATTTGCGATGCGATGACATATTCCTTGTTCAATTCGCCAACCACCGATGCGCGCGCCAGGCGCACATAATGGGGAAGCTGGACAATCGCAATCGCCAGCATGGCGTTTTTCAGACCCGGGCCGAGGATGGCGACAATGCCAAGTGCCAGGATCAGACTGGGCAGGGCCAGCATGATATCAATCAGGCGCATGATGGCGACTTCGACCCAGCCCCGGAAATAACCGGCAACCATGCCAAGCACGATGCCCGAAATCATCGACAGGATGACGACAAATACGCCAATCGATACCGAAAGCTGGGCGCCGTGGATCAGACGCGACAAAATGTCACGGCCAACCGCGTCGGTGCCAAGGAAATAGCGCGGATCAGCACCTTCCATCCAGATCGGCGGTTTCAGAAATGCGGTGCGGTCCTGCGCGATGGGATCATAGGGCGCAACCCATTGGGCGGTTGCCGCCAAAAACAAAATGATCACAATCACGATCAATCCGGCCAGTGCGCCCCGGTTGGTTTTGAAATAGTTCCAGGTTTCGCGCATCGGGCTGGGCGGTGCTGCCATCGGTTCGACGGCTTGCAATGCCCCTTCGGAGGCTGCGGATGGGGTAATATTATCGCTCATATCGCGGCCCTCCTTAACGTTTGTGCCGGATACGGGGATTGATTACCCCATACAGCAGGTCGACGATCAGGTTCACGCTCATCACAAGGAAGGCAATCATCAAAATGCCGCCCTGAATGGTTGGATAATCGCGACGGTTCAGGGCCTCGACGATCCATTTGCCAATGCCGGGCCATGAAAAAATCGTCTCGGTCAGGATGGCACCAGCCAACAGAACGCCGACCTGAAGGCCGATTACGGTAATCACCGGGATCAATGCATTACGCAGCGCATGGACCATCACAACCCGGATCGGTGCCAGACCTTTGGCGCGCGCGACACGGATATATTCCTCGCCCAGAACTTCAAGCATCGATGATCGTGTCATGCGGGCAATCACCGCCATCGGGATCGTTCCCAAGGCAATGGTTGGCAGGACCAGATGGCTCAGCGCGCTGGTGAACGCGCCTTTTTCACCGCTCAGCAATGTGTCGATCAACATGAAACCGGTGGTCGGTTCGATATAATAAAATACCGACAATCGCCCGGAAACCGGTGTCCAGCCCAGTGTCGTCGAAAAGAACATGATCAGTAAAAGCGCCCACCAGAAGATCGGCATCGAATAGCCGGTCAACGAGATGCTCATGGTTAGGTGGTCAATGATGGTGCCGCGTTTGATCGCGGCAATCACGCCAAGCGGCAGGCCGATACAAACGGCAAACAGGATGCCCATCAGACTAAGCTCGACCGTTGCCGGGAACAAAGTCATGAATTCATCAAAAACGGGTCGCTTGGTTACGAAGGATTTCCCAAGATCGCCCTGAAATACACCCAGCAGATAATTGAAATACTGGACAATGATCGGTTGATCGAAACCATATTGCGCCTTGAGTTCGGCATAGCGTACAGCATCAACGCCACGCTCCCCCGCCATCATCAGGATGGGGTCGCCGGGAATAAGGCGTATCAGGAAGAATACCAGAATGGTGACACCAAAGAAGGTCGGGATGATGTCCCCCAAACGGCGTAACAGGAATCCTAGCATGCCATCGGGCCTTTTTTGCATCCATGCGCGCGGGCGGATGGATGTCTCTCTCTTTTTTGCAAAATTGCGAAGAGGCCCGGATAAAACCGGGCCTCTTCGGCAATGTGGTGGTTCGACTTATTCTTTGATGTCGACGCCATAGAAGATGTGACCGCCAAACGGATCAATCTTGTAATCGACGACTTCATTGCGGATCGGTTCGAAAACGATCGAATGCGCGATGGTGGCCCAAGGTGCTTCACGTTTGAAGACAAGCTGGGCTTCTTCGTACAGACGGGTACGTTCAAGAACGTCGGCAGTGGTTTTTGCCTGCTGGATCAGCTGTTCGAATTCGTCGTTGCAGAAACGTGCACGGTTCGAACCGCCAACGGCATCACAGCCAAGCAAAACAGCCAGGAAGTTGTCGGGGTCGCCATTATCGCCGGTCCAGCCGAGCATGAAGGTACCCTGTTCACCTTTTTTGGTGCGCTCAAGGTATTCGCCCCACTCATAGGAAACGATTTCGGCTTTTACACCGATTGCAGCCCAGTCAGCCTGGATCAGCTCGGCCATGCGGCGTGCGTTCGGGTTATACGGACGCTGTACCGGCATTGCCCAGATATCGGTGGTGAAACCTTCCGGGAAACCTGCTTCGGCCAGCATGGCTTTGGCGGCTTTCGGATCATAGGGATCATCAACGGTATCGTTGTTATAAGACCAGATGGTCGGCGGAATCGGGTTTTTCGCAGCCGAACCGGCCCCCTGATAAACACCTTCGATGATGGCGGCCTTGTTGATCGCCATGTTCAAAGCTTTGCGAACCTTCGGGTTGGTGAAGGGTTCTTTTTCGGTGTTGTAACCAAGGTAACCGACGTTCAGGCCTTCCTGACTCATCAGGTTGACGTCTTTATCGGCTTCCATCGCGGTCAGATCAGCCGGGTTTGGATACGGCATGACATGGCATTCACCGGCTTTCAGCTTCTGGTAACGCACCGTGCTGTCCGGGGTGATGGCAAAGATCAGGTTGTCGATTGCCGCTTTACCCTGCCAGTAATCAGGGTTCGCCTTGAAGCGGATAACGGCATCTTTCTGATACTGAACCAACTGGAACGGGCCCGTCGCGACCGGGTTAAGGTCGACATTTTCCGGGGTGCCGGCTTCCATCATCTTGTCGGCATATTCAGCCGACATGATTGATGCAAAATCCATCGCCATATTGGCAATGAACGGGGCTTCCGGACGGTTCAGGATGAATTTGATGGTGTAGTCGTCAACCTTGACGATGTCCTTGATCAAATCGGGCATCGACATACCGTTGAAGTATTCGTAAGAGCCACCGGAAACCGCATGATACGGGTGGTTTTTGTCCCACTGGCGCATGAACGTAAAGACAACGTCATCGGCGTCGAATTCACGGGTCGGGGTGAAATCGTTGGTGGTCTGGAATTTAACGCCCTTGCGGAGGTTAAAGGTATATTCCGTACCATCGGCCGAAACATCCCAACTGGTTGCCAGGCCAGGAACGATGGTTGTTGTACCGCGTTTGAATTCGACAAGACGATTGAAAACGTTTTTGGAAGACGCATCAAAGGTCGTACCTGAAGTGTAAAGCGACGGGTTGAAGCCTTCCGGGCTTCCTTCCGAGCAATAAACCAGAGTTTTTGCCGAAGCGGCAGTCGGCGCAGCAAGTGCGGTGGCTGCAAGCAGACCTGCACCAAGTGCTGCTTTGACGAAATTCGCTTTCATTAAGATGCCTCCCTCAAGGCTGGCCCGAACAATTGCGCTGGTGTTTGCTGGCCTTAACGGCTCATGCGATGCATTGGCGCAAAGGGTCGGGCGGGGTTTACCCGATCCAACAGTTATGTTGGCAATCGACGAGGGAAAATAATCAGGGTTTCTGCGTATCGTCAACGCTTCCTGCGGGGTTTTACGTAGGGCGACCTGATGCGCGGAATGATGAATTTATGTCAAGTGTTTGTTATTTTTATGAAATTGACCCCCACAATTGCGTATGGGAGCCGTGCATTTTTTTCGGGGCTTGGGCCGTGAAGATGGAAAAACACATAATTTGAACGTGTTTTTCCATCTATTCTATCTTGTTGAAATCCCAAGATTCGTTTGGTCGCAGAACAGCTTAGAATGATTATTTGTGTGCAATGCGATCATTCAATAAACCGATTTGTGCGATTTCCGTGTTCCACGCCGTAACAAAACGATAAATATCCTCACCCAGGGACGGCCAAGGATAAAACAGGGCCCCCGCATCGCGTAATTGTTGCGCCAGTTCCGGGGCAAGCTTTACGAATAACTCGTTGGCATCGGCATTATGTGCCAGCGTCGCGCCATGTGACACAAGCATATCGCAAAGGGTTTTCGCCGCGCCATTGGCATGGCGGGCATTGTTAAGCCAGACATCGCCGCGGATATAGGCCAGAAGCTGGGACGCCAGATAGCGATGCTTGGAATAAAGATGGCCGCTGCGTTTACGCGCCTGTTCGACCTTGCCGCGCAATGACGTGTCAAACAGGACAATCGCATCCACCGCCATCGCGCCGTTTTTGGTCGCGCCAAAACTGATCGCATCAACCCCGGCCTTCCAGGTGATATCGCCCGGATGGCATCCAAGATGGGCGACAGCATTGGCAAATCGTGCCCCATCCATAAACAGGCGCAGATCGCGTTTTTTGCAAATCTCGCCAATTGCCTGAACTTCGCGTGCGGTATAAACCGTGCCCAGTTCGGTCGCCTGGGTAATCGCCACACATTCCGGGGCAACCGAATGCACACCGCGATCAACCCGGCTGGCCAGAAACGCATCAAGGCTTTTGGCTTCAAGTTTCGCCGCCGGACCGTCAAGCGGCATCAATTTCGCCCCGCCGGTAAAGAACGCAACGCCCGTGCTTTCATCTTCGTTGATATGGGCTTCGGGGTGGCAAACGATCCCGCCAAATGGGGACACCAGCGCCGACAGGCTGATGCAATTTGCCGCCGTTCCGGTGGCGACGGGCACCACGGCGACATCGGTGTCAAACAGCTTGGAAAAAGCAGTGTCAAGCTGCGCACTTGTCGCGTCACTGCCATAGGCCGGGGCATTGCCACTGGCCTCGGCATTTAAGGCATCAAGGATTTCGGGGCATTGGGGCGATACATTGTCAGAGGCAAAATTCATCGAACGGTTCCGCTATTATCTGGTGGCGTGGATGCGGGCGCCAAGGATTAAAGCCCGCCTCTCACTTATTTGGTCCTGACCCTAAATGCGATGGGTTCGAATGGCAATGATGCCTATATCGTTTGTGGCAAAGCGCGGATTGCCTCGATCGGGCTGTTCCATGACGCGACAAAGCGCCAGGCATCCGGGCCAATTGATGGCCAGGGGCGAAACACCAGACCGGCCTTGCGCAAATGCTCGGCCAGCTCATCCGTCATATGCATAAAAAGCTCATTACCCTGCGGGGTAAAGGCCGCCCGCGCGCCAAGTGTTTCAAGGGCGCGGCAAAGTGCCTGTGCGGCTATATTGGCATGGCTGGCATTGCGCAGCCAAAGGTCGTCTTTCACATAGGCCAAAAGCTGGACTGCGAGGTAACGATGCTTGGAAAACAGATGCCCGCCGCGCTTGCGGGCTTTTTCAACCCGACCACGCAGGGACGGATCAAACAGGATGATCGCATCCACCGCCATTGCGCCATTTTTGGTTGCGCCAAAGCTTAAAACATCCAACCCGGCCTTCCACGTGATATCGGCGGGATGGCACTCAAGGGCCGCCACCGCATTGGCAAACCGCGCCCCGTCCATAAAGAATTTCATGCCGTGATCGCGGGTTGTTTTGCCAATCGCCTGCACTTCGTCCACGTCATAGATCGTACCAAATTCGGTCGCCTGCGTGATGGCAACACATTCCGGATCGACCGAATGCATGCCGTGGGTATTTTCGCGAGCCAGAAACGCATCCAATGTCGCGGGTTCCAGCTTGCCCGATGGGCCATCCATGGTCATCAGCTTTGCCCCATTGCCATAAAACGCCACCCCGGTCGATTCCGTGCGGTTGATATGTGCGGCCTCATGGCACGCCACCCCGCCAAATGGCGATACCAGTGCCGATAACCCGACCAGATTGGCCGCTGTTCCCGTCGCCACCGGCACCACCGCAACCGTGGTCCCGAACAGATCGGAAAACGCCGCGTCAAGTTGCCTGCTGGCATCATCGGCCCCATAGGGCAGGGCCGCCTCGCTGGCCGCACCAATTGCGGCAAGGATTTCCGGGCAAATCGGCGACACATTATCAGACGAAAAATTCATCGGGGCCTCGTGAATGGGGAACTGGGCAGTGAGCCGTGAGCCGTGAGCCGTGAGCGGTGGCTTGGAAGAGCTTCCTGCGATCACAGCATAAAATCAAGGGGGTGGTTATTTGCTTGTGGCGATGAAAACGCCATCCCAATCTTCGGGCGGTGGGGTATTGCGAAATGCCGCAATGCGGTCGCGATACATATTATAAAACGTGGTCAGATCAACCTGATCCATCAAGTCCGAGGCGATCAATCGGCATTCATGGGTCAAAGTTTCGGCACCGTCCCAATCCTGATCGCGATACCGGGCGATCATATCGCCATGTTTCTGGCGCAAAACCCCGAACCCATCCTCATGGGCCAAAACATCATCACCCAGCAGGGTGAAAATACGCACCGCCTCGGTTTTGCCCTTCACGGTAATCAGGTCCAGTTCAAGCACGGCAAATCGATCCCCGACCTCGCGGGCGGTTTCCGCCCCGATGACGATGCCAACCCCGTAATTCTTGGATTGGCTTTCAAGCCGCGCTGCCAGATTGACCGCATCGCCGAGGACCGAATAATCAAACCGTTGATCCGATCCCATGTTGCCGACAAGGCAATCACCGCTATTGATCCCGATGCCGACATTCAGTGGCAGGTAATCAATGCCGTCCTCGGCGGCTTCCTCGGCCCGGCGCGCATTAAGGTGCCCAAGCGCATCAAACATCGCCAGCGCACTCTGGCACGCATGACCGGCATGGTCGGGCACATCAAGCGGCGCATTCCAGAATGCCATGATGCAATCACCCATATATTTATCGATGGTGCCTTCATGATCCAGAATCGCCTTGCTAAGCGGGGTCAGCAACCGGTTGATCAGCCGGGTTAATCCTTGCGGGTTGGATTTGAACCCCTCGGAGATCGCGGTAAATCCCCGCACATCGCAAAACAGCAATGTCATGTTGCGGGTTTCCCCGCCCAGTCTCAACCGTTCGGGATGGCGGGCAAGTTGTTCGACCAGTGCCGGGGATAAATAGTTGCCAAAGGCCGCACGCACCTGATTACGTTCGCCTTCGGTGCGCATAAAGCCGATGGAACTGGCAATCAGATAGACCGCGATCAGCGATATCGCAGCATAGACCGGATCAATCAGAATCTGATGGCTGATATAGGCCCACCAGGAAAAACCAATGGCGGCAATGGTCATGCTGCCGCCAATCAGGGCCGGCCAAACCGCGCCAAGCCGCGGGATCGCCAGCACAAAGAACATCCCGACCAGCAACAGGACAAGTGTTTCAATCTCGGCAATCCAATAGGGCCGGGTCAGGAATTGTCCCAGCAACATCTGTTCAAGCATTTCAGCATGAACTTCCACACCGGGCAGAACCGGATCAAGGGGGGATGACCGCAAATCAAGCAACCCCGCCGCACTGGTGCCCACCAGAACCACCGTGTTTTCCAGTGCCCCCACCGGCAGGCTGCCATCTAACACGTCAGCCGCCGATATATAACGATCTGGCCGATGTCCGGTAAAATGAACCCACATCTGGCCTGATTGATCGGTCGGAATGGTGGCCGCCCCAACGCGGATGGCGCTGACACCTTCGGATGTGGTCCAGCGGGTTGTGCCACTTGCCCCGGATAACCGTACATTCATGGTGCGCGGCGCATTCTGAAGGACACGGAAAACTTCCATCGACAGGGTTGGATAGACCGGTTTGCCGATTAAAGGTTCGTCATGATCAAGGGCCAGCATCAAGGGCACGCGGCGCACCACCCCATCCTGTTCCGGCGATACATTGATCAGCGCATTGCCTGCGGCGGCGTCTTCAATTGCGGCAAGGTTGGTGGTCGCACCGGGCAAGACCGGAATAAAATCGGCAAGCTGACGACCGGTTTCGCCACTGACACTGAAATTGCCAACCTGGCGTGGCAGCGTTTCAAATGGCTGGGTGGTCAGTTGAACGGCGGTAACGATCTGCCCGACACCATTGATAAACTCGGCAAACAACAGATCATGATCGGGCAGGGTTTCGGCAAGTTTTTCAAGTTCTTTGGTGTTATCGGTTTTGGGCCAGTCATGAACAACCCGCGCCGGTGATGTCCGATCAGGTTCGGCAAACACCATATCAAAACCAACCACCTGCGCCCCGGCCAACCGCAACCGGTAAACCAGTTCTGCCAGTCTTGTGCGCGGCCAAGGCCACTGACCCATTTTTTCAAGGCTTGGCTCATCAATATCGATGATCCTGACACCGACATCTTCAAAGTCACGCGGGGCAATCCTTTGATAGGTGTCAAACACCGACATCCGCAATTGCCCGACCAGCGGCACGTCCTGCCAGCGCAGAACCACACATGCCAAAAGAATCGCCAGCGGCACCAGATAATGCAGCCATAACAGGATGCGCGTGCGTGATAGGCGCCTGGATGTGTTTGGTTGATTGCTCACATCAAACCGTCATAGGCATCAGTTCAGAGGCGCCGTTCCGGATGCCCCGGTTGGTTCTGCATTGGTTGTGAGTTTGAAGTCTACGTTGTTAAGGTCTGTAAAGGTTGCCGTCGCACTGCATCCTGCTGCGGAACTGTTGGTTGTGCATCCACCACCATAACCAAAGTCAGTTATTCCGCCCGAACCAAAGGTGACAGCGGCAGAGGATGATGGTACATCAAAATTATAATTTTGGATTTCTGCCGATCCGGCAATAGATGTTAAGTCGAATCCGCTGTCCTTGATTGATGTGAAGAGGATATCAAGGGTGCGGCTTGAAAAATTAACCGAAGCGTTGAATTGATACGATAAGGAGCCGCTCGACACAGTTGAGTTTCCCGAGATACTGGCTGACCCGGCAGATACTTGCTGCATACCATCAAAAGTGAAGGGATCATCGCTACTACCGCCGCTGCTCGAACTGGCGGTTTCTTCGACATTGTTCAGTATCGATGCCGTTTCCTGCTGACTGCTGCCAGCATGGGTGTTTGAAACCTGTGCCATGGCGACGTCAAGCGTCGATGCCATGGCTGACCCGGTTTGGGTTGTGGCCTGACGTGTCTGTTGGTGGCTGATCGGGGTTTTGCGGGCCGGTTGAGTGGTGCCTGCAGTGCTGCTTGGTCCGTCAATTTGCGTATTCGATGCCGTGCGAACCAGCGCACTGGAAAAATCAAATGTCGCCAGACTTACCGGGAACCGAACCGGGTCGCTGACGGTATTGCTGCCAACAAAGACACCGAAATTCTCGCCGGTGACATTCTGGCTGTTGCCGTTCTGATCAAAGACGGCAAAGGCGCCGGGGCGCGATGTTGTGTCATTGCGCGACAGACCCGGCCCCTGATTGACCGCCATGAAAATCAACGGCGATGCGCCATTGCCATCATCGCTGGTCGCGGCGGTCTTAAAACTGCCGGGCGCAATCTGGTTGGCTTCCTCGGCCGAGACGGATCGGATCAAACCGATGGTGCCGCGAATGCCAATTGATCCGACCGGAAGGTTGATATCCATGCTCGACGGGTTCTTAAGCGGAATTTTGCCGGTGACAAAGCGCACAATACCGCGCGCCATATTGGCAACGATCTTGCCATCCCCGGTGATCGGGTCATAAACGAATTCATCAATGGCAAGGTCGCTGTTCGGGCCGATGGTAAATACCGTTTCATCCATCAGAAGGATCTGCATGCCCGAATTGGCCGAGGTCGTAATGCGATCGCCAAGGTAAACCGGCATGCCGCTTTCGACCAGAATGCCAACCTCGCCAACCGATTGTGCCAAAAGCACTTCACCTTTAACCGCTGCCGAAACACCGGCCATTTCACCGCTGCGTTCGGCCTGTGCCATTGTGGCGCTGGTCAGAAAGACAAAACCCGAAACCACCGCCAGCCGGAAGTGTTGCGTCCATTTTACGTAATGGGGGGCGAAAATTGTAAATACCGACATCCCTAGAACTCCCACCGGCGTGTCAGGAAAATCTGCGCACGCGCGTTATGATATTCGTAGTTGGGAATGTTTGATTTTGTATCAAGATATTCCCCCGTGACCGACCAGTTTATCGGTGCCAGAAAGGCATATATCTGACCTGCTGTGTTGCTATCCCCAAACCCGTCATCTGGCATCAATTGTGAAAGTGGCGCGCCATAGGTCAGCCGTAATCTTGTACTGCGATCCATTCGGTGTTGCGGCGAACTGCCGGTCACCAAAGAGTCAGGATCCCTATATTGATCAAGGCCATAGCGAACACTTCCGCTAATGTAGCTTCCCCCGCCAAATAGATAAGCATGGATCAGCTCGGTACTCAAGCTATCGTAACTGTAATAATTACGAGCCGCTTCTTTTTTACCACCATTCAGATTAAGCGTGGTGCGGTTTGACGGGCTCCAGGCATAGTTTGCGCCGGTTCGCGCCCCGTATCGCTGGCCGGAATGCAGGCGAAGCGCGCTTGATTCAGATGTGTTCTGATAGCGTTCATCGGCATAGCTGACCTCGGCAAACAGATTGGTATCGGGCCGAATGTTCCAATCTGCGCGCAAACGGCCGCCGCGCGATGTCAGGTACTTTTCGCGCGAAAGCGATTGTGTCGTGTGATTAAGGCTCGGTGTCAGGCTGAAATATCCGCCCCTGATCCGCGCGCCAAGATCAACCGAAAGCGACCCAAGATCAAGCGCGTCAAGCTGAACCTGATCGCTGCCATATCCGGTAACGGCGGCAAAAACTTCGTGGCCTTCCTGATAGCCCAGATCGTAACTGATGTCATAGCGCAGCGCCCCGATATAGGCGATGTCGTTCTTTGGCTTGTCTTGACTTGCGGTGATATTACTCAGCGTGCCGGTCACAAGTTGCTGCTTGTCGGATGCGGCGGCATTGCGGTTGCTGTCGATCTGACTGCCCAGTGACAGGGTCAGATATTGATGCAGGCGCGCACGCCTGCGTTCAATGGCATCAAGGTAACGGTCAATATCGGCGGCAACCTCGGGCGATACCGGCATGCTGCGCAGGCGTTCGAACTGGGCGCGGGCTTCGTCAAGGCTATCAAGACGATATAGCACAATCGCGTAATAAAGCCGCACCACCGCCAGATCGGGATCAAGAACAAGAACGCGTTCCAGTGTGGCCGATGCCCCGCGCACATCACCACGGGCAATTTGCGCCTTGGCCCAGCGGAAATTCAAAACAACATCATCGGGATTGGTCAAAACATCCGCAAAGCTGATTTCGCGGCCATCATCGGTCTGAAGCAACAGGCGTGACCGTTCCGCCGCATCGACGATTTGTCCAAAATCATCAATAAAATTCCGGGCTTCGTCCGTTCGGACATCCGCACCTTGTTGGGCATTCGCCGATTGCAGTCCCGCAATCAACATACCAAGTACCGCACAACAGGCCGTGCCATACCGCCAGTTAAAACAATTCAAGAATTCCCCCAAGCCACATATCGGATTGCTTTTCCCGCAGGCCCCACCTGAGCGTCGTATATTTCGACGTTACCGGAACGCAATCGTGTTTCATTTCGTGGCCGACAGATTATGGGCTATCTGGTCAAGAGGAAAGTCATTCTATTGGACGTGAATGAGGGGGGGGTATTGTTGATTGTACCTATCCTAAAGTAGATAATCCCGGGAAAATCCCGGGGTTATCTTGCAAAAATCAGTTAAACTTTTGGGTTAGACGGCGGTGCCGCCAACCGTCAGGCCATCAATCCGAAGTGTTGGTTGACCAACACCCACCGGCACACCCTGGCCATCCTTGCCACAGGTCCCGATACCTTCATCAAGTTCCATATCGTTGCCGATCATGGAAACCTTGGTCAGGCTGTCGGGGCCATTGCCGATCAGGGTCGCGCCCTTGACCGGGGCACCCAGTTTGCCGTTTTCAATCAGATAGGCTTCCGATGCCGAAAATACGAATTTGCCCGATGTAATATCGACCTGACCACCCGCGAAATTAACTGCATAGATGCCCTTTTTGACCGATGCCAGAATTTCGCCCGGGTCTTTATCCCCGCCCAGCATATAGGTATTGGTCATGCGTGGCATCGGCGCATGGGCATAGGATTGGCGCCGTCCATTGCCGGTCGATTTAACCCCGGTAAGGCGCGCATTCAACCGATCCTGCATGAAGCCTTTCAGGATGCCATCCTCGATCAGAACCGTTCTTTGGGTCGGTGTGCCTTCATCATCGATCGAAAGCGACCCGCGACGATCATGGATCGTACCATCATCCACAACCGTAACGCCGGGCGATGCAATCCGCTGGCCCAAAAGCCCGGCAAAGGCCGATGTGCCCTTGCGATTGAAATCACCTTCAAGCCCATGGCCGATGGCCTCGTGCAACAAAATCCCGGGCCAGCCCGGGCCAAGCACAACGGTCATCTCGCCCGCCGGGGCGGCAACCGAGTCAAGGTTCAGGGTTGCTTGGCGCAATGCTTCATCAACAGCCGATTTCCAGGTTTTTTCATCAAAGAACCCGTCATAGCCAATGCGCCCGCCCTGACCATGTGATCCGCTTTCCATGCGGTCGCCCTGTTTGACGACGACCGAAACATTAAACCGTACCAGTGGGCGAATATCGCCAATCCGCTGTCCGCCACTGCGCCAGATTTGCACCGCCTGCCAATTGCCCGAAATTGATGCCGAAACCTGTGCAACACGCGGGTCTTTGGACCGGGCATAGGCATCAACCTTGCCCAGCAAATCAACCTTGGCCTCAAACGATGCTTCGCCCAGCGGATTGATGTCGGAATACAGCGACACATTGGTGCCAATTGATCCCAGATCAACCTTGCCCGACCGGCCTTGCCCAACCGCCTTGACGGTTTCTGCCGCCCGGCCAACCGCGTCATTGGAAAGCTCGTTGGAATGGGAAAACGCGGTGGCTTCATCGGCAACCGCGCGCAGGCCAAAACCCTGTGCGGTATCGAAATTGGCACTGCGCAGCCGTCCGTCATCCCATGTCAGGCTTTCCGACTGGCGGTATTCAAGGAAAAGTTCCCCGTCTTCTGCGGTGCTAAGCGCATCATTGACCTGATTTTCAAGCCGCTCGCGATCAAGGTCGCCCTTGGCGAAAAACAGGCTGTCGGTTTTGCTCAGATCGGTCATGGAACCTCCTTGCGGGCGTGATAGGGGCCGGATCGTGGCCATACGGGGACATACCCTCAAAGATAGAAGCAATTGTGACAGTATTTTCCCTTATGGTTTCAGGGCTATCTGCCAGCTTTCACTTTCGTCTATATAAAGAGTACAGCCGGGGCACGCCCCGACACGCTTTATATAGACCGCAATGGCCAATTATGAAAGCCCGAGGCAATGTTTGTTGAACACCCCCAGCGCGTCGCCCTGCATAACGAAATCCATGCCCGGCCGTTTGGCGGGGTGCAAAGCCCGGCCCGATGCAGCTGCATTGCCTTTCAGGCCGGCGAAGAGCTTGACGCCGATGTCCGCGATCATTTCAAGGGCTTTTGCCAGCGCTACAGTTTAACGCCCCCGGCCCCGGATCAGAAATATTACGAAGGCCAATGCGATGGCTTTGCCGTGATTTGGGAACGTCATGCTGAATTCACGGTCTATGTCTTTAAACGCCAGGCCGAATTTGACCATCCCTTTGATGATCCGGTTTTAAACCTGATCCCCGAAGATTGGCTGACAACCACACCGGGCCAACTTTTGGTCGGCTTGCATATTGCCATGGACCGCGAAGACCGTGGGGCGGATGAAATTTCGCGCCTGTTTGATCATAACGGCCTGACCGGGGGGCGGGTGATGGGCGGCACGGCCATGGTCTGGACCGATTTTCGCCTGCATGGTGATGGCTTCGGGCGGATATTGATCCGCGATCAGGGCCTTGAAACCCTGCAGGCCGGACGGTTGATCCAACGCCTCAAGGAAATCGAAGTCTATCGCATGATGGCGTTGCTGGCCTTTCCGCTGGCCCATTGCGCCACGCCCAAGGTCTCGGAAATTGATACCCGCCTGTCGGTGATCACCGCCGAAATGGCCAGCAAATCCCACACCGACGACGAAGGCACCCTGCAAAAACTGACCGACCTTGCCGCCCAGACCGAAGAAATGGCCGCCTCGCTGAATTACCGGTTCAGTGCCGCCCGCGCCTATTACCGCATCGTGCAGGCCCGCTTGGTCGAACTGCGCGAAGACCGCGTCGAAGGCCTGCAAACCATCACCGAATTCATGGAACGCCGCTTGGCCCCGGCGATGCGCACCTGCCAAAACATCGGCGACCGCCTTGAAGTCCTCTCGAAACGGGTGGCACGCGCCAATAACCTGCTGCGCACAAGGGTCGATATCCTGCTCGAAGCCCAAAACCGCGACCTGCTGGCCAGCATGGACCGCCGCGTCAAATTGCAACTCCGCCTGCAACAAACCGTCGAAGGCCTGTCGGTTGCCGCCATCACCTATTATGCGGTCGGGCTTTTGGGATATCTGTTCAAGGCACTAAAAGACATCGGCGCCCCGATCAACGACCGCCTCGCCACCGGCATCGCCGTGCCGGTCGTCCTTGCCGCCATCTGGCTTTCCATGCGCCGCATCAAAAAGGCGCTGCATCGGGAGGAGGGGTGAAGAAATCCATATTGAGTCTGTGCTGATCAAACTGGATCATGCTTCGTTTCCGAATAAAGATGCTTGCGGGGGCCCGTCGGAAATTGATTGATATCTTACAGGTTGTGTAAGTCTTTTGATATTTCCCTCCTCGACACCTCTTTTTATCCAAGCATTTGTTTGGGACTTCTCTAGTTCTAGATGCGATGCGATATCTTCAGTTTTCATAGGCTGCGTGGTTGTTATCTCTCGCATTCGAACTAGGAACAATCCGTAGAAGTCCTTATCTACTTGCTGCTGCCTGTTGCTGGTGAAAGTAACTTCTTCAGTGGCTACGTCGTGTGCCGGTGGCCTAGGTGTATCTATCTCTGGGAGCGAAGCGTCTGTCGCTTTTATATTGGGTTCCTTTGGCGCAGAATTATGTGCCAATAGTGGAAGGTCTTCGCTTACTCCCACCTCGGTCGAACTCTGCAAGCTGTTAGGCAAGATAGAAAGCGAAGTTGGGTTGTCAGGCAGCCACTGCGCACCTTTCTGAGCGAGCGCCAAGTTGCCGGACTTTGTATTGCTGTTGTGTTTTACCCATAGAGGTACCCATCCAGACTTTAGGTTTTCGATGGCTCCATTCCACGTCCCCCCTTTGTTTGGTGTGCTGCTTATCACCACTGCAGCATCAGCCAAGCAATAGATGTACCTGTTTCGGGCCATCGCATTGCCCACATTAAAGCCTGCCTCCGGATTGAAGGGGGTAGTTAAAACCAAATCTCCCGACATGATGTGTTTGCGGTACTTCGCTGACATAGCCGATTTGAGTAGGCTGTCTGCTAGTACCCCAACAGCGTTTCCTTCAATATTCAGCGCGCCGAGCATAGCGCTTTGATCAACGCCACGCGCACCGCCGGATACGATGGAGTATCCCTGTGTTGCGGCCTTTGTTCCCAGCATTTCGGTAAAAGCAAGGTCTTCTTCGCTGGTATCGCGTGAGCCTATTACTGCGATTCCCCCTTTGTTGAGGAGAGCCTTGTTGCCGCTGCCAAATAAGACTGCTGGTGATTCAGATCGAAGACGCCGCTTTAGTCGTTCGGGGTATTCAGGGTCTGACCTTGTGAGTATCCATAGTCCGGCTCTTTGCCATTTCTCGAGCGATAGCCCGAGAGCCGTTCCTCGCCCCATTAATTGTTCAAGTCGTGCGACAGAGACTGACCGATCAATCCAGCCGGAGAGCAGAGTTTGTAGGTTACCTTTGAGCAAAGAAGAAGGTTCGAGGTCATGGCCCTTTAACCAGATAGCGAACCGCGCCCATTCATTGTTGGACAGTGGTTTTACCTTCGTCGGGTCAGTCTTTCCGAGCGATACGGTCAGAAGCATTACCGCTTGAGCCTGTGGGCTAAGGTGCATTTTTAGACTCCCAAACTCGAAGTCGTTAACGCTAGTGGCCAAACAGGACCACTGCCATTTTGGCGAAGTAGTGCGGCAATGACTGTAAGCGTCCATCCAGAGTCCACTACGTCATCGACGAGCAAAACCGACCCGACCGGAACATCCCCTTCGATGGTAAATACGCCATCTAGATTTTGGCACTGGTGGAACCTGTTCTGTTGCTCTTTTTGGGGCTCGTTGTCCTTAATTTTTTTTACTACAGGCAAGAATTGCATATTGAGAGCTTTTGCTAGGCGATTAGCTAGATCTGGAACTAATGTTGGATGATTGTTGGATGGTACGCATGTAATCCATGTAGGGGCGGGATCTGGCTGCCATCGGTCGCGAATCATTTCCACAATAGCGTCAACAAGTTCATCTCGGAAATGGCCGTTGTGTTTGTCATCGGCAACGAGATGACCCCAACCAGCATCCCCCCAACGGGACAGAATTCGGCCGGTTTCGGCGCGTAAACCCTTAGGAAGATTTCCTTTGAAACCATATTGGGGGAACGCCTCCTTTGCTACCTGTTTATTGCATTCCAGAGCAATTTCTGCATGGTGGAGGAAGCGCGCCGCAGTTGTTGCCGTTTTCCGGTTGAATGAAGATTCTACTATTGGGGCACCTATACATGATGCGCATTTTCCACAAGGTCTTTGGTTCGGGTCGTCTAGTGCCCTAGCCAAGAAAGCCATTAAACACCCTTGTTCATCGATGTAATCTTGAACCTCTTGCCACTCTGTTCGCCGTTGCTCGGTTAGCCAGCTCATACGTTCGTGGTTCATGCGATAAGGAATAGGTGTACGTTGCCACTTGGAGCCTTGCTTTATTACGGGTGCTGGACTTTCTACGGAAAGAAATTTAAGGACTTGATCGATTTGTCCTTGCCGCAGATTTACTTCTTCTTCGATTTCATGAATACTTAAACCGTCACTATTTTCTAAGGTTTCCAGAATTGTTTGGACCCAACGTTCTTGGGGAAAAGCACTTTTGCGGAAAAATTCATGGATGTCGTCGTCTTCTGCGCCCGACATCAATATTCCGACTGCATGATTAATACCGCGACCAGCTCTACCGACTTGCTGATAGTAGGCAACGATAGAGCCCGGAGCTTGGTAGTGAACAACAAAGCCCAAATCAGGCTTATCGTATCCCATGCCCAACGCAGTGGTTGCCACCAGTGCTTTGATCTGATTGTTAAATAGCTGAGCTTCTAAGTGCTGCCGATAAGCGTCAGAATCTTCGAACTCGTCGTTTTCCACACCACTGTAGTAGGCACTAGCAGATACACCATTTTGATCTAACCAGTCAGCCACTTGTTTCGCGTCGCGTTTGGTTAGCGTGTAGATGATCCCGGTGCCCGGCAATGTGTTAATATGCTCGGCAAGCCAAGCGAGACGGGCTGCCTGTGTGGGTAGGCGAATAGTCTGAAGGGAAAGTGTGTCGCGCATCAGCGATCCGCGCTGAAAGCTGAGGGCCCCCAACTGAGCTTGAGTATCTTCAACAACTCGATCGTTGGCAGTCGCCGTCGTACCCAGAATTGGAACGTTGCTAGGTATCCTCTGTAGGACATTTGCGAGGCGTCTGTAGTCAGGGCGGAAGTCGTGACCCCAGTCGGAAATGCAGTGTGCCTCGTCTACGACCAGTAAGCCGATGGTTTCAGCGATTGGGAGTAATACGTTCTCCACAAAATCGTCGTTCGCAAGTCGTTCGGGGGAAATCAACAATGCATCTGCTTCATTCTCGCGTACTGCACGTTCTAGTTCCGGCCATTGAGCTCGATTAGTGGAATTGATGGTCAAAGCGCGGATTCCAAGCCTATCAGCAGCTTCGATTTGGTTGCGCATTAGCGCCAGAAGTGGAGACACGATCAAGGTCGGACCACGTCCACGGTCACGTAAAATGCGTGTTGCAATGAAATAAACAGAGCTCTTGCCCCATCCGGTTCGCTGAACGACAAGTAATCTCTCTTGTTTATTCACAAGCGCATCAATGGCTTCCCATTGGCCGTCACGGAATGTTGCGTCGTCGTTTGCGAGTGCTAGCTTTAGAAGGCCAAGAGCTGCTGATCGGTCGGTTGTCATATGGACTCCAAGTCGGCACCGATCCGCAATACCTCGCTTATCCGATTTATCGATTGTAAGCTTTGGCTTGCGAAGTGGCAGTGTGAAAAGCATGAAGGCTAATGCATCCAGCGCACTTATGTCGGCAGGTGGTAAGCTTCATATTTTACTTATTCTTCCCGCATCAGGCACTATTTCGTATGGCCTTGTAGGAGAAAGAAGCAAATATGTTGCTAGTTAGCCCCGAAAGAAGTCAACCCTTTACCAGCAAAAAGAGAAAGTCAAGCAGCCGCTGTTTGTAGCTGTGGTTCAGTTTTGTTTGAAGCGAGAAAACAAAAAAGGGGACAGATTTATTTTACAAAAAAGGGGACAGATTTATTTTCTAGTAGCGGTTTTTGGGGCGTGCATGTTCCGCCATCAAACCCCGCCAGCACCCCGATCTCCCGACAACCTGTAAACCGCATAGGTCATCGTCCCGACAAGCACCACCGCCCCCGCCTGATGCGCCACACCCAGCGGCAACCACACCACACTCAGCAACGTTGAAATCCCAAGCGTCACCTGCAAACAAACCGCCGCCAGCACCAGATGCGTGGCAACGCGTTGTTGCGCCGTCAGACCCCATTTCCCGGCCCGCCACCAGAACAAAAGCACCATGACAAAGGTCAGTTTGGCCAGCCAGCGATGATCCCATTGCACCGTCATATGGTCTTCAAACGGGGCTTTCCATGTCGGGTCAAACACAAAAAGCCCATCGGGGATCACTTGCCCGTCCATGAGCGGGAAGGTGTTGAACGCATAACCGGCATCCAGCCCGGCAACAAAGCCGCCCGAAAGCGCGGTAAAGACGATCAGTGCCAGCAATTGCCAGCCGCGTTTGGCGGCCGGGGTGGTGGCCCCGCGCGGGGCATATTGGTTCAGCCCGACCCACAGAAGTGCGATGAAAATCACAAGCGCCAGCCCGAAATGCGCGGTCAGGCGGTATTGGCTGACATCGGGGCGGTCGACAAGGCCGCTCATCACCATGTACCAGCCCATCAACCCCTGCAAACCGCCAAGGATGAACAGCCCCCAAAGTTTCCATTTGGTCGCGCCATCAATGCTGCGTTTGGCAAGGAAGATGACAAACGGGATAAAGAATACAACGCCAATCAACCGGCCCCACAGCCGATGAATGAATTCCAGCCAGAAGATCGATTTGAAATCCTCGACCGACATCCAGCCATTGATTTTCTGAAACTCGGGATACTGGCTGTATTGGCGATAAAGCGCGGTCCAGTCGGCCGCGTTTAACGGCGGGATAATGCCGCTAAAGGGCCGCCATTCCACAATCGATAAGCCCGACTCGGTCAAGCGCGTCAGCCCGCCAATCACCACCATGATAAACACCATCAATGCACAACCAAACAGCCAGATCGCCACATTTTTATGGGCGACGGGGGCGGGGGCGGGGGCGGCGGTGCCGGGAAGGGCGGATGACAGGGGGCTGGTTTCGGGCATCGAAGACATCGGGCGGGAACTCTTTGTCTGTGGATCGGGGTGATGGGGCTGGTGATAAAAATGCGCGCTCAATATAGGCCGGAATTTTAAAAAATGCAGGAAAAGCTTCACGGCATTGGTTTTGCCTCCGTCACCGGGAATGGATCAGAACTCTAAACACGCAAATAATAGTGTTATATAAATATAAAACACATAAAAAATGTATTGAATTTGCCGATATACACACGCATAGTCACAGGCAACAAACAGAAACTTTCTTTTGAGGATCGACGATGTTTCCCATCAATCTGGACCTTGCGCGCCTGTCGGTTGCGCTGGTTGGCAACGGTCGGGCGACGCTCAACCGGTTGCGCCAGCTTGACGGTGATGGGGCGAAATACGTCACCGTTTATGCCGAAGACCCGATTGCCGAACTGGTGGATCAGGCCGGTGATCGTCTGCACCGCTATCTGCCAAATTCTGCCGATGTCAACGCGGCGGCGATCATGTTTATTGTTGATTTGCCGGTGGACAAAGCAGCAGAGCTTGCCGCGACGGCCAAGGCGGTCGGCACGATTGCCAATGTCGAAGACGTCAAGGAATACTGCGATTTTTTCTCGCCCGCGCGGGTTCAGCGCGGTGACCTGATGATCACGGTTTCCACCAATGGCCACAGCCCGCGTCTGGCCGGGCGTATTCGCCGCGCACTTGAAAACTGGCTGGTGCCAAGCTGGGACAAGCGGCTGCGCGAATTATCCGACCAGCGCGAAAAATGGAAAGCCGATGGCGCGGATATGCAGAAACTTCTGAAAATGACGGACGAATATATCGACCGTCGGGGATGGTTGTGATGACAGTCATGCGCGAAGAAGACATTGTCACCGGCGGTTCGATGTCGGTCGAAGAAACCGCAGATCGTGCTGCGGATCTGCTCAGCCGCTATGGCCATCTGCAGGGGATTTCCCTGATCGAACCGATGGTCCATGACGAATTCCATGGCCGGATCACCATGACGTCGTCCTTTGGGACAGAGGCCGCCGCCTTGCTCGCGCTAGTGTCCGAGGTTGATGCCAATCTGCCGGTGATCTTCCTCGATACCCGTAAACTGTTTGGTGAAACCCATCGCTATCGCGAACAACTGGTTGATAAGCTGGGCCTGACCAATATCAAAATCATGCGCCCGGATGAAAAGCTTCTGGCGGCCGATGATCCCAACGGCATGTTGTTTGCCTCTGACACCGCCAAATGCTGCTATCTGCGCAAGGTCGAACCGCTGCAACGCGCCCTGACGGGCTATGACGCATGGCTAACCGGGCGCAAACGGTTCCATGGCGGCGAACGCGATGCCCTGCCGGTGATTGAAACCGCCGGGACACGGATCAAGATCAATCCGCTGGCCGGCTATAACCGTTCTGATATCGAAGATATCTTTGAAAACCGCGCCCTGCCGCATCACCCGCTAGAGGCCGAAGGATACCTATCCATCGGCTGCATGCCGTGTACCGATCGGGTTGATCCCGGCACCACCGATGTCCGCGCTGGCCGTTGGGCCGGGCAGGACAAAACCGAATGCGGTATTCATTATATTATCTGATGATCTGACGGATGCCTTGGCGATCAGACTTTAATGGCCTTGCTCGGATTAACCGGGCAAGGCCAAGTTTTATTGTGGGTCAGATCAGTTTACAAAGGCGGTTTGGCCACCGATGAGGACATCAATAACCGCAATGTCGCGCATCTTCATATAAGCGCTATCGGCGTTCATTGTGACCGGATCCTCTGCCAAAATCACCAGATCGGCCAGTTTCCCGGCTTCCAGTGACCCGATAAGATGGTCTGCGTGGCATTGCCATGCGGAATTAAAGGTCACCGCAGCAAGAGCCTGGGCCGATGTGATGCGCTCCTGATCATTTAGAACAGGAATATCGCTATCATGCGTTGGTGCTGTGCCATCTGCTTTACGATAGCCTTCCATTTTCCGTGTTACGGCTTGTTCCATCATGCGCAGCGGGCCAAGGGGGGAGACCGCACAATCACTATGCAAGGTAAAGCAGATATTGCGCAGTGCCGCGCTGTTGCAGCGGTCAAGTTGTTGTTCGGCTTTCTGTTTGAAAATGTAATTGTCAAACGTCCAGCCCCAATATCCGACATGACCGATCAGGAAGCTTGGATTGATTTTCAGTTCTGCAATCCGTTCCAGCCGGTCATCGGTCAAAAGCGAGCAATGTTCGATACGGTTGCGCAAATCATCGGCTGAGATATCGCTATATTTTGCTGTGGCACCGCCATAGGCTTGCAGCACATATTCAATGGCGCGTTCACCATTGGCATGAACCATCAACGGCCATTTGTTTTGCCAGGCTGCGCCGACAAGGTCGATAAATTCGACAGGGGCGTTAATCGGTGTGCCCTTGCTGGTGTCGCCGTCGTCATCGCCGTCGCCAGTGGCAAAGTTATACAGGCCATAGTTATTTTCTGGCGGGCAGGCATACGGATCAATCTGATACCCGGTTAACCCTTGGTTGGAGCCGTCCGATACAATTTTCAGGCTGCCGTAATAAAGGTTCAGCGAGCCGATGTTATAGGGGGTTTTTGCATCTGGCTTGGTCGGGGCCGAGAAAGATTTGTCGGTTGGGACATCTTTGCTTGTGGCAACGAGCTTTGCCATGCCGATGCGTGGGCAGGGCCAGTTTTCAAAAAGATTTTTTTCGACAACAAGGGTGCCGTGGATGATTTTTTCAAACGAGTCCTGCATGCCTGCGTCATAAACCATTGTGACGCCGCGCTGCTGGGCAACCTTTAGCATCTTGATCAGATTTTTCGGAATGTTGAGTGCGATTTCGGCAAGCTGCTCTTTATGGATGGATTGCATTGCCGGTGTCATTTCAGCCAGTTCCTGAAGCACACCATTGGTTTGAGTGATATAGGCATTTTCGGAGCTGTATCTTTTACGAAGCTCGGTTTCGTTTTTCTGCCATATGGCTTCCAGGGCCGGTGTGTTGGCATAGGCGGTATGTTCGGATGCTGAAATCAAAAGGATCGGAATGTCGGAGCTAATCGCATCAAGGAAGCTTTTGTCGATACAGTCCAATAGCGTTTTGCCATTTGCATCATCGGGGAAATTTGACATCAGCGATACATCAACGCCATCGCCCAAAAGCCACCAGCCCGATTTTACCTTTTGAACGTCGCTTAGAAGTGCGTTTTTCAGTTCGCTCAGATTGTAGTTGGGCCGAAGGCGCTGTGCGGTCATTTCTGGGCATTGAGTTTCGGAACTCAGCGGATAATCGCCAAACGGGGAATAATCATTGAATTCCAGCATGACAGGTGAAGTTGTCAGGTGCAGATGCGATTCGATCATGCCGGGAATGACGCATTGCCCGGCTTCCAGCGCCCGAATTTCGAGTGCGGGCGCATCGCTATCTTGTCGTTGGATGTTCTTTGCCGCCTGTTGGGCATCAACCAGCGCGCCAGAAAAAACAATTTCGTCCTGATAAACAAGAATTGCTTCTGTCGTCGCATTGCCATCCCCCCCGACGACGGTACGAATGGTGCCAGCCCCATCATTATTGTGGATCAGCAGGAGGGGCGCCGGTTTTTGGGTGGCTGCGTTTGGCGATGCCGTGGCAGGTGAATCGGTTTTAAGGATTCCGTTTTTAATTGCGTTGTTAACCAGCGCCTCAGCGGCAAGGTTATGACAGCCGCAGCTTAATTCGTGATCGCAGTGATGAGACATGGGGTGCATCCAAAAATTGTTACGTAACAATCTTATTACACCAATAATTGTATCAACATTCGCCCATGCGATCCAGCAACATATTTACCTAATATAAAATGTCTAAATCTTGTTCAGTATAAACCGACGGCCTAACGAAAGTGCCGCGCCGTCAAATCGTAATCCCCTGCAATTTCCGAAACAGCGTCACCGCATAGCGGTCCGTCATGCCGGAAATATAATCCATCACCCGCAGGATTCGGGGGTAAAGCCCGTCGGCCTCGGAAAGCTTGCCCGATAACAGCTTGTCGATCCTATCGGCCTGTGGCGGCAGGCGCTTGCCGTGGGTTTTATGTTCTTCGATGTCAATCGCCGCCCGGACAAAGCTGTTGAGCAAGCCGTTGATCACCTCGAACCCGGCCATCTCAATCGGCAGGACATGCGGTGCGTTGTAAATCTTGTCCACCGCCAATGTTTTGCAGTTTTTGGCATCCACGCCAAGCGGCGTATTGGCCAGCAAATCACCCGTCAAGCTCCCCGATAGCAAGGCATCCTCGTTTTCAATAAACGCATCCACCGCCGCCTTGACCAGATTGCCAATCGCCTTGCCGCGCAAAAAGCCGATCCGGTCATTTTCCGATTTCTCGGCATACCATGGCTCGGCCTTCAAATCGGCCCAGCGTTTCTGCGCATCGCCATCGTATTTTTCCGGGTGGCGGGCAATCGGCGCCAGGGCACGTTCGACTTCCTCGAACGTGACGCATTTAAGTTCCCAACCATCTTCAAGATCGACCACCGAATAGCAAATATCATCCGCTGCTTCGACAAGATACACCAGCGGATGGCGCCGCCATGCTCCGTCAAATCCGTCCAGCGGCGATAACCCGCAAACCCGCGCAATCGCCTGGGCAATCTCGCGCTCGGCCTGATAATATCCCGGCTTCTTAAGCCCGGTATATTCCTTGCGACGACTATCGGGAACGGAGGTACTGCGCGGATATTTGATAAAGCTGCCCAGCGTGCCGTATGTCAGGTTAAGCCCGCCGTCAAACCGCTTCATTTCAAGCTGGCTGATAATGCGCAACCCCTGCGCATTGCCTTCAAAATGCCGAAGGTCTTCAAGCTCCGGCCCCGAAAGGCGGCCCGACCCGGTCAGTTCTTCTTTCGCCAGCCGTGAATTGGTGAACCATTCATTGATCGCATCCTCGCCGGAATGCCCGAACGGCGGATTGCCAATGTCATGCGCCAAACACGCCGCCTGCACCATATAACCAATATCGGCAATGGTGATCGGGCTGTCCTTGGGAAGGTGCTTAACAATATGCGCCCCCGCCATAAGGCCAAGCGACTGCCCGACCGATCCAACCTCGATCGTGTGGGTCAGGCGGGTATGCACATGATCATTTTCCGAAAGAGGATGAACCTGTGTCTTATTTTGAAGTCGCCGGAACGAGGATGAAAAAATGATCCGGTCAACATCAATCTGAAACGGGCTTCGCCCATCCGGGCTTGGATGCGGGTCGCCCTCTGGCAGGGCGATTTTGCCATCGCGAAAGTCAAGCCGGTGTGGCGAAAGCAGATTTTCCCAGCGCATTTTATCGCCGGGTTGTTGCGCAGGCGACGCCAAAGTCATGGCGGTGCGACTCCCTGTCCGTGTTTGCATTTATCTTTGGCGGTAACTGTAACGGGGCAGGGAGTCGGGCGCAATCGATCAAACGGTTGCGCCCAAAGATAGGGACCGCCGCAATGGCCTAGCCAAAGAACCAGCTTTGCGGGTCATCAATCGGGCGGCCATTCATCGCACGCAACAGGCCAATCACATTACGCCCGATAAACCAGGCGGTGGTATAAAGCCCCATCAGGCCAACAATCGCCCAACCCAAAAGCGGAACCCAGCCGATCATCAGGGTAAAGAATCCCAAAATAACCGCATACAGGATGCTGATCCAAAACGTGCGGATGACGAATGTGTAATGGCTGTTGGTCCAGTGATCATCGTCTTCGCGCACGACATAGGCGACGATCAGCGCGATCAAACCGGTGGCAAAGGCGGTAAACAGGGTGGCGATCATCAGGGCATAGCACACCACCGCCGTATTGCCGCCGCGCGTATCTGCATATTGCGGGGCCGTCTCAAACGATGCATCGCGTCCACTCGTCTGTTCGCTCATCGGTATTCATCCTGTGTTGTGGGGGCGTTTCAAACCACGGTTCTTTCCACCATATAGCGAGAAAATTACCAAATGCTATCTCTGGTGGCTTGAGGCGGATCATAAACGGGCATTTAGCCATGATAACGCGAATTTCATCGGTTTTTACCCGGTTTTGCCTCGACTCTTGCGAATTCCGCCTTACATTTGGCGTCATATCATCAAATGACCAAGAATAAGGATTTCCGCATGTCGGACTATGATTTTGATCTGTTTGTCATCGGTGCCGGATCGGGCGGTGTGCGCGCCGCCCGTGTTGCATCGGGCTATGGTGCCAAGGTCGCCATTGCCGAGGAAAGCCGCGTTGGCGGCACCTGTGTTATTCGCGGCTGTGTCCCGAAAAAGCTTTTGGTCTATGGCGCGCATTTTGCCGAGGATTTCGAAGATGCAAGCGCCTATGGCTGGACCCTTCCGGGGGAACCGACGTTTAGCTGGAAGACCCTGATTGCCAATAAGGACAAGGAAATTGACCGTCTGAATGGCATTTATAAAAAGCTTCTGGCCGGATCAAACATTGAACTGTTCGAAAGCCGGGCGGTACTCAAAGATGCCCATACCATTGCAGTTGGTGATAAAACCGTCACGGCGGATCGTATCCTGATTGCGGTCGGCGGCACGCCAACCCTGCCCGATATTCCGGGTATCGAACATGCGATTTCGTCCAACGAGGCATTTCACCTAGAAGACCTTCCCGAACGCATTGCCGTGGTCGGCGGCGGTTATATCGCGGTTGAATTCGCCGGGATTTTTGCCGGTCTTGGTGCCAAGGTCACGCAGTTCTATCGCGGCGAACAAATCCTGCGCGGTTTTGATCACGATGTCCGCACCCACCTTGCCGGGGAAATCGTCAAAAAGGGCATCGACCTTAAACTCCACACCAATGTCACCGCGATTGACAAAAACGATGATGGTTCGCTGACCCTAACGCTCACCGGCGGCGGCCATCAAATTGTCGATGCGATCATGTTCGCCACCGGGCGACAGCCAAAAACCCATGGCATGGGCCTTGAACAGGTCGGGGTGGAACTTAAAAATAACAGTGCGATCATCACCAATGACGCGCTTCAAACCAGTGTGCCAAACATCTATGCGGTTGGCGATGTGCGCGATCACGTGCAATTGACTCCGGTCGCGATTAAGGAAGGCATGGCCTTCGCCGATAGCGTCTTTGGTGGCAAACCTTGGTCGATGGCCTATCAAGCCATCCCGACGGCAGTCTTCAGCCAACCTCCTGTCGGCACGGTCGGGCTGTCCGAAGAAGACGCGCGCGCCAAGGGCGGCGAAGTGGTGATTTTCAAATCCACCTTCAAGCCAATGCGCCATACCCTTTCGGGCCGCGATGAAAAAACGCTGATGAAACTGATTGTCGATAAAACCACCGACGTGGTTTTAGGCGCGCATATGGTCGGCCCGGACGCGGCCGAAATCATCCAGGGCATCGGCATCGCGGTCCGCATGGGCGCGACCAAAGCCCAGTTCGACCAAACCGTCGCGGTCCATCCCTCGGCGGCGGAAGAATTCGTCACCATGCGCTTCCCCGTCGGCGATTAAAACACCGGCCAACACCGCCGACCCAAGGTCATTCCCGCAACGGCGGGAATTCAGACGGCGGTGCGACAGGTTCCACCAATGATCGGAACCGTAAACACATTTAAGGCGGCATCCCACGGTGCCGCCTTTTTCATTTTCAAGCGAGCGGGCAAGAGTTAAAGCCCCATCTCCTTGCGCAAAACATCGTCGATACGGGTTTGCCAACCCTTTCCCGTTGCTTTCAAGGCTTCCAGAACTTCGGGCGACAACCGGATTGATACCTTGGTCTTTGTCACTTCGGCAAAAGGTCGCCCGCGTTTTTTGCGCATCACGCTATCGACAGGCTGCGCATCCGGGTCGGCATTCGCAGCCTCGGTAATTGCGGTGTCTTCATCCGCTGTCATATCTGCAAGGTTCTTTTGCGCCATGCGGCGGGCGTCTTCAAATTTGGTCGACATAGGTTTTAATCTCCCGCTGGTTGGCTTTTCGCAAGGATATGATCCGCATGGTGGTGTCGCGCATGGTGTAAATCAAAACATGCAGGCGCTCGGTTATGAAACCAATGGCGATCCTGCGATCCTCGCCGTAATCCTGCCGGTCATCCTTAAACACCAGAGCCGTATCAAAATCGAAATCGAAGATCGCAGCGAATGGAACGCCATGACGTTCCTCGTTGCGGATGGCCTTGGCATCATCCCATTCGAAATCAATCATTTCGACCCTTGCCTCAGTATTTATTGTATACCCGTTAATTCAAGTTTTGGCAATGGTTGTTGCCATGGCAATAATTCAGAGATTGCAGATTTAGATCATGCCCAAGTCGATCGTCAGTATATTTCACCGGCGCAAAAAGCCGTCATTTATAAATCGATCTTCATAGCTGGGGCTTCCATCCTGGCATCCCGTCGCGGCGCATCTCTCGGCGGTTGAGGGAGTTATCGTCATGCGGTTCCCGGTCGAGGGCTGAAAATAGATTTCATGATCTGGGGGAGGTCATTACCTTGGTGGTCACCTTTTTTGTTTGTTGGTTGTGTTTGGTGTGCAACTATCTTCTTAAAGTATAATTTATCGATGTTTCCTTATCGTATTTTAATGGGAATAAAATGCCGCAAGTTGATTTGTTTTATGATGAGCGTTTTCTTGAAAGTTGGGCTGGCTCAATTGTCTCTGTACCAAGCACGGCCTTGGTCGAGTTGGTGGCTAATTGCTGGGACGCATACGCGACGAAGGTCGAAATTATTTGCTCAGACTTCGGAGGTGGGACGCATTTCTCGATCATTGACGATGGGAAGGGGATGACGAGACAAGAGTTCCAGTTCATATGGAAAACTATGTCTTACAATCGTTTGAATCATGGTGGTGATTCTGTTTTTCCCCCTGAAGGCTTGGTTGGAAACCCTCGGCCAGTGTTTGGGAGAAATGGTAAAGGGCGATTTGCCGCGTTTTGTTTTTCTGATGCATATGTTGTTAAGTCAAAGCGTGATGGTGAGGAGTTCGAATGCAGGGTCTCTCGTACTCCAAGTAATCCATTGGTGATAGAGGAGGTGAGTTATACGTCTTCAGGTGTGAAAGGGCATGGGACTGAGATTCGTGGAGTTGGCACTGTTTATCAATTGAAGTTTTCTGAGGATGAAGCACGAGAAATAGTTGGGGGAAGGTTTCTTGCAAACCCGAGCTTTGAGGTGTTTGTAAATAAGAGAAAAGTGACGTTCTCAGATTTATCTGAGAATTCATTGAGAACAGTAAAAGTCGATGTTCCAGAGTATGGCGAACTAGAAATTATTCATATAGATGCTAAGCAGGCTGATAAAACTACAAAGCAACATGGTATTGCTTGGTGGGTTTCTGGCCGAGCAGTCGGTGAGTGCCGATGGAGTGGTAGTGATTTAGAGCGGATACTTGACGGTAGAACCAACGAAGCAAAGCGTTTCACATTTATCGTTCAAGCAAATTTTTTGAAGGATTTTTCTGCTGTTGAGGCTGATTGGTCTGCATTCATTGAAAATAATAATGCTTGGATAACTGCACGTGATGTCGCTCAAAATAAGATTAAGGAAATAATCGATGGGGTGAATTTTAGCGAGCGTGATTCACGTAAGAAGTCTGTTATTGAAAAAATCGGAAGAGATGTTGAGCGGCTTCCACCATTGAGCAAGGATAGAGTTTCCAAGTTTGTCGATGAGGTCGTTGATCAATGCCCGAGTTTACGTGAGCAAGATATAGTGCACCTAAGTTCTATACTTGCAAATCTTGAAAAAAGTAGCTCTCAATTTGGATTGTTGGAGCTTCTTCATGATCAGGCGCCTCACGATCTAGATGCTCTGCACGATATACTTTCTAGATGGTCGATTGGTATGGCCAAAATTGTTCTTGACGAAATTCAAACTCGCCTGAAAATTATACATGAACTAAAGGAAAAGGTTCAGATAGATAGGGTTGATGAAGTTCATGAACTGCAGCCGTTGTTTGAAAAAGGGCTGTGGATGTTTGGTCCTCAGTTTGAATCTATTGAATTTACATCCAACAAGGGAATGACGACTGTTATTAGAGATATTTTTAAGGACAAGAAGACAAAGGGAACCAAAAATAGACCAGATTTTGTTATACTTCCAGATACTAGTATAGGGTTTTATGCGCGGAACTCATATGATGAAGATTATAATGAGAACGGTATAGAGCATTTGGTGGTTGTTGATTTGAAAACAACAAAACTCCCACTAGGAAGTTCTGAGAAGGAGCAGGTCTGGAAATACATAAAAGAATTAAAGAGAAAGGGAAAAATTCAACCGTACACAAGGGTGGATGGATTTATTCTAGGAACCGAAATAGAATCTGGTGAAGGAGATGTTACTGGGCATGGTAGTAACGTAAAAGTTATTCCAATGCTATATGATACAGTTCTGGCTAGGGCTGAAACAAGATTATTGAATCTTTACACTCAAGTTAAAGATGCGCCGTTTTTAAGTGATCATAAGAATGAAATTGAAGAATTTGATGAGATACCTCCTGTGAAACAAGGTAACCTAAACGTTTAGGTGCGAGGTTTTTCGTTATAATTCCAACGGCGCATTATCGACAATCTCTTTCATCACAAAAAACGTTCGGGTTTGCCGCATACCAGGAAGTGCAATCAGTTGATCGGAAAAAAGGGGACGCGGAAAAAAGGGGACGGATTTATTTATTGCCTGACCCCATTCAACGTGCGGGGCGTCCAGCGCCATGCCGACCATCACCAGCTTCCCGCGATCCATCTTGTCCTGTGCGATGCGGGCGGTTGAATTGTTTGACGGTTTGGGGATTTTGATCCATAAATAGATCTTAATTAATCTTTGTGATCTATTTATGGATCAAAGCTAAATATGCCAAAAGTATCAAGCAAGGCCATGTCCCGATATGCAGCGGATGCCGTCAAGCTAATCGGTATGCTCATTCACAATGCACGGGTCGAGAAGGGGATGACAATCGCCGAACTGGCAGAGCGCGCCGGTGTATCGCGCGGTCTTGTCCAAAGGACTGAGGCTGGCGAAGCCGGAACCGCAATTGGTTCTGTTTTTGAGTTGGCGGCATTGGTCGGCGTCAGTCTGTTTGAACTTGATGACAAAGGCATCGCACGCCATGTCCGTGCAGAGCGTGACAAGGTGTCTCTCTTGCCTCAATCTGTCCGAAAATCCTCGGCAGGGGTGAGTGATGATTTCTGATGCTGTGCCCGCATCCCCTCAGCAAGCCTATGTCTGGGTTTGGCTTCCTGACAAGACGGAACCGGTCGTTGCGGGCGTAATCACCAAGGGGAATGGTCGTTACGATTTTAACTATGGTCAATCCTATTTGAAGCGACCGGACGCGTTCCCTCTGTACGAACCTGAACTCCCCTTGAAGGCCGGAAATATACACCCTCTTGATCGTCTGTTCATGGCGGGATGCCTGCGCGATGGCGCGCCGGATGCGTGGGGGCGTCGCGTCATCCTCAATCAGGTTTATGGCAAGACCGGGCAGGTTGCGGACGTCGACACCCTGGACGAGTTTGCATATATGCTGATGTCGGGTTCAAACCGCATTGGCGCACTCGATTTCCAAGCCTCTCCAACAACTTATGTTGCACGCCAAGCGCAATCGACGTCACTGGGTGAGTTGCTCAATGCGGCTGACATGGTGGACCAGGGGCTTGCACTTTCCCCGGATCTTGAACGGGCATTGCTGCATGGCACGTCGCTGGGCGGCGCTCGGCCGAAAGCCGCAATTGAGGATGACGGGCAAATGATGATCGCCAAGTTCTCATCCTCGACCGATACCTATAATGTCGTCAAAAGCGAATGCGTTGCCATGCGGCTTGCGGCCTTGGTTGGTATCAATGTCGCGCCGGTTCGGCTGGTAAAAACAATGGGCAAAGATGTCCTTCTTGTTGAACGCTTCGACCGGGTGAAAACCGATGCCGGGTGGCTGCGCAAGGCACAGGTTTCTGCACTTACAATTTTCGAACTTGATGAAATGATGGCCCGCTACGCCAGCTACGAAGACCTGACGCATCAAATCCGGCACCGCTTCACGTCACCAAGGGAAACACTGCGCGAGCTGTTTAACCGGCTTGTGTTCAACATCTTGTGTGGCAACACGGATGACCATGCACGCAATCATGCGGCCTTCTGGGATGGTAAGGCCCTGACGCTTACCCCAGCCTATGACATCTGCCCGCAGAACCGTGTTGGCCAAGAGGCCAGTCAGGCGATGAAAATTGTCGGGGATGAAAATGCCAGCAAGATATCGGTGTGCCTGCAAGCGGCCGGGAATTTTATGCTTTCCAGGGATGATGCCATTGCGATTGTCAAACATCAGATTATGACCATCAAGGCAAGCTGGGATGCTGTATGTACGGAGGCCTCATTATCTGAAATTGACGCTAACCTTCTTAAGGCAAGAATGTTCCTGAATGAGTATGCGTTTTACGATACCTCTGAAGAATTGCAGGGGCTCGGTTGGGGCGCTGCGTAAAAGAGATTCTCGTATCGTTGATGAGGCTCAAAACGCCAACGGCGCATTATCGACAACCTCTTTCATCACAAAAAACGTCCGCGTTTGCCGCACACCGGGCAGCGCAATCAGTTGATCACCATGCAAATGGTTGAAATCCGCCATATCGCGGACCCGGATTTTCAGGAAGTAATCGAAATCCCCGGCCACCAGATGGCAATCAAGGATAAAGGGCAGCTTGCCACACGCGGTTTCAAAGGCGGCGAAGCTGTCGGGCGTTGATCTGTCCAGCACCACACCCACCATCACCAGCGCCCCGCGATCCACCTTGTCCGGCGCGATCTGGGCGCGGATGGATGTGATATAACCCTCTTCGAACAAGCGTTGCATCCGTCGGTGGCAGGTCGCCGGGCTGACATTAACCCGTTTGGCAATATCGGCATTGCCCATCCGGCCATCGCTTTGCAACAGGCGCAAAATCTTTTGATCAATGCGGTCGATGGTGTGGGCGGTGGCATTGGCTTGGGCCGTGGCGGCGGTGTTCGTCGGGTTTGCGGGCTGCGTCATGAAAGAACCTTCCGGAATTTTGATTGTTTACGAAATTCTAGGCACATTTTGGCGTGCGGTGAAAGCATTAGGCGAAAAATTGGCCTTAAGTTCGAGCACACCTTTCACGCCAATAACGCTAGCATTTTTCCTGTTTTCATTGACCTCAACCGTCGATCTGCAAATCAGGGAGTGCGCGATGCGCCTGGATAAATTTGAAAAATACAAACTGACCTTTGGTCCGACCCCGATTGAAATTTTGCCACGTCTGTCCGCCCATCTTGGCGGCGATGTCGAACTTTATGCCAAGCGCGAGGATTGCAATTCGGGCCTCGCGTTCGGCGGCAACAAAGTCCGCAAGATGGAATATATCATCCCCGATGCGATCAAATCCGGGGCCGATACGCTTGTTACCATCGGTGGAGTGCAATCAAATCACACCCGCCAAGTTGCCGCCATTGCGGCCAAGATCGGCATGAAATGTCGTTTGGTACAGGAAAGCTGGGTGCCGTTTAACGATGCGGTCTATGACCGGGTTGGCAACATATTGATGAGCCGCGTCATGGGGGCGGAGATCGAATTGGTCGATGAAGGCTTTGATATCGGCATTCGCGAAAGCTGGGAAGCCGCCTTGGCCGATGTGAAGGCCAAGGGCGGCGTGCCATACCCGATCCCGGCCGGGGCATCGGTGCATAAATATGGCGGGCTGGGCTTTGTCGGCTTTGCCGAGGAAGTCCGTGCGCAAGAGGCCGAGCTTGGCTTTAAGTTCGATTATGTCGTGGTCTGCACCGTTACCGGATCGACCCATGCCGGGATGGTGGTTGGCTTTGCCGAAGATGGCCGGGCGGATAAAGTGGTCGGGATTGATGCCTCTGCCACACCCGATCAAACCCGCGCACAGGTTTTGGAAATCGCCCAAAAAACCGCCGATCTGGTCGAGCTTGAACGCGGCATTTCAGACCGTGATATCACCCTGATCGAGGATTACGCCTATCCGCTGTATGGCGTGCCATCGGACGAAACCAACGAGGCCATCCGCCTGTGCGGCCGCCTTGAAGGCATGATGACCGACCCGGTTTACGAGGGCAAATCAATGCAGGGCATGATCGATTTGGTCAAAAAGGGCTATTTCCCCAAAGGATCGCGCGTGCTTTACGCCCATTTGGGCGGCGTTCCGGCGATCAACGCCTATAGCTACCTTTATCGCAACGGCTGATGTATCCGTTGAAACCTGCATCGGACCGTCATTCCCGCGCAGGCGGGAATCCATATCCCCCATGATGACGGGGCAGGTGGCTCGATAATCACAAAGGGGAAGCCAGAACAGCTTCCCCTTTGTCGGTTCTTTATCGGATCAAATCATCCTATCGCCCGGTAATCCCCGGGAAGATGATCAGGATCGCAACGGCCAGAACCTGTAAACAGATAAACGGCACCAGTGCCTTGAAAATATCGCCCAGCGTGATGTCGGGCGGGGCCACGGATTTAAGGTAAAACGCGGCCGGGCCAAATGGCGGCGACAGGAAGCTGACCTGCATATTCATCGCAAACAGCACCCCGAACCACACCGGGTCATAGCCAAGCTGTTTGATGATCGGCACAAAGATCGGCATGGTCAAAAGCGCGATGCCGACCCAATCAAGGAACATGCCCAGCACGAACAGGATCAGCATCATAAACAGGATGATGATCGTCGGGTCGTCCGAAATGCCGGTGATCAGGGCGGATACAAATTTGATCCCGCCCATCAGGTTAAACACCCCGACCAAGGCCGATGCGCCGATGCCGATCCAGACAATCATGCCGCATGTTGAAAGGGTTTGAAGCGAGGCGGCTTTCAGCATCGACAGCGAAAATTCGCGCCGAAGGGCGGTCGAGGCAATCACCCCGGCCACGCCAACCGCTGATGCCTCCGTCACCGAGGCAATCCCGCCATAGATTGATCCCAACACGCAGATCACCACAAGGATCGGCAGGAAAAGGCCCTTCAGCAGGCGGATTTTTTCCGCGCGGGGGATTTTTTCGGTGCGTGGCGGCGGGGCAATATTGTCGCCCGTATACGACCGGAACAGCACATAGGCAACATAGAACCCGGCAAGCATAAGCCCCGGCACAAAGGACGATGTGAACAGATCGCCAATCGACACATTGGCGGTCAGGCCGTAAATGATCAAAACAATCGAGGGCGGCACCATGGTCCCCAGCGACCCACCGGCACAGACAACCCCGATCGCCAGGTTCTTGTCATAGCCTTGGCGCAACATCTGCGGCAGGGCCAGCAGGCCAAGCAAGACAATCTCGCCGCCGATGATGCCGCTCATGGCGGCAAGGATCACGGCAACAAAGATCGTCTGAACCGCCACCCCGCCCTTAAGCCGCCCGCCAAACAGGCGCATGGCTTCGAACAAATCCTTGGCGATGCCTGATCGATCCAGAATGGCCGCCATCATCACGAACATCGGCACGGAAACAAAGACAAAGGACGACACAAACGAATAGACCCGGCTGGTGATCAACGGCACCGCCATCGGCCCGAACCAGCCAAGGGTGAATAACAGCGCAATCAGCAGCGTCACGAAGGCCAGTGGCATGCCGGTCATCAAGAAACCAAGCAGCAGCACGAACATCGCAAGCGTGCCGTATTCAATGCCAAGGGATTGCAAATCAAACATCGGGATTTATCCTGTCGCGTCTTGCGCATGTGTCTTTGCATGGGCAGGGCGATACATCAAAAACAATAAGTAATATTGTATGATTAATTTCATTTTCGGGCTGCATGATCAATCGGTTCATGATCCGGGCTGAGCATCGGATTTTGTACGTACATAATCTGGTTTTGTACGTGCATAATTGACGGCCAGAACGATGAATTGGGCCGTTAATGCGATCAAAACCAGCAATAAAAAGATCTTTAGCATCCCCGGATAGGGTGCATTAAAGGCACTGCCGGTGGTTTCCAGATGGATGCTGCCATCGGGTTTGAACGCAGCGCGTTTGACCATCAACCATGCCGCCCAGGCAAAAAAGCCCGAAGATACGGCGCAGACAATTGAAATGCCGATATCAAGCGCGCGACGAAGCCTTGGCCCGGCAATGTCATAGATGATGACAACCCGGATGTGTTTATCCTGCGATGCGCAGTAAAGCCCGGCAAAAACAAAGCCGATCGCCGATAAAAAAGTCGTGGTTTCATGCGCCCAAAGCGTCGGGCGATTGAAAACATGACGCATGAAAATCTCGAAAATCAGAATGCCCATCGCCAACAGGAAACCCAGCGCGAAAATCGTGCTGATCTTGTCGATAACCCGGCCCAACAGGCCGGAAACCGCGGGGATTGCGGCGGGCTTTCCATTGGGTTCCAGGGCTGGGAGGATTTCGTTATGCGCCGGTTTTTCTGCGCTCGGGGCCATTTTTCGCATCCTTGTCGCGACAAAGAATACAATCCGGCAACGGGGAGGACCGCATGACCCGATATCGTCTCTTTTATCGGGCCGGCCGGATTGCATTGGGTCGTTCCGGCGGGCCTTGCGGGCACCGCCGGCAATCGGTTTGGACTGGCTTAGATCATGCCCTGTGCGGTCAGATATTTGACAAGGGTGTCATAAACCTTCTGGGCATTTTCCGAACGTGCCGCGACTTTTTCCCACTGACCTGTGGCGATTTTACGGAATTTATTCCGTTCCTCGGCCGACCAGTTATGGATGGTAACGCCGCCTTCGGCACGGGCCTTGGCAACGGCTTCCATGTCTTTCATCGCAAGCTGTGCTTCCATGTCGCGTGCAAGATCACGAACCGAAACCTCAAGAATGGCTTTCAGATCGTCGGGCATGGAATCCCATTTGGTTTTATTGACCGAAACTTCGAGCATCGGCATGGAATGGAACCCCGGATAGACCGGATGTTTGGCCACATCATGCAGGCCCATGGCCTGATTGGCCGAGAACACGGTGGCATCCGCCGCATCGATTACTTTTTTATCAAGCGATGTAAACACTTCGGACTGCGGAATGTTGACCGGCGATGCACCCGCGGCGGCAAAGACTTCCTGTACCATGCCTTCTGGTGCGCGCATTTTAAGGCCCTTAAGATCGGCAACACCGTCAAGCGGTACAGACGAGACAAAGGCTTCAAGGCCCGGCGTTACTGCGCCGATGAAATGCAGGCCATAGGGTTCCAGCATTTCATTCATCAGTTCCTTGCCGCCGCCATATTCGACGAAACGCAGCATTTCCGAGGGTGCCGACCATGCGCCAACCGGATTGGCGATCAGGCCAAATGCCGGGTCTTTGCCGGTGAAATAGCTGGTGTCGGTGATATGGCCGTCAATAATCCCGGCGGCAATCGCATCCTGGGTTTCGGCATGTTCAACAACCGAGTTGACCGGCAGCATTTCAACTGCGATCCGCCCGCCTGACATTTTGCCAACGCGTGCGGCCCATTCCTGTTCGATCACGAAATTCGGCACGCCCGAAGCGTCGCTTGATTGAACTTTAAGGGTGAAATCCTGTGCTTTGGCGGCAAGCGGGGCCGCCATCATCAGGCTGGCAGCAAGGGTTGCTCCGGCAAGTGATTTGAACGTCATGGTCATTTGTCTTCTCCCTGATATACCGGTTTTCCGGTGATATTATGTGTTTTGGTTTAAGGACTTGTCGGTTTCGCGTTCTGCCAGACGGGCAGCAACGGTTGAAACCACGGTTTCAATCGGGGCATCGATGGAAACAGTCACGCTTGTCTCGTCCGGCCCCAGCGGTTCGAGATCGGCCAACTGACTGTCAAGCAATCCGGGCGGCATGAAATGACCAGTCCGGCGGTCCAGCCGGGAACCGATCACATCACGTGAACCGTCCAGAAAAACAAAGATTACAGGATCCAGGCAGTTGCGCAGGAAATCGCGATAACGGCGTTTTAATGCGGAACAGGCAATGAAAATGCGGGCTGTGTCGCGTTCGGAAACAGGTTCTGGATCAATCTTGTCGGCGGCATCAATGGCGGCCTCGCTTAATGCCGCAAGCCAGGGCCAGCGCATTTCATCATTTAGCGGCACGCCATTGCGCATATTTTCAATATTTTGCACAGGATGATAATCATCAGCATCAAGCCAGACGTCATTGCCTTGCATGGCAAGACGCTTTGCGACCCCGGTCTTTCCCGATCCGCTGACACCCATCACGATGACAAATTCGGCTTTGATGGCTGATCCTCCCGCCACTTTATTTTCGGCTTTTTTGCACGGGTCATGCCCGTTTTTATATGTTAGCGCCAACATAATGTTAGCGCTAACATCGAGTCAACAGATATTGTCTGGCCATCGGATCGCGGATAAGAGAGAAGTCCATATGAGAAAGAGCACATGAGAAAACGCAAAGGGGCCGGGCGCCCGACCATCGCCGATGTTGCCAAAAAGGCGGAGGTCAGCACGATCACCGTTTCACGGACTTTGCGCGATCCGGCCAAGGTTTCCACGGCCTTGCGCGAACGTATCGAGGCCGCGATTGCCGCCCTTGATTACGTGCCCCATTCCCATGCCAGTGCGCTGGCGTCGTCGCGATCCAATATTGTTGGCGTGATTGTGCCATCGCTGACCAATAACGTTTTTGCCGATACGCTGCGCGCAATTTATGACGAAGTCGATCCAAGTCCGCTTCAGGTTCAGCTTGGCAATTCGCGCTATGTTGCGGCCGAGGAAGAACGCCTGATCCGCATATTTTTGGGCCAGCGGCCATCGGCGCTTATCGTTGCCGGCGGCGATCAGACCAAGGCCGCGCGGGCGATGCTTGAAAACGCGGATTGTCCGGTAGTTCAGATCATGGAAGTCGATCCTGATCCGGTTGATATGATGGTTGGATTTTCACATTATGAGGGCGGCCGTGCGGCCGGAATGCATCTTGCGCAACAAGGATATCGTCGCATCGGTTTTATCGGCGCACGCATGGACCCGCGATCCCGGCGCCGTATGGAAGGCTTTGCCGAAGGGCTGCGCACAGCAGGTCGTCATGATCCGGATTTGTTTATGATAACCACCCAGTCATCAAGCATGACTTTGGGGTCGGAACTGATGGGCCAATTGCGCGCCAGACGCCCCGATCTTGACGCGGTATTTTGCAATAATGACGACATGGCACTTGGCGCGCTGTTTGGCTGTCAGCATGCCGGGATCAGCGTCCCCGAGGAGATCGGGATCATCGGGTTCAACGATCTTGAAATGATGGCGGCGGCCTGTCCGTCGTTAACCAGTATCCGTACGGACCGTTACGAGATTGGCAGAACCGCCGTCGATATGATCCGCGCCGCCCTGGAAGGCGAGCGGCCGGACCAGAAAGTTGTCGATCTTGGGTTCGAATTGCAAGCCCGCCAAAGTACGGCGCGAAAAGCGCGCCGATAATCCAAAAACGCTGCCCCGGGCCTTGGGGTACGTGGGGTACGTTTTTGGGATCAGGCACGCTGTTTGGAAGGCCGGGGTTGGCGGGATGAGAAGCCTTATTCTTATGCCTGCAGAGTGACTGATAGCCCGGAATGCTGCCCCGGGTATCTTGCCATGCCCAATCCCGGTGTTTCAGGGTTTATCCTTTTGAAACGGGTGTAAATCCCTTGTTGCCCAGCGTTCCCAATGGTTCGAAATGATGCATCGTTTCAAAGGTGCAAAATTCCACCAGGCCAAGTTCAATCTGCCCGATCTTGCCGAGAAATTGTCCAAATAACTGTTCGGCCGTGATCATTACCTGCTCGGCGTTATCAGGGGACAACCATTGTGTCAGATAGGCCATGCCGACATGGAACTGGTACGATTTAAAGTCCGGGCGAAATATGCCGGTCAAGTCCTGCAATTTACGGCGCATATTCAGAAGCTTTTCCGCGTCTTGCGGCGACGCGGGCCCCATTTCGATGGTTGTTGGTAACATCAGGCCGGTTGCAATGACTGAAAAGCCATCGGGGCCTTGTTCCTGTGCCAAGCTGTCGCGGAAGGTTGCGGTTATGGTTTCAAGTGTTGCATCGCGCGAAAGGTCATTGGGCCATCCATCACTGCCAAGCGGGGATCCGCTTATGCCGCAAAAGATCGTCATGTGAAAACTTGGTTGGGGTAGGAAGGTGAAATGATCGGCATGGGGCATGGCTTTGAGGCCGTCCTGCATGTCGCAAAGGGCGGCGTAAAAGGCAGATTTTCGATCAAGATGGCAAATAAATGTGTTGCCCGGGAAAGGAAGAACCGTGCCATCGGGCAGGAATTTTCCGCCCTGTCCGCGTGCGGTAATCGCGGGCGGGTGCTGCCCATCGGGATGAATGCCGGTAAGATGTTCGATGATTTCCCTGCGTTGGGCGCTTGGGACAGACCAGGTCGGTTCGTGCATTCATAAATTCCAATCTTGTTCATCGGATGGATGTTGTGGGGCGCGGGCGGCGATGCGATGCGATGCATGCCGCTGTCAGCTTTGTTATTTTTGGCCTTGCCTTGTCGGCCTGAATTCAAAGGAAGTTGCCCGGTGATATGACGGGGAAGGAGCGATTTCTGCCATGCCACCGGGCCATAGGTTTTTGGTTAGCGCTGCTGAACGACTTCTTCGATGAACTTTGCTTCCATCGCGCTCCGGAAGGGCTTGTTGGCCCAAATGGTTGAGTATTTCCGCATGGCATTTGGTATCAGGGCGAAGCTGTCATCCGCCGCAGCATTCATTGGGGCGGTCCCGAATTCTTTATTGAAAACGGTTTGGGTTTCAGGTGAGATCAACCAATTGATGAACACGGCAGCCGCCGCCGAATGCGGTGCATTCAGGGGAATGGACACACCATTGCCACCGCCATTCATGCCCATTTCGGGGATGTAAAACTTGATGTCCTTGCGCACTTCACCGCGATTTTGCAAACCGGCAAGGTGATCTTCCCAAGCTGGTGCCATCCACAATTCACCGTCCGAGATACGGGTGATTGAGTCCGCGTTGGAGGCCGTAATCACATAGTTTTCAGCATGCGCGTTAAAGAAATCGATGCCTGGTTGCAGGGCTGCAAGGTGTTCTTTGCTATCGGACGGATCAGAGAAATCGGCACCGGAGACAACGCGCAAAATGTTTTGATAATAGGATGGGCCGGAACCGCCATTTTGATAGTTAAAGCCGAATTTTTCAGGGTGGCTTTGCCAAAACGCGGCAAATTCTTTGGGGGTTTGTGGCAGGTCGTCACCGGTGATATGGGTTGGGTCATAAGCGATGCCGGTCTGGTTGCCCCAGAATGCAAATGCATATTCACCTGCATCAATACCGGCCAGATCGGAGACGCGGTTGTCATCTTTTGGCAAAGCGGTCAAAGGCATGAACATGGCGCTCAGATCGACCGAAGTGTACGAATCCCACCCTAGGGCAAAAACGTCGATATCGCCGGTTTTGCGCGCTTTATCAGCGTAAAGCTTTTCAAGGTTCCCTTCCATCGTGCCTTCGGGAATGGTGACGGTGATGCCGTATTCTTCCTCGAATGTCTTGGCCGCACGACGCAGGTCATCGGTCAGGTACCAGACATACCAGGTCAGTTCGCCTTCTTCTTTGGCCTGGGTGACAACGTCATCCCATGACATTGATGACAGATCGGCGGCGGCCGCCATCTGTGTGGTTGCGACGATGACGGCGGTCGATATCAGTAGCTTCTTGATCATGAAACTTATCCTTTGTTGGATTGATGCGCGGATGGATTATCCCGTTCAGCCTTTTCCCGAGGCCAAAGTCGGATTTGCAGATTTCAGCAGCCGTTCTAAAAACAGCATCAAAAACACATTCGGAATGACGAGAATGAGAGACAGCACAGCCGCATTGGGGCGGACGTAATCCTGACCGAGTGCCGAATAGAGCAGCACCGGAATCGTCACCACATCGGGCGATCCGACGATGAAAGCGATGGCGAATTCTTCGATCGACTGGATAAAGACAATCAGCAAGCTTGCATAAATGCCCGGACGAAGAGCAGGCAGATAGGCCGCCTTGAGCCGGGCCCAATGGCCAGCGCCAAGGTCGCGTGCCGCATCAATATGGTCCTGACGCACGGTTTCGAAACTTACCGTCAGAATCCGGATCGAAAAGGGCAGGAAGACAACAGCATGGGCAAAAATGATCGCCCCGGGGCGCCAAGCTGTCAGACCCAGCCGGTAAAGCAGGGCAGTGAAAAACACTGCTGTTATAAAGGGCGGGACGACCAGCGGCAGAAGACACAGGGTTTTTGCCACTTCCCGACCGGGAAACGCGATGCGGCCCAATGCAAATGATGTTGGAAAGGCCAGCAACAAGGACAAAATCGCGGCCGAAGGTGCCAGCGTGTAGGAAGTCAGAAGGGCAGGCTGTAGCGACGAGTTCTGCCACATGTTCACCCAACGATAAAACGACATTGCCGGGGGCAGCAATTTATCGGCCGTCCAAGGTTGTGACGGGTCGACAAGCGACCAAAGCACCGCCATGACGAAGGGAATGAACAGCCAGATAAAGGCAAGGGCAATGACCAGTGCCATTAGAATGTTGTTAAGGCGCAAACGGTTCATTTCAGCCGCCCCCGCATTACGATTTTCGAAAGCCCCGCAAGGATCACAGAGCCAAACAACGCCACGATGATCATGGTCGCCCCGACCACTGCCGCCGAATTCCAGTCCCCCCGGCCTTTATAGCCGACCATCAATTGCGCCAGAGATTGGCGATTGATCGGACCGGCAATCACCTGAAAGGCAAAATCGGAAACCGCGCCGATAAAAATAATCACGATTGCGGCCTGCATGCCCGAAACGGTCAGCGGGGCGATGATTTTGCGAAAACGGGCCCATGATCCCGCCCCCAGATCGCGTGCAGCATCCAGCACATCATCGGAAATACCCTGAAGCGCACCGGTCAACAGCAATAGGGCAAACGGCATGTTTTTCCATGTTTGCAGGATCAGAACCGCAATGGCGTTATTGTCGTTTTGCAAGCGGTGCGGTCCATCCCAAATGCCGATCCATTGCATGAATTGGTTCAGAATGCCGTGATAGGAGATGACGTTGACGAACAGGAAGGCAGCGACCAGCCCGTGGACCAAAAGGGGGGCTTTTAAAATCGAACCAATGGTCATCGATCCTGTAAATGGCTTACGCAGCCAGATGGCTAGCGGATAGGCAAGCACCACTGAAAATATGGCGCTCATGACCCCGATATATGTCGAATACCGCACCGAGCGCAGATAGATATTGTTGCCCAGAAGATCGGCCCAATAGGCGGTCGTCAGGGCGCTTTCGCCATTGATGTTATAAAGGCCAAAGGATTGCGCAAAGGCGATGTAGACCACGGTGCCGATCAGCCAAACGATAAGGCCCAGTCCCGGCATCAGTAGCAAGGTTACGGTTATCCACTGTCGGGCTGTCATTGCGCGTTCTCCAACAGGATTACGCTTGGCCCCGGTACATTGAACCCGATGGTGTCGCCTTCGTTGACATCGGTTCGGCTGGTTTGGATGCGATAGGGGACACCCTTGGTTTCGACCATCAAATCGGTGAAATGCCCCTGAAAGGCTTTGCTGGTTACAGTGCCGCCAAGTGCCCCGTCATCATTGATTTCCGCGTTTTCAGCGCGCCAGCACAGGGTGATTTCGGCGCCTTCTGTGCCGGCATTGTTACCGGTTTCCAGAATGCCGATCGGGGTTTCAATGCGCCAGATCGTTGGTGTTTTTTGGGGTAATACACGGCCCGTAAACACATTGGCATTGCCAATAAAGTCGGCGACAAAGCCAGTGCGCGGGGCGGCATAAAGCCGTTCGGGGGTATCAACCTGTTCTATCTGGCCAGATTTAAGCACCACAATTCGGTCTGACATGGCCAGGGCTTCGGCCTGATCGTGCGTTACATAGATTGCGGTCAGCTTGTAGTCTTTCTGGATGCGGCGGATTTCGAGGCGCACCTGATCGCGCAATTTGGCATCAAGATTGGAAAGCGGTTCGTCGAACAAGATCACACTGGGGCGCATGACCAGCGCACGGCCAAGCGAGACCCGTTGCTGTTGCCCGCCCGAAAGCTGATTGGGGAGTTTGTCCATCTGCGGACCAAGGCCAAGCTTTTCAGCAACGTCAGCAATTCTGTCCTTGCGATCAAGGGCGAGAACCTTTTTTTGCTGTAGGCCGAATTCAAGGTTTTCCCGGACGGACAGATGCGGGAAAAGCGCATAAGACTGAAAACATAATGCGGTATCGCGCGCCTCTGGCGGGACCTTTGTCACATCCTTGCCGTTAAGAAGGATGTGTCCTTTGGTTGGCTCGATGAAACCGGAAATGATTTTCAGCAGCGTCGTTTTGCCACATCCCGATGGTCCCAGAAGGGTCAGAAATTCCCCTTCCCTGACGTCCAGCGACAACTCGGTCAATGCCTTGAAGCCGCTAAAGTCCTTGGACAGCTTTTGAATATTGATCGCCGCCATTTCTTCCCCTTTTTGTATCGATGCTTTTTATTACTTATTGAGTGTTATAATGACGTGACAGCGATGTGATGTAAATATGACAATTGGCGAGTAATAATGCTTGAACATTGCTGCGCCGCGGGAAAGAATGGCGGAAATATTGCCATGCAGCCAAAGTTGAACGTCAAAAATATGAAAATTATCAAAGAGATAGATGTCGTCTGTGACCTTACCGCCAGCGAACGGGATATCCTGGCGATCATCTTGCGATCGGGGCCTATCGCGCGATCAGGGGTGACGGCCAAAACGCAATTGGCACAGCAATCTGTCCATCGCATCATCGACAGCCTTGAAAGGCGCGGGTACCTGCAATTTGGGGCTGCAAAGATCGTTGGGCGTGGCAAACCCAGCCCGACCGTTTCGATTGACCCATCTCATTATGCGTCGGTCGGCATATCTGTTGGGACCGAAGATGTTCGTTTTTGTCTTATGGATCTTACCGGTATTCCCCTTGTGCAGGAGGTTGCCAATATTGCGCCAGTGACCCCGGCAGAGGTTATTGCCGCCCTGAAAGAAAAAATAGCCGATTGGTTTTCCACTGTGGCGGTGAACAGGACGCTGGTTGGGGTGGGGATTTCGATGCAGGGTTTTCGCGACGGCAGCCATGATGTTTTTCATCCGCCCCAGCCCCTTTTTGCATGGGAAAACATTCCCATTGAAACGGTCTTAAGCCGGGAATTGCATCAGCCCGTCTTTGCCGAGAACAACGCAACGTCTTCAGTTGTTGCCGAGCATTATCTGGGGGCGGGCAATGGCCATGGCTGCATTGCCTATCTGTCGTTCAATCATGGATTTGGCGCGGGTATTTTTTGGGAAAACAGGCCCTTTCGCGGCGGGCATGGCAATGCCGGGGAAATCAGCGCGATCTTTTCACGTGATCAACTTTGCCACCGCCCTGCGCTGGGGGAATTGATAAAGCGTCTGGCCGATCACAACATTGACGTCAATTCAGTTCGCGACCTGACCCTGCGATTTGAACCCGATTGGCCCGGAATCCCTGAATGGCTGGACGAGGTAAAGCCGCAATTGCAATTCGCACTTCGGGCCTTGCAGGCAACCATCGACCCGCATGCGATTTTCTTTGGTGGCGAAGCGCCGGAAGAACTCAGGCATATGCTTGTCGATATCGGCAAAAGCGCCTTTACCGATGAACGACTGCCAATGCCGACATTGATCACCAGCAAACTGCCCGGTGACCCGGCTCATTTGGGGGCGGCATTGTTGCCGTTGCATCAATTGGTTTTTTGACGTCCGCCGGACAGCTTCGTTCATCTGTTCATTCATCCGTTCATTCGCCCCCCAAAAGGAACCATCATGTCCGTATCGATTTCCCGATCGTTTGCCAGCCGACGTTATGGCGCCGAAGCCATCCTGCGCGAAGCAGGCAAACGCGCAATGGAAAGTTTCAGAACACAGCAGTTCTCGGTTGAAAAAAAAGGCATGCAGGATTTCGTCAGTGAAGTTGACCGGCAAACGGAAAACTTTATCCGCGATAGCCTGTTGGATCTTTTCCCCGACGATGGCTTTCTGGGCGAGGAAAGCGGTGGCGAAATTGCATCTACCACATGGATTGTTGATCCCATTGACGGGACAACGAATTTTGTTCGCGGTATACCGGTTTGGTGTTTGTCGGCTGGATTTGTTGTTGATGGCAAACCGGTTGTCGGCGTTGTTTATGATCCGTGCCGGGATGAAATGTTTTCGGCCCATAGTGGCGGCGGTGCCTGGCTTAACGGCACAAAGATCACGGTCAGCACGACAGATGATCCAAAAGAATCGATTTTGTCCGTCGGGTTTAACTTCAAGGCGCCTGTCGGACGGCATCAATCAATTATGGATGGGCTTTTCACCGCTGGCGCGATGCACCGCATGCATGGTTCAGGCGCGCTTGGGCTGGCCTATGTTGCGGCAGGGCGTGTTGATGGATTTTGGGAGGCATACATCCATTCATGGGATGTTGCCGCCGGTCTTGTTCTGGTGCATGAAGCCGGGGGATATATCAGTGATTTTCTGGCCGATGGCGATTTACGCAACGGCAAGGAAATTCTTGCCTCCGCACCGGGGATGAAGGCGTTCTTTGGCGCATTGACAGGGGATATATAAACCAACAGAGGTGGGGCCTAATCCGTTTTTGCCGGGAAACGGTCGGCCAGTTCGGCGACGGTTTCCTTGGGGCCGGAAATTGTAATGCGGGTGCCGATGGTTTCAAACTGCCGATCCAGAACCGTGATGCCATCCTGCCCGCAGGCCTGTTCAAGCGGCCCGGCATCGGAAAACGCGGCGAAAAGTGTGGCTTCGCCCTGTGGGATATAGTCGATGATATCGGCAATGGCACAGACCGCATGGGTGGCCCCGCTATAGGCCCGAACCAATCCGCCGGTACCAAGCTTTGTGCCGCCAAAATAACGGGTGACGATCACCGCAACATTGATCAGATCGCGGCCCTGAAGGACCTTAAGGCACGGCACCCCGGATGTGCCTGATGGCTCTCCGTCATCCTTGCCATGTTCGATTAGTTGATTTTCGTCGTTCAGATAGCGATAGGCGGTGACATGGTGATTGGCCTTGGGATGGGCGGCGCGCAATTCCGTTAACCGCCTGGCGAGATCGTCATAGGGGACAAGCTCGGCCAGAAAGCGGGATTTCTTTTCTTCGGTTTCGGCCTGTGCGGCGCGGGTGATGGTTTTCATCTGGTTTGGATAGCAAAGGCTGGCGCGTTGCACCAGCGTCGCTGAACTTTACGGTCAGAACAGCATGAATTTGCCAATCAGGATCACACCGAAAATCACCAGCATGATCAGAACTACCTTGCGGAAACTTTCGGCGTCCATGCGGGACCGGACAATGCCGCCAAGCTTGGTCCCCAGATAAACCGGGATCAGACCGGCCAGCGATATCCACACGCTTTCAAGCGTCATCAGACCCATTTTCGACAGGCCCATCGCCATGACGATGCTTGAGAGGCTAAACGAGATATTGATCGCCTGAATAAAGCGTTTGGGATCAAGTCGCAGTGACAGAAGAAACGGCAGGACCGGCATGACCTGTGACCCGGTGATGCCATTAACCAGCCCGGTGGCAAAACCCATGACGGGCGCCAAAGGCTTTTCCAGCTTTTCCGGCACCGGGCGGCCCGGCCGCCATAGGGTTAGCGCACCATAAACCATCAAAACCACGCCCAGCACGGCCCCCGCCATCAGGCTATTGACCAGATCAAGCACGGCGAGGCCAACGACAAGCCCCGGCAGAGTGGCAACAAACATTGGCCAGAAGCGTTGCAGGGTTTCGCGAAAATGACCGGCCTGAGCCATGATGATGCTGTTGCTTACCAACGACGGAATGATCACAAGCGGCATGGCGGCCTTTAACCCGATGCCAAGCGCCAAAATCGGCAGGGCGGATGTTGAAAAGCCAAGCCCGGTTGCGCCTTTGACAAAGGCGGCAATGAAATAGGCGCAGGCAATGATTGCTGCCGTTTCAAGTGTCATGGGTGTTCCGTTGGTGTTGGGCGGTATTGGGTGGCATTGGTGGGATTGGTCTTTCGGGTGCGCAGTGTGCCGCGATATCGGAGCTCGCGCAATTGAATGCTGATGCCTATCTTTGTGTATGTCATGGGCGGGATTCGCGATGTGGGACCGGGTGCGATTTTATTTGGCGGATTCGTAAGAATTTGCAGACCTGGTTGCACGCCAAAGGCGCTGTCCTTTGGGTCAAATCCATCTGGAATGGGTAAATGGGGTTGAATTTTGCGTATTATTTGCTTCGATTGGCAAATATTTGCGGGTTTTTCTTTGCGAATTGCATGGAAGGGGTGGAAATGCGGTTGTAAAACCCGTATCAAGTTTGGCCCGGTTGACAGCACCGGTTTTATGGGTCGAAATCCGCTGTGACGCTGATTTTATGATATAGTAGTGGCATGATGAACATGTCTCGATTGAGAGGAAGCAAATGAGCAAGAGCTGGAGCATTGATAGCTGGCGCAACCTGCCTGTGAAGCAGATGCCGACTTATCCGGATGCACAGGCCTTAAAGGCCGTAGAGCAGGAGCTTTGCAGCTATCCTCCGTTGGTATTTGCAGGCGAAGCGCGCGCGCTTAAGGAAAAACTTGGCGAAGTTGCCGAAGGCAAAGCCTTCCTGCTTCAGGGTGGGGATTGCGCCGAGAGCTTTAAGGAATTTCACCCCAACAACATCCGCGACACCTTTAAGGTTATGTTGCAGATGGCGGTTGTTCTGACCTATGGCGCAGCATGCCCGGTGGTCAAGGTTGGCCGTATGGCCGGCCAGTTTGCCAAGCCGCGTTCGTCTGATACCGAAACCATTGATGGTGTTGAACTGCCAAGTTACCGTGGTGACAACATCAACGGGATCGAGTTCACGCCCGAAGCCCGCATTCCCGATCCGCAACGCCAGATCCGTGCCTATAACCAATCGGCATCGACGCTGAACCTGTTGCGGGCGTTTTCGCAGGGTGGCTTTGCCGATCTAAGCAAGATCCATCGTTGGAACCTGTCATTTGTTGATGGCAGCCCGGCGGGCGAGCGTTATAGCAAAATGACCACCCAGATTGATGAAGCGGTCGCCTTTATGCAGGCGTGTGGCATTACCGCTGAAACCGCGCCGCAAATGCGTGAAACCGATTTCTATACCTCGCACGAAGCGCTTTTGCTGGGCTATGAGCAGGCCCTGACCCGTCAGGACAGCCTGACCGGCGATTGGTACGATTGTTCGGCGCATATGCTTTGGATTGGGGATCGGACCCGGCAACTTGACGGGGCGCATGTTGAATTTATGCGCGGGGTAAACAACCCGATCGGCATGAAATGTGGCCCGACCACCGAAGAAGACGATTTGATTCGTCTGATCGATGCGTTGAACCCGAAAAACGAAGCCGGCCGTCTGACCCTGATTGCACGTATGGGGGCGGGCAAGGTGGCCGAACATCTTCCGCGTCTGGTGCAACGTGTCAAAGCCGAAGGCCGCAAGGTTGTTTGGTCGTGCGATCCGATGCATGGCAACACGATCAAGGCGACCAACGGGTATAAAACCCGTCCGTTCGATGCGATCTTGTCAGAGGTTAAAAACTTCTTTGATGTTCACAAGGCCGAAGGCACACATGCCGGTGGTGTTCATTTTGAAATGACCGGTACGGATGTGACCGAATGCATCGGTGGCGCACGCGAAGTGACTGTCGATAGCCTTTCAGATCGGTATCACACCCATTGTGATCCGCGCCTGAATGGCGGGCAGGCACTTGAACTTGCATTCCTGATGGCGGAAATGATCAAGAAAGAACGCGATACTGTTCGTGCCGAACAGATGGCGGCTTCTGCCTGATTGGGGTTGAACCGAAATTGTATTTTAACAAGGGGTCCGGATTGCCGGGCCCCTTTGCTTTTTTTGACGGGCAATATCGTTAACGGGGTAGGTATGCGATGACCGGCCCTGAAATTTCGCCCGAAAAGTTCAAATGCGCACCTTTTGCGAACAAAGTATCGGGCATTTGCAATCTTAAGAGGGCGTGATATGTGCCAGTTTGATTATTTCTTATGTATCTAACGCATTTTATATCTACACGGATGCGTATAACATCCTTAAGTATAGAGAACTGCGGTCGAATGCTGTGGGTTGAACGGGAAGGGGTCACGCAAAATTATGATGGATGAGGCGGATTTCGCCGAATGGCAGAAGAAAGTGGAGGGAACCAACATTTCCTCGACAACCCTGCTTGCGACCGATTACCTGAATCATTTCAATGAAATCGTGATGCTTCTGGAAATGGTCCCGGACATGCCCGACATGATGGAAGACTGTAAGGAATGGGCCCCGAAAAGTTATCAGGACCATTTTCGCGACAGTGCCTTTTCCGACAAGGAACTGGCAATTGAGGCCTATGATCATGTGCCCGGCCGGTTTCGTCGTCCGTTTGAGGAAACCATCGACCATATGAATGCCATCGTGGCCCGGGCCAATGGGCAACTTGATGCGTTGATTGCCGAGGGTAATGAAGAGCTTTTGCGGGAAACGGCAAATACCGTCACCCTTTCATTGCAGCGGTTCATGGATGTTGCCAGCGGGATCATTCACGGTTCGGCCAAAACCATGAGTCAGGAAGAAATTGACGCCGCGCTGGCACTTTGAGCGACACCTGAAAAAGGGCTCTGATATAGTGCTCTTTGATCTGGTTTGCTCTGGATTGCGCATTCGGCAATTGACAGCAAACCGGACGCCTCCTATTCCAACATAATGACAAATATGCTTGCCATCGCAATTGCCCAACTTAACCCCATTGTCGGCGACATTGCCGGGAATATGGAAAAGGTTGTGGCTGCCTGGGAAACTGCGGCCGATCAGGGCGCGGATATTGTTTTGTATTCTGAACTGGTTCTGTCGGGTTACCCGCCTGAGGATCTGGTGATGAAGCCTGCTTTCATGGGGCATCTGCGCCATGCGGTTGAAGATATCTGTGCACGGACATCGGTGCGCGAAAACGGCCCGGCGCTTTTGCTGACCACACCTTGGGAAATTGAAGGCGAACGCTTTAACGCGGTTCTTTTGATTGATCAGGGCAAGATCGATACGGTGCGCGCCAAGAACGACTTGCCCAATTATGGTGTTTTTGATGAAAAACGCGTGTTTTCCGCCGGTCCGATGCCCGATGTGGTGTCGTTCCGGGGTGTGACGCTGGGGATGCCGATCTGCGAGGATGTCTGGACGCCAAAGGTGGTTGGCTATTTGAAAGACCGCGGAGCCGAGATTTTCCTTGTGCCGAATGGATCACCGTTCGAAGCCGACAAGGGCGATTTGCGCCGGAATTTGATTGCGGATCGGGTGCGCGAAACCGGTGTGCCGATGATTTATTGCAACGAGGTCGGCGGTCAGGACGAATTGGTCTTTGACGGCGGATCGTTTGGTTTGAACGGCGATGGATCGTTGGCGGTGGCTTTGCCAGCCTTTGCCGAGGATGTGGTGCTGACCCAATGGCAGCGCGGCGATGATGGCATATGGCAGTGCAATGAAAGCGCACCCAAGGTCGATTATCCGACCGGGCTTGATGCGATTTATCAGACGCTGGTTCTGGGCCTTCGTGATTATGTGAACAAAAACCGGTTCCCCGGTGTTGTGATTGGTATGTCGGGCGGGATTGATAGCGCGCTTTCGGCCGCCGTGGCGGTTGATGCGCTGGGCCCGGATCGGGTGCGGCTGGTGATGATGCCATCGCCTTATACCTCGGCGGAAAGCCTTGAGGATGCCGAACTTTGTGCGGGCATGCTGAAAACCGGGATTGAAAGCATTAATATCGGCCCGGCCATGGGCGCATTTGAACAGATGCTTGGCCCGGCGTTTGAAGGCCGAGACCCCGATATTGCCGAAGAAAACATTCAGGCCCGGTCACGTGGGGTGATCTTGATGGGGCTTTCAAACAAGTTTGGCCATATGGTATTGACGACGGGTAACAAGTCGGAAATGTCGGTTGGCTATGCCACGCTGTATGGTGATATGTGCGGTGGTTATTCGGTTTTGAAAGACCTTTACAAAACGACCGTGTTCAACCTGTGCCATTGGCGCAATGAACATAATCCGCCGGGGTCGCTTGGCCCGGATGGCATGGTGATCCCGGAACGGATCATTACCAAGCCGCCATCGGCCGAATTGCGCCCGGATCAAAAAGACGAAGATAGCCTGCCGCCTTATGACGTTCTTGATGATATCCTGCATCAGATGATCGAGGGCGAGCGGTCTGTTTCCGAGATTGTCGACAGCGGCCATGACGCGGCCATTGTAAGCCGGGTTTGGCGATTGCTGGACCGGGCGGAATACAAACGCCGTCAGGCGCCGCCGGGGGTCAAGATTACCCCGCGCGCCTTTGGCCGTGATCGCCGCTATCCGATTACCAATGGTTTCACGAACCTCGTGACCTGATCAAAGTGAACTGAAAAAGTTTGAAATGACAAAACCTGTCCTGCGATTCGCGCCCAGCCCGACCGGGCTTCTACACGTCGGTAATGCCCGCGTTGCCATGATGAACTGGCTTTATGCCCGTAAACATGGGGGGGAGTTCATCCTGCGTTTTGACGATACTGATCCGGAACGTTCAAAAGACGAATATGTCGATGCCATTCGTGAAGATTTGAAATGGCTTGGCATTGATTGGGACCGCGAGGAACGCCAAAGCCTGCGCCAGGATAAATATGACGCGGCGATTGAAGACCTGAAATCGCGCAATCTTTTGTATCCGTGCTACGAGACCGAGGGTGAGCTGAACTGGAAACGCAAGGCCGCGCGCCAGCGTCACCAGCCGTTCATCTATGATCGCAAGGCGTTGACGCTTTCTGATGATGAAATTGCCGCCTTTGAGGCCGAAGGCCGCAAGCCGCATTGGCGCTTCCTTTTGACCGATGGTGTAGTCGAATGGGATGACCTTTCGCGCGGTGTTTGCACGTTTGATACCGAACATGTGTCGGACCCGGTTTTGATCCGCGAAGACGGTTCATTGCTTTATATGCTGGGCTCGGTCGTGGATGACCTTGAAATGGGGGTTTCCCATATCATTCGCGGTGAAGACCATGTGACCAATACGGTTTCGCAAATCCTGCTTTATATGGCGATGGGCGGAAAACCGGGGGCGCTTGAATTTGCCCATATGCCACTTTTGGCCGGGCCGGGCGGATCGCAGTTGTCCAAACGTTTGGGCAGTCTTTCGTTGCGCGAATTGCGCAATGACGGGTTTGAAGTATCGGCACTGGTCGGTCTTTTGACCGGGCTTGGCGCATCGGATAAGATCGAACCGGCAAGTTTGACCGAGGTGCTTGCGAAATTCGATCTGGGCCATTATGGCCGTTCAACGCCGAAATTCGATCCGGCCGAACTGGCCAGCCTGAACGAAAAAGTCATTCATGATATGTCGTTCGAGGTCGCCAAGCCAAAGCTTGAGGCCGCTGGATTAAGCGATGCCCACGAAGAGTTTTGGAACGCGGTGCGTGGCAATTGCTGGCGCGTGGCAGAGGCCGTTGAATGGTGGGGAGTAATCACCAATCAGGTTATCCCGCAGATTGACGATGAAGACGCTGATTTCCTGAAACAGGCGGCCGGTATGTTGCCCGAAGGCGAGCTTGACGGCACCAGTTGGAAAGCCTGGACCGGGGCGCTTAAAGACGCGACGGATCGCAAAGGCAAACAGCTTTTTATGCCGCTTCGCAAGGCCTTGACGGGGCGTGAACACGGCCCGGAAATGTCAGCGATGCTGGTGTTGATTGGCCGTGACAAGGCGTGTGAACGGCTTTGTGGAAAGGCGGTCTAAGTATTTTGCTTTGACCGCCGGAATTTGCCGCAAACCCGAAAACACAAGCCATATGGACCAAAATCATGACCAAGACTACATTGCGTATCTATGACACCCTGACCCGCGAAAAGCAGGTATTTGAACCGATCGACCCGAATAATGTTCGCCTTTATGTCTGTGGCCCGACGGTCTATGACTATGCCCATGTCGGCAATGCGCGGCCGGTGGTGGTGTTTGACACGTTGGTGCGGGTGTTGCGCCATCTGTATCCACATGTAACCTATGTGCGCAACGTCACCGACGTTGATGACAAAATCAACGAACGTGCGCGCCAAAGTGGTGAGCCGATTTCGGAAGTCACCAAACGCACCCATCAGGCCTATCTTGATGATATGGGCGCGCTTAATGCCGCCAAGCCCGATATTGAACCGCGTGCGACCGACCATATCCCCGAAATGATCGCGATGTGCGAAAGCCTGATTGAACAGGGATTTGCCTATGCTGCCGAGGGGCATGTTCTGTTTTCGGTCGATAAATATGAAGATTACGGCAAGTTTTCACGCCGCGACCGCAAGGAAATGATTGCCGGTGCACGGGTTGAAGTCGCGCCATATAAAAAAGACCCGGCCGACTTTGTGCTGTGGAAACCATCCGATGATGACACACCGGGTTGGGAAAGCCCGTGGGGCCGTGGGCGTCCGGGATGGCATATTGAATGCTCGGCGATGTCGACGCGTTATCTGGGCGAGAATTTCGACATTCATGGCGGCGGACAGGATTTGGTTTTCCCCCATCATGAAAACGAAATCGCGCAAAGCTGCTGTGCCAATCAGGGGTCAAGCTATGCTAAATATTGGATGCATAACGGCCATTTGATGGTCGAAGGTGAAAAGATGTCCAAGTCGCTTGGCAACTTTGTCACGGTGCATGATTTGCTTGAAAACTGGCCGGGCGAGGCGATCCGCCTTGCAATGCTGGGGACGCATTATCATCAGCCGATCAACTGGACCGAAGATAACCTGCGTCAGGCCAAGGAAGCATTGGATCGGTTCTATACCGCCCTTCGTCAGACCCCGGATGTTAAACCGGAAAATGTACCGGTTCCGGCATCGGTTCTGAACGCACTGTGTGATGATCTGAATACGCCGCTGGCGATTGCGGAATTCCATGAACTGGTGACCGAGCTTAACAAGGCGACCAAGAAATACGACAAGGCCGAAGCCAAAGGCCGTGTTTTGGCCGCCGCCGAATTGCTGGGTATTTTGGAAAACGATCCGGAAGACTGGTTTACCGGCAGTGCCGATGAAGACGAAGCCGCCGAGATCGGCGATTTGATCGCGCAGCGTGCGGAAGCAAAGAAAAATCGTGATTTCGCTACTGCCGACAAGATCAGAAATGATCTGATCGCGCGGGGGATCCTGCTTGAAGACTTCAAAGAAGGCACAAGCTGGAAACGTGTCTAAGTCCTGACACGCGTTTGACGGTTTGAAATTAAAGGCGCCGCAGGGGGAAACCTTAAACCTGCGGCGCTTTTTTTATTCAGGCAGCTTTTGCGTCGATTTCGTCAAACATTTCTTGTGCGGCGTTCAGGCCATTGATCGCGGCGGGCAATCCACCATAAACGGCCATTTGCCAGATAGCTTCGGTGATTTCGGTGCGGGTGGCACCGGCCGATAGTGCGTGGTTGATATTGACCTTAAGTTGGGGGGCGGTTTGTCCGCCCAGAACCGTCAGGGCGGAAATCGTGCAAAGTTGCCGGGTTTTTAAATCCAGCCCCGGGCGGGCGTAATGACGACCATAGGCCCATTCGGTCAGGCTTTCGGCAAACCCTGGTACCAGAGCATCGTATTTTTCAGAAAGGATGCCTTCAAGCCCCGGGTTCAGGCGTGCGACAACATCGCGCCCTTTTTCAAGGGCGGTTTTTAAATTGGTCATAACGGGCTCCTGCTGTGTCAGGTGGTTTTTAAACGCGCGATTTTGGCGTAAAGGGTGATTTTGTTATCCAGAACGTCAAGGGTTTCGGCCAGTGTGGCGATTTTCTTGACCAGTCCCGACCGATAGGTTTCAAGCAATTCCCGGCGTTGACCGACGGTGCTGTCGCCCTGACTGCGCAGGGTGGCGAAGCGCACCCGGTCGCGGATTGGCATGCCAAGATCCTTAAGCCGGGTGATGAAAACCAGCCATTCAAGGATTTCCGGGTCATAGTAACGACGCCCGCCCGCATCACGTGACGGTTTGGGCACCAGACCGATTTTTTCGTAATAGCGCAGCGTATGAATGGGCAGACCGCTTTTGGTCGAGACTTCACCAATCATCATGTCGGTGACCTTTCAGTTCTGGGGAACTTTCCTGACCCTAGTTGCTAGAGCGTACTTTAGGTCAAGAACTAATTTTTCACCAGTTCGCGGCGCAGCCTGTGGTTGCGCATTGTCCCATTTTGGCCCATTTCCTGTTTGATGATCGGTTCTGAACAATAGGGTTGGGATGGCAATGTCTGAGCTGGATCGGCGACGTTTTTTGCAAAATTTTCTGGGCGGTGTTGCGGCAACCGGGATGTTTGCCGGGATTGGTGGTGTCAAACCGGTTTGGGCGCAGACCCTTGATAACCGCGATGTTCCCGATGTTTTGAAAAAGCCGATCCCCTCGACCGGTGAAATGATCCCGGCGGTCGGCATGGGAAGCTGGATCACGTTTAATGTCGGTAATGATCAGGAATTGCGTGATCAGTGCGCGTCGGTGATGTCGGCCTTTTTTGCCGCCGGAGGCAAGATGATCGACAGTTCTCCGATGTATGGTTCGGCACAGGATGTGATCGGATACGGGTTGGACAAGCTTGGCGCGCGGGGCCGGGTATTTGCCGCCGACAAGGTTTGGACATCTGATGATGGTGCGGCACAAATTGCCCAAACCACCGCGCGTTGGGATATTGATCGTTTCGATCTTTTGCAGGTGCATAACCTGTTGGATATCAATGATAATTTGCCGATTTTGTTTGAAATGAAGGATGCGGGGAAACTGCGTTATGTCGGGGTGACAACCTCGCATGGCAGGCGGACCGATGATGTGATCGCGGTGATGAAAAAGGAGCCGCTTGATTTCGTGCAGGTGACCTATAACCCGGTGGATCGCAAGGTCGAGCAATATTTGCTGCCGCTGGCGCAGGAACGCGGCATTGGCGTGATTGTGAACCGCCCGTTTCGCGGGGGTAGCCTGATTGACCGTTTGCAGGGCGAAGCTTTGCCGGGATTTGCCGATGAAATCGGGGCGAAAAGCTGGGCGCAGGTAATCCTGAAATTTCTGATTTCCCATCCCGGCGTGACATGCCCGATCCCGGCCACAACACAGCCATCCCATGCCGCAGAGAACATGGCCGCCGCCAAGGAGCCGCTGCCCGATGATGAAATGCGTGAACGCATTGCGGCGATGATCGGGCTATTGTGATGGAACGGGTTTTGTCGATGCGTGAGGGGGCGTGATGGGCGATTGGTGGAGCTATGGCCTTGCGGATTTTTTGCTGTTTTCGCCGCGGGTTTATTATCGTTTGTTTGAAACGTTAAACACCACATGGGGATTGGCCGTGGCGGCGGCTCTGATCGCCGGGATGGTTGCATCGGGTCTTGCCATGCGGCGGGGATATCGTGGCAATCGGGTGGTTTTGATCCTGCTTGCAATGATTTGGGGCTGGGTCACGGCCGGGTTTCTTTGGCAGTATTACCAGCCGATCAATTGGGTCATTCCGTATTTTATCCCGGCCTTTATTGTCGAGGCCGGGTTTATGGTGATGTTTGCCGTGCGTCGGATGCCCTTGCGGTTTGGCTGGCGCGGGGATTTTTCAAGCGTCGCCGGGGCGGCCCTTTTGCTGATTGCGATTATCGGATTTCCCTTTGCCGGGCTGATTGAGGGACGGGGCCTGATACAGGCTGAATTGTTTGGCAGTGCCGCCGATCCGACCGCGATTGGTACGCTTGGATTTATCCTGTTGGCGCGGGGAACTTGGCGGTGGTTGTTGTTGCCAGTTCCCTTGGTCTGGTGCGTGATGGCGAGTGCGATATTGTGGGTAATGGACCAGAATATCGCACTGTTGCCGTTAATCGCCGTGTGGCTAACGGTATTGGGCGGTTGGATGGATCAAAAGAACGGGGTTACCCGCAAACCGGTGCTAGATACCGGTGGGGCCGATTAGCGCCCGGCCAAAAGGCGAATGCCGACGGCGGCAAAGAATACGCCCAGAATACCATTGATCCAGCGCGCCGCCCGGCGATAAAGCGAGATCGCAGGCCGGGTTGAAAACGCGGTGGCATAGGCAAAATGCACAAGCGTCGAAATCGTGCCACAGCCCAGTACAATCACCCATCCGACCCAAAGTGGTGTGCCATCGGCAAAGCCAATGGAAATGATGGCGATCCATGTCAGGATCGCTTTGGGGTTGGTCAGGTGAAGGCTCAGCCCGCGGGTGAAATAACCCATGCCGGAAATGTGTTTGCCATCGGGGGTGATGGTATCCCCGGCCACCTGTTTCGGGCGAAAGGCAGATCGAAAGGCCTTAAACGCCAACCATAAAAGATAAAGCCCGCCGGCAATACGAATGACGGTCATGGCATTGGCCCATGTTGCCAGTAATGCCGAAAGTCCGGTCAGGGTCAGGATACCAATGCAAAGTGATCCGGTGCCAATACCAATCGCAAAGCAATGACCCGCACGACGCCCGCGTTCCAGCGATACCCCCATCAGGCCGAGCAAGGCGGGGCCGGGGCTTATGAGGCCCATCATAAGGGCGGCATAGGCCAGTAAAATTCCCGGCAGATAAAGGCTGATATTGGCAAAGTCGATCATGGGGCGATCCTTTGATAAGCAGGAGGTTCGGTGCGTTGTTTGCGAAAGGAAGCAAGTTGTGCCGTGGTGGCAGCATAGAAACTTTACGCCCGGGGCAAGGGTTTGTCGCGAAAATAGAGATCAATTGCCAGAGCCAGCATCGTGTGGCGGGCATATGTCAGATGGTATGTTGTCTGACGTGGGGGTGAGGAGCGGGGTGGTTTTATTGCTGCTCGTGCCGGATTGTTTGGTTAGTGAAGGGTGCGCGGGGCCGGAATGGCCACTGGTTTCGGGCGTGGTGGTTTTTGAAAATGCTTACGGATGCCGCAAACAAAAAGCCCCGGCGTGGATGGCTGCCGGGGCTTTGGGGATGGGTTGGATCGGATGGAGATCAGTTTTCGAGGATGGCTTCACCGTTGTTCATGTCGTCATCCAGACCATCGTCGGTGTTATTGCCTTGGCGGGCAATTTCCGAAAGGGCCTGTTCGAAGACTTCGGGCGGATGGCCACCGGTGATGGCAAATTTTCCATTCACAACATAGGTCGGAACCGATGTGATCCCGGCCTTGCTGAATTCTTCCTGTTCGGCGCGGACTTCCTTGGCGAAGAGGTCACCGTCGAGGATTTCGACGGCTTCTTCTGGTGACAGGCCGACTTCTTCGGCGGCGCGTTTCAGAACACCGTGATCCCCGGGGTTTTCGCCTTCCTGAAAATAGGCACGGAACAGGGCCATTTTCAGTTCGGTCTGTTTGCCTTCCTTGCCCGCCCAATACAGCATCCGATGGGCATCAAACGTATTGTAGATACGGCTGTCGGAGCTAAAGCGGATGTCAAAGCCGACATTTTCACCCATCATAGAAATGCGGTCGCGGTTTTCCGCACTTTGATCGGGGGTCAGGCCGTATTTTTCCTTGATATGTTCCGAAAGGTTCTGGCCTTCAGCACCCATATCGGCGTTCAGTTCAAATGCGTGCCAGCGCAGTTTGACATCGACCTGACCATCAAGACGGTCAATCGCCTGTTCAAGGTTTTTATAGCCGATGATGCACCAGGGGCAGACAACGTCAGAGACGATATCAATCTGCATCGGGATGCCTTTGGTCATGGAATATGCCTTTTTTGTGAAACTCTGGATGGCTCAGACATAAGTGCTATGGGGCCAAACGCAAGAACAGATATGAACGCAGCGCAAAAAGAAACGGCCTGTCCGGGGGAGACAGGCCGTCAGATGTGCAACAACTCGGCGGGGGGGGGGAGGTAGATATATAGATTACCTAATCCGAGTTTCGGGGTGTGCACCTGTTTTGCACTTTGGGGGCGATGCCCCCGACGGCGAATTTCAAGTCGGGTTATCCGGGGTCTGTCGGCGTGCATTATCAACCATATATTCGGCAAAGGTTTCTAGGGTGGGGCATGACCAGTTTGCAGTGGTCTTCTCGCCATCTCGTTCCCAGTGTCCGTACCAGCGATCATCAACTTCGCGGAAGATTGTATAAACGGCGAACCGATCCGATGCTGTCCAGTTGTCTTTGCCGGAACGGTGCCATGTCAAACCCGCAAGAAGCATAATGTCGAAATTTTCAGCGGCCTTCAGTGCCATCTTGGTATCCTTATCATGCGAAGCCCGCGAAATTCAGGGGCGCATTCCCGGTCGCTTCACAATGTAAGGTAGAGTAAACCACCGCCGCCACCAAGTTACAATCATTCAGGGGGACAGGTTTGCTATCCTAAAGGTGGGTGGCTGTGGCGATTTAGGCCGAGAAACAACACAAAAGGGGTGGGGTTTGTAATGCGGTTGCGTAAAATCGTGTTTTGCGGCAATTTGCCAGACCGCCTGGCAGATGCCGGACAGAGAGAAGATCGATCAGTTTTGGAATGAAAATGTCAGACAAGCGCGTCTATTTATACGACAGTACCTTGCGTGATGGGCAGCAGACCCAGGGCGTGGATTTTTCGGCAGCGGATAAAACCGCGATTGCCAAGGCACTGGACGAGCTGTCGATTGATTATATCGAAGGTGGCTGGCCCGGGGCAAACCCGACCGATGATGCTTTTTTCGCCAATCCACCGGAACTGAAAAATTCGAAACTGACCGCCTTTGGCATGACACGGCGCGCCGGGCGTTCGGCATCCAATGATCCGGGGCTAGCCACATTGGCACAGGGTGCGCCGATTGTGTGTATGGTTGGCAAAAGCTGGGATTTTCAGGTTACCGAGGCGCTTGGGATCGAGCTTTCGGAAAACCTGGCAATGATCGGCGAGTCTATCGGGCATCTGAAAAGTCAGGTTTCCGAAGTCATGTTCGATGCCGAGCATTTCTTTGACGGTTATAAAGCTAATCGCGACTATGCCCTTGCGGCAATCAAGGCGGCATATGACGCCGGGGCGCGATGGGTGGTTTTATGCGACACCAATGGTGGCGCACTGCCTGACGAGATTTTTGATATCGTTACGGATGTTTGTACTTATATACCGGGCAGCCATGTTGGCATTCATTGCCATAATGATACCGAGAATGCGGTGGCAAATTCGCTGGCGGCGGTGCGTGCCGGGGCGCGTCAGGTACAGGGCACATTGAATGGTCTGGGCGAGCGGTGCGGTAATGCGAACCTGATTTCGATCATCCCGACCTTGATGATCAAGATGGGATATGACGTTGGTGTGTCACACGAACAACTAACCCAGTTGCGTCGTATTTCGCATGTCCTTGACGAGCGCCTTAACCGGGAACCGGCCCGCCAAGCGGCCTATGTCGGCGATAGCGCCTTTGCCCATAAGGGCGGGCTGCATGTCTCGGCGGTGGAAAAAAATCCGGCCTGTTACGAACATATCGCGCCGGAACTGGTTGGTAATCAGCGTCATATTCTTGTGTCAGATCAGGCGGGGCGTTCCAACATTTTGGCGCGTTTCCGTGAAATCGGGGTCGATGTCGATCCGAAATCCGATGCGATTGGCAAATTGGTCAACGCGGTCAAACAGCGTGAATTTGATGGTTATGCCTATGACGGGGCCGAAGCCAGTTTCGAGCTTTTGGCGCGCAGGGCATTGGGCGAGCTTGACCGTTATTTCCGCGTGACATCGTTCCGGGTGATTGATGAACGCCGCTGGGTGGATGAGCAAGAGGAACAGGTCATCACCCTGTCCGAAGCGACCGTCAAGGTCGTGGTCGGCGAAGATCAGTTTATGTCGGTTGCTGAGGGGAACGGCCCGGTCAACGCCCTTGATGCTGCCCTTCGCAAGGTTCTTTTGACGGTGCCGGAATATGTTGAAGCCGTGCAGCAAATCGAATTGATCGATTATAAAGTCCGCATCATAACGCGCGGTGATGGCACACGCGCGGTGACGCGCGTGATGATCGAAAGCCGCGATGCCGAGGGTAATAGCTGGTCCACCGTCGGTGTTTCGAGCAACATTATCGAAGCGTCCTATAATGCGCTTCGCGATTCGATTACCTATAAATTGTTCAAATCGGGTGTGCGCAGCCAGCACGCGTGATGGTGCTGGACGCTTTCTAAATGCATTTGGCCAGTGCCTTCGTCTGGGGTTGCAGAAGAAGCATTGATGACGTTGCCTAGTCGTGTCCTAAGTTTCAAAGAATGGTCATACGCGCCTCGGAACATACTGTTATGTATCCGGAGCTTTTGAAACAAGTTCTCAGATCATGGGAAACGCTAATCTGGCTGAGAAAGCTGACTGACTGCCTTTGCCAGTGCTGCTCGAAATGACAATCGCCGCTCTGCCACGTCGGGAACGATGGATGTGCCGAGGGGATTGGCTGCCGTCCAGGCGGAAGCGAGGGTAATGATCAGGGTCAGCAGAAAATCCGGCGGATATTCCTTGTTGATTCCTCCCGCAGCTTGTGCCTCGCGAATTTTTGTAACTTGCGTAGCGAAGCTGGACGTTTCATCCAGGGGCCAAGCTCTGTTTTGTTCAAGGCCGTTCCACATCACAAGTCGCATTAGATTAGGGCGATCCATCGCGATGTCGAAAAGCATAGTGGCATATCCGGTAAGATCGGCAGGATCGAAGTGGACGTCCTGATAAACATCACTTAAGTGCCGTTCAAGAACTGCTTGAAAGAGCTGTTTTTTGCTTCCGAAATAGTCGTAGATCAGGCTCTTGTTAGCTTTTGCGGTCTTGGCGATGCTATCAATGCGGCTACCGGCTTCACCATAGGTGGCAAATTCGGCTGTTGCAGCGGCTAGTATTCTTTGCCTCGTTTGCTCGGATTTCGATGGTTTCTGAGTAGGCATGAGTATCAACATTTTATTGACGGATTTTATATCTTATGACACAAACTTTAAAACCAACCAAATAGTTGGTTTTAAAGTTTGTACGAGGTAAATCATGCTCACATCACTTCAGGACAACTCTACAAAAGGGTGGATCGTTACCGCATTCTCTCTATCTGTGGGGCTGGCATTCTTAATGCTTTGGCCTGATGCCGGGCACGCGCAAACTGCCAGTTCTACTGTCTTTCTAGATACTACCTTCCGGACACCAGCTCCGCCCAACGATGCATTCCCACAGAATGCAGAGCACGTGTTCTATGGTACGCTCTTCATGCTGATTGCTGGGCTCATTATGACCTTTGTCGCGGTCTTTGATTCCGTTCGCCTCAAGACGATGGTCCCGATCGGCATCGTGCTCGGGGCTGCCGTTTGCGTCTTTCCAGAAAGCATCGACAATTATCTGGCGGGTTGCTTTTGGTCGGTGTCGCACGACCCGGACAAGCTTCTTTATTTTCTCATGGGGCGTGAATACGACTATTATGTCGCCGTGATGTGGTGGACCTTTGGAACAATCCTCGGATACATCTTCTACATTGCACTTCAGCGGAATGTGACCACTGGTGGGCTTTGGATTGCTTTTGGCCTTTCCGGTGTTGCCGATATCATCATGGAGGAGCTCCTCCTGCGCTATGGCGGTATCTACACCTATTTCGGCCACCAGCCACTGGTCATCCTCGGATACTTTCCCTGGTGGTGGCTCTTCGTGAACGTCTCAGCTATATATCTGAGTATAGCGATCACTTATCGCTTTCGCGAATGGCTCAGTGGCTGGAGGAGTGTCTTCATCCTTGCGTTGATGCCGCTTTGCTATATTGGCGGCTTCACCTTCGCTGGGCTGCCGACTATTTATGTGATCCAAGGCGATTTCTCTCCGCTCGTGACCCAGCTGGCAGGTATCCTCTCCTGCATTCTGGCATTGGTTCAAACTGGTGGCATTATCTACTTCATCCTCGGGCGGAATCCGCTTGCCTTTGGGGAGAGGGAGAGACTGACAACGTTGAAGATCTAAAGATCAAAATGCAGTTATTCGCGTGATGATCGAAAGCCGCGATGCCGAGGGTAATAGCTGGTCCAC